>SDBU01003613.1_pt1 | contig 19564 bp, 22 predicted proteins | sample 2277071 | NCBI WGS metagenome assembly SDBU01 (sample SAMN10397929, study PRJNA504765) | marine sediment metagenome | isolation source: marine sediment core GS08_GC12, 126 cmbsf | place: Arctic Ocean: Gakkel Ridge, Loki's castle | collected 2008 | reverse complement strand
TATTACATATGAATGCAACAATGGGTCGCGGTAGCGATCAAACTCTTTGCAGCCCCGCGTGCAGCGAAGCGGAACGTGGGGAAACAGAATAAGAAGAACTGCGCCGCGGAGGCGGCGCAACTTCCGCATCTGTCACAATAGCACGATCTCCTATCCCGAAGAGAAGCGTAATCGGATTATTGTGGCCGCGTTTAGCCCATTCGCTTATATTTCATCAATAAACTCCTAAGACCATGGCTCAAAATGCTTTTTTCTGAAAGGGGAGATTCGATGTTTTGAGGAGTTCGGTGTAGTGGGTGGCTCGCTTTTGCCAGCTGAAGGGGTCTAGCTGTTCGATTTTCTGTTGGAGCTTCTGGCGAAGTGCTTGGTTTTCTAGTTTTATCAGAGCATTTGCGAGTGAGGAGTGACTTCCTGCTTCAAAGAGCAAAACACCCTCTTGATCTTCAAAATGCTCGCGTACGGAAGGAAGATCAGGAACCACCATCGGGCGGCCCCACGCTGCGTACTCATAGAGCTTTGTGTGCGCCACATAGGACATCCGTTCAACTGCCTCAAAAGGGGCCACAAAGGCATGGCTGCTCTTAACGATCTCTCGAAGGGCACTAGGTGGCTGAAATCCCATAAGCTCCACTCTATCTTCGATTCCCAGCTTGGATGACAAAACAGAGAGCTTCTCAATCTCCTCGGGCTTGCCGCCGACAATTTTTAATCTCCAGTTCTGAGTATGAGAGAGAGCTTGTAGAAGCAGAGGGAGCCCCTGTCCTGCGTAGAGCTGCCCGACGTACATCAAGGTGAGAGGGTTAGAAGGTGGAGGAGGAAGCGGAGTCGCATTAACTGCGAGGGGGACCACTTCCACAGGAGTTGTCAGTGAGTAGGGGGGCTGTTGAAGAATAGTCTGCATCGCTCGTGTTGGCACGGTGACAAGGTCAGTGTGGCTGAGCATCTCTTTTTCCCGCTCAAATAGTGATTTATCAAAGGGGGTGTGGGGATAATAGCTGAGCTGATGGGCTTCGTAGATATAACGGACGGAAGGGAGTTTGCGTTTGAGGTGATACTCTCCCTGCTTGAGTACACTTAAAAAGAGGTGACCGGGACGGGAGCGGTTGATCTCTCTTTGGGTGAAGAAAAAGAAAGGTTTATTCCAACTGAGATTTAAGGGGTTGTTCTTGCGGACAATGGGAAGTCGTTTGATAGGAAAAGGCGTGGTTACTTTGTAGTGGTCGAAGAGGGCTTGATCATTCAAAGAGCCTGAACCGCAAAGCAATGAGATCTCAAAACCAGCTTTTGCCAGCGCTTCACACTGATGGACAATATAGACATCATGCGCGGTTTTTTTTGGTAAGATTTCGTTGTAAGGATAAATAATCCGCTGCATTTCAAGAAAATTTTATAGAATCGTTTTTTGCTTTTTGTTAATGAGTTAATTATAGAGCAAATTTAGGAAGCGATGAAAGAGTTTTTTGGCCAATTTTTTGCAATATGGCGAGAATTTAAGCCATTTCAAAAAATCACTGTGATTTCCGTGCTTCTTACGGTCGCTGGAGTGATGTGTTATTTTGTGATCAGCGCTTCTTCGTTTCACTATGTTTCTCTCTTTTCCGCCGATCAGTCGCAAAATGTCAATAGTGTCGAAGTAAGGAGCTATCTTGAGGGTGCGTCGATTCCCTTTCGAGAGAAAACGGAGGGGTTCTTTCAGGTGCCCGAGGAGTATGTCCATAAAATCCGTCTGGAGCTGGCAGCTGCGGGGATTCCTAAGAATGATCACGGTAAGGGGTTTGAACTCTTTGATTCCAACACCTGGATTAAAGGAGAGAAAGAGCTGCAGGTGCTGGAAATGCGAGCGCTCAAAGGGCAGCTTGAAAAGGATATCGCTGAGTATGACAATATCAAGAGAGCTAGCGTGATTCTCGATCTCGCCCCACCTCGCCTTTTTGGGGGAGCGCAATACAAAACTAAATCGTCGGTGATCTTGACTCTGAAGGCAGGAGCCCATCTGACGACTTCGCAGCTTCGGGCTATCACCTTTCATCTCGCGGGAGCGGTCCGTGGCCTGGATCCCAATATGATCGCGATTTCCGACACCACAGGTAAACTCTATCTGGCTATCAATCCGGAAGGGGATGGGGAGCTGATGCTCAACTCAGCGCTGATCATTGAAGAGAATCTCCAGGCCAAAGTAGATGGAATGCTCGCCAAAATCGTTGGGGGAGACCATTTTTTCAATACCGTCCATGTGGTTATCAATAAAGAGAGTGATGAGGTGGATGCCATCTCGATCGGCATTTTGATTGATAAGGCGTTACTTTTAGATCAGACGATCACCACACCCGAGACCTTGCGCCAGGAAATTGAGCGGCAAGTCAAGATGCTCGCTGATGGATATGGAGTTGAGGTTAACACAGCGCTGGACTTTGTCCCTTTTGAGAAGAAAAAGGGTTCATGGATTGAGAAGAAAAAAAGGGGTAATTATAGCGGGCTTCTTCTGACTTCGGTGGCCCTTTTTCTCGCCAGCTTAGCGCTCTTCCCTCTGTTCCGACGCTATTCGAAGAAAAAGAAGCATTCATCAGATGATGATGATGAACTTTTGCAAATCATGACGATTGTGGATATTGATCAGCTGGCCGAATCGATTCAAGGAGAAGATCCTGAGACGATAGCTCTGATGCTTTCCTATCTTCAGCCCAATAGAGCTGAGGCTATTATCAATGCTCTCCCTGATGATGTGCAAGAGCGGGTGATGTGGAACCTCTATGAAATGGAACAAGAAGATGTCTGAGGTGATTCGCGGAGAAAAAATCGAGCGGGTTTTGAGATGTTCTTCTGATGGGAGACTTGAACCTTTTCAAGAAGATCAATCGGCTTATCAAAAAGGGCTGAAAAAAGGCGAAGATGAGGGGTACGATCGAGCCAAAAAAGAGTTTGCGGCTTTCTATACCCTCCTGCAGTCGCTGGCGGACAAGATATTAGAGCACAAAAAGCATCTTCTCCAACAACTCAAACCCGAAATTATAGACTTTGCCATTACGCTATGCGAAAGAGTCATCAGACAGGAACTTTCGCAGCCCGAAAAGTTAGTGAGGCTGATAGATTCTCTTCTGACAGCAGCTACTACCTCGATCAATGGAGATATGGTGAAGATTATCCTTTCTCCAGAAGATTTGGTGCTTATCGAAACCCATCGCAGTAAGATCCAATATGATAAGCGGGAGATCAAGGGGTTGCGTTTTGTTCCGGATCCGGCCGTGAGAAGAGGAGACTATCGTATCGAAACTAAGAGTGGGATTCTCAACTGCTCTATTGCCCGTGAATTAGAAGATTTGCGCTCAAAAGTGCTCAGACAATGAATCTGGACTTAAAAAAAGAGACCGATCGTATCAAAGAATGGGGTGGCCCTCGATTAAGTGGCCGCGTGACCCACGTGATTGGTCTTTTGATCGAATCGACGGGGCCACAAGCCTATATTGGCGAACTCTGCCATGTCTATGGGAAGCATGGAAAAAAGATACCCTGCCAGGTGGTCGGCTTCAAGGATCACAAAGTCCTTTTGATGTCTCTGGGTGAGGTCTCGGAGATTGCTCCGGGCTGTGAAGTCTTTCCCACCGACGAAGTCCATCTCGTTCCTTGTGCCCAGACGCTCTGCGGCAGAATCTTAGATGCCCTCGGAAACCCTATCGACGATAAGGGCGATCTAGTTCCCGAAACTTTCTATCCCGTCTCCGCACCTCCACCCAAACCTCTCAAAAGAAAGCGGATCACTGAGATCTTGCCGACAGGCATCAAGGCGATGGATGGCCTCATCACTCTAGGAAGAGGACAGCGAATAGGTATCTTCTCGGGTTCAGGTGTGGGCAAGTCCACGTTGATGGGGATGATTGCAAAAAGGGCTCTTGCTGATATCAATGTGATTGCACTGATTGGAGAGCGAGGGCGCGAAGTCAGAGAGTTTATCGAGAAGGATCTTGGCCCCGAAGGGCTTGCTAAATCAGTGGTTATCGTAGCCACCTCTGATCAGGCAGCTTTGTTGCGCAGCAAAGGAGCCAATGTCGCTACCGCTATCGCTGAATATTTCCGTGATCAGGGAAAGAATGTGATATTAATGATGGATTCGGTCTCTCGGTATGCCATGGCTCTCAGAGAGATTGGCCTCGCTGTCGGCGAGCCCCCCACGACGAAAGGGTATACCCCTTCGGTCTTTGCCCAGCTGCCCAGGCTGCTCGAGCGTGCGGGCAATGGAGAAAACGGATCGATAACCGGGATTTATACCATTCTTTCTGAAGGCGATGAGTCCAATGATCCCATCGCCGATCAGATGCGTTCACTACTCGATGGACATATTTTCCTTTCCCGAGAACTCTCAGGGGCTTATCATTTCCCACCAATTGACGTTTTGAACAGTCTTTCTAGAGTTATGAACGATATTGTCTCCGTCTCCCACCTCAAAAAAGCCAGCAAAGTGCGTGATCTGCTCCAGATCTACCGTGAAGCTGAGGACCTTATCAATATTGGAGCCTATACATCAGGCTCTAACCCTAAAATTGATGAAGCCCTCGAAAGGATCGACAAAATCCACGCTTTCTTGCGGCAAGGGGTCGACCAATCGATCTCTTTTGAGCAGACAGAGACTCTTCTCGACCAACTCGTTTCGTCATGAAGAAAAAATTCTCACTGGAAAAGCTGCTCACCGTGCGTAAGCAGAAGGTTAAACGGCTTCAGGGAAAACTCTTTCAAGCAAAAGATGAGCTGGAAGAGATCAAAGCGGAAATGATTCGACTAGAGAAAGAGATAGTGGAGAGTGAAAAAACGTTTACTCTCACCAGAAGGCTCATAGAGCAACAACAGCTGGATCTCTATTTACAAAACCTAAGGGAAGAGCTGATTGGGTTGCAAAATCACTTTTTGCGACGAGAAAAAGAGATGATAGGCAAGCAAGAGACTCTTGCGAGAGCTTTCCAAGAGGAAAAAATCATAGAAAATTTGAAAAAGAAAGAGAGTGCTCATCGGTTGAGTCAACTAGAAAAAGAGGAAACAGCATTTTACGATGAAATTGCACAAAGATGTTCTTCTAAGTTGTGAAGAGGCAAAGCTTAAGCGAATAGGTCAAGATCACCTATTCGAAAGATGGGATGAACTGACCAAATCCCAAAAGGATCATTTGCTTATGCAGATTGAACAGTTAGACGAAAGAGTGTTCCACCAGGAGTCCTCTCCTCGTCCTTTATCCCCTCAACCCCTTCAAGAGTTCTTTTCGAGCGGATCTCAAGACGATCAGGAGAGAGGCAAACGTTTGATCGCTGAGGGAAAGTGTGCCTGCCTTGTTTTAGCTGGAGGAATGGCTACCCGACTACGTTTTAAAGGGCCAAAAGGGTGTTTCCCTGTCTCCATTGGTAAAAACAAGACCCTCTTTCAGCTTTTGGCTGAGAAAGTCAAAGCCGCCAGCAAAGCGGCTAAACGCCCCCTGCAGCTCGCTATCATGACTTCTCCCCTCAACCATGTCGAGACAGAGACCTACTTTGTTCAAAATGGTTTTTTTGGTCTCGAACCCCCGCAGGTTCACTTTTTTTTCCAAGAGATGTGGCCTTTGCTGGACTTTCAGAAGCGCCTCTTCCTTCAAGCTCCAGATCAGATTGGTTTTGGTCCCAACGGAAATGGTGGCGCCCTTCGGAGACTCTATCGCTCGGGCCTCTGGCAGAGCTGGAAAGAGCAAAGTATAGAGAGGGTCAGTCTCATTTCGATCGACAACCCTCTCGCCGACCCCTTTGATGCAGAACTCTTTGGTTTTCACGCTCGCAGGGAAGACGAAGTGACCCTAAAAGCTGTCTCACGTAGTGAACCCAAAGAAAAAGTCGGCGTCGTGGTTAGAATGGAAGACAAAATCGCTGTTGTCGATTACATGGAGCTCTCTCCTGAAGTGAGAGAAGCTCATGTCGATGGAGCGCTCAAATATAGCGTTGCCAATATCGGTTTGTTCTGTTTTTGTATGGATTTTATCGAAAAAGTCGCCGAAAAAACGCTGCCGATTCATGGCGTGAAGAAAAGTGTCAAAATGATGGATAAGGATCTCCCCAAAGAGCCCAATGTCTGGAAATTTGAAGAGTTTATTTTCGATCTTCTCCCTTTTTCGGAGAAGAGCAGTGTTCTTATCTATCCCCGCAATAAGACCTTTGCCCCCTTGAAAAATATAGAGGGGGAAGATAGCATCAAAACTGTTCAAGCAGCTTTGCAAGCAGCTGATCGAGAAGTGTACCAGCGAATATCTGGAGTTACCCCACCTCCAGAGAGTCAATTTGAGCTGGCTCAGGAATTTTATTATCCTACAGAAGAGTTCACCGCAAGGTGGAAGGGGAAATCGTTGCCGGATAAAACATACGTAGAGGCCCTATGAAAATCGGATATTTAGGAGCAGGTGCCTGGGGATATGCCCTAGCCCATCTTCTCGCTACCAAAGGGTATGACGTCATCTCCTGGTCCATCGAAAAAGATGCTATCGCCTATCTCCAGGAGAAAAGTGAACATCCCAAACTCAAAGGTTTCCCCGTCCCTCCAACACTCACTTTTACCACTGAACTCAAAGATGTTCTCTATGGCAAAGATCTTATCATCGAAGCTGTCACCGCTTCTGGGATGAGACAGGTTTTTGAAGATATCAAGAAGCTAGGAATACCCGACTGCCCCTTTGTGTTGACCTCAAAAGGGATCGAGCAGAACACCGGACTGTTGATGACCGACGTGGTCGTCGCAGTACTGGGAGAAGAGTATCGCCAAAAACTCGGCTGCCTAAGCGGCCCTACTATTGCTGCCGATGTGCTCAAAAGTTTCCCAGCAGCCATCGTCGCTTCTGCCTACAAGCCCGAAGTGATGGCGCTGATCCAGGAGGCCTTTTCTACACCACTTTTTCGTGTCTATACCAACCCTGATATTGATGGAATAGAGCTCGGGGCGGCTCTAAAAAATATTATCGCCATTGCTTGCGGGGCCTCTGATGGATTAGGCTTTGGCGAAAATGCAAAAGCAGCCCTCATCACCCGTGGACTCCACGAGATGCGTCGTATGGCTATGCTTAAGGGGGGCAACCCCGACACTTTAAACGGCCTTGCAGGATTGGGCGATCTCGTCGTCACCTGCTTCTCTCCTCAGAGTCGCAACTATCGCTTTGGCCGACTCATTGCGGAAGGACATACAGTTGAGGAGGCCAAAAAGAAGATAGGCATGGTAATCGAAGGCACCTACTCCTGTATCTCGGCTCTTCAGATTGCCAACAAAGCCAATATAGAAGTGCCTATTACCGAAGTGGTCTATAAAGTGCTTTATGAGAATATGAGCATTTTCGAGGCCATGAAAACCCTTCTCCAGCGCGCCATTAAAGAAGAGAACCTCTAATCACTTAGAATTGTCTAATTATAGTGGTTGGGATTGATGGCCGAAGGATGAGGCGAAGAGCCTTCCTGGAAACTCCTTCTGAGCCAGATTGTAGAGCAAAACAGTGTCATTGAAAGATTGCGAGGTGAATGCGATCCGATTCAGAACAGCCTGAAGATCCTCTTCCACCCTTTCCGATGGCCTTTCAGCCAAGGTCTGCGCCAATTCATCACGCTTCTTAATCAGTCCATCAAGAGCGCTCCGACCTTCTGAGACATTACGTTGCATCCGTTTGAGTCTCTTGAAAACCGCAAGGGTTGTCCAGATGATCAGCGAAGCGATAAAAAAGAAAATCCAGGCCATATTACGCTATTGTACTGAAACTATCTTTTTCTTCATCACTAAGATGGCGCCACTGGCCGTAGCTCAGTTGGCCTAAAGTGAGGGGACCGATGCGAATGCGGCAGAGCTCTTTGACTTTGAGCCCGGCATGGTCTAAAAGATGGCGCACCTCGTGCTTTTTCCCCTCTTTGACGGTAATTTTGACCGTGCCCCGTCTCACCTTCTTGACACGGGTGGGGATCACATAGACGCCCTCTACCCAGACCCCTTTGGAGATTGTTTTAAGATGTTCGGGAGTGATCTCTTGGACACATTTGGCGACATACTCTTTGGAGATGTTGAAGGAGGGATGGATGACATTTTGGGCAAAGATGCCATCGTTGGTGACGAGCAGAAGCCCTGTTGTTTCTCTATCAAGTCGACCGACAGTGAAGAGACGGAAGGGAAGATCGCCGAAAAGATTCAAGACCAACTTTGACTTTCTGCTTCTCCGCTGGTTGCTGCAGATAAAACCAGAAGGTTTATTGAGCAGCAGGTAGAGCTTCCTCTCTTCCTTTTTGATCAGATGGCCATCGACTTCAATCCGATCTTTTTCGAAGCTGACCATTGTTTGCGGCACTATCACCGTCTGGTCATTCACTCTCACCCGTCCACTTGCGATAATCGCTTCGCAATGACGACGGGATGCGATCCCTGCAGCCGCTAAAGTTTTACTTAGTCTTTTTGTCATATTTGTTTTCTAAAAAAGAGTTAGATTATAATGTAATCATTACAACTAGTCGAGGGAAAAATGGGCAAACTGATTCTAATAAGACACGGCCAGTCAGAGTGGAATAAAAAAAACTTTTTCACAGGATGGATCGATATCCCCCTAAGTATGGAGGGGATCCAAGAGGCTTTTGAGGGTGGAAGGGAGATTCAAGATATTCCTATTGATATCATCTTCACCTCGACTTTGGTCCGGGCGATCATGACAGCGATGCTGGTCATGAATGTCCACAAGTCAGGAAAAATTCCGGTGATGCTCCATTCTGGTGAAGGTAAGCTGGAGAAATGGGGGAAGTGTTACAACCCCGAAGCTGAGAAGGGGCTGGTTCCTGTCTACCGTGCCTGGGAGCTCAACGAGAGAATGTATGGCGAGCTGCAGGGGATGGACAAGCAGGAGATGCGTGAGAAGTATGGCAATGAGCAAGTCAAACTGTGGCGCAGAGGATATGATGTCTGCCCTCCCAATGGAGAGAGTCTAAAGAAAACTGCCGCGCGCACGCTGCCCTACTTTAAAAAAGAGATTATGCCTCACATGGAGCAGGGAAAGAACGTGCTGATAGTGGCGCATGGAAACTCTCTTCGTTCGATTGTCAAAGAGTTAGATAAGCTCACCGATGAGCAAGTGGTAGGTTTAGAAATCCCCACCGGTGATCCTCTGATTTATGACTATCAAGATGGCAAATTCACCAAATCTGTCTAGTTCGATAGATTGCACGATCCTTGTTAAATATTAGACATTTAGGATACCCTGCTCGTTTTAAAGTCAGTTCAAAAAGAGAGGAAATAAAATGTCTGTTATCGTTCAGATGGAAGCTGGGGGTGGAGGATCTACTGTTAATTTCAATTACAAGGATCATAAAACGGCAGACACCATCTGCTGCTTGGCCATGGTAGGATTACTGATTTCTGGATCGATTTGTATTGGAGTAGCAAATAGAAATTGTCCAGATGCGGCTCAGGGATGCGATGCTTTGCGCGCTACCGGACAAGCGCTGCTGATCACCTGGGGGGTGTTGTCGAGTCTTATCTGCTGCTGTGTCTGCTGCGCAGTATGTGGTGTTGGAGCCTTTTTTGCAGCATCAGGATAGGTCGACGGGTTTCCTGCTTTCTAGTCTCTGTTTTCTATAGCTATTTGCGAGCAAACCAATAATAACCACAGCAGACGTTGCCCCAATGGCTATTGCAGTGATATATAATTCGATGGCCTCTGCTGAAGCAGCGACTCCAGAACCCGGAGCTGCGACTATTCCCGCACATATAACGGCACCAACAAGAAGAGCAACGATCGCCAGGCCTACACCTTGTACTCGTCGTTGTCTCGTTATTTTTGCCTGCTCTTTTGTAGTTAGGGGCGGCTTCGCTATCGCAGCTGATGAATCCGCTGCAACGCTTTGGGTTTGAGGAGACATAATAAATTACCTCTATTTGTTAATTAAATTACTAATTATAGATCTATTATACATTATTAGCATTAATATTGCATTAAGATAACTATCTAGGGAGAAGGTAGTGGTGAAAGGAGGCCTGAAAGGAGGCAAAGCCCTCTCTCCCTGGTTACTCCTTGTTTAATATTAGGTGTTTACGGCATAATTATTTTTTGTGTCATATAAATCATATAAAAAATGGAGAAAGTAAAATGGCCAGCGTAATGCTTAATTCGCATAGGAGGGCTCGTGAGGAGTCTGGTTCTCAAGGTGATCTAAGTGGCCGTGAACTAGCAGCCATATTCGGCCTACTTAATGTTTCATTACTGATCTCTGGAGCGACTTGCCTTGGAGCAGGAATTAGTCGTTGTCAAGATGCTACTCAAGAGTGTGATCCTACCCTGCGCGATGTCGGAATAGGGGTCCTTTCTATTTGGGCTCTGATGACAGGCTGCATAGGCTGCTGTGCGATGCTAGCCTGGTGGGACAACCGCGTAGAATTTCCAAAACCAGAATTTCCAAAACCAGAATCTCCAAAGATAGAACCTTCAGAGTTAGGGTCTTCTTCAGAGTTAGGGTCTTCTTCAGAGTTAGGGTCTTCTTCAGAGTTAGGGTCTTCTTCAGAGTTAGATTCTTCAGACTCAGGATCTTCAGGGCCTTCAGAGACTGAATATTAGGTGTTTACGCCATAATTATTTTTTTGTGTCATATAAAAAGGAGGAAAGTAAAATGGCAACCGCAGTAATAATAGGTTCTCAACTAAGGAGGGCTCATGGTTCTCATGGTGCTCTAAGTGGCCGTGAACTAGCCGTCATATTTGGCCTACTTGATGTTTCATTACTGATCTCTGGAGCGACTTGCCTTGGAGTAGGAATTAGTCGTTGTCCAGATGCTACTCAAGAGTGCGATCCTACCCTGCGCGAGATCGGAATAGGGTTTCTTTCTATTGGGGCTCTGATGACAGGCTGCATAGGCTGCTGTGCGATGCTAATCTGGTGGGGCAACCGCGTAGAATCTCCAAAACCAGAATCTCCAAAGGAACCCATTGATAAGGCAGAATACGGCAGTGCAGAATACGGCTTTTGAACGCTTTCCTATTTTCGAGGGAGAAGATAGTGGTGAAAGGAGGTCTCGAAGGGGGCAAAGCCCTCTTTTTGGTAGGTCTCTAGAGAGGTGGCAAACTGCTCCTCGAGCTCTCGGAGAATCTCCTGTATATCCATTCTCTTTCCGGTCTCTAGAAGCAGTGAGGTGGCCGGTTGATCGATGGTCTTTAGGACCTCCTGATCCACATTGATATTGAGCCCCACGCCCACAATGATGGCAATCTGACCCGAGAGGGGGATGGTCTCGCCGAGGATGCCTGCGATCTTCTTCCCCTCGACGAGCAGATCATTGGGCCACTTGATGCGTGCGTGGACACCCCTTTTCTCCAGCATTTTTATCAGAGAGAGCGCCATAAGATGGGTCATTGCGATTCCATCGCTCCCTTTGAGAAAGAAGCAGAAGCTGGCTGTGAGATTGCATTTTTCTGGGGAGATCCACGTTCTTCCATACTGTCCACGCGCTCTTATCTGCTTGTCAGCAGTGATTACGGTGAGCCTTTTTTGGTCAAAAGTATTGATCTGTTCTTTGGCCCAATCGTTGGTCGAAACCAGCTCCTCAAAATGAAAGTGGATAATTTCCATGGGGCAAATTATACTGCGGAAAAACCTTAAGAACCAAGTTTTTTAACTAGATGTGGAGCCACCGCACTCTTTCTCGTATTGATTGGCGCGTTATCCCAGTCATTCTCTCTCTGATGACGATCAGCCTTCTTGTGATTGCTGCGACCGATCCTCTTTGCCATTTGAGTGCGGGATCGGATATTGGATTTTTCACGCCCAAAGTGCAGTGCCAATTTCGCCGCTTTCTCCTGGGGGGAGGGGTCTTTCTCTTATTTGCGGGGATGGACTACAACAAACTTCGGGACTGGGGTTGGATCTGCTATGTGGTGATGCTCTTTGGCCTTTTGGGACTCTTTTTCACAGAGCCGATCCAAAATGTCCACCGCTGGTATCGCGTTCCATTCATCGGTGTGAGCATTCAACCCTCCGAATATTCCAAACTGATCGTGGTGATTACACTGAGCTGGTTTTTGGAGAAAAATCGTTCTAATGCTTCGAGTTGGCGGACTGCGATGGTAGGTAGCCTGATCGTTGCCATTCCATTTCTTCTCATTTTGAAACAGCCTGACCTTGGAACGGCGTTAGTTCTCTGTCCAATCACTCTGGTGATGTTCTACTTAGGCAATATTCATCCTGTATTTGTTCGGGCGGCCGCGATTGGTGGGGCGGTGGCTCTCCTCTTTATTTTGTCGATCTTTCTCGGTATTCTCTCCTATGACAATCTCCGTCCCGCAGCGACACATGTGCTGAAGGAGTACCAGTATGAGCGGCTTAATCCAGATAATCATCATCAACGGGCTGCTCTGACGGCGATTGGTGTGGGAGGTTTGACGGGTAGTGGATGGAGAGCTAGTGAGTTTACCGGGCGTGGCTGGCTGCCTTACGGCCATACCGACTCGGTCTTTCCTGCCTTTGGTGAGGAGTTTGGAGTGGTCGGGCTTTTGCTCCTGCTCGTCCTTTTTTATTCTCTGATCTACTTTAGCTTTCAGGTCACGGCGGTGGCAAAAGATCACTTTGGCCGAATGCTCTCTGCTGGCGTGACTGTTTATCTAGCGATGCATATTATTGTTAATATAGGCATGATGTGTGGCTTTCTGCCGATTACAGGCGTGCCGTTGATTTTAGTCTCCTATGGAGGTTCTTCGGTTTTTGTGACTATGGCAGCATTGGGAATATTGCAAAGTATCTACAGTCGGAGGTTCATGTTTTGAAAGAGCAAGCGTTTATGCATAAGTTCATTTTTACTCCTGGTGTTTGGCAGGGCGAAGGACAGATTACTTTTAGTATGGCTGAGGATGAGCTGGTCTTCAAGACACGGTGGACGCTCGCCCCGAAAGAGGAAGAGAGGATCCTCTTATCCCAGACGATCGAGGTGGACAATGTTCCCGATAAGATGGTCAACAACTTTGCCATTTCGGACATGACTGCATCCTCTTTTGTGATTGAGCTTGAGAATAATCTTATCGGCAAGGTCCAAGGTAAAGGGGTTGTCGATGAGAAGACTATCGCCTGGGAGTTTCGCAACACGCCACAGCAGTTTGAGGGTTTTGAGATTTACGAGCTACAGCCCGACGGCAGTTACAAGGTTCGAGCCGAATTCACGGCTGGCGAAGGGCTCCGCACCTACGTCAAAGGGACCATCCGAGCAAATTGAACATCATATCAGGGTGATGTCTTTTTCCATTTTGCCCCTCTTCCTTTCCCTGTGGACTGGATTTTTCCTTCATTCCTAAGTTCTCGTAGAACAACACGGATCATATCTCGGCTGACAGAAGGACAAGCTCTCTCTATATCGGAAATTGAAAAAGATTTAAGCATATTCTGAACAGTATTGCGAATAAGCTCTGTTTTACTTCCTGATCCTATTGTCAATACACCTACTCTTTTTTCAAACTCACGATAGGCTCGCAACAAAACTCCCCAAAAATAGGTTAACCAGGGCATAAAATTATGTTTTCCTTCATGCCATTGCTTTGAGCTTTCTTCGAGAGTTTCATAATAACTATCTTTCGATTCCTCAAAAATTCTTTCAAGACTGATATATCTACCTACCTCATAGTTATGCTGATAAAGAAGTAAGAGAGTTAAAAGACGGGCAGTTCTACCATTTCCATCTCTAAAAGGATGAATACATAAAAAATCCAAGATAAAGGCAGGGATTACGATTAATGGTTCTTGGGCCAGCTCAAATTGGCAACGAGAATAATTTTTCACAAGCTCTTCCATTGCCCTTGGTGTTTCAAAAGGAGAGACAGGTTTAAACCGAACTCGACGTGTTCCATCAGGATGAATTTCAGTGATTTCATTTTCTATTTGCTTCCACTCGCCTCCTTTTGCAGGGTGATAACGATACAAATAATCGTGAAGCTGTAAAATGACATTGATTGATAGGGGGATATCTTTCGCTGATTGATGCAGTAAGCTTAAAGCATCCCGATAACCCGCTATTTCTTCTTCGGACCTGTTTTTGGGGGCAGTATCTTTTAAGACTAGGTCGGCAATGCGTTTATGAGGGGCAATAATCCCCTCCAGTCTGTTGGATGATTCTGTCGATTCTACTACTGCTGTTTGTTGAAGAGTCTTTAATGTTTCAGGGGATTGGAGATAAAATAATTCTTGCTTTCCCCTGTATTCGCCTAGAGCTAGAAGAGTTGAAAGTTCATCAGAACCAAAAGAAAGGGTATCTAGGTAGGCTTGATTTAGAGTTTTAACCATAATGAACCTCAAAATAGGGTAAAGAAGGGGGTAATACTGCCATAAATGGGGTAGTATTACCTTGATATTACCCCATTTTGCGATTTATTACCCTATTAATCAAGCCATTTGTCAAATTGAACATTCAATGTTCAATTTGCCGCTTTGAGTTGCTTCATGCCCAGCTTCTCTTGGAGGACTGGGGGCAAGGTGACCGAGCCATCGCTATTTTGATTGTTCTCAAGTAGCGCGACCATCAATCGAGAGGTCGCTAGTCCTGAGCCATTTAACGTGTGAACAAGCTCGGTTTTGCCAGATTTGCCTTTGGTGCGGATATGCGAACGACGGGCTTGGTAGTCGGTGCAGTTGGAGATGGAGGAGACCTCATAGTAGCGATTCTGTGCGGGAAGCCAGACCTCTATATCGATGGTTTTGGCTGCGGTGAAGGACATATCGCCAGTGACAAGCTCACATAAACGGTAGTGGAGCCCTAGCCCTTTCAAGATCTGCTCAGCCACATCGATCATCTCTAGGTGCATCTGTTCGCTTTGATCGGGTTTGGTGAAGCTGAACATTTCGACTTTGTTGAACTGGTGGACCCGGATCAATCCTCGCTCATTGGCACCGGCAGCACCGGCTTCTTTCCGAAAGCAGGGAGAATAGGCGGCATATTTGATCGGCAGCTGCTCCTCTGGGATGATTTCGTCGAAGTGGAGACCGTTGAGCACCACCTCCGAGGTGGGAATGAGATAGAGAGGCGTTTCGCCACCACTCACGTGGTAGTACTGCCCATCAAACTTAGGAATCTGACCGGAGCCAAACATGATGGACTGTTTGACCAGAACCGGAGGCAGCCAGAACTCAAAATCGTTTAGAATTTGGATATCGATCATATAACTGAGCAGCGCCCACTCCAGCCTAGCCCCGAGCCCTCGATAGGCTGGCCATCCTGAACCGGTGGTTTTAGCGGTGCGATGGAACTCAAAAAGCCGAAGCTTTTCGTTGAGTTGCAGGTGATTTTTGAACTCAAAGTCAAAGGTGGGCTTCTCCCCAACCGTTTTGGTGCAGACATTATCTGCGACATCTTGGGAGACTTTGACGCCGTCTGCTGGAATATTTGGTATTTTAGCGAGTGCATCTTGAAATTCGGCCTCGAGAGTTTTTAATTCATGGTCGAGGGAGGAGATCATATCGCCGATCCCGCGCACCTCTTCCATGAGTTCTTCACCACTCTTGCCCTCTCTTTTGAGCTCGCCAACTTTTTTTGAGAGCTCGTTGCGCTTGGATTTGAGCTGATCATTCTTTGTTTTAATCACTCGAATCTTATCGTCTAGAGCGATCACCGTGGAGAGCTCAAGACCGGGCTCTTTGGTCCGAATTTTAGCTTCGATCTTCTCTTGTTCTTTCCGAATTAACTTGATATCCAGCATCTTTCTGTCCTAAATTATTCTGTGAGGAGTATATGCAAGAGACCAAAGAGCAACAACAGTTTTTTATGCGTCTTGCCATCGCATTGGGAGAAAAGGGGCGAACCACCGCTCCTCCCAATCCTTGGGTGGGGTGTTTGATCGTTCGGGATGGTGAGAGTGTTGGGGAGGGCTATCATAAAGCCCCAGGAGAGCCACATGCGGAGCTGGTAGCCCTCGAACAAGCTGGGATTCTCGCCCGAGGAGCCACTGCCTACATTACTCTCGAGCCTTGTGCCCATTTTGGGCGAACCGCTCCCTGTGTCTCTGCCCTCATCCAAGCCGGGATAGGTCGAGTGATGATTCCCTTTCTCGATCCTGACCCTCAGGTTTCTGGGAAAGGGGTCCATGCTCTGGAAGAGGCAGGCATTTCGGTGGTTGTTGGTGTGGCTGTCGAGGATGCGAAACGCTCCTTGGAACCCTATCTCTACCATCGCAAAACTGGTCGTCCCTTCTGCGTGCTCAAAACGGCGATGAGTCTAGATGGGAGAACGGCCGCCGCCGACGGCTCCTCACAATGGATCACCGGCGAAGAGGCCCGCGCCGATGTCCACCATCTTCGCGCTGAATCGCAGGCAATCCTCATCGGCTCCAAGACAGCCCAGATCGATCGTCCCAAGTTAAATGTGCGAGGGCTTGATCATCCGCATCAACCTCTGCGCGTGATTCTCGATTCAGAAGGGAAAGTCTCTCCTCCACAACCCGAGCCGACCGTGATCTTCACCACCCAAAAGTGCAGCTCCAAACGGATTGAGGAGTGGAAAAAGGCCCACATTGAGGTAGAGATGCTTTCACAAGAGATCAACCTCGAAGAGGTGCTGGACTCTTTGGGTAGACGGGGGATTATCCAACTACTTGTTGAAGGTGGACCGACCGTGCACGGTGCTTTCCTAAAGAAAAAACTCTGCCAACGTCTGGTTGTCTATGTGGGAGGTTGCCTCTTGGGTCCCGCAGGGAAGTCCCTTTTCCCCTGGCCCTCTTCTTCTTCTATAGAGGAAGCCTATCCCATCACTCTGGAATCGATAAGCCGTTTTGGGAATGATGCGAGGCTGAGCTATCGGTTGTAGAGCGATCTCTTGTTTCAAGAAAGGGTTCTTCAACTACCTCAATTGTGCTGAAGTTGTGCGCACGCAACCACGCCCTCAAAGGCGGCACGCCTCTTCTAGTTGTATGGGCTTTTGTGATAGCTCTGCTCCGCATTTCAAATACGATAGGGAAGGGAGAGCGAAAAAGCTGCTTATCTTCTTTGGAGAGCTTCCAGGGCTCTATTTCAGCTTGGGTAATTGCCTCAATCATAGTTGTTCGTTTCTCGAGGAGGTCCTGTCGGCGTTTTATCCACCATGCAATTTGCTGCTGGATCCACGCTTCGGCCTCCTCAGGAGAATCTTGGCTTGCTGCCCATAGTCTAACTTGATTCTGGAACGTTTCATCGTTGCGATGAGTCTGTTCTTCTTGATTTTCAGGAAAAAAATGCCATAAGTTGGAATCCCTTTTTAGTGTCAGTTGCAGGCTCTCATCGTCAGGTCTTTCTTTTGAGATCTCTATTATTTCCTTTATCTCGTCGTCGCTCCCGAGACAGAGCAGGCTTAACAGGGCAGCTTGGAAAGTGTGTACAGGACACGGGTGGAGCATATTTGCTTTCTCCAGAGCTTCTTCAGCTTCCTCCAGTGTTTTTTTAGCTTTCTTCAGAGCTTTTTCACTTAGATTTGTTTTCTCCAGAGCTTCTTTAGCTTTCTTCAGAGCTTTTTCAGCTTTCTGCTGAGCTCTTGCTCTTGGCGGTTTGGAGGGAAAATTCTCCACGATTTCAAGAGCTCTTTTTCGTTTAGGTGTTGTTGGCGATAAGTAAAGCAAATCTGGCCCACCACGGAATAGAGCTTCAATCGACTCTGAGGGTTCAATAAGGCTGCCATCTGTCCTCCACAACTTACTACTACCTATCGTTGGGATATGTTGTTCTAATAGAGTAGAGCGAGGAACTAGTTTAAGTTTGCCAGGAGAGGACCTTTGGAAACTGAGCAGTTGGGCAGAGTGGACGGGGCCGTAATATCCATCAGGTGTTCCACTCAATTTACCCAACATCCTTGCAGTTTCGGATGGTGTGAGAGCAAGGTCTCTCATCGATGAAGGCAGGGCTGCTGCTGAGGACGAGGAGGCGCAAGAAGCTGGGGCAAAATCTCCATGTTTCCTAAGCCTCATTGTCATACTGGGGTCATCGAACGGCTTAACAGTCACTTGGATATTTCTCTCCTTGAGATAGGATCGGAACTGTTTCACCTTGCGAGCTGGAACACGAGCTTCAGTGATATCTTGGCCTAATATCAGGATCGGAGAATGGGAGCGGTTGCCCTCCCATTGGATCAGAAAAGGATAAAAGAGCAAACTCTTGTCATCCTCTTCTAACGGTAGAGGTTTGACGCTATCGAAAAGCGCATAAATCTCCCTTACCTCCTCTTTACCCCCTCTCTCAAGCTCTACTAACTGGAAAGCGATTCCACCAAAAACACCCTTTTTCAAAGGCGTCTTTTGTGCAGCCAGAGCAGTCAGAGCCTCCTCGGGAAAAGGCTGGACCTGGCTGTAGCGAAAGGTGAACTCTGGGGGGGATACGTTAGGGCCCTCAGGTTCGACGATACATGTGATCTCTTGTTTTTTCTTATTGTTTTCCATGACCAAGAAACAACGAGACTCTCCCTGTGAAAATTTTACGATCACATAGCTACCTACACCATAGCTACCTTCAGCATAGTAGCCGTTGCTCTGAGGAATGACTTGACCGATAAGCGGAGCTCTTGCCTGAACATAGTCAAGGTCATGCTCATATTTGGGCAGAATGGCCTGCTCGAAGAGTTCTCTAGCTTGGCCGATTGCCTCCCGACTACCCATCGTAAGAATCCTTAATACCGACTCTCTCAAAGGAGCAAAATCTCTCGCCTCTCTTTTTTCAAGGGCAGGTCGCAGAGGAGAGCGTTTATTCTTGGTCGGCGGTGGAGGTTCCAGAAATGAAGCAATAGTACGAAGTTCTCCTTCGATATTTACCCCTGGTGCGGGGTCCATAAAATTACCGCGAATAGAGCCTCCTGTTGCGGACTTTGAAGGGGTCATAAGAGGTTCAAATATGGTAGGAACAGGAATGTTCTGCGCTGCCAGAGCTTCAGGATTTGTAAAAATAGAAGGTTCGCTTCCACGTTTTTTGCAGGCTTGTAGACAGGCGACGAAAGTGGCTGAGTTCATGAGATTCCAATGCGCTCTTGACTCAACTTCAGTTTTAACTGACACCCTTTCAACCACAGATCGTACGAGAGAGGCCACGGGTCTCTTTGGAGGGAGAGCGATAGGCAAGGGTTTTTTTTGCTGCATCATCTCTTTGACCCCAACCACAAGGGCAGCGCTGCAAAAGACAATGCCCCCCATTTCTAGGAGAGTGAGCCCCCCACCGAGTGGGATGGTGTCGATGAGCACAATGATCGCCAGAGCCACCAGGGTGACCTCAGCCACGGTCATCAAATCAACATTTTTTGTAATCAAAGAATAAGTTGAAGAGGCGATTTCAGCAACGTTGTTCATCGTTTCGACCGATCTATTGAGATTATAAAGATCTTAATCTATACTTTTTGCTAAATGAAACCAAATTTTTTTTCCGAGATAGAACTGGCTGTCGCCGCCTTTGCTCGCGGTGAGTTTGTCATTGTTGTCGATGATGTCGATCGAGAAAATGAGGGCGATCTGATCATAGCTGCTGAGAAGATGACCCCCGAAAAGATGTCTCTTCTGCTCCAGTACACCAGCGGTGTGGTCTGCGTGCCGATGAGTGGCGAGCGGTTGGAAGCTCTCCACCTGCCTCCCATGGTATCGC
>SDBU01003611.1_pt1 | contig 19570 bp, 18 predicted proteins | sample 2277071 | NCBI WGS metagenome assembly SDBU01 (sample SAMN10397929, study PRJNA504765) | marine sediment metagenome | isolation source: marine sediment core GS08_GC12, 126 cmbsf | place: Arctic Ocean: Gakkel Ridge, Loki's castle | collected 2008 | reverse complement strand
CCAGAAGAATTAGGTTTTTCAGGAGCATATAATTCAGCCATAGTCAAGATTTCAAAAATTGATAATTAATTCTGATTAACATTTAATCAAAAATCATCACTTCTTTTTTTTAATAAATGCGATATCTCCCAAGGATGTTCGAATTGATTTTTTCATATATTTATCTCTCTGGATCGACCCTTCAATAATATCACCTTTTTGCAGCAACTTAATTTTATACGCTTCTTCTATTTTTTTAGCTAATTTAACAGTGGGTTTGGCTCTTCCTGTCTCAATTCTTCGCAGTAGTGATGGTTTTTCATTTAACTTCCGTGCAAATTGATCTTGGTTAAGTCCGAGAGAATTTCTTGCATTTCTTATTTTTTTTGCGAAATCTGGAACAATTTCAATTTCATCCCTTAAGTTTTTTTCATAAACTCTCCTTTTACGTTGTTTTGTTTTACCTGAAGTTCGATGTTTTTTACTGGAACTGTTTGATGATAGTTCAGTTAATTTCTCTCCATATTGGGCACAATTAAGACATACAGTAATTTTACCTCCTTCTATCAAAACTCTTAGCCCCTTGCCCCAAATTATTCCTCCACATATCGGACATTCCTTGTCAAACTCTTTATAATCTGGTTTTGGCATATATTTGAAATGTTTGTGAATAAATGGAAGAACTAATATTTAATTATAGATTTTGAATTAAAATTCTTATAATTTTCGGTTTTTAATGTATTAATCTAGAAATTCTTTAGGATAATTATCAAGATTTTAAAGTAATTACCCGGAAGTAACCTTAAATTTAAATGAATTAATGTTTATTATTAAAATATATCATTTTCTTAAAATTTATCATTTTCTTAAAATTTTAAACTAAAGTAAGAATTAAAGGGGTACACTCTTTTTGACTACGACTAAAGATAAAAGGAAAAAAGAAGAAGTAAAGGATGGAGAGTATTTAATCACTTATACTCGTCATTTAGAGAAAAGACTTAGGAATTTAGAAACAGAAAAACAACTATTAGACGCTGAACGTTTAAGATTAGAACAGGAATTACATAGTTTAAGAAATGAAATTGATAGGTTAAGAGAACCACCATTAGTATCTGCCACAATTATTGATTGTTTGGATGATAAAGGGAGAGCAATTGTAAAAAGTTCTACAGGTCCTAGTTTTGTAGTTAACACTAGTAGGAAAGTAAAGAATGAAAAATTTACCCCTGGCATGAGAGTTGCTCTAAATCAGAGAACTTTTGCGATTATGGAAGTCTTACCAACTAAATTAGATCCATTTGTTAAAGGTATGGAAGTAATTGATTCAGTTCCGGATATAACATATTCTGATGTTGGAGGATTAGAAGAACAAATACTAGAAGTAAGAGAAACAGTAGAATTGCCATTAAAAAAACCAGAAGTTTTTTTAAGAATTGGAATTGAACCTCCTAGAGGAGTTTTATTATATGGACCTCCGGGCACTGGAAAAACACTATTAGCTAAAGCAGTAGCTCATGAAACAGAAGCAACTTTTATTAGAATAATTGGTTCCGAATTAGTTCAGAAATTCATTGGGGAAGGTGCTCGCCTTGTAAGGGAGATCTTTAATCTAGCTAAACAAAAAGCCCCTACTATCTTATTTATTGATGAATTAGACGCAATTGGATCCCAAAGGTTAAAAATTGCTACATCTGGTGATAGAGAAGTACAGAGAACTCTTATGCAACTGTTAAGTGAATTAGATGGCTTTGAACAAAGAGGTGATGTAAAAATTATTGGTGCCACAAATAGAGTGGATATTTTGGATCCCGCATTATTAAGACCTGGAAGGTTCGATCGCATGATATATTTCCCTATTCCTGATGAACTCACAAGAAAATCCATATTTAAGATTCATACAAGATCATTAAAAGTTGAAGAAGCTATCGACTTTAAAAGATTGGTGAACTTAACTGAGGGTGCAACTGGTGCAGATATAAAAGCTATTTGTACTGAAGCAGGAATGTTCGCGATTAGAAAAGAAGCTGAAAGTATTGTGAGTAAAGATTTTTTGGAAGCGATTGATAAAGTGATGAAAAAGATTCAAGATAAGTGGGAAGAATCTAGACTTTATTCATAAATTTTTAATAATATTTATTTTGTTTTTTACTATTTTTTAATTAAAATATTTTCAAAATATCATGGATAACATGGAATTAAAAACATTTTTAGGCTTAAGACAAATTCTGGCAATATCAGACTATCAATTTGGAGTTAGTGTGACAGATCTTTTTTTTGGTGATTTAAAGCTTATTCATTTCAAAAGATCACCAAATACTGATAAAATAAGATATATATATCATAAAAATAATTTATTATTTCCTTTAAGACCTAATAACGGTTTATTTACCTTAAGTTTGTATTCTGCTAAACTAATAATTAGAAATATTTCGACTCCGAAATTGAGAGTGGTTGTTCTAGATGAAATCTCAGAATTTATAAGAAAGGGGAGGAATGTTTTCTGTAAACATGTCATTAAAATAGATAATGATTTAAGACCTTTAGATGAAGTCATTGTAGTTAATCAAGACGATGAATTATTGGCTATTGGGAAGTTAAAACTGCCAATTTCTTACGTAAAATCATTTTCAAGTGGCGTTGCCGTAAATGTTAGAAAAGGAATTTATAAATCAAAAATTTAAATCAACATATATTATATAATTTAATTATTCAAGAATGAAAGAAGTAGAAAATAATGGTAAAGTTACCAAAGGGAATGCAAAATAAAGTTAAGTCCAAACCAAAAAGACCACAACCAGTAAAAAAACGAGAGGGTCAGCAATTTGGTTCAAGAGAAATGCGTAGAAAAATGTCCCAACAAGGGATCAACATGGATCAAATCGATGCTACAAGGGTTATTATTGAAGGTTCCGAAAAAACACTAATTATTGAACAACCTGAAGTTGTATTAATGAAGCAGGCAGGTCAAGAAATATATCAAGTAATTGGACAAGCAGAAGAAGTTTCTTCAGAGAATTTTTCTATTGGAAGTGAAAAAATAATTCAAGAGATAATATCTTTAGAAAACACTGAAATAAAACCGATTATAACTGAAAATGATATATTATTAGTTGCATCTCAAACCAATGTGGAAAATGAGGAGGCAGAAAAAGTATTAAAAGAATGTAATGGAGATATTGCCAAAGCTATTTTACTCATCAAGAATAGATCAAAGTTGTAATGGTAATTTTCAATTTGTTAAATAATAAAGATTAAGAATTATAAAATTTTTAATAACGAAACGTTAGTTAATCAAATAAGATGTCAAAATTCAAGAAATCTAAACCAAAACGCGTAACAACCATTTCAGAAATAGATGTTAAATTTGAAAAAATAATCCAATTTTCTGGTTGGATATTTTTATTTGCTTTTCTTGGATTTATGGGGGTTTGGATATTACTTGAGTTTGTATTAGATATTATACAATTAAAATTATCAGTAGGTGTATTCACTTTTATTATTTTTAGCGGAATAAATTCCGCAGTCAGTTTCGGGTTAGCAACCAAAATAAGAAACAATATCCATAAGAAAAAGGAATTTTTTCTTGATTGGTTGTTAGGAGAATTTCTTTTCTGTATGTTTATTATATTTTCTCTTGCCGTTTATCAATGGTAAATTGTTTTTTCATCAAAAAATAATTATATATAATCCTGTCTTGAGGGATTGAAAATGTCAATAATTTCTGCATTCTCTAGTATTAGAGCTCCATGTTTCTCATTAGAATTAAATATATAGCTATCTCCTTCTTTTACAATAAATTCATTATCGTCAGTAAGAAATTTAATTTGTCCCTTAATTACATAACCAATCTGGTTTTCTTTATGGCTATGCATAGGGATATTAGCATTTTTCTCAAGTGTAAAATGACATAACATAACAGAATCATTATAGATTAGAGTTTTTCGATAAACACCTTTTAAAGGGTTTATTGGATGTATATCAGATTTATTAATTGGAGATTTATTCATAGTAGATATGCCAACGATTATGTATTTGTAATATTTTTTATTTAAATAAACTAATCCTCCGTTCTTATAAAGTTTTAACAATAAACATTTATCACGGGTAGATACATCTACGACAAAAAATAATGATTGTTAGCTCCGTGTGGATTATTAAATTAGAAATTGAAAAGGCTCCAAATAATTAAGAATTTTTTCTGATTTCAATCATTAGTAATGTAAATATCGAATATAGGGTTAATAATATAAGTTTAAATTAGAGAAATAAATAAATTTTTATATCAAAAGAGGTAAAATATTAACGATCATAAATTGTTAATAAAAAATTAAACTCAGTTCATATTTTCGACAAAATAATTTAATAAAAACGAGTGTATTGTATCACATTATTATAAACAGATATAAGATATTAAAAAAGAGGATGTTTAATATTGGTTTTGGTACCAGAATTGGAGACATTAAAGAAGAAAGATTCTGAAAATCTGAAACGTGGTTACGTTACTAAGTTATTACCCCGGGTTTTCAGAACCGAGGGTGATGTAGTATCCTTTGATCCTAAAAAAATTGAGCAGAGTATAATTATCGAAACTGGGTTAAACCAAAACTCCGCTGATAGAATTACCGAATTAGTTGTTAGAAGAATTATTTCTTCCGGTATCAAATTTCTTTCAGGACCACACATTAGGGAAATTGTTTGTTCAATTTTATCAGAACAACATTTTGAAGAAGAAAGAAAAGTATATACTCGGATTGGTATGCCTTTAATGGATTATGAGGCTATTTTAGAATATGGTGTAAATGAAAATGCAAATCAAGACATGAATCCAGAAAGTATTCATCATTGGGCTGCTAATAGAATATCTGATGAATATGCTCTTTTAAGAATTTTAAATTCTGAAGAAGCTCAAGCTCATCTATTTGGCGACGTTCACATACATATGTTAAGATATTTCGATTTAAGACCTTTCTGCCAAGAATGGGATCCACGAATGATACTTGAACATGGTTTGCCGCCAGTAGAGGGTTGGGCACATTGTAGTAAATCAGGACCGGCAGGACGCTTACGTATGGCTGCGACTCACCTTGCAAAGTGGCTTGGGATCATTCAGGGGGAATTTTCAGGGGGACAGGGTTATGATTATATAACTACATTCTTAGCTCCATATGCTCGAGGTATAGCTGCTAGAGAAATTGAACAATCGATGCAGTGTTTAATTTTCGAATCCAATCAAATATTTGCAACAAGAGGAGGAAAAGTACCATTTACTTCAATATCATGTGCTCCAACTGTACCTGATGGTTTGCTAAATATTCCTGCTGTTGGAGCTCATGGAAAAATAGTAGGGACATATGGTGATTATAAAGATGAATGCCTTGGACTCTTTAATGCGCTAACTGATGTATATATTCAAGGAGATCATAATGGAAAACTTTTTGCATTTCCAAAACACGAAATAAAAATTAAAAAAGAATGGTTACGAGAATTTGAGCCTTCTTACCTAAAAGTAATGGAAGAAGCAGCAACTATGGGAACACCTTATTTTCTTAATATGTGCCCAGAATGGATGCTTGATGAGATTCATAATCAAGGTTGTAGGATGTTTTTAAACAATAATCAAATAATAGAACATTGTATAATAGAGCCTGAGAAAAGAGTGAAGGTTAATATATGGGAAAATTACGTGACAAATGGATCATTACAAAGCGTCAGTTTAAATTTACCTCGCTATGCTTATCTTTCTAAAAATGAGGACGATTATTTTTTAATATTAGATGAGAAGATGGAACTTTCTGCTAGAATACTGAGAAAAAAATGGGATCTAATGGCAAGAAGATTAAAAACAGGTCATTTACCGTTATGTAGTGGAAAAATCAACGGTAAACCCATATTTAACATAAAGTATCAGAATCTCTCAATTGGATTTACAGGTTTAAATGAAGCTGTGAAAAGCTTAACTGAGTATGAATTACATGAAAATGATTGTGCTTATGATTTGGGGAAAAAAATTTTAAGCTATATGGTTGCGAAATGTAAATCTATGACAAAACGGGATACTAAATATTATTCTTTATGGGAACAGCCAGCAGAGTCAACAAGTAACCGCCTTGCCCGATTAGATCTAAAACATTTTCCAAAAAAAGCTATAGTACAATCAAGTGGCAAATCTGCTTATTACACTAATTCTGATCACTTCAGGTACAATGCTAAAATTCCGTTATCAGAACGAATTAAAAAACAAGGTGATTTTCATCCTATAATAAATGGTGGTGTAATCACTCACATCTGGTTAGGGGAACAAAAGCCAGATATTAATCGATTGTGGGAATTCACGAAAGAGATTTGCCTTAATACAAACACGGCTTATTTTACTTACACAACAGATTTTATATTTTGCCCTACATGTAAAAAAATGTTTAGAGGAGGAAAATTCATCTGTCCTCGATGTAACTCGAAGGAAGTTAAAGTTTATTCAAGAGTAACAGGTTATTATAACGAAGTGAATAGATTTAACCCAGGTAAAAGAGCAGAATGGGAAGCACGAAAAAGAGAAAATCTTTGATATTAATTTTTAAATTTACGTAAATAATGTACATCCATGAAAATAGAGAATTCCATTTCAGAAATTCAGAAAATTGTAAACAATTGGATCCTTGAACATGGAGGTTATTGGCCTCCGTTATCAATGATTTGTGCAATTATAGAAGAATTAGGAGAAGTCGCAAAAGAAATAAACTCACTAGAGAGATATAAACCGAAAAAGACTAAAAAATCTAATTCAAATTTAGGAGAAGAATTATCAGATCTTCTATTTTCGATAATGTGCATTGCAAATTTTTATAAAATTGATTTAGGGGAAGAAATTTTTAAAACAATTGAAAAATACACAATCAGAGATTTAAATCGATTTTAATCAAAATTCTTTAATGTTGATTTATAGCTATTTGCGATTTATTATTTTTTATTATCAATTAGATTCTTTATATTTATTAAATTACGAATTCTAAATGTTAGAGTTAGTAAAAAAATATATTTAAGACTAATTATTATTTTATATTTAGAAAGATATTTTTTGGGACTTTTATTTCAAATTTTCGGAATTATTAGTATGGGGAAAAAAAAAAAAAATATTGGAATAAAAACAACTCGTTACTTTACTAAAACTTGTTCTAATTGTGAGTTTGAATACCCAAATTGGTTCACTAATTGTCCAAAATGCGGTTTAGCTTGGGATGATACAAATCTAGAGATATCAACATCCAAAGAAGCTCAGAAAAAAACAATTAAGATTGTAGTAAAAATAACTGAAGAAGATTTTAACAAAACTATCCATAAAGTAAATTTAATTTTCAGTGTAGATCAAGGAAAATCATGGTACCAAATGGAAATGTCACCTAAAGTAGATTATTATCTATCAGAAATAGCAGAAATTCCAGTGGGTTCTGTAATAATATATTACATAGAAGTCTATTTAGAAGATGGGGAAACAATAATTGAAAATAATGAAAATAACTACTATTATTATAAAGTAGGTCTCCCTATAAGTGAAACAGCAGTAAAACCTTCAAAAATAGAAGATCAAGTCTTAAAAGAAAATATTAAAGATACTCCTATTCAACCACAAAAATATGAAAATAATGCTAAAAAATCACCAAAACCGAAGACTTATATCACTAGAGAAATGATTGAAAAATCTACAAGATCAAATTTAGTAAATATTAAAGCACCATCGATTAAAATTCCTGGAGGTCAACCACAAGAAAATATTACAATTTTTGGCAAACCTCAAACTAGAATTGATCCCGATCTCAAAATATGCACACATTGTAATTCAAAAATTAAAAAAATGTGGAGTATTTGCCCTATTTGTGGTAAATCTCTTTAATTATGATGCTTTTTACTTAATTATTTAAAGGTTAAAGAAAAAATAAATTCATAGTTTAGTCCCACATTTATTACAATACATATAATCATTTGATAATACAGATCCACACTGATTACATTTAGTCTTTTTCTTTCCTACAGATTTTGAATTTTCAGTTTGAATAAATGGAGTTGATTGTATTGGAGTAAAAGATGTAGGAAATATCTCCTTATCAACTGTATTTGGTATAATTCTTAATTTACTTGATTCTTGAGCTTTAAATTCCTTTTTTTCTGAAAATGGTACAAAAGAAGCAACTGCGCTTTGTTCCGGTTCATCGGTTTTTTTTGATAAAGTTTGAAATAGAGAGGATGGACTAGAACTTTCCACCTCTGATGTTTTTTGGATTGGAATGAAAGTTTCAGAAGACGATTTCTCTATTTTTTCTTTTTTTTCTTTTTTAGGTTTTTCTTTTTTTTCTTTTTTAATTTTTTTCATGTCCTCAATAAGTTTATCTTGTTTTTCTTTTTCTTCTTGGAGTTTTTTCTCTTTCTCATCTTTTTTCTTTTGTTTCTCTTTCTTCTTCTTATCTTTTTTGGAATAAAATGGTGAGTGTTCCATTTGAGATTTTACCTTAGTATCTGGTGACTCTTGTGTTAATAGAAAAGGCGCTGTTTTCGGAGAAGAATTTCCTATAGGTTTCATAGCTTGAGACGTTTGAAAATCTTTTGGTGTAGGAGCGGGAATAGGAACATTAGAGGTAAATGGAGCCGCTTTTGGTTTGTATGGTTCTTCTACTGTGGATTCTGAAACACGTGTAATTTGTTCTCTTGAAGTTTCATTTGATAAAATTTCTTCTGGAGTTTTAAATATAAATTCGGCTGGTTGTGATATGGATTCTTCTATTAAAGGCTCAGGAATTGGAATTTCGGGTTCATATTCGGGTTCATATGTTGAAGTAGATTCGTAGGATTCCATTGGAGGAGGCTCTGGCACTGGGGGGGCTTCATATTCAAATTCGGGTTCGGGTTCGAATGAAGAATTTGATTGATTTGCTACATTGAAAGGGGGGTCCGGAACAGGTGGGGCAGCATAATCAAACTCAGATTCTAATTGAGGAATGAGACTATCAGATGATTGTGAAGACGCTATAGGAATTTGTCCAGGTGTGAACACAATACCATTGGATACAAGTTGATCAGGAATCTCAGAACCAATCATCAAGCATGCAAGAATGTAGAAACAATCTCCAACGCCTTCTCCAGTCTTAGCAGAGGTTTCCATATAATACAGATTAAAAGTATTAGTGAAACTATTAAGCTCTTCTAAAGACACAGCTCTTTGTTCAATTAAATCACTTTTGTTGCCAACTAACAATAAAGGAATTTCATTTTTCACATTTGCTCTTACTTCTTCAATCCATTGAGGTAAGTGTTCAAAACTTCCAGAATTCGTAAGGTCAAAGATTAACAAAGCTCCTAAAGATCCTCTATAATACATAGGTCTTATCGAGCTAAAACGTTCTTGGCCACCTGTATCCCATATTTGGAGTTTTGCTCGTATTGGTTTTTCCACTGCGTCGATAGTAATTGTTTTTACATGGAAATCTACCCCAATCGTCATTTTGTAGTCTTCTGTGAAGAAACCTTTACTAAAACGTAGCGTTAGTGCTGTTTTACCGACGCCTCCATCTCCTACAACAATTGATTTGAAGAGATAATCATATTCTTCAGCCATTACATATCAACATTTAAATGTTTATATTATATAGATATTTTTCGAAAAATGTTCTAAATTCTTCAGATTTTAATATATATTATAACTATAAATACAAATTTATAATTTTATTTATAAAACAATATTCTGTTCTTTTACTAATAACGAAGAAAGATATCGTCGTAATATAAGTATGGATCTTATGAAATTTATATATTTGAAGAATAAAAATTCGGTTTAGAATTCTTTATTACTAAAAAATACCGCCACTAAGTTAATTTACGAGCTTCTTCATGAATATTTATACTTTCAAACCATTCATTAATTTCAGATAAATCATTCTGAGGAAATTCGTATGAGTATTCTAGGTCGGGGTAAAGACCATTTATAACTTCATTTCTATAATCATCCAAGGCTTGACTAATAGATTCGCCAATTTTTCCAAAATATTTAACGAACTTCGGTTTTATTTCAGTAAAAATACCTAACATATCATGGATAACTATTATTTGGCCATCACAATGAGGTCCAGCGCCTATACCTATAGTTGGAATATTTACAGCTATTGTAATCAACTTGGCTATTTGCCAAGGAATACCTTCTAATACAATAGCAAATACACCTGTTTCTTCTAAATTTTTTGCATCCAATATTAATTTCTTTGCTGCTTCAATCGTCTTTCCTTGAACTAAAAAACCTCCAAACTCGTATATTGCCTGTGGTGTAAGACCAATGTGACCCATAACTTGGATGTCTGCTTCAATCATTGCCTTAATTGTGGAACATATTTCCGTTCCACCCTCAACTTTAACGGCTTCAGCACCACCTTCTTGGATAAATCGGCCTGCATTTTTAACAGCATCTTTAATATCAACTTTATATGATAGAAAAGGCATATCTCCAACAATTAATGCATTTGATACTCCTCGACTAACTGCTTTTGTATGATGAATCATTTCATCCATAGTAACTGATAAAGTGTTATTATAGCCTAGCATAACCATTGAAAGAGAATCTCCCACAAGAATCAGATCAATTCCACTTTTATCTACTAATTTTGCAAATGAGTAATCATATGAAGTAATTGTTACTATTTTCTCTCCATTTTTCTTCTTTTCTACTATATCTTTTACGGTAACTTTTTGTAAAGCCATATTTCAAATAACCAATTTGTTTTGAAAAAGTTTTTGCAAAGTTAGTTTATCTAAAATAAATGATTCATAAAATTTATTTTTATTTTCTATTAATAATAAAATGAAACTCATATAAACATAAAATTCAATAGTTTATGCCCTTATTTTGGCGAAACCATTATTTTTTAATAAGACTTTTTAAGAATATCTTCATATAATATTCCTACTATCTTAAAAAAAGGAATTAAGATTTATGGTAGATCCAAAAAATATTGATTTTTATTCTCTGGGTTTTAATTTTATTGAAACAAGAACAATGTTTATAGCTGATCATATAAGTGGCGAATGGGGTGACGGTAAGTTAGTACCATTTGGAAATTTTGAGATTTCTCCTGCATCATGCGTTTTAAATTATGGACAAGGGATTTTTGAAGGAATGAAAGCTTTGAGAGCGAAAAATGGAGAAATTACGTTATTTCGCCCAAAAGAAAATGGAAAGAGATTCAATATTAGTGGAAAAAGGATGATGATGCCAGAGTTTAGCGTTGAGAAGTTCGTGGACGCAGTGCAGAAAGTAGTTAGAGCTAATGAGGATTATATACCTCCTTATGATAGTGGAGGTGCTCTATATATACGACCAATCTTATTTGGATATGGACCAATTCTAGGAGTGGCCCCTGCAAATGAATTTAAATTAATTATATTTACTGTTCCTGTTGGACCCTACTTCCCGGAAGGTTTTAAGGGTATTAATTTAGAAATTTCTAAAAAATATACAAGAGCCGCCCCAGGAGGTACGGGCTCAGCTAAAACAATATGTAACTATGCTGGAACAATGTTACCCGCAAGTAATACTAAGAAGAGAGGATTTGCTCAAATTTTATACCTTGATGCTGTTCACATGGAAAATATTGAAGAAGTCGGTACAGCAAATTTCTTCGGCATCATAAATAAGAAATTAGTAACTCCTAGAAAAACGGGAACAATTTTAGAAGGCATTACAAGAGAATCTATTTTAGAATTATCAAAAAAAAAATTAGGAATAGAATATGAAGAAAGAGACATCTCATATAAAGAATTATTCGAGGAAACATGTACAGAAGCATTTTGTACAGGTACTGCAGCAGTAATCACTCCCATTGCTTCTGTTACTTTGGAGGATAAAAAGAGGACATTTAAGAATGGAGAACCAGGTGAAGTTACAAAAAAACTATATAAATTATTAACTGGAATTCAGCGATTAGAAATTGATGATGAATTTGGTTGGATAATGAAAGTTTAGCTTATTGTGTAATTTTACTCCCTTACATCTCAAATATTTTTTTAACATTAGATAATTTTAATTAAGAAAATAAATCTTGTTAGGTATTAAGAAGAAGCTTAAATAGCGAACTTCTCCTATTTCATTCAACCTAGAACTAACGGTTTTTATTAAACCATTCTTTTGCAAAATCAACTATTTTTTGCTGAGAAATTAATCTTGCCTCCGTTAAGCCGACTCTCCCAGGTACATAATTGATATTAGACTCAAAATCTTTACCCATTTGATCAAAATCATCACTATTAAGATCCAATTCTTTCCACTCTACCCATTTTCTTTCGTTATTTACTAACATGGCTGACCCCGTCAATATATAATGTTTTTTTGGAAAGGAACTACGATATTCTGCGAGATGTAGAGATGAATTATTTTCATGAGTAACTCCGATTAGCAAAATCTGTCCATTTAGTTCATAAATTCGAGCCAATGGAGAGTTTTCTCCTAAATCAGTTGTTAATTCATGATTTTTTGTAATATATTTAGCATTTTTACCCCAAGCAGCAAATGATGACACAGGATGATTACTACGAAGTACTTTAGGCCAAGTTCTAAAAGTTTCTGCTATTATCCCCATTCCTCGAGTAGGAGTTATAGCAGGGTGATAGGCTGGAGATTCGTTCCGGATCAGATGCCACCAACTTTTGGGTACGGAGGGATTTTCCCAATTAGATGGATCTGTATTATCACCTGAAAATGTAGGCATAATTAATGTTCCTTCTGATGTGAGCACCTTCATCAATGCTATTATTACCGCTACTGGTCCACCAATAGTCCAACCAATTTCACTCAACGAACTATGCATAATTATTACTGATCCAGCTTTTATTCTTAGCGTCTTAAAATCGTGTATTAATGACTTTATTGAATTTGGCTGGTTAGTTAAATTAACTACTTCTTCTTCAGTTTTTTTGTGTTCGATTTCCATATGAAAGAGAATTATTAATAAATATAAAAGAATTTTTAAATCAAGCAAGCTATCAAAATTAGGTTCAGAACTTTCCTTAACCGTTTTATGATTCATATCATATTCGACAAAAATACTAAATTTAGACTCTGGGTTTTTTTTATATATTTAATAATTAGAATTATGATAACAGATGCTCATAATTACAGCTTTTTTGGTCAAAAAGTTGGCTTAATCAAACAAAGTTTAGAGCGTGAAATCAAATTTCACGGTCGATAGCTGGATTTTAAAGAAAAATAAAGTTATATCTTGAATATTAGGAAAGATGCGTGAAACTGGACTATATGACAGAGATAAGCGATAATTTATTATATTTCATGGATATATTCATTTTTTACCATATGAGGAGGAATAAGAAAACGAAATCGATGCTGAATAATTCTACAAGCTTTAAACTTATCAAAAGTTAATAAAGTTTTAAATTACATTCAATCTCAGCTTTTTACTTTTTAGATGGAAAGCTGATTTAAAAGCTATGATAAAAAATATAATTTTTTATTTAGGGAATGTTCTATTTAAAATCTTTAAAAATAATGTAAATATAAAACTAACCTATTAAAAACATTCTAATAAGATTCAATAAAAAAAATCATGGCTTTATGTATTCTTACGATATTATTATAGTTTAATAATTTCATTCTCTCTATGATTTTTAATAAATAAATTTTAAGTAACAACCTATGACAGAAAATTGTGGTACAGAGAAGGAGGGTATTGATTTTTGCCCATTTTGTGAACGTATATCACTTACATTACCCAAATTGAGCCATTTAGATGAACAAACTCATATATGTTCTTTATGTGGTCATATTGAATCAATGTTAGAATTTAAATATCTTTTTAATACTAACAGCAGAAAAATAAAAGAGGAACGGTTAAATAGAATAAATTCTGTTATACATCGAATTGAAAATATAAATTCACATAAGTTCAGATATTTAACGATGATTAAATCTCTGATGGGAGCAAATTTAAAACATATAGATTCCTAATTCTTAAAATCTATAATTTATCTTTATTAGAAAGATTTTATGAATTGTTTTAAATCTGAAATTATATCTTTTGGCGCTCTATCAAAATTACCTTGAGCAGAAGTAGGATTACCTCCTCCTTTCCCCCCATAGTTTCTTAGAAATGATTGCAATATACTATTAGCATTAATAGATTGAACTTTTGAGATAAATCTATATTTTTTTTTCGAAATTTTTATAACTATTATGGTTTCTTCAGGAAATAAATGTAGATTTTTTGATAACATCTTATAATCAGTTTCAAGCTCTAATATATAGATTAAAAGATCTTGTATCTTAAGATTGGGATTTTGAGCTATTAATTCTAAATTTTTCAATTCAAGGGTTTTATTTCTTTCTCTAAGATTAGAAATAAGTTCAATATTTCTTTCAGTTTTTTCCTTAATATTTTTAATGGAGATATTTAATAAATTTGAGACATTAACCAGATCCACGTTTATATTTGTTAACATAATTAATGCACTAGTACCAATATAATTTTTTACATCTTTACCTTTTTTAAAATCATATATGAATAATATTCCAATTTCAGCCGTATTCTTAACATGAGTTCCACCGCAGCACACTAAATCTAAATCTTGAATCCCCACAATTCGAATTTGTTTTTCATCTGGTAAAGCTCCTCTAATTTTATCTTTATATTTTCCAATTTCTTTCTGTGGAATAATATTTTCTTTAACACTAAGATTTTTGGAGCAACATATTTCGTTTATTTCATCTAACACTCCTTTAAATTCCTGAAAACTTAAACTTTGAGAAAAAGAGAGATTAACTTCTTCGAAATTCAAAGTAGCTCTAACAGTATTGATATCATATTTGTTTTTAATAACTGCTGAGAAAATATGTTGTGAAGTATGGGATTTCATTAATCCATATCTTCGATTCCAATCAATTTTCCCAATAACTGTATCTCCTACTTTTAATTTTTTATGGGAATTTGATGAAATATGGTGAAGTATCTCATTATTTTTTTTTGTGACCATTGACACAATTAAGTTGTTATCATTAATTGTTAAAATACCTTGATCACTCAACTGATTACCTCCAAAGGGGTAAAATAAAGTTTGGTCAAGAATAATACCTCCTTCTTGAATTGATTTTACCTTAGCTGTAAATTTTTTATCATAAGGATTTTCCCAATATAATTTTCGTGTCATAATTATTAATCCCTTGCTTTTACTGTCCTGAAATAGAATTAACATTCTTAAAAATCTTCTTAAGTCTCTCTAAGTCCTCCCGTGGAAGTGAAGATCTTGAAAAAGACTTAATATTTCCTTTTAAATGATCAAAATTCCCTGTACCAGAAAGAATAACGTGTGTACCAGGTTCATAATGGCAAAATCTATATGCAGCATCAACTAGGTTGATAGCACCTTCCTTATGTATGAGAAATCCAAGAGGATTATCTCTATTAATATCAGAAGATTCGATTTGTTTATTTTTAATTAATTCATCAATGCATTCTAATAGTCGTTTTGGCCTACTAAGGGCAAGTCGAACAGCAAACATGATCAAAATACCAATATCTTTTTTTGATGCTCTGGAAAATATAAGATCTCGAGCTGATTGATTCAAAATATTAAAACCAACCATTATGACATCCCAAATATCATTGTATAATGCCTTCTGTAACATTTTATGCTGTGGGTCGTTGTTAAATCTTTCGGTGATTCCTAAATAACGAATCTTACCTTGATCTTGCATTTCCAGAAGAATAGGTCCAACTTCTGAAACTAAATAGTCATAATCATTTAAAGTAACCCCATGAAGATGATAAATATCAATATAATCAGTACCAAGATTTTTTAAACTTCTTTTTATGCTTTTTTCAATATCTTTAGACTCAATATTTCCCCAGGTTGATTTTTTAGTGGAAATAACTAAATTTTCTCTTTCAAAGTCTTTTATAGCTTTTCCTACTATCTTTTCTGTTTTATATACTTCTGCTGTATCAATGAAATTGATCCCGGATGCCAAGGCATATTTAACAATAGAAATAGAATCTTCTTCGCTACTCCCAGTATTTTTTCCTATACGGCTTGGTCCTCCACATCCTATCCCCATAACACTTACTTTCAATCCTGTACGTCCAAGAGTAGTGTAGTCCATAATATCCTAAAAAAAATCGTAATTACATTTATTATAATTATTCTCTAGACAATATATTATTGATTAAAAATTACAGATAACATTACAACGTAAAATACTATATTTAACGGCAACAAATAAAAAATTTAGAAAAAGACTTATTTTTATTTAGATAACTATTTTCAATGTAATCACTTTCGGATATATTAACTATAATCCTTCATAGGTGAATGTAAGATGAATGAAGAACATTACTCTTTTGATGAGGTCATAGATCGTTCAGGAACTCAATCAATTAAGTGGGATTTTTATGAAAAGGATACCTTACCCTTATGGGTAGCTGACATGGATTTTCGAGCTCCCCAACCTATTATTGATGCAATAATGGAGCGTGTAAAGCATGGAATTTTTGGATACACCTATTATCCATCTTCTTATTATGATGTCTTAATAAAATGGTTCAAACGATATTACAATTGGGAGATTCAAAAAGAATGGTTAGTATTTACACCAGGCGTACTTCTTGCTATTAACCTAGCTATCAAATCTTTTAGTAATCCTGGCGATAAAGTTATCTTGCAAAATCCTGTATATTACCCCTTTTATGGCATCATTCAAAATAATGGCTGTTATGTTGTTTTGAACCCATTAAAATTAATAAATGGGCGTTATCAGATGGATTTTGAGAATCTCGAACAAATTGCTAAAGACTCGAGAACAAAAATTCTAATTTTATGTAATCCTCATAATCCTGTTGGAAGGTTATGGAATCAGGAAGAATTGACGCGTTTAGGGAAAGTATGCATTAAAAATGGAATTGTAATCATCGCCGATGAGGTCCACTGTGATTTAGTGTATCCAGGGTACAAGCACACTTCTTTTGCCTCAATAAACGGTATTTTTGCTCAAAATTCTTTAACATGTACTTCTGCTAGTAAAACGTTCAACCTTCCAGGACTTCAGCTTTCTAATATTATAATCCCGAACCAAAAATTGCGTCAGATATTTAGTAGTTCGCTTGAAAGCATCTTTATCCCAGATGAACTTGGATACCTCCCCAATGTAATATCACTTGTGGCATTACACGCGGCTTTCGAGAAATGTAAAAATTGGTTAAAGTCATTAATTTTGTACATTAAGGATAACTTCGAATTTCTCAAATCATTTATAAAAAAGAGTCTTCCACAAATTAAGGTTATTGAACCAGAAGGAACCTATCTTGTTTGGCTTGACTTTCGAGAATTGAATATGGACGATCATCAATTAGAGACTTTTTTACTTGAAAAGGCAAAAGTAGTCTTAGATGGAGGATATAAATTTGGTCAAGGAGGGGAAGGGTTTCAGCGGATAAATATTGCATGCCCTCGATCAATATTGGAAAAAGCACTCGATCGGATTTATTATGCATTAAAGGAAATAAATTAATATCATATCCCCGTGTATTTATTACTCTTTTCTAAATTTTCTCTTCTTCTTTTTACTAATTTTCCGACTTAAAGCAACTCCGCAATGATTACAAATTATCGCATATGAATCTACTTCCATCGTAATGAGGAATATTATTTTAGTCTTGAAATACAAAAATCTCTCACCTCTTTCTTTTGTTTCACAGTAATTCTAGCTATTTATTTAAATATATTGTTGCAATTTTAACCTTGAAAAATACATTTAGAAATCATAAAGCACTAATTATTAAAATTTTTAATGCTTTTATCATCTATAATTCCAATTAAAAGTAGATTACCAATGAAAGAATTTAACATCTCTGAAATACAGAAGTTAATGGAGGGAGGAAAAATTACAGCACAACAACTCACGAAGAATTTTCTTTCAAGAATTCGCAAACTCGATAAAAATGGTCCAAAAATAAATGCAATTATTGAAATTAATCCTGAAGCATTAAAAATAGCGGAGAACCTTGATGAGGAAAGGAAAAATAAGAAAGTTCGTAGTCCATTACATGGGATACCAGTGTTGATCAAAGATAATATAACAACTGCTGACAAAATGATGACTACAGCTGGCTCATTAGCCCTTGAAGGGTATAGATCCACTCAAGATGCCTATATAATTCAAAGGTTAAGGGAAGCGGGAGCAGTAATATTAGGTAAAACAAACCTAAGTGAATGGGCAAATTTTCGTTCTACTCGTTCTACTAGTGGATGGAGCAGCCGTGGAGGTCAGACTTTAAATCCATATGTCCTTGATCGTAATCCGTGTGGCTCGAGTTCTGGCTCAGCAGTAGCAGTAGCGGCAAATTTATGTGTAGGATCTATTGGTACTGAAACTGATGGTTCAATTATATGCCCATCCAATGCAAATTCAATAGTTGGGATAAAACCATCAATTGGTTTAGTTAGCCGAACGGGGATAATTCCAATATCACATAACCAAGATACTGCGGGTCCTATGGCAAGAACAGTTGAAGATGCTGCTATAATGTTAACTGTTCTAGTTGGCCCCGATCCAGAGGATTCTTTCTCGTTAATGAATAATAATGAGATTCCAGCAGATTATACTAAATTTTTAGATATTAATGGACTACAGAATGCGAGAATTGGGGTTGCTCGTAATTTTTTTGGTAGAAATGAACATGTGGATAAGATAATGGAGAATGCTATAAATATAATGAAAACCCATGGAAGTATCATTTTAGACCCAATAGAATTAACAATTGTAAATGATCTCAATGATCCTGAATACTTAGTCCTTTTATATGATTTCAAACATGATATGAATGAATTTCTATCGAAATTTGTACCAGAGGAGTTCCCTCAAACATTAAGTGATTTAATCGAGTTTAATATTCAGAAAAAAGAAAAAGTAATGCCCTATTTTGGACAGGAAATATTCAAATTGGCTGAAAAAAAAGGACCTTTAACGAGAAAAGAATATAAATCTGCTCTAGAAAAATGTCAAAAACTCGCTCGAGAGGAAGGTATTGATATAATCATACAAGAAAATCAGCTTGACGCTATAATTGCCCCTAGTGGTGGACCAGCATGGCTCATTGATCATATTAATGGTGATCACTCAACAGGCGGAAGTTCTTCTCCTGCTGCTGTAGCAGGTTATCCAAACATCACTGTTCCCGCAGGCTATGTTTACGGGCTTCCAGTTGGGATTTCATTTTTTGGGCAAAATTTTCAAGAACCAACCCTTCTTAAATTAGCTTATGCCTTCGAACAAGCGTCGAAAGCACGTCAGCCACCAAAATTTCTTAATACGATTAAATTTTAAATTAAAAATTTATTCTAAATTGAATTAAATCGATGTCAAATTTAAAATAAAAAATTGTCCATATTTTTCTTATCATATTAGGAGTTATAAATTACTCTCACAATAACAATTTCATTCTTAAACTATCCTTTTATAGAAATTATTCATTAAATTTTATATTCTAGAATAAATTTTTAATTTAAAATTCTAAGTGCTACTACATAAGATTATCTATAATTAAGAAAAATAAAAATC
>SDBU01003610.1_pt1 | contig 19570 bp, 24 predicted proteins | sample 2277071 | NCBI WGS metagenome assembly SDBU01 (sample SAMN10397929, study PRJNA504765) | marine sediment metagenome | isolation source: marine sediment core GS08_GC12, 126 cmbsf | place: Arctic Ocean: Gakkel Ridge, Loki's castle | collected 2008 | reverse complement strand
TGTAAGGCCATAATGAAAGTATCGGCTCCCCGGCAACCAAGGTAAATAAAATGGCAGGAAGACCACATGGCATGTTTGGAGTCAATAATACTCAGATCACATCCGATTTGAATTTGGATAAGCGCAAATACATGACTGCTCAGTTAATACCGCGGGAAGGAGAATATCGAGGTCCTCAGCGAGAGCCGAAGGAAATAATCCAAGAGATCGTAGAGGATCTTTTCTGGCGTTTCCTACCAGCACTTGATGTCTGTGCGGTGTTGGGTATCTCTGAAGCAGACGCCGAGGCGATAAAGAAAAAATGGCAGGAAGACCGCGCAAGACACGAGAATTAAAGATCCTCAAGGGGACGTTCAGGAAGCACCGCGAACCGAAGGACATCCCGAAGCCTGAAGGAGAGCTGAATCCGCCTACCTGGCTGACTCAGGAGGCTTTGGTCATGTGGCACAGGCTGATGGACGGGTATGGAAAGCTGGGGGTTTATACTTCGGTGGACCAAGCGATATTGATCATTTTTTGCGAGTTATGGTCTAACTATGTAGAGACGACTAAGAGCGGAGGACTGTTTCCAGCTCCTCACTTGGGTCAGCTGCGGTTACTTGCGGGCAGTTTGGGGCTTGATCCGGCGAGCAGGCAGAAATTGACATCGATGCCAAAAGAGGATAAGAAGGACGCGGACCCTTGGGATGACCTATAAGCACGTAGGCGATGCCAAAGAATACGCCCAGGATGTCGTGGGTGGAAGCATCGATGTTTGTAAGTGGGTGAAGCTGGCTTGCCAGAGGCAACTAGACGATTTAGAGCGTGATGATATCGTATGGAATCCCGAGGTTGCTAACAACCTTTGCAAATTCCTTGAGCTTCTTCCCCACATCAAAGGCAGATGGAAGACTACTAACATTGTATTAGAACGATGGCAGAAGTTTCTTCTCACTACAATCTTCGGTTGGTATCGCAAGGACGGATTCAGGCGTTTTAGAACTGTCTATATCGAAGTCCCTCGAAAGAATGCCAAGTCAACCCTGACTGCTGGGGTTGGATTATGGATGTTAGGCAAAGATGGGGAGCTGGGAGCTGAGATATACTCGGCGGCTACGACCAGAGACCAGGCGCGTATCTGCTTTCAAATAGCGAAGGAGATGGCAAGGCGCACGCCCAGATATCTCGAAACTTGTGGTGTAGAGTGGAACGCGCATAATTTATCAATAATAGGCTCCGCATCTAAGTTTGAAGCATTATCAGCAGAAGCCAACTCATTGGACGGGTTAAATACCCATTTTGCGATTATTGATGAGTTGCATGCACATAAGACACGCCAAGTATTCGATGTTCTTGAAACTTCGACTGGTTCCAGGACACAACCGATTTTATGGAATATTACGACCGCTGGAAGCAATAGAGCGGGGATCTGTTATGAGCAGCGGTTATATGTAACCAAACTACTCGAAAAAGTGGCTACGGATGATACATATTTCGGGGTCATTTACACGATTGATGAGGGAGATGATTGGCGAGAAGAATCAACCTGGAAAAAGGCTAACCCGAATTACGGGGTAAGCGTATTCCCTGATGATATAAAGCGACTTTGCCGTAAGGCTATTGAATTATCGAGCGCTCAGAATTCATTTTTAACCAAACGGCTCGATGTATGGGTTAACGCTGACACTGCCTGGATGGATATGTTCGCATGGCAAGCTTGCGGCGATCCTTCTTTGGACATCGATCAATTTGAGGGTAAGCCTTGTTATGTTGCAGTTGATTTAGCAACAGAAATAGATATTGCAGCAGTGACGATACTATTCGAAGAGGATGGGGAATATACTCATTTCGGGCGGTATTACTTGCCAGAGGATACCGTTGAAACATCTTCCAACTCGCAGTATTCAGGATGGGTTACGGATGGTCTGATCATAGCAACGGATGGCGCTTCAACGGATTATAATATAATACAAGACTACTTAAGGGGTCTGAGGAAGAGATTCAATATCAAAGAACTAACCTTTGATCCGTATCAAGCACATCATTTAGCGGGGAATCTTGAAACTGAAGGTTTCCCAATGGTAAAAATATCGGTTAACATTAAGAACTTCTCCCATCCGATGAAGGTGCTTGAAGGCTTAGTCATCTCTAAGAAATTCCATCATGATGGTAATCCTGTTTTGGAATGGATGATATCTAACGTGGTTTGCCATACGGATTCCAAGGACTGCATACTGCCTCGAAAAGAACGGCCGGAGAATAAAATAGATGGAGTTGTATCTGCGATCATGGCATTAGGTAGGATATTAGTGCATCAGGAAGAGGGCCCATCAGTTTACGAAAAACGGGGGGCCTTGGTACTTTGAAAGTAAAGCTAGATAATGAATTGCTAAATGAGATTCTCATCTTATTAGGAATAGCTCTAATAGGCTGGGGCGCCTTTGAAGTTTATCGGCCCGCTGGGTTTATCTCGGTGGGCCTTTTGCTTTCAGGGATAGGGGTATTGGGGGCATATCGTGGCATTAGGCATCGCTAAGATTTTCGAGCAGCGTAGTAGTCCTCCACCAACAGATGATTCTTGGTATACCCTCCCAGGTAAGGAGACCTCAAGCGGAATGCCCATGGGGGTAAACCAGGCAATTACAATACCGGCTGTGTGGGCGTGTGTAAGGATTATAGCGGAAACGGTGGCTACCCTTCCTTTATTTGTCTACCGAAGATTACCTGGAGGTGGAAAAGAGAAAGCTCCGAGTAAACCGCTCTATAAGATCCTGCACGATACTCCCAACAAGTGGCAGACATCAACGGAGTTTCGGGAGATACTCCAGGGCCATTTCACCTTACGGGGTGAGGCCTTTGCTGAAATCATCAATAAGGGGAACAATGAAATATCCGATCTCATGCCATTGCATCCTGATTTGATACAACTGGTATCTGATAATACGGGAACTTATTACAAGTATTCTGAAGGCGGGGCGAAACCGCGAAGGATTCCATATGAGAAAGTTTTTAGGCTGAATGCCTTCGGTGGGAAATCTCCTATTGCGGTTGCTAGGGACAGTCTTGGTTTGGCTAAGTCACAAGAGAGGTATGCTGAGAAATTCTTTAAGAATGATACCAGCGTAGGCGGTGTTTTGTCGCATCCCGGTAATTTATCATCGGAAGCATTGGAGAATCTGCAAAATTCCCTAGAGAAGTTTCGCGGTGCTGATAATGCTTTCAAGACTCTGCTCTTAGAGGAGGCGATGACCTGGACGCGGGTAGGGATGACATCGGAAGATGCTCAATTCCTCCAAAGCCGGAAATTCTCCATCGAGGATATAGCTCGCTGGTTTAATGTTCCCCTTCACATGCTCCAGCATTTGGAGCGGATGACATTCAACAATGTTGAGGAAATGGGGATCAACTTTGTTGTGTATACATTGCGTCCTTGGCTGGTAAGGTGGGAACAGTCGATTACAAAGTTCCTGATACCAGAGAAGGATAAGGGTACATTATTTGCTGAGTTCCAGATAGATGGACTACTCAGGGGTGACTTTGCGACACGATCCGCTGGGTATTCTACAGCACTTCAAAATGGTTGGATGAACCGAAACAGGGTACTTGAACTCGAAAACATGAATCCTATGGGTCCAGATGGTGAAATCTATACCGTTCAATTAAACATGATGGATATTAAGGATGTCGGTAAATTACCCGAGAGCAACGATTTCCCACCTGAATCAAATATGATACATGGATCTGCTGAAAGTCGTTCTATTGGAGAAAGGCAGAGATTAGCAAAAGCATATGAGCCCGCTTTCCAGGATGCAGCGCAGCGAATAGTACGGCGTGAAGTGAATGATATAAACAAAAATGTAAATAAGTACCTCCGGGCAAGTAAAAAAGATTTTCTACGCTGGGTAAACAATTACTATTCGGGCACTATTAAAGAATCTATCAAAAAGACCATGCTGCCGATCATTCGGACATATGGAGAATTAGTAACCGATCAAGCATTAAAGGAAATTACCGCAGATTTGATATTTAATGAACAGTTTGCGGCCGCATATGCTGATAAATTGGCAGTTAGATGGATAGCCTCTTCTCGGGGTCAATTAGAAAAGATCGCAACCGGGGGACTGAAAACCCCAGAAGAAATAGCTGAAGCTATTGTCAAGCGTACCGGGGAATGGGACTTAAAGAGAGCGAAGAAATCAGCTGCAAATGAAATAGTTAAGGCTGCGAATGCTTTTACTTGGGATACGCTTAGGCGCGGCGGAGTCACGAAGATGAGGTGGAAGACGGTAGGGGATAATTGTCCCCTATGCGATAAGCTGAGCGGCCGAGTCGTGGGTATCGAGAAGCATTTTTTGGAAAAGATGGATGTAATTAGTGCCGGGGATGGGAAGACAGCACCATTGACGGCGTATCAGGGAATTAGGCATCCGCCATTACATCGCGGGTGTGATTGCATGATCGTAGCAGGGTGAATCGCGCTTTTCTAAGGCACGATATGCTTCTTTATGAAGTCCAGTGTGGAAGTGGGGATGGTGTCTCCAGTGGACTGATTGCTCTTCTCACATTTCTCATAATGTTCACAGTTACCATCATTCGCCGTCTTACAATGCAGACCTGATTGTTCTCCCGTAACGAAGTCAATGACGGTAGGTGGCGTGCAAAAATCAAAGGCAGCATCATGACGATTAAGCCAAGAGCATTTTACGCATATCGTTGGTTTTTCCATAATAAATATTATAACACAAGAAGGCAGATATGAAAAAAGAACAGCGGTTTTACAACGTAGCAGATTTTAGAGCAGTGGCAAGCGAAGAGGATAAGACGCCTCGTATCACAGGGTATGCTGCTGTCTTCAATGAATGGAGCGATGACCTGGGAGGCTTCCGGGAGAAGATAAAGCCAGGGGCCTTCAAGAATGTTTTAGATAATGATGTCCGCGCTTTATTCAATCACAATGAAAACTTCGTATTGGGGCGCATCGAAAGCGGCACTCTGAAGCTGAATGAGAATACTCGCGGCTTAGGCGTTGACATTGAGCCGCCTGGGACGCAGTGGGCAAATGACCTGCTGGTTAGCATCAACCGAGGTGACATCAATCAGATGTCCTTTGCTTTCACGGTCGAAGAGGATAAGTGGGAAACCAAGGATGAGGAGAATTTCAGAACCGTTAATAAGGTAGCTGAACTCTTCGATGTGAGCGTTGTGTCATATCCTGCATATCCCCAGACCAGCGTGAAGGTTAGGGAGCTGTTTCAATCTGAGGGATTGGACTATGATGCGATCGCACGGATTCTAATCCGTCACGAGCGGGATCTTGAGATCTCATCCGATGACCACGTAATTATTAGGGCCGTGATGAATACCCTTTGGAAAATTAACGGTATGGAGAACATGTCGTTTTGTAATAATATATCGTTAGGTGGAAATTCACACGGAACGCTAACCGCCGGAACAATCGTTCCATCTAATAATGGAAGTATTTGGACTGATAATGTAGTTAAGACAGAAACGCCCGAAGAGGAGCCGTCCGATACTCAGGGGAGTGAAGACGACACGCAGGGGCGTGTAATTGCTTTTCGGAACCGCGCAGCCAGACTGCGGGAGATCCGACTAGGGTAACTATAAAACACAGTTAATTAGGACTGTATTGGCTCGCCGATAATGGTGGGCTTTTTTTATTTAAGGAGTTTGTTATGAACAAACTTGTAAAACTCCAAGGCCAGAGGGCTGATACCGCTGCAAAAATGACAGCCATTCACGATAAGGCCGTCGATGAAGATCGGGACTTTACCGAAGATGAGCAGACTCAGTGGGACGCTCTTGATGCCGAGGAAAAACGTGTATCAACTCAGATCGAGCAGGAGAAGCGCTTAATCGCCTTGAATGCTGATCTGGAAACGTCTGATCGGGAGAGTGAACCTCCCCTGGAGATGGTGTCCCGAACTACCGTTGGTGATGATCTAACTACTCAGAAACCGTGGGAGAGTTTTGGGCATTACCTGGTAGGTGTCTGGAGAGCGAGTCTTCTCCGTGAAGGACTGCCCGGTGGATATGTTGATGATCGATTCAAACCCGAAATGCTCAAACAGTCCCGTGCCGCTACCGGCGCAAGTGAAGGCGTCGATACTGCTGGTGGATTCTTGGTTAAACCTCAGTTTGAAACCGAACTGTTTCGAGTTATTCATGACCAGGGCGCTATTATTAGCCGATTAACTGAACAGGTTATTACTGGACCTAAATTGGTGATCAATGCTGTTGATGAAACCTCTAGGGCAAATGGTAGCCGATGGGGTGGTATTCAAGTCTACTGGGCGAATGAAGCCGCCACCGTTGATAGCGCCAAGGGCAGATTGCGGGAAATGGAACTCAACCTGAATAAGTTGTTCGGATTGTTTTACGCAACTTCAGAATTACTTAATGATGCGGATGCATTGGGCGGGATAGCTAACAGAGCCTTCGCTGAAGAGTTCAACTTTGTAATTGAAGACCGCGTTGTAAACGGTACTGGTGTAGGACAACCTCTCGGTATTCTCAATGCGGCCTGTACGGTTTCTCATACACGCGCTGTTGCTAACCAGATTTCTACTGAAGATATCATAGAAATGTGGGCAAGAATGCACTCTCGAAGTAGAGCTAATGCCGTATGGTTGATTGAACAATCTATTGAGCCGCAATTGTATACGATGGACTTAGCCACGGGTACTTCCGGTACAACAACCTTCATGCCTCCGGGTGGATTGAGTGGTGCGCCATATGCTACTTTGTTAGGCCGTCCTATCATTCCAGTGGAGCAATGTGCGGCGCTGGGTACAGTTTCGGATATTATCTTCGCCGATTTGTCCGCATTCCTTTACGTCCATCAGGGCGCAATGAGTTCCGACAGTTCCATTCACGTTCGATTTGTAAATGATGAAGTTGTGTTCAGATATCTTATGCGGCTAGATATTATGCCCTTGTGGTCTTCTGCACTCACTCCACACTCCAGCGGAAACACCTTGTCACCATTTGTAACCTTGGCTGCTGCCAGCTAGAAAGGAGGATAAAATGAGTAAAGGATTTAATGTTGCAATTAACGGCCATGTGGCCACAATGCTGTTTCCAGCAAGCGCTCAAACGGCTGGTTCTTACGTGAATATGGAAAACTACGCCAAGTGCAATATCATTGTAATGAATGGTGCAGAAATCACAGCCGGGACGATCACGGTCAAGAGGGCAGAAGATTCCTCGGGAACTGGGGCGAGTGCCATAAATGTGAGTTATTATTTGGAAGCCACCAGCGGCGGTGATACTTTTGCTGCACGTGTGACTTCAACTTCGAGTCTGACTTGGAGTTCCGGTAACAATAAGACGATATGCATAGACGTAGATGCATCTGAACTGACAACTTCGAGCGAGTGGATCAACGTAAACATAGATTCAGGTAACACTGTATCTGGTCCTGTTTGCGCTGTGGCAATTCTTACGGGTCCGAGGTACTCTGGTGAACAGTCACCAACGGTACTTTAGGAGTACTAGGAAAAGTTGAACAGTTTATAGCAATGTAAGCGGAACCACCGCTTAGCGGAAACGTTTTAACTGCCTTGGGGCGGCTATGGCTGTCCCTTGGCAGATGGAAGTAATAATGCTCAAAAAAGGAGGCTATTATGCCCAGAACAAATATAGGATCTAAATGGTCTAGCGGAAACCTTCTTTTCGTTAATTCTGCTGGGATCGACGTTTTAACCCTGGACGATGCCCGTCCATATGAACTGGATGAGATACCGACGTATACCTATCTGGCTTCGATCTCAGCACCTGCAAACGCCTATGCTGCTGCTCCTCACAGTGGGACGGTCATAGCCATTGCGGGGACTACACTGTCAGCTGTGACAAGTGGCTTTACAGTCGTTGCATATGCTTCTGCTGTATCAGCCGGGACGCTTGTTTTCGTTACCGGCGCGACTACGGGGGTTGTGTATTCAACTGGAGTCAGTCAGGCCGTTGATGAATGGGGACCGATTCGTTTCAATGCGGAAGACAGTGATGCAACCGGCACCTGTTCAGTTCAATTCATGGCGATGGTCCGTCGTTAACTAATGCCGGGAGAAATCCCGGCTTGGAGAATCATGAGAAAGAAAAAGAATAAACGCATAGTTATGTTACGTCCAAATCGTGAGCTGCAAAGCAAAAAAGAATTCGATATCCCAGAGGAGTTGAATCAGGTAAGGGCAGATGCGCTTGTTGAACATGGCTATGCGAAATGGATCGAAGTTGCTGTAGCTCATAAGAGTTCAGTCGAGAGAGCTACAGCCGCTCATGTGGGGTAAATTATGGCTGCAATTGAACTGAATATTGAGATTCAACCCTTTGCCGATTGCCTAGATGAGGTGCAAAGGCTACTGGAAAATGCCCCCAGTGGCTTTATTGATAAGTTTAACAGCCTTATTCAATCCGGAGATCAGCTTTGGAGTATTGGTCAAGGTTCCACAAGTCGGGCAGGAGAGGTGCTTTTCACTCTTGATATTTCGGATCGTTTCAGAAAACTTCTTTTTGCACTTAGGGCAAGTAATGCTATTGATGCATCTGTGGAGTAAATTATGAACCTATCACGAGTAACTGCCCCTACAGCAGAACCGCTACACCTGGAGCATGTCAAGCATGCACTGAGAATTGATACCAATGATGACGATGCTTTCCTTCCGGGTTTGATCGCCGCTGCAAGAGTTACCGCAGAAGCGAGTAGGGGGGAGTCGTTTGTAGTTGGTACATGGGACTTCAAAATGGACGATTTCCCCGACGATGAAATTATCATCCCTCGTGTGCCATTGATATCCATTACCTCGATTACCTATGTCGATACGAGCGGGGAGACTCAAACGGTTGCCACAACTGTTTATACTGCACAGACGGGTACAAAGCCCGGATCAGTGCGGTTGAAATATCAACAGGCTTGGCCGGTAGTCCGGAGTCAACCTAATGCAGTGACAGTACGTTTCGTCGCAGGGTATCTCACCTATATCTCAGATGTGGCAAATACCACGGATATCATCACAGTGGATGGTAGGACGCTGTCGAATGGGGATAAGGTAAGGTTGTGGAATTCGGGTGGCTCGGAGAGATCGTTACCTGGTGGGCTTGCTGAGAGTACGGATTACTATGTAGTCTCAGCATCGGGGAGTACATTGAAGCTAAGCGCTACATCCGGGGGAACTGAAGTAGATCTCGAATCAAGCGGGATAGGCTCGCACTTTTTGGGGTATGAGCTTCTGCCTGAAACGGTGGTACAGGGGATGCTTATGTTTGTAACTTCTGAGTATGAGCACTGTGATGAGAGTCATAAAGCATCTAGCCGGCTATTGAATATCGACCGGACATGGGTCTTAAAATGATGTGCAGTTCGTGACATTATTGTAGATTATTGTAAATGGAATTAGCGAATGAGTTGTAAGGTATTCAATCGGAAAATCACCGTTGAGAAGGTGACAGAGACCCAGAGTAGTTCTGGACATCCTTCCGAGACGTGGAGCGCCTATGTTACGCGATGGGCGAAGGTTGAACCGCTACGGGGGAGGGAGTTGTTTGTCGCTCAGCAATTTGAGGGTGAAGTGGATGTACGCTTCCAGCTACGGTATGACTCGAAGACGGCGGCAATAAGACCGAAGATGCGGATTCAGTACGATAACCGGACATTCGACATTAAGTTTGCTTACAACGTGGAAGAGGATCGCAAGATGATAGAGATCATGGCTACTGAGGTGAAATGAACATGGACCACCGGTAGTCTTGTGTTGCCTCTCTCAGGCCCTGGAACAACTCCCACTCAAACAAGTCGGACCCACAAGGCAAAATATCGGATAATACGAGAGAAAAACAACTTTCCTTGTTTCTTACCACCGTTTGGTCTGTATAACGAATACCATTGGCTAGACTAATCAATTTAATCTCACGGAGCGGAGTATAGGCTGCAATATAAAACGTTCCATCGAGATGTAAAAGAATGTTACCCATCCTGACTCGTATTTCCCTGGTAGGTGCGGTATCTTCTTCGGTTTCCGTAACTAACTGATCTTTAATGGCCTCATAGGTTTCATCTGACACCCTAATTGTTTTCATAATTTAATCCTTTCATTGTTACGTAGACTATACGTCCATTGCATATCTTCAGTCAAGGGAAAAGTGAAATAAATGGCTAAATCAGTCCTGGACATCAACGTAACCAAGAATCTGAAGAAACTACGCAAGATTGAACGAGAGATGAAGATTGCCTTAAATGAGGGCGCTTCATTACTGAAGATGGCCGTAGAAGCAAAAGCACCCGTTGGTAAGACGGGAGTGCTGAAAAAGAATATCGGCAAAACGAAACCTAAATTCAGCCAGATATTACAGAAGATGTACGTCAGGGTAGGTCCGACAACCAGGGCATGGTATGCGCATTTTGTGGAGTACGGATTTCATGGGGGCGCAGCTCAACCTTTTCTCCGTCAGACACGGCAAGGAAAGGGAGAGCAGATCAAGGATGTCACTCTCAAGCTCTTATGGAGCCTATTGGAAAGGAAGGTACACAGTGGCGGTTGAAGATGCTCTATATACATTATTGAATGCCGGCGCTTCTGCTGTGACTGGACGTATCTATCCTATGCTCCTTCCGCAGAATCCAACCTACCCAGCTATAACTTACATGCTGATAGACGCAGACCGACCAGAAGATCTCAGCGGGGGGATTGGTTTAGCAGTACCTCAATTCCAGATAGACTCGTGGGCTGACGATCCCGATGAAATGCGTACCCTGGCAACTCAAGTCAGGCAAACCCTGCATGGCTATAATGGGAATGTCAGTGGCCTGGTGATCTCGGGTATCAGCTTTGTAACGGAGCATGATCAATTCGAACCAACAACAAGGATTTACAGGCGTATGACCGAGTTTAATATCTGGCATACGGAAGTGCCTTAATCAATAAACAGTAACAACTTCAGCTGGGCGGCTCATACGGGCCGCCTTTTTTTATTTAACAAGGAGAAAGACCAATGAGCACATCAGGAATAAGTGCGAAGGGAACAACGTTTGCAGTGAGTGGGACCACAATTGGTCTAGTTTACTCATTAGGTGGTCCCAGCATATCCAAGGAAGCCCCAGAGATCACAGATCTTTCGGACGACTACAGGCATTTTTCAGGATCGGGTTTACGAGATGGCGGAGAAGTCACTTTTGGATTGCGATATGTACCGTCGGATACGTCCCATGACGGAGCAGCTGGCTTGGTAAAAGGACTCAATACCGATTCAATGCAAGCGTGTGTGATTACCTGGCCCGATGGCGAGATATGTACTTTTTCAGGGGCAATGACTGCGATAGCTCCAGCAGCGGAGCTTCCAGATGCCCTGGATGCCAGCGTTACCTTCAAGGTGAGTGGTGAGCCGGTATTTTCATAAATAAGGAGATCTAAAATGAGCACCAGCGGAATAAGCGCACGGGGAACAACGATAAAAGTAAGCGGGACCACGATCGCGCTTGTGTATTCTTTGGGGGGGCCTTCGGTTTCGAAAGAGGCTCCGGAGATCACCGATCTTTCGGACAGCTACAGACACTTTTCAGGGTCGGGAATGCGAGATGGCGGAGAGATAACTCTGGGACTGCGGTATCTGCCATCGAATACAACTCATGACTCGGTTACGGGTCTTATGTGGCATCTATCTAATGATGTCGTCGCATCGTGTGTGGTCACCTGGCCAGACGCCGAGACATTCAAGTTTTCAGGGGTAGTGACTGCGATAGCTCCAGCGGCAGAACTTCCGGATGCCCTGGACGCTAGTGTCACGATGAAGGTAACTGGGATTCCAACATTTTCATAAGGAGTGAATAAATGAATATCGCATCTAAGGCCGATATTGGGAAAACAAAAATAGTCCGATTTCGGGACGTTGAAATTAAAGATCTTGATTTGACATTCCGAATCAAAACAATGACTGCACTTGAAGTCAGCGGGTATGAAGAATACATGACAGAAGGCGATCATACATCAATACAAACGATATCCAAATTATTGTCAATATGTATCGTTGATGAAAAAGGCGTTGCGTTCCTCAGTGAAGAAGATATCGGTAAAATGGACAGCAATGTTTTCTTCGAATTAGGTCAAGTAGCAGTTGATCTGAATGATATCGGAGCCGAGAACCAAGAGAACCTGGAAAAAAACTAAAAGACAGTCCAGTACGCAGATTCACATTTGACCTGGCACGGGAACTTGGAATGGTTCGCCGGGAGATGTTGGAACAGATGGATGCTAATGAATTTGCCGAATGGAAAGCCTATTATCGAATCTATCCTTGGGGATGGGAAATTGATAATTGGCGTATTGGGCTGTTAGTGTCAACGATTATCAACACTGCCGGGAAAACATCAAAGCAGAATATGCAACCAAAAGATTTCTATCCGCAAACGACAACTAAGCAGAGCGATGCTCAAATGAAAGCGGTAGCTAGAGGGATGATACGTGGCTAAAGTAGGTAAATTAGCAATACAACTTGAACTGCGAACTGGTAAGTTCGACAAAGGGATAAAGAAGGTCCAAAAATCCGTAGGCCTTACCAAAAAGAGATTCGAAGGACTAGCCCGAGCGGCAAAATTAGCTGCGGCTGCCATAGGCGTAGCGTTTGGTGCAATAGCAATCTCAGCCAATAAGATGGCGATGGATTCCATAGAGTCTGAGAATTTATTTGTTGTTTCAATGGGCAACATGGCAAACGCGGCTCGCAAATGGTCCAAAGATTTAAAAGCAGCTCTGGGCCTTAATCAGTTTACGCTTCGAAGGCAGATCGGTCTAATCAATAACATGATGACTGCGATGGGGATGGCCGATAAAGCCGCTTTTGACATGTCAAAGCAATTTGTTGAACTCGCTATCGATATGGCTTCGTTCTTTGACCTTCCCATTGAGATAGCATTTCAAAAACTTCAATCTGGAATAGCGGGTGAGATTGAACCACTCCGTAGACTCGGTATCATGATACATGATGCTAACGTTATGCAGATGGCCATGAATAAGGGACTCATTGAGAAGGGACAAATACTTACCCAATTAGAAAAGGTTGAACTTCGCTGGATAGCTATCCTTGAGGGAACTACAAATGCTCAAGGTGATTTAGTACGTACTCTTCATCAGCCAGCCAATAAACTGAAAATATTGAAAGAAAGATGGGAGCAGTTACTAATAAGCTTCGGTATGGCAGGGATGCCGGTTTTTACGAGATTGTTGGGTTGGCTCGAACTCACTGTAAAGGGCCTAAATGCCTGGATCGAAAGTTCAGATAAAGCCGGCACGATGATGGCCAAACTTGCCAATGCCATAAGTGCCCCCCTTAAATTTATAATAGCGTTTAATAAGGGACTATGGGACGCCATTCTTTCATTCCATAATTTCTCGAATGATTTGCAAGGATTAAATATTCAAGCAAGGGACTTTCTAAAAAATAATCAAATGTTATTGGGTCTGTTAATTTCTCCATTGCTTGTGGATGAAGAGGGAAAGGACATTTTCGGCATAGTAGATGCGCAAATAAGGAGATTTAATAAATCTATCGAAGAGAATACCGCCCTTACCGCTAATGCCATTGTGCAATCAGCATTTTGGAAAAAGGAGTTACAGGATTTAAGAGATATGATCGCTGTGCTTAATTCAGCAAACATAGCGCCGCCCATCCCGCCTCCGCCCAAAAAAGTTGAGCAACTCATTGGGGATATCAAGAGCCTTACCGAGGCCATATCCAAGGACGTTACAACCGTCGATATTCCAATTCATATGAAGGTGATACTTGATCGCAGTCAGTTAGATGCGGTTTTTGATCCAGAAATGACTGGACTCAAATTCTCTTTTGATGCCATCCAGAAGGGTGGATTCGAATTAGACAAGCCAACGTTATTTGGCGCGGGCATCTTCGATAAACCAGATCCCAGTATCAGAACTGAGTTCGAGAAAATGGATCGATTGGCGACGGAAACATTCACCAATCTCCGTAAGGCGATGCCGCAGGATCTATGGGAACAACTCTTCGGAGATGTGGCCCCACTGGCAGCGGAACTGAAGAAAATAGATATCACCCTGGGCAATCTAGCAAGAAGCGCAGAGGGTGTTAGCGTAATCAAGATGCCCGAGTGGAAAGCACCCCCTTCTTTATTGACAATCGAAGAGACGCTCGAAAGGTTGAAGACAAAGCACGGGGAACTCTCGGAGGCTGCCAAGGAATGGAACCGCCAGATCAGCACCGTGTTTACCGACTTTTCTCGTAGTCTGGCCGATACGATAATCGAGTTCAGATCATGGAAAGACCTAATGCTCGATACGCTGAAAGACTTCGCCCGCATGGGCCTGCGTATCCTGATTGAAGGGTTTATGAATCCGCTCGAGGATGCAATGACGAAGGGTGCCGGAGGCGGAGGAAAAGGTGGGGGATGGTGGGGTTGGCTCATAAAAGGGATTGGAATCGGTGCTAGCTTCATTCCCGGCGTTGGCCCGATCGCTGGAGCCGCTATAGGGGTTGGGGCTTCTGCTGGATCAAGTGCCATTGGATCGATGTCAGGACCAGGTGTGATGAATCTAGCCAGCGGTGGGATCATCACCAAGCGATCAAGCGGTATCACTGAAGCTGGGCAGTTATTCAATATAGCAGAGCGCGGACCGGAAATTGTATTGCCTCTTAAGAAATTCGAGGAGTTAGTCAAGCAACCTAATATTGTAACCCTGTCAATGCCTGATATGCTGTCAGCTCCCGAGATAGCAATACCCAAGTCTGAAGCGCTATCCATTCCCAATATAACTTTGCCTCAACCTGAAGCGCTATCCATTCCTGAGATAACCTTATCGAAGTCTGAAGCATTACCAGTCCCCAACATAACATTACCAAAATCCGGAGCCTTATCGGCTGGTATGTCTTCTCAATCTACCACGGGTAAAGAGGGAGGAGAATCAACATTGGATATTCTAAAAGCGATCCTAAATAGTACCGAACAAAGTGCCGCACAATTACGATCATGGAAAGCGGGTAGCGGTGACACATTGGTATTGGAGGCTATCCGTAATCCAGATGTGCGGAAAGATGTCGGACAAGCTATCCTTTCAAATCCAAATGCAGGTTTTTAATGGCAGTATTTGATCATAAGTTCGCAGCGCCTTTGAAATTCGATAGGGTGGTGGATAAGTCCGTGGCCAGATGTGGTCATTCAATCCATACCGTCGTTCATTCACCTAAAGTGTCAAGAGCAGATGGGACTGGTAATACATCATTCTACCGGGGGCAGAACATCATCACGGCAAAGCTACCTACTAAGAGCTACTCGGGATGCGCCTCCGCTATTAGGTTCCTCCAAGCTCGGGTTGATGCCAATTATGAGACCTTCCAGATTTACAATCCAGCCGAGAGGGCAATAGATACAAGCGGCAGTGATGCAAGTGGTATGTATTATGTGAAATTACTCACCAACGTTGGTTGGATCGTAAATAACGCACGACTCCATGATTATGTCGAACTGAAATTCGAAGAGGATCTCAACGCTTACTAATGGCAAGAACTATAGCTACTGACATCAGTACCGCACTCGGCTCAGATGGGATCTATTTTATTGATCTCGTGGAGTGGGACTTAGGAAGTAAGAAGTTACGCCTGGCCCACTATTCAAATCGGCCCCTGTCCGATGGCACCCTCCCTTATGATTCCCATGACGGGACAACATGGAAAGATTACGTTGTATCAATTGGGAAATTAGGTTGGAGTGTCGGTTCAGAAACGGATAAATCGGTTTTTGTTTTTGCCAATCCGTTAATACGAGAGAGAAATGGTCGGGTCTATTATTACTGGAAGAACATAATTGAGAACTATGTACTAGAAAATACACGCATCACTATCCATCGTTTGTTTCCAGGCACAGCAGATCCAACTGAGGGATATCCCGTTGTGTCTGATGCGATAGAGAAATACTGGTTTGGTCACGTTACCGGATATTCTGAAACATCTTCGGAGATGCGGGTAGAAGTGACATACGGATTTCCCGAAGTGACTCGCCGAGCATTCCGTAGACTGTCATCAGCGTGTAGTCTTCGCTATAAAGATGGGCTGCTTTGCCCCTATGATCCGATGAGTGGGACTGGCTTACCACAAGCCCATAAGGACTCTGCTGAGGCTGGAGCGGTTATAAGCGTTTCTGGAACTACGGTAACAGTTTTAACGGGTCTTACCACTGGCCCGAAACCAATTAAAAAGGGTCATTACTTTTTCTGCAAAGACACCAAGGCGATCGGGAAAATCACAGCAGTTACCGCTACCACCATGAAGGTTGAAGAATTCGTGGGTGGCATTGTCCCAAATAATGGAGATCACTGGATCGCGGGCCCCCTCGGTAAGTATTGCGATTTTTCAAAGGAAGCATGTAAGCGCTATGGAATGTTTGGGGTTAATAATACCCAGGTCGTGCTTGATTTGAACACGGATACACGTAGGTATATGACCGCGCAGTTAATACCGCAGGCGGTTGAATACCGAGGAAGAAAGCCTAGTGGTACGGGCAGGCAAACAAGATATACCAGAACATCAGAATCAAACGATGGACTTGATGGTACGGTACTGCCAGTTTTAGTCGGGAACATCAGATATAGATCATCTAATCTTATAGGTACTGCCGATGAATCCGACGCGCAAAACCAACTAGCTTATTTCAATGGTTTGTACATCTTAGGAGAAGGCCGCATCAAGTCGCTAACCATATATGATGTTGGTGGTATCCCATTAGATGTGGATAGCTCCAGTGACCACTCAGGAGAAAGATATAAAAATGCAATGGTTGAATGGGGGACCGATAAGGCCGTTGAGGATAACTCTGATGGTTTCCTTTCAACCGAACAAGATAGAATGGCAGTAGGTAGCCGCGCAGCTTGGAGTACCTATGTCGGAGGCACTAGCGGAGCTGTTATTGACCAATATGAGTCAAATCCCTATCTATTTAACACTGACCAGGGAGATGGTGTATCGCTTGCTGGTGCCTTAATGGTCCGAATCAGGTTAGACTTGGTGAATACGACAGATCCGCAAGAAGGGAATGAAGCTGACATAGCTATCCATGGCGGTATCTTTTGCCGGGACATAGATGGTGATGGTTGGAAGCATCGCGTAAATCCGATTGATTTTGCTTTCGAATTCGTTCGTAACTCACGTTGGGGGATTGGCTTAAACAGATTGCAAGTTGATACAACTGCTGCAGAGATTGAATCTGATTATTGTGATGAAAAGATCGGAGCTACGCAGACCCAGGTAAGTGACATCGAGTGTGAAGTTGCACATGATCCCCTTGATTTGTATAACTGGCCATATGATATCCTAGAACCAGACTATACCATAATGTTAAAGGGGGTATCTGAAGAGGAGGCCCCGAGATACGTTGACGGCAGGCTTAAGATACCATCGCGTAACTTCGATTCGGAAATCAAAAGTGCAGGTCAGATCACCTTCGTAGAAGATCCAGATGCTCTTTTTCCGACGCTGACCGGGATTGCTTTTGTAGTAGCTGATAAAGTAGTTGATTCGGGTTATGGAGTGGGAGATTCAGTTAGACTGATAATATCACCAGAAAGTAGAACTATCCGCCGGTTTGAATGTAACGGTATCGCAGATTGGAATGTAGATTCTGGCGAGGCCCTGGAGGCTATATTAGATAATTGCGATGGGACATATTATATCTGGGGGGACCAACTAAAATTCCATATACCGAAAGCGTTAACTGTTGCAGAAATGACAACGGTTGACTCTGAAACTGCGATCACGGATAAAGGGCTAAATCCAAGCGTCATATTTCGTGACGGTAAATCTACTATTAAATGGCGGGAATATAGGACGGATGAAAGTTTTAATCAGCTGTTAGTCTCATTCCCGGATGCAAATAATTATTATGAAAATACTACCATCCCAGTCAAAAATGATGACGCTATCTCCAAAATGTCCGAAGTCTATGGAAGCGCATCCGATGCGATATTTACCAAGGATCTATCCCTTGGCCTGACACGTGATAGAGATCAAGCTGTTCGCATTGCGTCCCGTCGAATAAGACGTAAAGGTATGGTGTATAACAAATGGCGCAACGGTGAGATTACATTCGAGTGGCCCGTTCATGATGCTATGGAACTGGAACCAGTTGTAAGTGTTCGAAGGATAATATCTGACCTTATACCAAAGTGGTTTACGCATGTTAGGATAATGAAGATCGAAGAGTCGGAAGATAGGATAACATGTAAGATCAAATCAATACCCTATCATCGCGATCAATATAGTGATTCTGCCTTAATGGACTTTGGTCAACCATATACAAGCCCAAGTGTAAACAAACCTAGATTGTATACTCCAGCCCCTCTATATGTCAAGACTGTGGCCGATGAAGGTTATTATGATGACGATGGGAAAAGGCAGGAGTTAGTCAAGTTAACGGTCAAACTCCCAGAAACAAGGCCCGTAACACGTAGATGAAAGTTTATCCGCTAGCCCATGCCAAAAGGACTTACCCGCTAAGTGCGTCTGGGAGGGTCTATCCATCCTCGGCCGCATTCGGCTATTTCATGCTACCAGGTAATTCCAGCAAGCCGATACTTGGCGAACAATACTATCCATTCGGTACATTCGAACTAGGTTATCCATCAGGTACAACATTGTCATCGATCCAGTATCGGTTATCGGGCGCCAGTGCCTGGACAACGGTTTCAGCGGGTGCTTATTCTGATGTCGAAGAGGCAACGCGCTTTGTAGCTCTGGAGGCATCTGCCTTTGCCGATGTCCGAAACTATCAAGTACAGGCGAGCTTTACAGCTTCCGGTACAGCCGTGTTGCTGGAAACGGTGAGTGTTCCTACCCTGCTCGAATTGACCGATTACAGGATATGTGCCAGCGGTCAAACCATCAAACCATTTGCTAATGCTCGCTTTGCGGTTGTTAGCTCCCCCTATGTTGCCAGTATTGAATATTCAGTATCGGGTGTCAGTGCAATAGCCAAGACAGCGATCCTAAAGCCCGTCCTTGGATCTGGGACACATAATACCGGGACGAGTATCAGCCTAATCAATACGACTGCTGATTTCAGCGGTATCCGCGTTGCGGTTGGGGATATTGTCCATGTTGCTACCGGAGCGACAATGCCAGTAGCGGCAATATCAACGACAGTCAATACGGGGGATACGCTATCAGGCACGTTATCAAGCGGATCATTTACCTCGGGAACTCAATACACGGTGAGAGAAGAGCTTAATCTTGTCGGTATGGCAAATCGTTGGGATTATCAATTCAATACTTCAGGTGTTTATGTGATGACATTATATGTGACAGATACAGACTCGAATGAATCAAGCGACAGTTTATATGTGAGGGTGAGTTAATGTCGATTAGGCCTAGTCCGCAAGGCGGACATACATTTCCAACTCAAGGTAGGGTGATCTGGTTAAAAGATACCCAACCCCTAGAACAGGCAGAGATTGGTCGCACATTTACCTGTGATTATACTGCTGCCGGGAAGCTGCAAAGTGTGTATGTCGAAGGCATCCCACACGATCCTTCAAACGAGAATATAGATTTCCATGTTGTCCCTATC
>SDBU01003609.1_pt1 | contig 19574 bp, 17 predicted proteins | sample 2277071 | NCBI WGS metagenome assembly SDBU01 (sample SAMN10397929, study PRJNA504765) | marine sediment metagenome | isolation source: marine sediment core GS08_GC12, 126 cmbsf | place: Arctic Ocean: Gakkel Ridge, Loki's castle | collected 2008 | reverse complement strand
ACTATATGCATTCAACGTCAGCTATCTTCAGAGCTTCACCTAGCACCTGCAATCCTTTTTCAATCTCTTCTTCATTGACGATTAGTGGAGGAGCAACGATCAGCGTGTTAATTACATTGACGAGGTAGACTTTACTTTCCATGGTAGATGCGCTCACCCTCTTCAACATGGTCGGCATGAACTTTTCTTTGCGGGTAGCGAATGGTTCCTTTGTCTCTCTATTCTTAACAAGTTCAACGCCCCAAAAAAGGCCCTTACCCCTGACATCGCCTATGGAAACATGCTCCTCCTTAAGATCATTCAACCCCTTTCCAAGCACTTTTCCCATCCGTCTTGAGTTCTCTATCAGGTTTTTATCTTTGTACTCTTGGATAGCTGCGAGAGCAACAGCACAGCAGAGTGGGTGATTTGCATAAGTGTGTCCGTGACAGAATAGATTTCCCTCTTCATCAAAGAAGTCGGCGATCTTCTTTCTCGCTATGGTCGCTCCAAGAGGTATGAAAGCACCTGTCAATCCCTTCGCCATTGTCATGATGTCCGGTACAACGTTCCAGTGTTCCATGCAGAACCACTTTCCGGTTCTCCCGAAACCGGTCATGACCTCATCGGCAATAAGTAACACATTCCTGTTGTCGCATATTTCCCTCAGTCTGGGCATATACTCATCTGGAGGAACAAGGATTCCGTTCGACCCAACGATTGGCTCGACTACTACACCTGCAATACTCTGTTCTCCTTCCATTAAGATGATCTCATCTATATATTCGACGCATCTGATGCCACAGCCTGGATATTCTAGACCAAAGGAGCAGCGGTAGCAATAGCAGTCAGGCGCACGAACTACACCCGGCATCCCGACGGCATACTGTGTTCTTGGGTCTCCGGTGAGAGAAATTGCACCAGATGTAGCACCATGATACGACCTATATCGGGAAATGAATTTCGTCTTTCCAGTGTAAAAACGAGCCATCTTTATAGCGCCTTCATTCGCCTCAGCTCCACCGAGTGAGAAAAAAGTTTTTTTCAGGTCGCCTGGAGTGATCTCAGCTAGCTTCTTCCCAAGTTCTGCGGCGGGTTTCGTCGCAAAGCTTGGTGCAACAAAGCAAAGTTGGTTTGACTGCTCTAATAATGCTTTGATTACGTTCTCACTCTTATGTCCTAAATTTGAACACATCAACTGTGAAGAGAAATCTAAATATTTATTTCCATCAATATCAGTGAAAGTGCATCCATCAGCTTTTTCGATGAGCAGTGGATTCCACGTAGGTTCATATCTCCATGTGCCGAAGACGTACTCTTTTTCAACGGCAACATAATCTATTTTATCTTTCAAATCACACGCTCCCCTCTTCTCCTCATTTTTACCAACAAATATAAAACACTTTCCGGAATATCTGTTCTTATAAAAATACGGATGAGTGTTAGTGGGATCGCGCGCGCACGAAACCAATGAATTAATTTCCAAAGAAAACTTTTTGCCATTTATCATAAAGTTTTGAAGAGATAATTTTTCTAAAGCGTTGACTCAATTCGATGATCTGATGTTCTGATAAATAATTTGTTCTGTATCCTAATCGAGTGGATACTTGGGATCCTTTTTCCAACGCCTTAAAATGATTATAAAAATCCATAAAATTTCTTAGTTTGAGAGAGATGCCATATTTTTTTGGGTATAGGAAACGAAGTGAAGCAGGTTCCAATAAAATAGGCATGCAGCTAATTGATACAATAGGGTAGTCTTCAACTACTTTCTTACCCAAGTTAATAGTGTCCTCAAAACTTTTTTCCGTTTCTCCCGATAGACCAGATGTAAAATAAAGTTGAATGGGGATTCTTTCTTTCTTTACCTTATTTAGCCAACTAAATAGTTCCTTATTGTTGAAATAGAAACCTTTGTTTTTTCTACGCACCTTTTCAGAACCCGACTCTGGAGACAAAGAAATCGTTGTATAGAGTGGATTGAAAGTGCGTTTAAAATCTTGAATGAATGCTCTATTTGATGGTGACCAGAGTAAAAAGTTGGTACTGATATCAATTTTTTCTTTCCGAATGAGAGAAAATAGGTCATGATAATATCCGCGTTTTTCTGGAAACGGATCAAAGTCAATGTAAACACAGGAGATCTTTTCCTCCTCTAATCTTACTAGATCCTCTACAACCTTCTCCTTTGAACGTAAAATTGGTGTGCGACGTCCAGAATGAATATTAAAAGCATTTTTCCCACCCCCACAATATGAACAATTCACCGAACACCCACGTCCAATACACAACCATCCCTGTGTCTTGAGTTTAGCTTTGTATCCAGACGGATCCAGATCGCCAAACTGAGAGATACTTTTTCGGTATTCATTAAAATTTGATAGTAGATTGAAGTTTGAAAAATTCAATCTGTCTAGATCACATTTATCTGCGATGTATTTTCTGTTGCTTTGTTTAAGTGATTTCCCATCTCTGTACATTAAATTAGGTATTTTTTCAAAACTGTTTCTATCTTCTAATAATTTTAAGAGGGGTACTTCGGCATCACCCTGGATCACAGCATCAACACTTTCAAAATTTGATAGAATCTCCTTGGCGAAAAATGAAGCTGTAAATCCTCCAAGAACAACTTGCGCATTTGAAAACTGTTTGACGAGATCTGCGATTCTTAATGCATCGTATGAATGAACATACCAATGCAAATCAATTCCCACTAGAGATGAATCATATTTTTTAAGTAAGTTTTTTACCTGAAAAGTTCTATCGCATATTTGTTCTATACCGGTGTGGAATATTCTTACGTTATATCCTTCTCTATCCAGCAAATCCGCTAAGGCCATTGTTCCCATAGGCATAACAACATAAGTAACCGCATCTTCAATGTGAGAATTGGGCGTTTTAATATGTGTTGTAGGATGGATAAACAATAAATCATATTTTTTCATTAATTTATCACCCGTTTTTTTAATATTTTCATTACATGTACTTTAGTAAATCCATTTTTTTCTATAGTATGTATAAACAATTTTTGTTTATCCGATATATACCCAATTTGACATTTTTTTATTCCTTGTTCACCCATTTGTTGCAATACATTGCATAAAAGGGATGGAAACAATTGAACGTTCTCCTTTTTTATAGCAAAATTAAAGATTTTCCCATATTCAAATGAATGTTTTCTCATTTCCGGATAGAACATGTATGGAATGGGAGAGTGAAATCTTTCATATAACTCAATTAAATTAGGAGACCACATGAGGAAACCGTTAATATTAGTACTTTTAACTGATTTATCATATGTAACAAGTATTGTATCATTTAAATAAGGGATAATTTTCTGAGAGGTGAATAAATCTCTATTAGATAAGTTATATGTTTTAACGGGGAATTCAATTGTCCTCCCATATATTTTCATAAAATCGTTTAATTTCATTCTCCTAATTTTAAGATCCTTAGAGACGTGGGTTTCTTTTTTAATATTATTAAGATTCTGACTTCTATTTTCATAACAGGATATAGATTCCTCTTCGGAAAATCCGTGTTTTTTAAATAATAAACTATCATGTCTATTTATTTGAATCTTTTTTAAATCATAAGATATTTCTGAGAGAGAACTTGGGAAAGCGATGGGTGGAGAAATAAAATCGTGAAGTTCCAACTTGAGATATTTAATATTATTCATTTTTGCTAATTCTTCAACTTTCTCAAGGAAAAAAAAGAAGCACTCTTCGATATCTGATCTATCAAACCAATAGGGATGAGTGAGATAGAAAGCGAGTTCGCCATCATTATCAATATATAAGAAACCGAAACAGAACATTTGATCAATAATACGGTCTCCATCCACCTTGGAAACAGTTATCGGATGAAATCTTTGAATTTTTTTTCCTTGATAATCTATAATATCTGAAATCATTCCAAGTGAAAAGGACATAAAATCTGGACCAGTATAAATAAAAGGAGCTTTCGTAAATAACTTGACGGGTATTCGACTTTCTACTCTAAATGTCAACATTTTCTTTCCTCGGGCAACGTTTTTTTATACGTTTCGCTCTCGAAAATTTCAAAATTGAACACTTAATATAAACTTCCCCAAAAAATATATTTATGCTTATTGCACGAGTATTATATATGGATCAGAAAACAAGTAACGAAATAAAAATAATACTTGTAACTGATGTTGGAAGCACAACAACAAAGGCCAGATTATTTAAGAAATTTGATGAGGGATGGCGATATGTCGTCAGTGGCGAAGCGCCAACCACCGTCGAGGCTCCCTACGAGGACGTCACCATGGGAGTCTGCAATGCTGTACGCGAAATCGAAGAATTGACCGGTCTCACTTTGTTAGATTCTGAAGAGGAGGGTATTATATCTCCGTGTAAGCAAGAAAAAGGAGTGGATCTCTATTGTACAACCAGCAGTGCTGGGGGAGGCCTGCAAATGTTATGCCTTGGGCTGATCAACGAAATAACGGCTAGAAGCGCCAATAAAGCCGCTCTCGGAGCAGGTGCTATTGTTATGGATACTATCTCTATTGATGATGGAAGAGCAGATCATGAGAAAATTAAATTGATCCGTGGCTTAAGACCTGATATGATATTGATGGCGGGGGGTACAGATGGTGGAGCAACAGAACTCGTTTCAGGTATGGCTGAAATGTTGAGGGCTGCTGATCCCACTCCACGACTTGGAGAGAGTTACTCTCTTCCGATAGTATACGCGGGTAATGAGCATTTAAGAGGATATATGAAGGATTTATTTGATGAAAAATTTGCGTTAACTATAGTTGATAACCTTCGATCTGTCCTTAAAGAAGAGAATATCAAAGCCGCACGAGAGGCGATTCATGAACTTTTCATGGACCATGTTATGTCGCATGCCCCAGGTTATACTAAACTTATGAAATGGACCGGAATCGATATCATGCCAACGCCAGCGGGAGAGGGATTAGCTATGCAGATAATCGCAGATAGAAATAAAACTAATGTTCTTGGAGTTGGCCTCGGAGGCGCAACGACTAATGTATATTCCATAGTAGACGACAAATTTGTAAGAAGTGTAAGTGCCAACTTAGGAATGAGCTATAGTATATATAATGTGCTTAAAGAAGCAGGGATCCAAAACATTGCTCGATGGTTACCCTTTGAGATTGATGATTATGAACTTGAAGATAAACTTAGAAATAAAATGATTAGACCGACTACAATACCTCATACCCTTAGAGATTTAGTAATTGAGCACTCAGTCGCGAGGGAATCTTTGCGGCTTGGATTAGAGCACCATAAAACTTTGGCTACTAGATTAAAAGGCATATCTTCTCGCACTACGATTTCTGAAAAATTCGACTCTCTAGGTAAAGGTCTTGAAGAAACATATATCGATATGATGAACTTCGATATTATTACTGGTACAGGCGGCATTCTTTCTCATGCACCCCGAAGAATACAGTCAATGTTGATGCTGACTGACGCATTTCAACCGGAAGGAATTACTAGAATATTCCAAGATAGCGTTTTTATGATGCCTCACTTAGGTCTCCTATCTAGCATATATCCGGATATCGCTTGGCAAGTTTTCGACAAGGATTGCCTAATCAGATTGGGCACAGTGATAGCTCCACTAGGTAATATTAATGAAGAACGTGAAGCGATGAAGATCACTTTACAAATGCCTAAAAGCAAGACCATTAATATGAAAATCAAGTTCGGAGAGATACTTCGCATACCTCTTGCAGAGAATATGATCGCTGAAGCGACAATAACTGTTCCTAGGGGATTAACTTTAAACAAAGAGGGAGCGCATGAATTAAAAACTAACATAAATGGTGGTTTTGTTGGAATAATTATAGATACTCGAGGAAGGCCTCTAATATTGCCAGAAGATAACAAGATTAGGCGAAATAAACTTGTGAATTGGTTTAAATCTCTTGAGCTCTACTCTGAAAGCATCTATGGAGGGAAAATGTGATGGGCATCAAACAAATAAAAAAAGAATCTGGAAATGAAACTATTACTCATGCTTACACTCCAGGCTTGCAGATTAAGAAATCCACAATAGTAAGAAAACTTAGACGGCTTCCTATTAAGGGTTCTACAACTGTAAATGTTGGTGATATCGTAAAGTATGATGATCTTATTGCCAAGACCGATATCCCGGGCAATCCTTACACGGTTAAAGCCTCAGATTTACTGAAATGCGACACAGATGAAGTTATTCACTTTATGAAAAAGCAAATTGGGGATTCTGTTAAAAAGGATGAAATAATCGCTCAATTTATAGGCTTTTTTGGTTTAATAAAACAGATAGTAAAATCTCCGGTGGATGGCCACGTTGAGAGTCTATCAGAAATAAGTGGACAAATCATAGTTAGGGAAAATCCGATACCTGTAGAGATAGAAGCTTACATTCCAGGTAAAATAATTAAAATATTACCTGATGAAGGAGCAATAATCGAAATAAGAGCAGCATTCATTCAAGGAATATTTGGAGTAGGAGGAGAAACACACGGAGAAATAATCTTAGCTGTAAAATCTCCGGAAGATGTGCTAACCATAAAAGATATCACGTCTAAATACGAAGGAAAGATACTTGTGGGCGGATCAATTATAACTAATGAAGCGCTTCTAAAAGCTCTTGAAATTGGCGTTAAAGGAATAATCGTTGGCGGAATAAGAAACCATGATCTCAAAGACCTTGTTGGGTATGATATTGGTGTAGCCATCACCGGCTTTGAGGACATAGAAATGACTTTAATCATCACAGAAGGATTCGGAAAAATAAATATGTCTAATCAAACATTCAGTCTTCTTAAAGATCTTGAAGGAGAGATGGCGCATTTAACTGGGGAAACTCAAATTAGAGCTGGAGTAAAAAGACCAGAGATAATTATTCCCCTTAAAAAATCAAGTAACCTTGAAACATCAAGTAATGTTACTAAAGGCATGAAAAGGGGCACAATTATCAGAGTAATCAGAGAACCTTACTTTGGACAATTAGGTACAGTGTTAAGCCTTCCTCCAGAACTTCAGAAAATACAGACAGAATCCTCAGTGAGAGTTGTAGAGATAAAGTTAGATGATGGGCAGAAAGTTTTAGTACCCAGGGCCAATGCTGAAATAATTGAAATATGAATTTACGTAGCGAACCACGCGCGCCAAGTATCCAAGAGTACGCGCAGATTTAAGGGAGAATATTATAAAGTCCTAGTTTATCAAGTTCGTCTGCGACATCTTTCAGACCAACTTTTTCAAGTTTCTCTCTAGTGGGTATTCCTGAGTTAAGATCCCATCCTTTTATCGAATAAAACTCATCTAATAAGTAAGTTAAGTCTTGTTTTTCTAAGCGTCTACCCTCAAGGTCCATTCCTTCAAAATCGTATTCGTTTAACCAATCATCTTCTCTTCTCCTACCTTCTCTTGAAGCTATAGCTCGCTCTAGATCCCAAATCATATCTAACATTTCGTACAATTCCTTTTGGGTTTTTTTTAGTCCAGTCACCGCATAAAGAATTTTACTGCCTATCTCATCATCACCCAATTTATTTTCAGTAAACTTAGAATATAATAAAGGGAATCTAAAATCGCATAAAGGTAAGCAGTCCAATTCCATTGTTAGACGCATTTGATGATGTGTAGCTTCAGCCTTATAATCGAGTGAATATTGGTCAAGCGCTTTTGCTGATCCAATCCATTTCTCTGCTAAAGGCGTAACAATTTTCCAATACTCTTTGGAACCATACGTAATGCCAGGTACGCGTATTGAACGTGAGCTTGTATGTAATGTAGAATGGTCATTTGGATCTAAACAGCATCTCAAGATATTAGGGTGATATAGATAACCGCAGCCTTTCCCCCCACAAAAAACGTGATGTCTTGGATATCCACCAAACTTGCCACCTCTAGCATAACCTTGTTGGTAAGCTAGTTCAATTTCTCTAACTCCTTCATCAGACAGATTGAATTCGTCAGGGTGATCCATCATGTAATGTAGTGCTCGAGGAAGGCCTTCTGCTAATAGATTTCCAAATCCCTTTCTATATGCTGTGTTCTGAAGTAAATCAACTATGAACTCTCTACTACCAAATTTTTCAAAGTCTATCCCTGTATTTTTTTTATTCAAAACACCTTTTTTTAACAAGTAATAAAGAACGTTTAAACCTCCAAGGCCATCCATTCTTAGTCCACCTTCTAAGGTTTCTGCAGGATCTGGTTTTAATCCTTTTAAAGCAAAATAGAACTCCCATGCATTTATACCCAGCATATCGATTAAATGCGATGCTTCTACAGCTACTTTTCCATAAATTTTTCCACCGTAATACATCTTTTCAGGGTGTAAGTATAATCCAAATTCTACACATTGAGATGACCCTGAGGGTATAGAGTTATCATTGAATTTTACACCGACTTTTCCACATCCGTTACATGAAAAACACGCATCGTACCACCATTTAGCCTTCCCTTCTTTAATGTACTCGTACACTTTTGATTCCTTTATAATCTCTCCACCACTCAAAGGAATCCTAAGTTCACCTACATCACCCGATTCTGTCTTTTTTGGACCTTTAATAATGAAATCTGCGTGACGATATAGATCCATTAGTAATATTGGATCAGCAATTTTTATTCCCTTATTACCCCTTACCACTATCGCTTTCAAATTCTTTGATCCCATAACTCCACCAAATCCGCCCTGACCAAAGGTGGCATTAGAATCAGTCGATATTACAGCTATTCGGGATAATTTTTCTCCAGCGGGGCCAATTACCAAAATTTTTCCTTTTTCACCATGTCTCTCCCAAAGTTTCTCCTGTGTTTTATGTGTATCAAGTCCCCATAAATCTGATGCGTCAATAATATCGATTGTATCGTTATTTATTGATACATATACTCGATTTTTCGCTTTTCCCTCGATTATTACACCATCATAACCCGCAAACTTCAATTCGGGAGCCCAATGTCCTCCAGCACTTGATCGTCCATAAGATTCGAGAGGATAGGTTTGAGGACATTTTCCAACCATCATCATACGAGCTGAACCAGGCATCAGGCTACCTGTAACTGGGCCAGTCATAATGATTAACTTATTTTCTGGATCAAATGCACGGCATTCAGCGGGTACTTCTTCCCAATATATCCTAGCAGCAATGCCTCTTCCACCAATGTATTTTTGGAGATATTTTTTTGTTGGGACAATACTGATTTTTTCATTCGTCAGATTTATTCTCAGGATTTTTCCAGTCCATCCAAATAAGTTAATCATTCACAAGCCTCTGAATCTACCATCACCGTAATATTAATTTCGGTTTCATTACCATAATATGATAGAGCACCAACTGGACAGTACTCAACACACTCGGGATGTCCATTACATAAATCGCATTTTATAGCAATATTATTATTTTCATCAAAGTTAATACGAGAAGGGACATAATTGCAAGCATCTATACATGCTTTACATCCAATGCAAGATTCTTCATCCAAAATGACCACGTTTTCTTTTGCTTCATCGATTATGATTGCGTTAACAGGACAGGAATAAAGACAAGAGGGTTCTTCACACTGATGACATGTGAAAATATCATACTCTGAACCCTGAAGCGCATAACGAATAACACTCAATCTTGCAACATCTGGACGTACCAATCCTTCGTGAATTAGGGAACAAATTATTTCACAGACTCTACAGCCTATACAGATTGTTTTATTGGCGATAATCATACCTTTTGATCGATTGGTCATCATTTGTAATATCCCCATCGTTTACTTTTTGAATTTACCGCTCGTAATAACTCTTTTAAAAGGGGTAAAAAGAAGAAAACGTACTTTTTTAGATAGTGTTAATCGCTGTCAACAAGGATTCTAGTTTTTCTATTCTGCGTCTCTTCCTTTGCGACAACCATATAAAAGCTTCGGGAACGTCAGCTAATAAGTTTCTCAGGCTCTCACCAGCGTCACGGCAGAATCCATTACATTTCTCTTCGATTTCAATGGCCTTGTTTAGTATGTCGATAAAACTTAAATCATCCGTGATATCTGTATCTATTTCGTAGTCCTTTTCTTCTAAATATTTTTGTGGAAAGTTTGATTCTAATGCGTCAGTAATAACTTCCTGGTAAGTTCTCTTGATTCTCTCTTTATGTTTCCTGTTTTCCTTTACGAAAGTAAAAATAGTATCCTTGGCATCTATGCACCTCTCATTGTCCAAGAGACTTTGATAAAACTTTTCGGTTTTTTCTTCAAGTCTGCCATGGAAGCTAATAAAAGAGCTGGCGGTGTATAGCACCTAAAACCACCGCACGATTACAACTTTTTGCTCAGTGAAGAACTCAATAGCGTCTTTACCCTGCCCGTGTAGATCCCCGAAGAAAGAATCTTTCATTCCGCTGAATGGGAAGAAGGCCATCGGAGCGGCTATACCGATATTTATTCCGATGTTCCCTGCTTCGGTCTCGTATTGGAACTTTCGTGCGTCTCCACCGCTGGAAGTAAAGATCATTGCTGAGTTGCCGAAGGGACAGTCGTTTATCATCTTTATGGCTTCGTCGAGATCTTTGGCTTTCAGAATGCTCATAACCGGTCCGAAGATCTCGTCTTTTGCTATTACCATAGCATTGGTGACATTTACGAACATCGATGCACCGAGGAAGCAATCATCAGGATAATCTCCAATGATCTCAAATTGTCTGCCATCTAGAATAAGGTCGGCTCCTTCTTCCAATCCTTTATCGATATAGCCTAATACACTTATTTTCTTATCTGGGGACCTTAATGGGCCCATCTGGACACTTTCATCAAGTCCGTAGCCTATCCTCATGCTCTTAGCCCTTTCCATGATTTTCTCTATTAGTTGGTCATTAAAGTCATTGTCTTCACCAACGAGCACAAGGTTTGCTCCTGATAGGCAGCGTTGTCCCGTGTTGCCGTAGAATGAAGTCATAATTGAAGATACGGTCGGATCGATTACTGCATCGGGCATCACGACAAAGAAGTTCTTTGCTCCACATTGAGCCTGAACACGTTTTCCATGTGCTGCGGCTTCTTTGTACACTATGTCTCTCCCCACAGGCGTAGAACCTACAAAAGATATACCTTTGATGTCGGGGTGCTTGATAAGAGCACTTACCACTTCTCGACCGCCATGAACCATGTTGACGACGCCAGGCGGGAAACCGACTTCATCAATTAGTTCATAAAGCTTTGTCATACTGAAAGGCACTTCACTAGAGGGTTTTAGGATATAGGTGTTACCCGTGGCTACTGCATAAGGGAGGAACCAAAGGGGAACCATCCAAGGAAAATTATATGGCGCAATGCAAGCGAAAACCCCCAACGGTTGCCTTATCATGTATTCGTCGATTCCCCGTGCAATGTCTTCCAAGTTGTAACCCATCATTAAAGAAGGGATACCGGTAGATACCTCAACTTGCTCGATACCTCTCCTTGTTTCTCCCCGAGATTCGTCAATAGTCTTCCCATGTTCTACAGTGCCAATTCTGCTTATCTCCTCAAAGTTATCCTCCAATAAAGCTTTCAACCTGAATAGATATCTGGACCTAGCAAGAGGAGTTGTTTTTCTCCAATCAGAGAAAGCATCCCTTGCTGCTTCGACCGCATTTCCCACATCTTCGGCGTTGGATATAGGGACTTTTCCTATATTCTTCATTAATGCGGGATTTTGTACTTCCTTAAACCGGTTTGATGAGGATTCAACCCACTCTCCATTTATGTAGTTTTTCAGCACCCTGTACTCTGTCATAGGTTCATCCAATATAGATGAGCCGGAAGATATTACCATTGTAATATTACCTCAATTCGATAATGTGTGAGTATTAAATATAAAAAGCTGATTGTTTAACAATCGGTTAACTTTTGGACTGGATTGGCCCCCTTCGCACGCGCAACTTATTTATTCCGTTTGATTATGATAATTTAATCAATGAATTCAATTTGCTGTGATGAAACTACCGAAGAGCAACAGGAATGGGAGCAGGAGCTTTTAGCTATTCATCGATGGGGACGCCTAAGGCTGTGGTTCCCAGAACTTAATATAGAAACTGAAAATGAAAGAATATCTAACGAGAAAACTCAGCTAAGGAACCTATGGAAAAAGGCGCGACCGTTAACTCAACCGTGTAAAGATATTCTGAACTCTATAATAGCCCTTGAGATATGCAACTGGAATCTGGAGGAAAGTATAATTCACTTATGTAAGGCTATAGGCTCCAAAACTTCGCCTGATTTAAGGATCGGACATAGCTATTCAATCACTGATGAGCGCTGGAAAAAAGTTTGGGCCTATTACCTGACTTTAAGGAAGTGGCTTTCGCGCAGGGACACAATAACAAGATTCACTGGATATGAGACCATTCTCAAGCTATGCGATCCTGAAGATATAATTCAAAAGCATATTTTGGATATATTGGGAGAGAGTACAAAATTGAAAAGCCTCTATATAGAGCTTTTTTGTTTGAATCTCGAATATTGGCTGGGAGGATTTTTTCCAGAAGCCTCGGCTCAGTTTATAACATATGAGACAGCTGTTGAAAAGCTGGAGAATGAAATTATCAAGGTCGATCCTGATTCAGAGACACTTGAATGGATTAGAATAGAGAATAGAGGATGGATCGAGATCTGCCATCACAAAGCGTTCCGACGATTTGACATCAACATTTCGAGTATCAGTGCAGGTAAATGGCGTGGAGTTATGTCATTAAGAGGAACCGACGGATTAGAACGAGCCGCGACAGTTGAGAAATATCTTATCCCAATTGAGTTCTGGATACAAGGGTTAAAACAGTCTAATGATTCGCCAGACAGGGAATTTTTTAATAGTGTTTATGATCTGCTTGGGGAGAAGGATGACACAAAAATGTTCCTTGCCTCGCTACTTGTTTCTTTGCTTCGACCTCAACAAGTAGCGGCAAAACTTCGCGCAGAAAAAAGACAAACCAATGCGCGCGCTACAAGAAATGCTTTAGGAGATTTGGTCGATGAATGATCCAATCATGGATTATATTAAGTTTTTAAGGCAAAAGACAAAAGTTTGGCTTGTGGATAATGATTATACAGAGTTCAAAGACCAAACATGTCCATTCGATGATAATACGGTTCCAATAATGTGTGATTTTCTTAATGAATATAATTTTAAATCATTTGATGCTTATGAAAGTGGTAACAGATCAATTTTATTTCAACATAATGGAAAATGGATCAAAGCAAAAGGAATAGGCATACCAGAAGGCATTACAAGACCAATATTTGACAAAGGGAGAATATATACGTATAAACTTAATAATGATCCAAACATGTGTCATCAAAATATTCTCTGGGGCTTCATGCAGAGAGATGAGTATAATTGTGAATTATATGGTATCTCAGTGGCAGAAAAACTGGGGCATAAGATTGAATTAATTGGTATGACATCTTTTGATGATGTAAAATATATAAATCTAAAAGACCGTATTGAGTTATTTAGTTTTCTAAAAAAAATAAAACGCGACGCTCTTCTAGATAGATTCATGAGGGATGGAAGTAAAACTAGTGCTTACAGTACCTATTTTTATGTACCCTCAGATATTAGAGTGGGAGAGCTTTTTTTCACATTTATGTTTCCAAATATAACGGATTTCATAGATCCTGATTCGATAATAGACTATGTTGAATGGCTGGGGTCTTCATGTGGATATCTTCTTAGACAATTCCATAATGCTGGAACTTTGCATGGTACTTGGGTAGGATCTGATTTTACAAGCCTGGGTTTGCTTGACGTTCATTCTAATTCCTATACTGGAAATTATCTAGTAGATTATGATGAGTTGACAATGTGTGACTTTGATTTATCTAAACCAATTGAAAAAGAATCTGAGAAAGATGTTGAAAAGTGGGCCCTGGTTCATGTCGAGAATCCTTTGTATTACGCCGGAAGTTATGTACCAAAAGATGCTTTAAACCAAGGGATAGCCAGGAAAAATCTCTTTAGAGAAGAACTAGCGAAAAAATTTGAACAGGCCGTCGATGTTGGATATTCTGAAGGACCGATCAATATAGAGAAAAAATTAAAGCGGGAAACTCTTGATCTAATAATTAAAGCTAAGAAATGCATGTGGGAATTATATGAATTGCCCGAAAAATTAGTTGGGCAGATAGACTATGTTGATTATGTGATTTTCAATAAGGATATAAAACCTAAGGATTTCGCAAAAGCCCGCTTAAATTTCGATAATTAGTCTTCATCCTCCATAGATTATTACAAGTATAGCGATTTCATCATCCGGTTTTAGAGGGGTATTCATTTTTTCGGTTTCTTGAATATTACGTCCTTTAATATAAAATCTTAAGAATCTGTTAAGTTCACCCGAATCGAACATAATTTCACTAAGTTGTTTTCCATACTTTTCGATTATTTTGTCAATGGCCTCTCCAAGAGTTTCAGCTATTACTTCGGTTCTTTTTTCTTTGATAACCCTTGAAATGAGAGAAGGGAAAAGTATAGTGACCATTTCGATAATATGCCTTTTCTATATTGATAAAAAAGGTTTTTGATTTAAAAAAATGGGAAATTATTATTTTTTCTTGGAATTTATTTGATATGTTTTCCATTTCCGAGGGATAGTTCCCCGTGCGCACGCGCAAACAATCTTCATTATGCACAAAAAACATACAACCAAGCAATCTTCAATAAAATGAAATTAACCTAAAATTTTTTATACTATACGAAATACTAAACCAGTGATCAAAATGCTTCTAGAAGGTAAAACAATTCAGCTGATAACGTTTATCGTATTGATGGGCGTCATCTATGTCATGATACAACTAACGAAGTCAGGTAAAATTTCTCCTACCGTCAGAGCAATGGCTGCTTTACAAGCAATACCGGAAACCATAGGTCAGGCCGCTGAGAGAAATAGACCCGTTCATATATCAACGGGAGTCGGAGCGTTGACTACCTCTGTAGCACCAATGACTGTAGCTGGCATGGCTATATTAAGAAGAGTCTGCGATCTCTGCGGGGAACTAGGAGTACGTGTACAGTATTTCAGTGTCAATTCATACATGATTCCACCGATGCAAGATATGATAAGATCGGGATACGAGAAAGCGAATAGGCCAGAAATGTATGACGAATCAATGGTTCGATTCGTAGGAGGTCAAAGAGCATTCATGGCTTCTGTGATGGGCTACTTCGGACGGGAGAAACCGGCTGCAAACATAGTGGCTGGAGCTACCTACTATGAGACCTATGTTCTATTTGGTATTGGCGCTGTAACAGAGGGATGTATACAGATTGGTGGAACACCAAGACTCTATTACCAGGGCACAGTTGCTGCTTTAAGCGACTATCCACTTCTCGGGCAGGAATTATTCGCTGCTGCGGCGGCGATAACAGAGAAAAGCTGGGATATTGGTAGTCTGCGTGGACAAGATCTGAGTACGTTCATAGTTCTTGCAATGCTGTTGCTTTCAGGCATTCTAATACAGGTGGGGTCGACAATATGGCAGAGCGTGATAACTTGGTAGCTGGGGAGATGATGAGATAATGTCTTGGTTAAGAAGACGAGAGATAATCATTCTCTTTTTCTTTCTACCCGGATTAGTCGTATTTTACAACCATTTCACCGGCGGACTTGCTTCAATTAGTTCACAGGTAGTTCTATGGACATCCATATTGGCTGCTTTCTCAGTCCTTTTAGGGATGTTCGTATTATTCCGGCACCACGGACTAAAAATAATCAAAAAAGACGAAGGATGGAGTTACAGCATAATCGCTCTAGGTAGCTGTATTGCTATGATAGGATCCTACTTTGTAGCACCTGGATTTTACTCACTTCAGGTTGATGACTTGTATCCGGCTCTCCATATGGCCTTGCTTGCTTACGTTGGCTTCTTCTCATATACCGTATTCTATAGATCTTCAGCATCAAAATCTCGCAGAGTTCTAGTTCTGAACATATTCATCCTTTTGGGTCTGTTATACAATCTACCTATGAGTGACTCGATATGGCCCGGTTTCAAGATAATTGGGACATGGATAAACGCCGCTCCAAATACCGGTGGACAAAACGCACTCAGGATAGGAATTGCGCTCGGAACCATAGCACTCTACATTAGAACAATTCTAGGGTATGAGGAATCATACACAGGAGGATAGGCGAAGAAAAATGTCTGTTAAGGAATGGTTCTCAAGAAGAGAGAATCAAGATAGATCGATCTTCGCAATCTACCTAATATTGATTGCTATACCCTTCTTGAGTCCCCTAGGTCTACCCTTCCCCATCTCGGATGCCACCCAAGAAGCTTATGACCAACTTGACAACGTTGCAGACGGCGGCATATTAATAATAAACTCAGAATCAGGATTTGCCAGCTATGCTGAAATCGGTCCTGGAGAGATAGCCCTATACAAACATGCATTCAGGCTCGTGCGCGAAAGGGGAATGAAAATAATATTCTTCTCTAGACAAGCGGAGGGCTTCAAGTTAAGCGAACGCTATATAGAAATGGCGGATACTAGTGGCTTAACTTATGGTGAAGACTGGGTTGAACTAGGCTTTATCTCAGGAGGTGAAGCGGTGCTATCCGGGATAGTGGATGACCTAAGGACAATTGCTCCCAAGGACAAGCATGGTACAAACTACGATGATATTCCGATGTTAAGTGACATCAGAAATATCGATGACTATGACTATATGTACTATTCCACATCGTCAGACATGCCCCCCTATGCGCGACAGTGGGGAGAGAAAGCCCAACAAAGAGGAATTCCCGTAATCATGAATATCTTGTCTGGCAGTGTCCCCCTAGCCATGCCCTATTACACTGCAGGAACAATGACTGGGTATCTCAACAGCGTGATTGCCGGCGCCGGATACGAGACATTAATCGGAAACCCTGGCTTTGGAGTCTCGCTCTTGGACGCTCAGAGTACTGCACATCTTCTTGGTATAGTGCTTCTTGTTGTGGTGCAGAGTTACAATTTACTCAAGAAAACTAGTAGTGGAGGCATAGAATAAAATGGCTGCTGATTGGGTAATTGTTGTACAGATGTTACTAGTTGTAATGGCCTGGAGCAGACTATACAGAGGAAATGTCTTCTACAGAATTGCTGAGAACCTAATCGTAGGTTGGTTGATAGCTTTCGTTTTCATCACTAACATGGAGTTACTGCAGACGCGTATCTGGATCCCAATTGTGGTGGAAGGAAAATTAGGCTTAACGTTAATACCCTTAACGCTGGGTCTATTATACTGGATTCGTCCTATTAAACAAACGGCTTGGCTATCTAGGTGGCCTATAGCTTTAATGACCGGTACTGCATCTGCCATAGCCATAAAGGGAGCACTTTACGCAGAGATACTAAGTCTAGCTAGCACGAAAAGCTTCTTCGCACCCGGAGTTGACAAGGCAGGTGTACCCCTAGGAATTAACAATCTGATAATATTCCTGTTCACATTCTTCTGTATGCTCTATTTCACCTTCACATACAAACATGAAGGCATCCTCGGAAAAGGTGCAAAGGTAGGCCTATATATGCTGATGTTAGCATTTGGATGGGCTGCCGGTACATACCTGATGTCCCTAACATCAATGAGCATTGGACATATGAAAACACTGATGCAGGTACCAGGAATATACGTCGCCGCAATAGCCATAGTAGTTCTAATCATAACAATCCTAAACGATAGCAGAATCATCAAACTAACAAAAACTAGTGCCAACTGATACACTTTTTTAACTATCCCCTTTTTTCTAATCTTTTGATGTTTAGAATATAGGTTCTACCCATTGAAATTTTAAACACGGAGAGAAACGTTTTATCACAGTTTTAATACTCGCATAATATTCTTGAACTTAAAAGTCAATCAAAACGGAATATAGCGCCTCCACCCCTTCTTTTCAATCGTTATTTTATTTTCGGCTTCTGTAAAATCCTCCTCTTTTGGTTTATCTTCCTTGCCCGCCATCTCCTCTATGAAGTTCAAAAGTTTTGTTACGTTATCCCCTTTTTCAAAAATTTGTATAAACTTGTTGCCGGTTATTCCAAGGTTTTCCCCGAAGGCTGGAAGGAAAGGTGATACGAATACCCTCCCCAATTGCATCCCAATATAATTTAAAGGTTCCAAGCTTCTAATAACAATTATAGCTATCTCATTCATGCCACGTTTATGGATCTCTTCAGCAATACTTTTGATCATCTCCTCCTCCTCTTCAGGCGATGTCTTAATGTCGTCCCAAAACAAGTCTTTCAACTTCGTATCTGTTTATGTATTATTAAGTTTACATGACGTAGTTTAAAACTTATTTCTCGATTGAAGCGATTTTAATTAATAGGATAAATAGGTGCGTGCGCCATTATGGGCGGATGAAGCAAGAAGCCACCGATTTCAATCGGTGGTAGTTCACCAAGAGCTTCCTAATTATATTTAAAGGGCAAAATCTTTTAATTATTTACCGCGCGAGCGATTTGGTGAAAGGAATGACAATGAGAAAATTCAGCCCCATCATAATGATTGAGGCATGCAAGGGGTGCCTTATCTGTTTGTATATGTGCAAGAAGAGGGGACCTGGGATCCTGGCGGAGTCGGGTGAACGGACCACTATGGGTGGAGTCCTACCCTTAGTCGCTGGGGAGTGTACCGGATGCCGGTGGTGTGAGCGTGTCTGCCCAGACTTTGCGATATCCGTAGAGGAGGTCGGGACATGCTGAGCCCGGGGCGCCACTTGATCCTGGGGAACGATGCATGCGCTGAGGGAGCGGTGAGAGCGGGATGCCGATTCTTCGCCGGATACCCAATAACTCCCGCGAATGAGATCTCCCATAGGATGGCCGCGGAGCTCCCTAGGTTGGGTGGCTTCTTCCTCCAGATGGAGGACGAGATCGCCTCGATTGCCGCGGTGATAGGAGCCTCATGGGCGGGAGCGAAGGCGATGACCGCGACCTCGGGTCCCGGATTCAGCCTAATGCAGGAGAACATAGGCTACGCTCACATGACGGAGACACCATGCGTCGTTGTTAACGTCCAGAGGAGCGGTCCCTCCACAGGCCAGGCGACCCTTCCCGGGCAGCAGGACATATTCCAAGCTCGCTACGGGGCCCACGGCGACTATGAGGTTATCGCACTCTCCCCATGGTCGGTCCAGGAGATGTTTGACCTCACTGTGAGAGCATTCAACCTAGCCGAAACATACCGGACTCCGGTGATGCTCATGGCGGATGGTATGATCGGTCACATCAAGGAGAAGATCGTGATCCCCACGGAAGTAGATATCCACGACAGGAGGAAGCCCACGGAGGGGAAGAGCATGCCCTTCGGGACCGACCATCCCAGCCTCGTCCCCGAGATGCCCCGGTTCGGCGATGGGCATAGGCTCCTGGTCACTGGTTCCACCCACAGGCCAAGTGGATTGAGGGACTATTCGCCCAAGTATCATCAAATGAAGTTGAATAGGATCCGGCAGAAGATCCTTGGAGCCGAAGAGGAGATCCGAGATATCGTAAAGTTCGATCTCGATGACGCTGACATTGTCGTAGTCTCATTCGGAGCCTCTGTACGCCCATGCTTTATCGCCGTGAAGAGTGCCAGAGCAGACAGATTG
>SDBU01003608.1_pt1 | contig 19575 bp, 10 predicted proteins | sample 2277071 | NCBI WGS metagenome assembly SDBU01 (sample SAMN10397929, study PRJNA504765) | marine sediment metagenome | isolation source: marine sediment core GS08_GC12, 126 cmbsf | place: Arctic Ocean: Gakkel Ridge, Loki's castle | collected 2008 | reverse complement strand
TCCTGGTGTTGATGGTTTGTGTTTCTTCTTTTATAACAACACCGGGAGGTATATATTCCTTAAGTCAGCGCCATTCTGCCAGCGGCATGTTCTACTAAGAAGGCTTCCCCGTATCTGAAAAACTCGTAGAGTTACTTGATCACAAGACCTCAGCTAAAGAGAGATCTCTCTGAAACGATTCATGATGCTATCAACGATCTTATCTTTCTTTACCTTGCGTACTACATCCACCACTGTATCTGCCCAGGCTTTCATGATCTTCTCGCCTTTTTCTGCTGATGCCTTCGATGCGTCACCAATTGAATAGTGTGGGTAGCTGGCAGCCCAATCCACTGGAGTTGCCGCCGGGCCTACGTCCAGATCCCGCTGTCTGGGATAGACTTTCCCGCTAACGCGATCCATGTGGCAAAGATGGGGAAACACATACAGCGCCAGGCTTGTCTCCACCTCACACGCATGACCATGCTCACGCGATTCACATATCTCAGATACCACCTTGCCTGTACCAGCCCAGGAAGGGATGCTGTAGAGGGAATACGGCTTGGCTCTGTCGAGGGTGGTGCTGAGTGTCATCTGGTGCATTGCCACGTTGCCGCCATGAGCATGGACCAGGATGATCTTGCTGAAGCCATTGCGGGCCAGTTCATCGCATATCCTCTGTAGATGCTCCACAAGCAGTTCAGGTGGTAGTGAGATCCCGGCTGGATGGAGTTTTGCCTCTACTGCCATGGTGTATGCTATGACTGGCGCAACAACCACTGGCTCCTGTTCTGATACTATCTCCATGAGCCTCTCTACGATGAATGTATCACATCCCACAGGCAGATGCGGCCCATGAATTTCAACGCTTCCGATGGGTATCAGAACTACCGCATCGCTCTTCTTTAGCGCTTCATCAAAGTCTGTCGCAGCTAACTCTAACCATTTCATAATGTCCTTTTCTGGATTCAAGCCTTCGCTGGAATGACAATTCTCCGCGAATGGCGCCAAAATGGCAGTATTATCTGGATCTTTATATCGAACTGACGTTATTGTACCACCGATTTTTCACTATGGCAATGATGTTTTCAAATCTAATTCGACCTTGACAGAATCAGAGGGCTTGTGATATACTCAGAATCGCGACAGTTAATCGTTGAGGGCCAGCGAGGAGCTTATGCACTAATGAGATACAATCATATTCCGGGTTCTTCTGCGACAATTCCTGGTTTGCCCACAGCTCTCCGCACTATGCCAGAACCCACTTCCACCCGCAAGATAACACCGCTTCTGCTTCTTGTCCTATGTATTTTACTATCCCACGGAGCAGTGCTATCATATAGTTACGGGGCAGATGTAATATTAGTAGGCTCCGACGCCAGAAGCGCGGTTTTGGAACTGCAAGTGGGTGATCTGGCCTTTGAGAGCAAAGAGCTAGGCGGCAAAAACTACCACTCCATTAGCTACGATAACAGTGCCTTCACTTCTGAGACAGGTAAGCCTCAATTGCCGGTTTCTCACGCTTTTATCGGCGTGCCTCCCGCTGCCTCCATATCCGTCAGAATTGTGGATTCCCAATATACCGATCTTCGCGGTTACATACCGCTTCCTGTGCCTGAGAGGGTACAGCATACATCATCGGATGGGGTAGACACGCTGGTGGGCAATTTCGTCGAAGACAGGGAATTCTATCGTCGGAACACGTTCTATCCTTCGGAGAACGCGGCACTCGTCTATGAGGGCTACGTCAGACGCCAGCGGGTTGCGGTAATAGAACTGCGCCCGGTTCAGTACAATCCGGCGACGCGGCTTTTGAGAAAGTACTCCAGGCTTGTAGTTGAGGTCAATTTTTCGCCAGGACCAGGCGCGCCGCTTATCCCGAATGTATCGGAAAGTATGTCAACGGGATACCAGCCATCCCGGACGGACAAATATTTCGAGGAATCTTACCAAAGTCTGCTGCTCAATTACGATGACGCCAGAAAATGGAGGAGGTCAGGCTCTGTCACTGCCAGTGCATCTCCGGCCCCTCGCTCGGAAACTTCCGCCGAGGCGCTGAAGATATTCGTTCGTGAATCGGGCATCTACAGGCTGGATTCCTCAATGCTTCTGGGCGCAGGGATGGACCTGTCTGGAATAGATCCCCGGACTATCAAGGTGCAGCTTCACGGGAGCCAGGTACCCATATATATACACGGAGAAGCTGATGGTAGATTTGACGATGGAGATTACGTAGAATTTTTTGGCGCTAGAGCGCACAATATCTACACCCGCTGGGACGTATATCGACTGAGTTGGGGCGGCGTCAGAGGTATGAGAGTGGCTCAGAAGAGCGGCGCTTCCAAAGCTTTCGCCGCCAGAGAGGTCACCTCTTTTAACTCTGTGGTGCGTTTTGAGGAAGATCACCTCCATCATAAGCTGCAAAACGTCAGTCCCGATCCCAAGGACCCTGAAGCGTGGTTTGAGTCTCGCGACCACTGGTTTTGGGACGGCATAAAGAATGGATCGTCAAAAGCTGAAATGACGGTCGAGTTCCCTGTGTATGATCTCGCCCAATCCCTGATAAGACCCAACCTCAAGTATGAGTTGGTGGGCTGCACGAACTTCGATCACCACGCAATAGTCACCGTCAATGGATACAAAGCGGGGGAGGAAGCTCAGTGGGACAGACAGGATATATTCTCTTTTGATGGTCAGATCTCGTCCAACGCCTTCCAGGAAGGTATTAACAAATTGCGCCTCACTCGCATCGGCACGAATCGCGCTGACGGTGAGAGTACGGATAGTTATCCGTATCAGATCTATCTCAACTGGTTCGAGATCGGATACGTTCGGAAGCTTCTGGCCGTCAATGATAGCCTGGTATTTTCCGCTCCAGAACCAAAGGAACCTGATGCTGAAGAGATCAACAGATTCACAATTAGCAGTTTATTTAACAGTGACGTTGAGATCTTCCAGATCACCGATTCCAACGCTGTGGCCAGGTTCAAGAATGTGGTTGTGAGGAAATATAGCCTGGATCAGGAGGGACGAGACAGAATAAAGTCGATAAACTCCATGTCTGATGAAGCCATAATGCCCAATAGCCAGAATTTCGCCTACAGAGCCAGCTTTGAGGATCAGGGCGGGGGTTCCGCACGATATATCGCCGTAACGCCGGCGAGCGTTCTGACGCCCGAAAGGATTGAGTTGGATGCGCCGTCCAATCTGAAGGATATATCCAACCAGGCAGATTATATCATCATTTCACACCCGATTTTCATGGATACTGCCAGTAAACTGGCAGATTGGAGAAGAAGCGCCAGGGGCGGCGGATTCAGGGTTGAGCTCGTGGACGTTACGGACGTCTATGATGAGTTCGGGTTTGGTATGGTAAGCCCAAAAGCCATAAAAGACTTCCTGACATTTGCCTACAACAACTGGACAGAACCATCACCCGCTTACGTTCTCATATTTGCTGACGCCACCTTTGATTTTCTCGGGATCAACAAGGATTTCTACGCGGAAGCCCCTGAATTGATAGGCTTTGTTCCCAGCTTCTATATCCATACAACTTTTGGTCAGACAGCGGTGGATCACTGGTACAGCACCATTGATGGCGATGATGGTTTCCCAGATATATACCTGGGACGGATACCTGTTGAGGATGTCTATGAAGCTGAAACTGTAGTAGGAAAGATCATAGCCAATGAGTCCGGGAGCGTGAACGGTCCCTGGCGAAAACAGATAATAGCCGTTGCCGATGATGATAGCTACGCGGCCGGGGACGAACAATTCAGAGCGGGTCTAGAGGAAATATGGCGGAGCTATACCCCGCCGGGATATGACACTGAAAAGATATACCTGAAGGATATAATACAGGAAATAGAACAAAATGAATTGGATACTAGAAGACCAGCGCAAGTAATGAAAGGAAGGATCCTGGATGCCTTCGGCAATGGCTCAGTCGTAGCCCAGTATTCGGGCCACGGCGGCAGGCACGTATGGGCGCATGAGATAGTGTTTAGCATAGTTGATATAGAGAAGACAAGGGACATGGAAGTCTATCCCTTCATGCTGGTCTTGAGTTGCTACAATGGCTATTTTGATCTTCCTGGTGAACTGAGCATGGCGGAAGGATTACTGCGAGCTAATGGAAGAGGCATTGTGGCTATGCTCAGTGCTACAAGGCTGACTTATGGATCAGGGAACATAGCTCTGAATAAACTTCTGTTCGAAGGCATATTCCAAGAAAAACTTCTCAGGGTAGGCCAGGTGACGGCAATATCAAAGACGAAACTTCTGATAGATGAGGGCTTAAATTGGCTGAACCAGATGCAGCAATATACCCTGTTTGGCGACCCGGCCTCCAGATTGAACTTAGCTGACTACGAGACCTATCCAGAACTCGACAACGCCACGGCGGCCCCTGGTGGAAAGCTCAAAGTCCGTGCAGGACAGGCGGTGAAATCTATAGGCGGTCAGCCGGGCAATTTTAGCGGACAATTGACAGCCAGAGTATCATTCCCCGATGGCACTGAGACCAGCAAGACCGCAGCAGTGGCAAATGGCAGCTATCCCGCCATGTCATTTGATATACCTGCTGGCATGATAGGCGGCCAGGGTAGATTGACGCTCTTTGGCGAAAACGCCAGCGAGATCATGATTGGCGGAGCGAAGTTTACCATCAGCGAGCCATCTATTCTCAACGTGAGACACGAATTTATCGCGGATGGGGTACAGTTCTACGCGGAGGTGAGCGATGACGCTGGTATTTCGGGGATCAAATCTGTTGTCCTGACGTGGCGGAGCCATAGCAACTGGGTCGAGAGTGACTTACCTATGATATTCGATCAAGGTAAGAGTGTCCACAGGCTTGATAAAGCTGTCACACTGCCATCTGGGAACTCGTCATTCAGCTACTACGTGACGGTGGAGGACATTGAGGGTAATTCCATCAGCACCGAGCGGCAAACCGTCAGTCCGTCTTCCAAACCCGATCTGTCCGTATTGGTTGTGTTTACGGAGCCAGCGATTTCGTATGGCTACTCGTCCCAGCATCAGGCGTCGGGCGTGAACGTGCGGATACAGAACGACGAAAATGCAGAGGTCACCGGTCCAGTCGACGTGTTCGCCTTTGAAGGTGACCCTGACCAGAACAATGATAAGATAGTGGACAACGACGCACGGGTTCTGGGGAAAGGGAAAATAGCTCCTGGAGAGTGGGATGATAGCGGTGTCGTTTCAGTATTCATACCACTCGCCCTGGCGGCAGGTCGGCATGTGGTATCTGTATGGGTCGATCCGGAACTTGGCGCGGGCAACCCTGACGGCGTATTCGGCGCGTATGACGAAATAAACGAAAACAATAATCTTTCCTACGAAATCCTTGACATCACACAGATTCTACTTAAGCCAGCCCAAAAAGGACAAACCCATAGCTTCGATGGCGTGCTCCATTTCAGCGCGCCAGCCGGCGCTGTTGGCAGGGCCGAAGCGATAGCTATAGAGCCAGTTCAGGATTTTCAGCAGCCTGTTAATCAGCCGTCGGTCTCTGTTGTACCGCTTCCAGAGGGACAGCAAGGGGGATATCGTGTACTGCCGCTCCATAATTCTGAGATCGAGGATCTGGAATTTCAAAAACCTGCATTGCTTGAGATGAGTTTTGACCTGGGATCTTTCAAGGATGACGTCAAAGAAGAAATCGGGCTGGCAGATATTCCGACAGATGAACTGATCCCCGAACAGATAGAAGCTCTGGAAAGGATGTTGAAGGAACGAATCGCCGGCATTGCTATCCATCGCTGGTATGAAAACGCGCAGAAATGGGCAAATATACCTTCTACACCCGTCCTGGACACGGACGGCAATATCCTGAGCAGGATTCATAACAGCATCCCCGCCACCCAAAATACCGGGACAGGAAATATTCAGACAAGTAATACCCAAACAGACCCGGATGCCACTCCTGTGGGAGAATGGGTGATTTTCTTCATTGACTCAGACCGTTACCAGTTATACTTCCGAGATTCCAGCGGAAATGCGCAACTCCGCACATTATCTAACAAGATCGGTTACGCCGGGCAATTATATAACGATGACGCGGCAACTGGCGGCGGCACAGAGATCCAATTTACTGTGGCACAGGGCGATACTCCATTCCAGTTCGGCGACGTGCTGAGATTCATAACAATAGAGTCCGTCAGCCAGGGCACGCGGACAGTTCTGGTCAGTAACGTGAGGCAGGGCAGGGAAAGCGATGGTATCGTGAGAAATATCTCCATAGATGAGGGCAGTGACCCGCCTGTAGATGAATGGGCTATCCTCTTTCTCGACCCGGAGCACTTCCATTTACAGGGCGAAGAGACAGGTGTGATCGAAAAGAACAATGAACCTTACATCGGAACTTTAGGCGAGGAGTTCCATGATCAGACCACGGGCTTCAGGTTCACTATCATGCCCGGCGCGGAGGTACTGAAAGCAGGACACAGGTTCAGATTTAAAACTATGGAAGTGGGTACAATACAGGCAGCTTTGGAACTGACAGGTACTTTCAACCTGATGCTCAATAGAGATACTCGACCGCCGGAGGTGCAAATGGATATAGCTCATCAGAATTTTGCCGATGGCGACGTGGTATCTTCGGAGCCTACCATCCACGCTCTCATTTCCGATGACAACGGCGTGGATGTTCTGATGCGCGGGCTGAGTATTCTTATAAGTAGGGGCGGCAGGGATTTTGAGCCGGTGGGAGAAGATGATTACGTATTCCAGTGGGATGCTGCCTCCAATGACGTCCCGGTGAACTACTGGCCAGGGAAGCTGGAGAGCGGAGAATACGAGGTCAAGCTTGAGGCATACGATTTCAATGGCAATTCAAATACAGGCTCCATCAAATTCGTAGTAAAAGGTGATTTCAAGCTGGCAAATAATTCACTGATGAATTACCCCAATCCGTTTGAGCGTGAAACAGATATAACCTTCCAACTTTCCTCTCTGGCTGATGAGGCTATCGTAAAAGTATACACTGTGTCTGGCAGGCGTATCAGAACCCTGGAGGAGAGACACGCTGTCAACTTCGTCGTAATTCACTGGGACGGAAGGGACGAGGACGGCAAAGAGGTCGCTAACGGCGTTTATTATTATAAAGTCAGATTGAAAAGCGAAGGTAGAGAGGATATAGTTGAAATCGGGAAGATGATGAAGCTCAAGTGATTTTCGATTGACTCTCTTTCCTACGATGAAAGCCCCAAAAACAGGAGAAAACCGTGTTTCGCACGAAAAGTATTTTTAGAAATCAAGTCTCAAATCTCATGTTTTACTCCTTGCTCCTTGCCCTTCTCGTATGCCTTTCTGCCAGTGGAGCGGAGAAATACGCGGGAGAGTTCCTGAGTCTTGGCGTGGGGGCCAGGCCGCTGGGCATGGGTGGGAGTTTTGTCGCTATTGCGGACGATGCTACGGCGGCATACTGGAACCCGGCTGGGTTGGGTGGACTTGACAGGACTGAGATAACCTTTATGCACGCTGGCGTATTTGGCCTGGACAGCTATGATTTTATCAATTATATACAGCCATTGGGCGGCTCTGGTGCATTTGGTGTCAGTTGGATCAGGCTTGGGATCGATGATATTCCCATCACAAAGCTTCACATACCCGGTGAAATGAGCGCGTCAAACCGTCCGTACATATCCGGTCGAATGAAGGACACCGAAAATGCGTTTGTGCTTTCCTATGGCGGCAGATTCAAAACAGGTATACCCTGGCATGGCGGGGCAAAAAAAACAGGCATACAGGTCGGCGGAAATCTGAAAATCCTGTATAACTCGGTATCTGGAGCAGGAAGGGACGCTATAGGCTTCGGTGGAGATATAGGCCTCGTCTGGAAGACGAGCTTCATATCAGGAAAGGATCACGCTGGAGCTGGAGATCTTGCCCTGGGCGTAGTGGTTCAGGATTTCTTTGAGACCAGGATTATCTGGAATACCACCGCATCCCCATCGCACATGGACGTTATCTCGCCGAACGTCAAGTTTGGCACGTGCTACTCCCGACAGCTTCCCAGCCTTTCCAGCGAGGTATTGTTTGCTGTTGACGCTGACACGAGATATGGCCTTGAGATGCACTACGGCATAGAGTACGTCTTGAGCGATGTCCTGGCCCTACGCGCAGGGGTCCAGGAACGAGACCTGACCGCCGGCGCCGGGCTAAATGTAGCATTTGCCAGAGGCGAATCAACCTTCAGCTTCCTGGTGGACTACGCTTTCCTCAGCCATGAATTGGGCAATACCCACAGGATCTCATTGATGACGAAATTCTAAGTATCTGAGTACAAGCTCCTCCGCCTCTGCATATACTTCGCCGTGCCCTTCATGGCGTCACCACCATATTTCTGCAAAGTCCATTTCAAAAAAGCGAACTCTGGATAGTAGAACATGCCGCCGGCTTGTTCCTGGCGTTTCGCCAGCGATCTAAACGAGCGGGCCGCATGTTCTACTGCATCTAACTGAAAAACTCGTATAAGTAACTTCATCTGTTGATTGGGTAGCGAAGATCTGCTAAAATGTCTGCGTTCAGTTCCATGAAATCCATGATGCTTATTTGAGAGGCGCTTCACTATGAACCTCACGCGGAGGATATGGATCTTCCTGAGCAGGAGTTGTCTGCTGCTTACAGGGATCCTTTTACTTACCATTGCAATTCCACGCAAAGATCAGTGGAATATGTCGCTTATTGACTTTCAGGGTGGCCAGGATCAGGAGGTCGTTATCAGTTTCCCTGTGGTCAAGGAATTCACGTTTTCTTCCATCATCAAATTCCCTATCTATGTATCTCCGAAGGCTATATTTATAACAGCAGGCATTGCCCTTTTTGTACTGACGATTTTAACTCCATCAGGGAGAATGGCAGTGATAAACTGTCTCAGAAAGGGCAAGCCTCTGCCATTTGTTCTGCTCTCAATAGGGATATTGATCTTCACGTTGACGCCCACAGTATTGCCAAAAAGAAATGGGATGAATATTGTCCTGTATCTTACGTTTGGCTCAGTCGGCTTGCTTTCATCTCTTATGGGTATCTACCCGCTTATGATCTGGCTGGGAAAACGTCGTGCAGGGCAGGTGATCCGTCGTGTCGTAGAACGTGTGGTCTTCTTCTTTTATGACGTAAATATAAGATACTTCCTGATAGCCGTATTCGTCCTGGCCTTTACAATGACCAATCTGCTCGCCTACTTTATGTTTGAGCATGTGCCACATCTGGGGGACAGCATAGACCAGGTATTCCACGGGAAGATAATGGCGCTGGGGAAACTCACCGTTCCCTCTCACAAATACAGGGAATTCTTCAGCTTTGGTAACATGATAAACGACGGGAAATGGTACTCGCAATATCCACCATCACACTCATTCCTGATGATGTTTGGTTTGATATTGGGAGTTACCTGGTTGGTAAATCCGATCATAGGTTCGCTTTCTATAGTGATTTTCTACTTTATTGGCAAGGAAGTATACGACGAAAGGACTGGCAGATTGGCCGCTCTGCTAGGTCTTTTATCGCCTTTTATAATCTTTATGTCATCCGGGTTTATGTCCCACACGAGTGTTATGTTCTTTGCCGCTTTGTTCGTCCTATTCTTTATTAGAACTATCAAAAACGGAAGATTCTATAATCCATTGATCTCAGGGGCATCTCTGGGGATGGCCCTGAATGGTAGACCTATGACTGCCCTCGCTATATGTATTCCTTTTGTCATATATGCGGTCGTCCTTCTGGTAAAAGCGTTCAGGAAGTACGTAATGAGATTCTTCGTAATATTCGTCACTGTGTCCGTTTTCGTAGGTATACTGCTCCTGTTCAATTACCTGACCACAGGCGATCCACTCCTGTTCGGATATATAGCAAAGTTTGGTGATGGTCACTACCCTGGTTTTGGTCATAGTCCCTGGGGCAAGCCACATTCAGCCTCTATGGGACTTACGCAAAATCTGAACAACCTGAACGGTCTTAATAAATACCTGTTTGAGTGGCCATTCCCGAATCTATTTTTTGTCTTTCTGCTCTTCGCCACGATGACCAGAAATAAGTGGGATTATCTGTTTATAGGCTCTTTCTGGTCTCTATCCATTGCATATTTTTTCTATTTCTTTCAGAGTTGGTATCTAGGTCCCAGGTATTTGTATGAGGTCTCGTTTATGATTATACTGTTGACTGCCAGAGGCATTCTGAGGACACCTGTGCTGGTGAACGAAACCTTTGGGCTGAATGTATCTCCCGCCAGAGTGAAGGCCTCTATCGGGATCGCAATAGCCATATCCGTTCTGATCGCCTTGAGTTTCAACTTTCCCACCTTTGTGAAATTCTACTCCGAAAACTATAGGGGTGTGAATACACTGGTATTCAAAGCGGTGAAGGAGAACAATGTAAAGAATGCCGTGGTGTTCGTTCGGTCAAATTACAAAGCTGTGTACGCGGCAAACTCCCCGCTTTCTGATGATGATGTGATATATGTGAGGGATCTGGGCGTGAAGAACCGCCTGATGATGAACTATTACCCGGATAGGAAATACTACACTGCTAACAACTCGAAGATACATGAGAGCTTCCCGCCTTCTGACGAGGACGTTATAGAGGCTGAATCTCTGAGAGTGGTGGATTCATCTGGCGACAAAGCAGTTCAACAGGATATGACCAACGTCGGACCACGTTGGAGCGGCAATTCCCAGCTTCGCGCTGAAACTGATGCAAAGGATGATTACATAGCTCTGGCAGTTCCCGTAGCGGTGAAAGGTCTGTATGAATTGTCCGTCTGCTTGACAAAAGCTCGCGACTTCGGGCGAATACAGTTTTCTGTGAACGGAAAGCCTGTGGGAAAAGTTTTTGACGGGTACAATGGAAAGGTTGTGCATAGTGGTGTCTTGAGTATAGGCAAAACATACCTACATGATGGCGAAAATCAAATCAAAGTTCAGACTATGGGTAAGAACAAGAGAGCGACTAATTTTCGTTTCGGTCTGGACTGCTTCATAATAAAGCAAGTCTCAGATTAACGTCAGTTCGATATAAAGATTCATATAATTTTGGCGCCACTCGCGGAGAATTGTCATTCCAGCGAAGGCTGGAATCCAGTGGTTACAGATATGCACTTAAGTATATACCCGTATGATGAGCTGGTAAAATGGCTGGATTCCAGCCTTCGCTGGAATGACAAGCATTCTTATGTCGAACTCACGTCAGATTAAGGAGCGTCCGTCTGTCCCGATCGCAGATGTCTGTCGAAGAATTCATACGCCGCCTGTCGCTGGGCATTGGGAAAGTCGTGTTTTGCTTCAGGATATACGACCTGAAGGCTATCGGCAGCGCCGAGTAGTTCATAAACAGGTCGAGCCGCGTCGATACACTTGACCACGCCGGGCAGGACGAAAATATAGTCCTCTGTTGGGGCATTCGTGAAAAACGGCCGCGGGGCCAGCGCACCCACCAACTCTGTGAAATCAACAGGCACTTTGTGCGGATCGTCGTCGTAGACGGTGCGGATGCGCCGGATGTGCTTGTCCAGTGACCACTTCGCCAGATCGCCACCGCCATATTCGGACGACGCGTAATCGAAGAAGGAGTTGTAGCCGGCGCTGGAAACCATCGCTTTAATTCTCGGTTCCAGAACGGCCAGGAAGACAGTGTTGTAACCGCCCAGCGAATGCCCGATGCTGCCGATGCGATCAGAGTCCACCTCGGGCAGCGACTCCAGTACGTCGATAGCCCGTATATGACTCCAGACACCTTTTATCGATCCGCTTCCGTAGCCATTTTTATAAGGGTCGTATTCCTTCTGGCGGTAATGCCCCATGGGCCAATAGTCCGGAGCAATGACTATGTAACCACGTTCGGCGAGTTCCTTCGCATAGTACCGCTGCGGATTGCCCCCAAGCCCCACCGGCTCGTCCTTGCCGATGGGGCCTGTCTGATGCAGGGCCAGGATGGCGGGATTCTTGTCCTGCAACTTATGTGGGACGAGCAAATACGATTCGACGCGGTCATGCGGATCGACGTTGTACGTGATCTTCTTCCGCGTGTAGCGATCCAGCTTGACCTCTTCCACAACCTTGACGTCCAGTGGCACCCGGAACGACTCGTCTGGCACTGCCCCAAACACGAGTTGCATGTTAGCGACGATATGGTCCCGACGAATTTCCCACTGCGCCGCCGTAGTGATCGCGTGCGACTTACCAGCCTCGTCGATATACTTGAGCAGGTTTGTCTTATCCTCGTAGAAAGGTGGCTCAATATAAGACCGAACACTTATAGAACCAATAAAAACAATAAGCAAGACCAATTTTATAAACATATCTGGCATATCTCCTTTCCCGTCAACATCCTGCATTCAACTGTTTGGGAGAGACAGAATAGACTCATGTATAGTGAAAATAAGCTGTCGCAGTGCAGGCGCTATCCGCTATAATGCGCACCCAATGCGCGCTGAATCCATCCGGGAATTCATGGTGCGCATATCCTTTGGATGGAACGCTGATAACGCTGTAGGTCTCCCAGCTTTGATCGCCGAGAAAATCGATCTCAACGGTGAAATTAACTGTTTGGTCAGCACCGTGGCGCAGATGCAGTACCTTCTTATCAAACCCTGTCATAAGATAGGGATCAGACGCCTCGCCCGCCGCTACTGGCTCGTTCCGCCATGGGCCGCCCCATCCCTTGGGCCTTCCGAATCGCCATAGATCATCGGAACTGCCAAACCATAGATTCGCCTGTGGCTGACCCACGAAGGGATTGGAATCGCCTGTCGGTGTTGTCTGATCACCTGCCAGCACCAGCAACCCGCGCCATGAGCAGAAGTCCCCTATAATCCGAAGGTGCGTTGAGATGGGCCGAACGCCCCACACCTTGCCACCATACTGCATGGCTGGGAGTTCGTAAAACATTCCGCTGCAATTTACCAGCCATCTTTCGGACTCAATTTCACGGATGCGCGGCCATTCAGTAGTCCAGGCGTGGTCTTGTGTATGGGTTGCTTTTGGCAGGCGGTAGGTATCCCATTTTCCCTTCACAAACACCTTGAGAATTGCAGAGGCGTTGTCGGCTCCAATGGCGAGAATGGCTGATCCGATAGAAGTCCTTCCTGTTACCGCGTTGAACTGACAGGTCTCTATGATATTCCAGTCATTTCCATCCCATTCGGCAAGCCGCCCCTGTGTAGGCTTACCAGCAATGAAATCCTTTTCATCATAGCTATTGTTGGCTACTACGACCCGTCCGTGACCGGTGTATCCGCCCTTGAAATGCGGAACCACGCCCTGCATGTCCAGTTCTTTTCTCAGATCAAACAACTGCTTAACCTCAAGCGTGTTCAGATCGACTTCGAAAAACAAGGCCTCCATGGTGAGAAAGTAGACCTTGTTTTTCGGGTCCTCTAAGTGTGTCATTGTTGCGGTAAGGCGATGAGCAGCCAGCGGTTCGATAGTCCGAATATTGCCCTCGATGTCAATAAGGTGCGGCCCCATGATCAGTTGGTTTGTGGCGGAGTGGATTATTCGATTAGCGTATGTTCCAACAATGCTTTCAGGATGCTTGGTGAGGTTCATATTCTCATCAATGGAGAAAAGCCCCGTCCCTTCACCTGACCTGAGGCCGGAAGACGGATACGTGATCAGCCAGAGTCGATCTGCCCACGGCATAAGCGCCCCGATCCCTGCCTCAGTCCGTGGAACGTGCCCGGCGACCACAGCCAGGTGCGGGAAAACTCCATTTATATTTAGCTTTTCTGTATTAGCCATGAGATCATCTCCTTTGTTTCTGTTCCTTTTAACTTTCATGCAATATTCTCAGATCTATTGGTCATAGCCTAACAGATTCTCTTCCTATAATCAACATCAACTTGGCTTTATCACATTAGATCTCGATCCAGTCGTAGCCCAACTTTCTAAGTTGGCATTCTGGGAATCCCTTGAGAATTCCTGGTCGATTTGGATTCTTGTTGACTTGTCAGAGTATCCATAATATAATGTATCATCCGAATTTGGCTTGGCAAATAGTCTACTGACTGGAGATATTGGGGAAACCAACAAAGACCAGGTGATGGTAAAGATGACAAGAAGCGTTCAAAGAAGCGGGTGTCCAGTGTGCGGGATGATGTTTAATCCGGAGGAACTTGCTCTGGAATATGAGGTCTGCCCCAAATGTAACTACCATTATCCCATAGGAGCGCAGGAACGCGTTGAACTGATCGTTGATGCGGGAACATTTGTGGAACACGACGCCGAAATGGAGACCACGAATCCACTGGATTTCCCACAGTATTATAGGAAACTGGAGAAGGACAAGAACTTGACCGGGCTGAAGGAATCAGTGGTAACAGGCGAAGGGGTTATAGGCGGCTACCAAGTTATGATGGGTATCACTGATTACAGGTTCAGGGTGGGAAGCATGGGATCAGTTCTGGGTGAGAAATTGGTTAGATGCATGGAACGCGCCATGGAGAAGGAACTACCGGTAGTGATCTTCTCAAGCTCTGGCGGTGGAGCGAGGATGCAGGAAGGTATGGTATCGCTTATGCAAATGGCAAAAACCAGCGCCGCCTGCATGAAACTTAAGAAAGCAGGTCTACTTTACATAAATGTTCTATCCTTTCAATCATTCGCAGGCGTAATGGCCAGCTTTGCAGGGCTGGGGAGCATACTGATCGCTGAACCCGGTACTCGCATAGGTTTTACAGGCGAGCGCGGCAGATCAAGCATAAAGCAGGAGCTTCCAGAAGGCTTTCAGACAGCGGAATTCATGATAGAAAGAGGTATGATCGACATGATCGTAGAGCGGAAAAACATGAAAGCTGTCCTGGCTGATCTGCTGGATTTTTTCCACAGGTGAAATGAGACGGACAAACACAGGTGAAACACGATGCACAAAAGCGCACTGGAATTCGAGCAGCCGCTTCAGGAATTTGAGAGAAAGATAGAAGAATTGAAGGAATTGGCGCCTTCGCTACAGACTGATCTGTCGGCAGAGATCGAAGCTCTGGAAAAGCGCCTTCTGAGGGAAAGGAGAACCATATATTCCAAACTCACGCCCTGGGATAAGATGGTTATGCAAAGGGAAACGCAGCGCCCTCGTTCCTCGGATTACGTTGATGCGCTCATGCAGAACAAGGTAGAGTTGTCCGGGGACCGTATTTTCGGGGATGACTCTGCGCTAATTGGTGGATTGGCGGAGTTTCGTGGATACGACGTGGTGTTCATGGGGCAAGAGAAAGGCAAAGATACAAAAGAGCGTCTGGCGCGAAACTTTGGACTCATGCGTCCGGAGGGATACAGAAAAGCTCTGCGCCTGATGAAGCTTGCTGAGAAATTCGGCAAGCCGGTGGTCACTTTCGTGGATACCCAGGGAGCTGACCCGGGTGTTGGTTCAGAAGAGCGCGGCCAGGCATTCGCCATCGCCGAGAATCTAGCTGAGATGTCTGCTCTGGAGACGCCTATAATATGCGTGGTCATTGGCGAGGGTGGCAGCGGCGGCGCTCTGGGTATTGGCGTGGCTGACAGAATACTCATGCTGGAGAACGCCATATATAGCGTGTGTCTGCCGGAAACTTGCAGTAAAATACTCTGGCGGGATGGAGTCACGCCGCCCATGGCTGCTGAAGCATTGAAGCTGACAGCTACTGAATTGAAGGAATTGGATATTATAGACGACATTATCAAAGAACCGTTGGGCGGAGCGCACAGAGACTTTGAAACCACGATCAACAGAGTTGGTCGCGCCCTGAAGCGCAATCTGGATGAATTAACGGCTATTGATACGGACGAGTTGGTGGAAAGAAGATACCAGAAATACAGGAACATCGGACGAATAGTGAGTGACGAGTAACGAGAATTCATGGAGGGTACGTCTATGGAAAAGTACCGCGAAGTAATAGACCTTGCAGTTCCCAGCCGGCTGGGGCTTGAGCAGGTGGCTGTAGATGCCGCCGCGGCGCTTGCAAAGCTCATGGGTTTTTCCGAAGACCGCATAGAAGATCTCAAAACCGCCGTGGAGGAAGCTTGCATCAACTCCATCGAACATGGTAATGAGGAGAATGCCAGTATCAAGGTATTGATAGAGCTTATTGCTGATGATTCCAAGCTTCAGATAGACATCCATGATCACGGCAAACAGATCCGTCAAAACGGCGAAAAACCAAATATTGACGCCAAAATGGCCGGGAAGCAAACTACACGCGGCTGGGGGCTGTTCCTTATCCAGGAACTGATGGATGAAGTGGAGTTTGACTGGGATCCGGAAACAGGCAATATAACTCGTATGGTGATTCGTTTGAGGCAATGAAGAACGGGACCCAGACACCCTCGGAGGTAGCTATTTATGAAGACATTCTCCGCAGTGTATAAAGGTCATCGGGTTGTCGAGCTACTCGAGGATATAGATCTGCCCGAAGACGTACAAGTACTGGTCGTAATCCCGGGACAGGAAGATGAGGAAGATTTGCGCGGTCAGCTTCAGGCTGCCGCAGAGATCGTCTTCGCAAAACTATGGGATAACGAAGAGGACGAGGTCTGGAATGAGTATCTATAGGTGAGATGAAATCTGTTCTCAATCGGGTGCGGTTATGCAAAAATACCTCACGATTTTCCTGATAATTTCCTTCCTTATCTGTGTCGCCGCCGCTTGGGCGCAGGAAACCGGGCAGGTTGTATTTTCGTTGAACAGCGATGGTGACGAGATATCCACTTCTCGAAAATACATCAAGGAATGGCTTGTGCTGGGGCCATTCTTTCCTGGTGAGTTGAACGCGGATTTTCTCTTGCATGTGGGTGGCGAAGCGAATATAGATCCCAGAGAAGGCGATTCTGTCGAGATACCAGATGGCAGAACCCTGACGTGGAAGCGACACAAATCCGCGGCGAATACCATCGATCTGCTCAATGCCGTCGGAGATCATGAGAACGTCGTCGCCTATGCTTTCTGCATTCTGAGAACCGATGCTGCGGGCAATGCCACATTCTATACAGGGAGCGATGATGGTATAGCTGTATGGGTAAATGGCAAAATGGCTCATCGTCATGCCACTGGACGTTTTCTCGCCCTCGATAAGGATATATTCACAGCGAATCTGAAAACAGGAGACAATCGCTGTCTGGTAAAAGTGTCTCAGGGAACGGAAGCCTGGGGCTTTGGTATGCGGGTAGATATGTCGCCACCCAATCCCGCCGTGCTTTCGGGTCAGATTACTGACGAAGCGAGACAACCTGTGTCCAATGCCAAAGTCTATCTGGAGCAGGATAGAGAGAAGATAGCACAGACGCGGACGGATGATTCAGGAAACTATCAGATAGAGGTCTATCCAGCGCGCGGATCTTATGATCTCTATGCGACAAAAGGTGAAAACGGTGATCTGCGGCTGAGTATCCCACTGCGTGAGGGACGAACCCGAAGAATGAACCTCACTTTAAGAGATGCGGTCAAGATCGAGGGGACAGTTCTCATGCTGGATGGTGGGACTCCCCACGTGGCTATTGTTGTTCAGGCTGTTAGCGATGGAAAGGTGATGACTACGACGTTGAGCGACGAGCGGGGGGAATACCGATTCATCAACCTTAAGCCGGGGCGGTATCAGGTGCGATGTTACACTCTGGATGGATATGTCTACTATGCGGAAGGTAAAGATAAGGCCGAGGAAATATCATACGCGACATCCCTGAATACTCAACGTGGGAAAACTCTCAGGAACATCAACTTCCGCTTTGCTTCCTTCAAGAAGGGCGTTTGGAAGACCTACACCCGTCTCGACGGGTTGGCAGATAACAGCGTCAAGTCTATCCATCGCGACCCGGATGGTGTGATGTGGATTGGGACGGATATGGGCGTCTCCCGATATGATGGGAAGGAGTTCATCAATTTCACTGCAAGGGATGGCTTGGTGGAAGACCACGTCTGGTCTATTGCCAGCGCTCCGGACGGGGTTCTATGGTTCGGAACAAGGGGCGGCGTCTCACGGTATGATGGGAAAGAGTTTGTCAACTTCACCATGGAAGACGGATTGGTGGGTAACTGGATTCTGTCCATATACTGCGGCTCGGATGGTGTGACATGGTTTGGAGCACAGGGCTCTGGTGTATCCCGGTACGATGGGAAGGAGTTTGTCAACTTCACCATAGAAGACGGATTAGCGGGTAACGGGGCCTCGTCCATATATCGTGATCCGGATGGCGTGATGTGGTTCGGGACAGCCGGTGTTTCCCGATATGACGGGGAGGAGTTTGCCAATATAACCATGGAAGATGGATTGGCAGGTAGCTGGATCTCTTCCATCTACCGCGATCCAGATGGTGTGATGTGGTTTGGGGGATACGGTGGCGTCTCTCGCTATGATGGAAAGGAGTTTGTCAACTTCACCACAGAAAATGGGTTGGCCGATAACTGGATCAGATCTATCTATCGCGACCCAGATGGCGTAATGTGGTTTGCAGCGCGGGGCGGCATTTCTCGATATGATGGGCAAGGACTCATCAATTTCACCACACAGGATGGATTAGCAGGCAACCAGGTTAACGTGGTTTATGCTGATCCGGATGGCGCAATGTGGTTCGCGACAGAGTTTAGCGGCCTCTCCAAATATGATAGGACTGCTTTTGCCAACCTCACCACAAAAGATGGACTGGTGAACAACTTCGTCAGAGCAGCCTATCACGATTCCGATAGCGCGATGTGGTTTGGAACTCCGGATGGCGTCTCCCGATACGACGGGAAAGAGTTTTCCAGTCTCACCAAAGCGGATGGGTTAGCAGAGGGTGATGTCACATCCATCTATCGCGACCCGGATGGTACAATGTGGTTTGGGATAGATCGGGCTATTTCCAGGTACGATGGCACCGAGTTTGTCAACTTCACGGCAAAAGATGGATTGCAGGGACGAGAAATCATGGCAATTCATCGCGACCCGGATGGTACAATGTGGTTTGGGGGATTGCTTGCTGGGATATATCGCTATGATGGTAAGGAACTTGTCAAGTTTACCGTGGAAGATGGGCTGGCGGACAATGGAGTTAGATCAATCCATCGTGACTCCGATGGTATCTTATGGGTCGCTACAAGGGTCGGTATCTCCTGCTATGATGGTAAGGAATTCGTCAGTATAACAAGAGAAGATGGGCTGGTGAACAACGTAGTCACGACAATCCATCGTGACCCGGATGGAGTCTGGTGGTTTGGAACTCACGGTGGTGTATCTCGATACGATGGACAGACTTTCATCAACTATACCACTGAGGATGGATTAGCCCATAACAGGGTTCAGTGTGTCTGTCGCACGTCGGATGGTACCATGTATTTTGGGACAGGTGGCGCTGGCGTCTCTATGTTTGACGGCACTGCCTGGACGTCACTGGACACGCGGGATGGGCTGGCAGGAAACAACATTTCCGCAATTCAGGCAGATGCGGATGGCTCTCTGGTTTTCGCCACAGACGGCGGGGTTACCCTCTATCGTCGGAATACGAATCCGCCGGGAGTTAGTATTACTGCTGTGGAGGTGGAAAAGGAGCGATATACAGATCTGTCGTCACTTCCAGATATTGTGCTTGGGGATGATATTTCAATAGAGTGCAGCGCGCTGGACTTTAAGAC
>SDBU01003607.1_pt1 | contig 19578 bp, 15 predicted proteins | sample 2277071 | NCBI WGS metagenome assembly SDBU01 (sample SAMN10397929, study PRJNA504765) | marine sediment metagenome | isolation source: marine sediment core GS08_GC12, 126 cmbsf | place: Arctic Ocean: Gakkel Ridge, Loki's castle | collected 2008 | reverse complement strand
GGCCCAACCGACAGCCGGATGTGTAGTGCCACGCGCACGTTGGCTTGTCGTAACTCATTGTCATACAAGAACCATGAAGATCGCGCTCTAGAAGTTGAGCTTGACCGATCAAGAAGGACCTCCTACACTCGCATCCGGCCACAAGTGGTCTGTGATTGGTTCAGCGGAGGTCGGATCCAATGAAGATTCTGTTGATCGGCGGCACGCGGTTTCTGGGACCGGCTATTGTGCCGGACTTGGCTGCGAGGGGACATGAGGTGGTCGTGCTGAACCGGGGTACGCGGCCGAACCATCCGGACGCAGCGCGCGCCATTAAGTGCGACATAAACGATCGCGACGCGTTCGAGAGGGCGCTGACTCAGGAGCGCTGGGACGCAGTGATTGACACGATCTTAGGGGACGAGGACATCGAGTTCGTAGTGGAACGTCTCAGCGGAAAGGTTCTGCACTTCATCCATACCGGCTCCATCGGCGTGTACGCACCCTGCCGGCGCGTGCCCGCGCGCGAGAGCGACCCGCTGACCGAACGCGACGCGGTCTATGCTTTCAATCACAAGCTGCGTCAGGACCAAGTGCTCATGCGCGCACACCTGGAGAAGAGCTTCCCCGGCACTTCGCTACGGATGAGCTACATCTATGGGCCGGGGATGGTGCCCCTCGAGGGCTGGGGCGGACGTGCGCCTGAATTCTTCCAGATGCTGCGCGACGGCAAGACGTTCCCTCTCCCCAACGACGGCCGGGTCCTCCTGCACCCCGGGTATGTGGGCGACCTGGTCGGCGCATATGGAGATGCCCTGGAGACGCCCAGTAGCATCGGCCAGATCTACAACATCGGAGGACCGCAAGCCCTGATGATGCGAGATTACATCAGCCTGATCGCGGACGTGATGGGCGTCGAGCCGCGCTTCGAATTCGCCGACCCGGAGGACATCCTGTCGCGCTTCCCGGACCTCACGAACCGGCGCGGGCTCCTGTTCGCCTGTGAGCACATGTGCTGCGACGTGGCGAAGGCCGAACGCGAACTCGGCTGGCGCGCCACCACGCCGCTTCGAGTCGGCCTGGAGCAAAACATCGACTGGATGCGCGAACAGGGCTTGCTCTGATGCACACTCTCCGCCGCGAAGAGCACGAAGAAGGAATTGCACAGGACTCGCTGCCGGCCGTGGGATCGGATCGATCCGATAATGGTGAGGGCCTTTCGAGAATAGTTTCCACGGACGCCGGGGTATCTGCAATTTTCGGAGCGCCGGCGCCGCCGTACGAATCATTCGTCAACAGGAATACTTGACAGAACCGTCGTGGCCTGCCCCTTGACCCCGTCGCTCCGGCAAGGGTAGGATGAAGCCGGATAGGCTATCGACTGTTTGGAGGACACAACGATGATTGAGGCAGCGACCAGGGACCGTATCAAGCGTCTCGTCCTGCACCATGCGGACAAACTCCGAGAGCAGCCCGGTGCGTTTCCGAGCAGGCCGCTCTGGCAGGCGGTCCGCCGGACCGGAACGCAGCTCTGGCTGGACACCGGCGACATGGACCAGGCGAACACGTACTGGTCGCAGGAGTTCTCCGGGCTCACGACGAATAACACCCTTCTCAACCGGGAAGTCCAGAAGGGCACCTACGACGATGTCGTCAAGCAGATATGGGAGGAGTTGAAGGACGACGTGGACCGCCGCCGCGCGGGCATCGAGATCGCCTTCGTCCTGAACGCCGTGCACGCCTTGCGGCTCACCGGCCGGTTCGGATGTAAGGTGAGCGTGGAACTCCATACCGACTTGGCTCAGGACGTAGAAGCCACTCTTCGTTACGCGCGGCGCTTTCACGAGATTTCGCCGGATCGGTTTGTCATCAAAGTTCCACTCACTCCCTCGGGCCTTTTGGCGACTCGAAGATTGGGCGACGGGGGGATCACGGTGAACTTCACCCTGGGTTTCAGCGCGCGGCAGAACTTCCTGGCCGCGGCGCTGGCGCGGCCCGGCTTCGTCAACGTATTCCTGGGAAGGTTGAACTCCTTCGTTGCGGACAACGGCCTCGGCGACGGTCGCAACGTCGGCGAGAAGGCCACGCTTTCGAGCCAGCGGCACGTAAAAGAGGTCAACGGTATTCTGGGTCTGCACGTGAAGCAGATCGCGGCCAGCATGCGGGCCGGCGAACAGGTGGCCACCCTGGCAGGCGTCGATCTGTACACCATGCCGACGAAAGTGGCCGAGGAGTGCGAATCGCTCGGAATCCAGCCGGATGCCCTGCGGTCCAGGGTGGATGACGATCCTGAGATTGATCTGGCCGCCGGCGTTGATGCGTCCGCGGTCACTCTGCCGAGCCTGTGGGAAGTGCCTGAGAACCTCAAGGCCGCCATTCTGGCCCTGGCGAGGAGAGATCCCTGTGACCTGTCGGCTCAAGGGGTCTGTGAGCACTTCCGGAGCCACGGGTTCGCGGATCTCCTGCCGGATTGGTCTGACGAGGATGTGCGAGCGGCGCAGAAGGACGGCAAGATCCCCAAGCTGGAACGATGGCGGGAGAGGCTGGCCCGGGGCGAAATCGCCCTCGACGCGCTGATGAACTTGAGCGCGCTCATGTCGTTTGCTACGGACCAGGCCGCCATGGACCGCAGGATCGAGGATCTCATAGGCTAGCAGCCCGTTGAAGAAGTGCATAGTGGGCGGAAATCCGAAGTTCCGGCCGATCGTAGGGGCGCACGGCCGTGCGCCCGTACTCGGTGTGGCGCCCGCCGCGGTCCGCCGCGGCGGATTGCGGTTCCTCCGCCGAGGGCGGCGGAGCCACACTTCTTCAACGGCCTGCTGGGGAACACCCGACATGCATCTCTCAAATGTGAAAAAGACGAGCGCACGCATAGGGCTCGCATTGGTCTGCGGTGTATTGACGGTCTGTCTCTCAGCGAAGGCGGGTTCGGCCGCTCAGCCGGAGACCGAGAAAAGCGCAGACCACGGCGTCACCATGCACATCACCCAAGAGATTGACCTGGGCGATCTGAGCTGCAGCGGGAAGTACACTGGGCACTTCCTGCCACTTGGCAACTTCCGTGTCGAAGGCAAGATTCACGCCGTCACGTTAGGCATGACGATAGGCTTAACTATCGTCAGCAACGGTCATATCGTCAAGCAGCTTTCGGAAACCCCCTTTGGGCCCATGGCCCACACGGTGGACCTGGATCGCATTGGAAAGCTGCTGCCGGGCTACGATCCCTCAGAGACCTACGATCCCGCGCTGTACAAGGAGTTTTTGAAAAGCGTTCCGAACAAGAAAGAGCTTCCTTCGGAGACCATGGACGGCGCGCGCGTGGAAGGCTACGAAGTGCCCCTTGAGCGCGGGCGGATGACGCTGCCCTCCAACGTGCCTTTTGTTCTGCCGGAGCCGGCTGCGATCAGGGTGTGGATCAATCCCGAGGATGGCGTCGCGCGTAAAGTGGAACTGGTGGACGCGCAAGGTCATGCCTTCATGAAGATGTTCTACACGAAGGTCAGGACCGGCGTGTCGATTCCGGCGAAGATGTTCGAACTGGAGTTTCCCCCCAACGTTACGCCCACAGACATCACAGAAGTGATTATTGGGGGCCGGGCCGCTGTGCAGCCGCTTCCGAAGCAGTCCTCCGAGCCGCCGGAGAAGAAACAGAAACAGACCAATGATTGAGATGCGCGCCATCCTGCACCCCACCGACTTCTCCGAGTACTCGAACCACGCCATGCGCTACGCCGTCACCTTCGCCCGGGAATTCAAGGCCAGGCTCTGTATTCTCCACGTCATCGAGGAGATCGCCGGCGCCATGTACCTGGACATGCTTCAGGCGCCGCCCATGACCCAACTCATGGAGGACATCGAGGTCCAGGTTCACGAGGCGCTGGAGAAGCTGGTTCCGGCTGAACTGGCCGAGAAGGTGGAGACCGAGCTTCTGGTTCGTCGCGGTGTCCCGTTCCTCGAGATCGTGCGCTGCGCTGAAGAGCTGAAAGTGGACCTGATCGTGTGCGGCACCCACGGCCGCACCGGGCTCAAGCACGCCCTGTTCGGCTCGGTGGCCGAGAAGGTGGTCCGCAAGGCGCCCTGCCCCGTGCTCAGCGTCCGACACCCCGAGCACATATTCGAGATGCCGACCCAACCGCGCCCCGTATAGCCGCGGACGTTGGCCGGCACGCTTGCGCGCCGTGGCGTGGCCGGTTCCGCCCAAGGCGGACAAGCTTGCCCGGCCGTGGCCCCCGCAAGATATGCGAAGTTCCACTTGCTTGGACATCTGCCCGGCATCGGCCCGTTTGGTCTCGATACCATGAAGTCGGACAAACTGAAGCGCAAGATCAGCAAGTTCCCTGACGCCCCCGGCGTGTACCTCATGAAGGACACCCGCGGCGTGGTTCTCTATGTGGGCAAGGCCAAGTCGCTCCGCCGTCGAGTGGCGAGCTACTTCCACGACGCGCCCGGCGACACCCGCCGCGCCATCTCCACCATGATGCCACAGGTCGCCGACGTGGAATACGTTGAAGCGGAGTCCGAGGTGGACGCGCTGCTCATGGAGGCCCGGCTGATCAAGGACGTTCAGCCCAAGTACAACGAGAACCTGCGCGACAGCAAGCTCTACCCATACCTGGAGATCACGCGGGGCGAGGACTTCCCCGGCGCGTACGTCACGCGCAAGCGCGACGATCCGAAGAGCAAGTTCTACGGCCCGTTCACGGATACGCGCGGGCTCCGCTGCGCAGTGCCGCTTCTTCAGCGCGCCTTCCAGTTTCGAACCTGCACGCTGGAGATCTCCGCGGACGATCCCAAGAGGCGATTCCAGAGGCCCTGCCTGCTTCATTACATTCAGTGCTGCACGGGGCCCTGTGCGGACCTGGTTTCGCGGACGGACTATCGGCGGCAGATCGCCCTGCTGCAGCGGTTCCTGGAGGGCAAGCGCAAGCGGATCCTGAGCACGCTGCAGAAAGAAATGCAGCACTGCGTCGCAGCGCTGGAGTATGAGAAGGCGGCCCGGCTGCGCGACCAGATCCGCGCCTTCGAGGCGCTCTCCAAGCGCGGGAAGCTCGATTTGTTCCCCGAGGCCACACAGCCGCCGGTGATCGAGCCCAGACAGGGCCTGGAGGAGCTCAAGGAACTGTTCGACCTAACGGATGTTCCTCGAACCATTGAGGGCGTGGACGTAGCCACTCTGGGTGGCAGCGACGCGGTGGGTTCGCTGGTCACTTTTCTGGACGGTCGCCCGTTCAAGTCCGGCTACCGCCGGTTCCGCATCAAGAGAGTGGCGGGGATTGACGACTACGCCATGATCAGCGAAGTGATAGAGCGGCGTTTCCGCCGCCTCGCCCAGGAGGAACGGCCGTTCCCGGACATCCTCCCCATAGAAGGCGGCAAGGGCCATCTCCATGCCGGCGTCGAGACCCTTCGCCGATTGGGGGTCCGTCTGCCCAAGGTTGCGTCCATCGCCAAGCGCGAGGAGGTCCTGTACCACGGGCAGCCTCCGCAAGAGCTGCGCCTCCAGCGCACGTCACCCGCCCTCCGCGTCCTGCAGTACGTTCGCGATGAGGCCCACCGTTTCGCCGTACACTACCACCATATCCTCCGGGGCAAGCGAATCCGCGCGCAGATTTAGGCGGACCCAGGTCAAAAACCTATTTCATTCTCCATCCCAATATCGAAGAAGCCGCGGGCGGGAGGAACTATCAAACTCGACCGATGGCACCATTCTTGGCCCCCCCTCGAACCAGGATTTGGCTAGCAAAGAGGGGCCTTTCATACATTGAACTCACCTATTCAGGGGCCTACGACCAAGCAAGGCGTCCGAAGATTGTCCGGTTGCCTCGAGTAGCTTCTTTAGGCCTTTCTGACAAATCTTCTGGACCTTTGCATAAGGCCACAAACGCGCCACAGTTCTACGTTGCTCGTAGACCCGTCCCTTGATTGTACACTGCGAACGCGTAATGTCCCTAAACACTGGACGCGGCTCTTCCCGGGCCAATTCGTCCTCAAATCTCTGAATGTCGCGTTTATTACAGATCGGCACCATGTACGACATATCATGATGAGGTGCTACGCCGTATATCTCTATGCGTGGTTCGCGACGATGGACCGCGAGATTTCGGTATTGCTTGATCGTTTTGAACTCCTGTGCCTTCAGGAGTTCCAAAGCACGTAACAGACGTCCCGGTCTGTTCAGTGCTAGACCGTAATGCTCGGGACAACGAAACCTTTCGAGGATTTCGCCGTAGCCGAGAACCTGCCTGGGGTCGTTGGGATCGAAAGAACTGTAGTATGCCCAAGCAGCGAGTGCGAGCTTATCGCGCGCTGCGAAGAGCCGCAACATGTTGTTGTCAGCGAAATAGGAGACGTGGAATTCAACGTGGGCGAGGTCGTCATTGGGCCTGACCTCAGCCTTGTAGTAGCGGGCCCATGCGTCCATCATGCAATAGCCGAAGGCCAATTCGCGACAAAGCCCTCTGACATCGAGAATCCAGTGTACAGCGTTGAACCTGGGGTCAAACGGGATCCCCTTGTCAAGGGCAAGCCGAATTCTCTTCAAACTACGCACGAAGTGTTTCCACTCCGGCCAGATCCTAACCTGCTCTTGAAGCTCGGCGAACTTGTTCGTCACCTCGCTGGGCACTAGATCGTAAGACATAGCGCTTTCCTAATCCTTCGGATATAGGGTCGTAATCCTCTAACTCCATGGCACGTCAGCGCATCTTTGATCGAAGAAGCGGGCGCATATTTCTGTGGCAGGCATCCAAATTGGCCAACGGGACTGATGGTGCCGCTCCGAGGTGTAGTCTCTAGCGCACCATCTTACAGGAGCCCATTGCGAAGCCGCTGCAAAACCAATTGGTCGAGCAACAAAATTTGTCTCGTCAGTACTTTCCTTTCTTTTCCTGGCCGCTCTGCCTCCTGTAGAGATACCAATGAAACCAGACAACCACGCACGCCATTATTCCAGCCGGTCCACGCCAGACGATCCCGCACCACCTGACCCAGGGCATTATGTACGTCGCTTTGCGGAAATCTATCATTTGTTGGTCAGCTCCCTGGAACTCTTGACAGTGTCTTCATAATCCCTATTCGGAAAGATGTCAAGCTGCACCGCCCACATGCCAACGCACAAATCGCACGTTCGCTGTGCTTGGCGCCCTGTGACGTGTATGCGCGGCTTCGTTCTCGCGTTGAGGCGAGTGCCATTGGAGTATGGCTGTTGCATTCTGGTCAGAGCATCCCTATCATTTCGATGACACAGTGGATATTTTGGCACGTTGACGATGGCAGAATCCTTATGGAGCAGGGCAGCGGGACGGTGGAGACGGCACGGCGCAGAGCCGTCCCGTTTCGGCGATTATGATCTCGTCAGGGTCCTTCACGACGGGAAGAAATCGTTCGTCTACCAGGTCCGCTCGGGTGATGACGGCCCTTCATATGCGCTGAAGGTGTACAAGCCCCTCTACAACCGGACCGCCCGGCGTATATGCAAGCGATATGGAATTCCCAGGGAAGGCGAGGCCGGCTTCCTGCTCAATCCGCCGGCCGGAAGGTCTCCTCAGGACTATCCCATCGTTAGGACCATTGCCCAGGGCTGGGAGTATGGCGACCCGACTCGCTGCTACTTCGTGGTGCAGGAATTCGTGGACGGTTTCAACCTGAAGCATCTTATTCATAGCGAGCATTCGCTGTTCCACGGGCGCAGACTGCACATCGTGCAGACCCTGGGCCGGGCGCTGGACCTTATTCACAAAAAGGGCTTCGTGCACCGTGACGTGTGCACGGAGAACATCCTGCTCTTTCGCGATGGCCGGCCCAAGCTGGTGGACCTGGGCTTCATGGTGCCTCCCGGGATGAGATTTCCAGAGAAGACCGGCACCCCCAGCTACATGTCGCCGGAGCAGTTCCTGGTGGAACCACTTCATCCGACCTCGGATGTTTATTCCTATGGCGTCGTGCTTTTCGAGATATTCGCCGGCCGCCTGCCGTTCACGACTCGCCTCAGATCCGACAACCCCGAACTCATGATGCGACGGATGTCGGAGCTCATGGAAAAGCATGTGAAAGCAGCCCCTCCTCGCCCCTCAGACGTGAACCCAAAGATCCGCACAGGGTTGGACCGTGTCATACTGAAGTGCCTGGAGAAATCGCCGGACAGACGCTACCAGAGCATCAAGGCGGTGCTCGCCGGCCTTTCCCGCCTGAAGTGGCCCGCCAAAGAGAAATCCGCCGGCCCGTGAAGAAGGAGTAAACATGCCCAAGTTCAGGGTGGCTATGGTGGACTACGACTACGACTCCCTGGCCCCAATAGAACAGGAAATCACAAAGCTTGACGGGGAATTCGTCCACAGGCGCTGCGGTGACGCAGCTGAAGCGATGTCCTGGGCCGGCGGCGCGGACGGCTGGATCGTGCAGTATCTCTCGCCCATAGACGAGAAGGTGTTCACTTCTTGCCCGAATCTGAAGGTTGTCGGCCGCACCGGCATCGGCGTGGACGTGATTGACGTTCCAGCCGCCACCCGGCACGGGATTGTAGTGACCAATGTGCCGTCGTACTGCGAGGAGGAGGTCAGCGACCACGCCATGGCGCTCCTGCTCACCTGTGCCAGACGTACGGCGCTGTACAGCGCGGCCGTGCGCAGGGGCGTATGGGACTGGAAGATCGGCCGGCCCATCGCCCGCCTAAGGGGTCTCACACTCGGGCTGGTGGGGTTCGGAAAGATTCCGCAGTTTCTGGCGCCCAAGGCCAAGGCGTTCGGCATGCGAGTCATCGCCCATGACCCGTACGTCGGGGAGGAACTCTTCCGGGAGCACGGCGTCGAGCCGGTTGATCTTGACACGCTTCTCGCCGGGTCGGATTTCGTGTCCGTCCATTGCCCCCTTGTTGCGGAGACCAGAGGCCTTTTCAGCGAAGCAGCGTTCCGCAAGATGAAGCCGACCGCCTTCCTGATCAACACGGCTCGCGGCGGGATCGTGGACCTGCCCGCGCTGACCGAGGCGCTGCGCTCGAAGACCATTGCCGGCGCCGGTCTCGACGTGCTGCCCCAGGAGCCGCCCGAGGAGCGCGAGCCGATGCTTCAATTGGATAACGTGGTGCTCAGCCCCCACGCGAGTTGGTACTCAGAGCAGTCTATCGCGCAGCTCCAGGCGAGCATCGGCCGCAACGTTGCGCTGGTTTGCCTGGGCAGACAGCCGGACGCCATCGTGAACCCGGAGGTCCTGGATCGGGTCAGGCTGAGCGACTGACTGTCGGGGCAGCTTACACAGTCATCATTGTTGCGTATGGATCGAAAGAGAAGGGAGAGAGGAGAAACGGAAAGTCTCCCTTCCCCTTTCTCCCTTCCCCCTTCGCGTTCATAGGGCCTATCGGCCTTCTTTGCATAGAGGCGCATGGCATCGTTGGCTGAAACGAGCACGACAACGGCGCGCAGACGGGTCCTGGTCGGCGCCTTGATATTCCTGGCAGCGGCCGGCGCGGTTAGGCTCACGGTACGCGATCCCGGCCTGACGTGGGACGAGGCCATCTATCTCGAAACCGCCGTGCGTTACCTCAACTGGTTTTCAAATCTGTCCACCAATTCTTTCACAGAGGCGTCCATATCCGGGACTTGGGGCCAGTTTGATCATCCTCCTTTGGCGAAACTATGGATCGCCGCGAGCATTGCTCTGTTCGGCGGCCTGCTCGATCTTGTCGCAGCGGCGAGGGTCGGCGCGGGCATTCTTTTCGGAGTGACGGCGGCCGGCCTCTACTGCTGGACCGCCGGCCGGCACGGGGAGCGGGCGGGAATCATGGCCGCGGCTGCCTTTGTCCTGATGCCGCGCCTGTTCGCCCACGGGCATTTCGCCAACATCGAGATGCCCATGCTCTTCCTGTGGCTGCTTACTACGATCACATTCGAGAAGGGCGTCAAAGACGTGCGATGGAGCGTGGTCTGCGGCGTGCTCTTCGGCCTTGCCCTGCTGACCAAGATGAACGCGGTCTTTCTGCCCGTGATACTCGTGCCGTGGGGGTGGGTGTTTCACGGGAGGAAGGTCATCCGGCATTCGCTCCTCATGGTCCTGATCGGCGGCGCTCTGTTCTTCGCGGGCTGGCCGGTCCTGTGGCATCATCCGATCGGCGCTACGTTGGACTACCTGGGCAACAAGATCGGGCGCCCGCTGATTGAGACGCACTACCTGGGGACCACCTACGACACAGCGCCCGCGCCATGGCACTATCCGTTTGTCATGCTGATCGCAACGACGCCCCTGGTTGTCCTGGCTGCGTCGGCGTGTGGGGTCCGGCGGGCGGTGCGAGCCCTGCGCGAACGACAGCAGGCCGCAGGACGCGAGGCGTTGGTCCTGGCGAACGTCGCCTTTCCCGTTTTGCTTCTCGCTCTGCCTGGCGTGCCGAAGTACGATGGGGTCCGCCTGATGCTGGTCGCCTATCCGTTCCTTGCGGTGCTGGCCGCATGGGGCGCGGACTGGGCATGCGAACGAGCACAGCGGCGCCTCCGAGGCGCGCGGGGCTTCGGCTTTGCGGCCGCCGGCGTCGCGACGCTGTGGCTCCTTGCGCCGGTCGTGGCGTTCCATCCCTATCAACTCAGTTACTATGGCGAGATGGCGGGCGGGCCGTGGGGCGCGAAGAAGCTCGGCCTGGAGACCACCTATTGGCACGATGTGTTTGATCGGGACGCCCTTCAGTACCTCAACAAGAGTGTTCCGCAGGGCGGCTGCGTGGCCCTGGTCGGTGTGGAATACCGGGTCTGGAACATCTATCAGATCCTGGGCGAGGCAAGGCCGGACATCCGTCACAGTGATTTCGCCTCAGGGGACTGGGACTATCTCGTCGTGGTCATGCGGCAGGGAAAGCTGGACGCGGGGGTCCGCGACGTCATGGCCTCCCACGAACGCGTATGGGAGAAGTCATTGCCCCCGTTCGGGACTCCTCCGCTTTGCCTCATTTATCGGAGGAGGTGATCTCCTCGCTCGAGAAGGCGTTCATCTGCGTGCGCAGTTCCGCGATGGCTCTTTTCAGATCTTCAACCTGGCCCGCTTCGACCTGAGATTCAACCTCCCGGCCGGCTTCTTCCAGTTGCGCCAACGCGTCCAGGCACGCGGCCAGCCTCTCCTGCAGCCCCCTCTTCATCTGCGAAACAGCCTCCGCAACGAACGTGAGTTCGTCGCCCTTGCGGAACTGGAATTCCCCCTGGATGCGTCCGGCGCCTACTGAGGCCAATTCCGAGGCCAGGCGCCGCATCGGGCCGACGACGCGATAAGAGATCCATACCGCTATGGCGAAAAAGACCGGGACCATCACCACCAGCGTTATGATGCCAATGAGAATGGAGGTGGATATGATCTGCCTGGCGAGCTCACTTTGCATCGCGCCGGTGGCCCGCAGGGACGTGAGGAAGAAATAGGTCTGCCAGAAAGCCACCACCACGCACGAGAGAACCAGCGGCAGGCATACGACGGCCACAAACTTGAGCTGCGTCCGTGCAAGAGGGACGAGTTCCCTTCGCGGCACCCGATTCTGTCCCATGGCACGGCCTTTCCCGTTAAGAAGAAACACTGACGAAGCCCAATGCCCGGCGGACGAACGGGTCGCCTTCAGCCTCGGCCATTCGAATACGACATCTCTCAGTGTGCGGACCTTTTACCGTTTCCGTGGCACGCTGTCAAAGGCGATACGCCGTTTCATTGGCGGGCCGAGACATACCCGGTCTTATTGCGCAAGTCCTCCAGCAATCGCTTGACTGTTTTGCGCAGCGCGGGGTGCCAGGCATCCGGCGCGATCTCCGCCAGCGGCGTCAGCACAAAAGCCCTCTCGTGCATGCGCGGATGGGGTACGCACAGGTCCCGTTCCCTTATCACGCACCTGTCGTAAAGAAGGAGGTCGAGGTCTATGATCCGGGGTCCCATCCTGGCCGTTCTCACCCGGCCGAGTCGGCCTTCGATGCACAGTAAACGGTCGAGGAACTCTCTCGGGGAGAGCGCAGTCAGCACTTCGGCTGCGCCGTTGAGATAATCGGGCTGTGGAGGTCCGCCCTGAGGCTCAGTTTCGAGAAATCGGCTGACGCGGCGGACGGTGGCGTCCTTTTCCGCGTCGAGCGCCCGGAGGGCCGCCCGCAGGTGGGCCTCGCGGTCGCCCAGGTTGGAGCCCAGGCCGATGAACGCACGATGGAGGGCTTGGGATGGCAAGGGATTAGTATCTTACTCTGCAATCTTGCTGTTTCCGGGGACGTATTGCGCCCTTCGGCCGTGAGCCCCTCGACAAAGCTCGGGGCCTTAAGGCCCTCGAAAGGCTCAGGGCCGAACGGCTTCCCTCCCTGCGCCGAGGCTTCGGCAGGCAGGCGCAAGGCGTCCCCGATCGGCTGCCGTGTCAATCGCAAAGTGTCTTAATCGACGTTGAAGCCAGGAGTCGGAGGCCCGCTTGGGCCTAACAGGCCGTTGAAGAACTGTGGCTCCGCCGCCTGTCTGCGTGCTCCGCACAGGCAGGCCCTCGGCGGAGGAACCGCAATCCGCCGCGGCGGGCGCCCCTACGATCGGCGGGAACTTCGGATTTCCGCCCACTGCGCACTTCTTCAACGGGCTGCTAAACCTCTTCCAGGACTGGCGGAATCGCAGAGAATGCGCGGGCTTCCGCGGTGCTGGGGTTCTACTCGGGGCCTTCCGGTTTCGAGGTCTGTGTCGCCCTGAGCCGACTCAGCTTGGCGGCCATGCGCGACTTTATCCGCGCTGCGGTTCGCCTGTGCGTGATGCCCTTGGACGCGGTCTTGTCAACCCGTTCCTGGACTGCTTTCAGGGCCTGGGAGGCGGCCGTTGCGTCCCCCGCCTTTACGGCGGACCGGAACTTCTTGACGGTTGTGCGCAGGGCCGACCTGGTGCTGCGATTGCGCAGTCGGCTGCCGGCGTTTTGTCGGATTCTCTTCCTGGCCGATTTAGAATGTGCCAACGTTGTCCTTCCTTCCTATCCGAATTCCTGGATCTTCTTCGCCACGTCACGATATCCGGCGTCGATGGCGAACAGCTTCTTGTACCAGCTGAGCGCCTCCGGCCGGTCGCCCAACTTCTCGGCCACGTCGCCCAAGTCGTACATGATCATCTTTGTCGTGTCGCCGATGGAGTCGCCCATCCCCTCCAGGGCCTTGAGGAACTGCTCCTTGGCCATGTCGACGGTCTTCGGGTCCATGGCAAAACACCGGCCGAGCATGTGCTGAGCGCGCACTTTCAGGCCCGAGCTGGAGATCGCCTGCTGAAACTGCTGGATGGCCTTCTGGACGTGTTCCGGCGTGCCGAGATCGAGATAATACTGGCCCAGGTTCCAGGCGAGCGTCATGTCGGTGGGGTGCTGTTTCCTGCGGAACTCAAATTCCTTTGCGCAGAACTCCAGCTTCTTGCGGCGGGCCTCTCTGGCCGCTGCGACGAATCTCGGCTCGAAGCCGCTCTCCTCGGCCTCCTTTTCGGCCTTGCGCTCGGCCTGCTCGAAACGCCGCATTCGGGCGTCGCCCATCTTCTCCCGGGCGGTGTATCGCTGGCCCACCCGAAAGGCTTCCTGGTAGGCCTGCTCGGCCTCCTTGTATCGCTCGAACCGGTAGCACGCGTCGCCAAAGCGCATGTGGGCCTCAGGATCCTGGGGATTGGCCTCCGCGGCCTGCTTGAGCCGTATCATCTCGGTCTGCATCTCGTCGCTGGAGTGCACCATCCTCGCCTCGCGTTCCAGCACTTCAGCGCCCTCCTCGTCGCGCAGCGTCTGGCGATAGCCCTGGGCGTCCTGCAGGCCGGATTTCTGCAGGTGGGCCAATGCGGAGATCTCTTTCACCCGGTCAGACGCCTCCCGGTCGTTCGGCCTGATATTCCTGACCTCCCGGAAGCATTTGAGCGCGTTCTCGTAGTCGCGCCTTTGGCAATGGACCTCGCCCAGTCGGCGCAACACGCCGACGTCCTTGGGCTTGTTCCGCCTGGCAAATTCGAGCGTATCCGCCGCGGCTTCCAGATAGCCCTGGCGGCAACACACGCGCGCCAGGCGCTTCAGCACTAACATATCCGTTGGATCGTTCACCAGGTACCGCTCGCAATGGTCCATCACCTTGTCCGGCTTCATCCCTGGCACATGCATAATCACCAGCGACACGAACCCCTTGAAGAAAGCGGCGACCTTCGCCACCAAGCCCCCGCCTCGCTGGCGGAACTTCTCCATCTCGCAACCCCGCAGGGCGATGCGCGTGTTGCGATGCTCCGGCGCTATGCGCAGCGTATCGCGGAACAGGGTGACGGCATAGTCGTAGTTCCCGCGATCCGCGGCTTCTTTTCCGCGCAGGAACAGGCTTTCTGGGTCCAAAGACATTCCTCCGAAAGACGCCCTCCCTGGTTTGATGATACTAGCACATGGCTTTTTCTTGTGTCAATAACCTCGGCTTGGCGGCTCTGTCGAGCATTCCTGTCGGCGAGTGATTTGGACGATGACCCCGCGCGTCAATGTCCACCGGCACTGCGATAGACACAGCGGATCATTGTGGGCCGCCGGGCAGGTCGCTCCGTTCGATGGGCCCGAAGCCGAGAATCCACCAGAAGGCGGCCGAGGAGTTTCCGAAGGAGATGGGGATCTCGACCAACTGGCCCTTCGTCTCTGGGTCGACGCTACTGACCAGCAATTTGGCTTTGCCGCGATAGAAGATCGCCTTCAAGATGGGCAGCTCCGGGGTCTTAAGAGTGTCGCCGCCGAAGGGGATAGGGAGAGGGAGTGACGGCAGCCCGAAGAGATAATGGCGCTTGTTGATCGAGAGTGCGCCGCTTGCCACCTCGAGCACGGCATCCGCGTCCTTGGGATCGTCGGCGATTCGACCGCCGCTCTGGAAGACCATCTGCCGGATACGTTGCACCAGGTACGGCTTGTCGTAGGAATCCAGGTTCGTAACGTCCAAATGAATCGTCTTTCCATTGATCCATTCGGTCGGCAGACCCTCCACCGCTCGATCCGCGGCGGTCGAGATGAGCAACTGCTCCAAGGCCGACCGGGCGGGAAAGGTCTCCTTCACCGCCCCGCAACCGGCCAGAACCGCGATCAGGCCCAGGATGCCGACGCACGCGAACAGGTACTCCGCCTTGCTGATGACACGCTGCTTCTTCATGAGACATTTACTCCCTCTTCAGGATTTCACCATTGTTGGGCCGATATAGTACCTGATTCCAGCCCCGCTCGGCAAGATAGTGTTGTGCCAAATGGACGCTCAAGGAGATAGAGAGCCAAAAATTTTGCTGGTGCCACGGCGGGTCTTGTCCTGCCGTGCCGTTTCGACCTCCTGACGCACGGCCGGACAAGACCCGCCACGCCACGACCCGCAAGCGTGCCGCCCGACCTTCGTTTGGGTGAAAAGCTGTTCAGGTGGCTCCTTATGGTCATCCGATCACAAGCTTATCCGACCCGTGGAATTGGTTGAGGCCAGCCGTGATATCTTTCCTTGACTGAACCGCGTTCGAGAGGTAGTGTGCTGGCGTGCCTAGGGTGGTGCGAATTGTTGCAGACGGTGCGCCTCCATCATGCGGTTTACGAGGCCGCCAAGAAACTGTCGGCCGAGTTTCACATAGCACCGGCAGGCTACGCGAGATCGAACGTCATTTGCTTGCGGAGCCACAGATCCGTTTCAAGGACGACCGCTTGACAAAGTCTCACATAGCAGGCTGCCCAACCTTCGGCCCAAAAGATTAAGTAGATAGCGAAAGAGCTGCAGGTCGGCCGGCGCGGCCGACGCGGTCACTGCCGAAATAGGGTTTCTGCGCGGCGGTCAGAGAGTCGATGCGTCCGCACGATGCCAAAGACATGAATCACCGAGACGCAGTGGTCGAGATTGTCGGGAAGCCGAAGGGCCTGGCTGGCCTGTGGCCTTTTTTCCTGCAGGTTTGGCTCGTAAGCGCATTTGGCATGTACCTCTCTGTCGGATTCGTCGGCCTCCTGTTTGCCAGCTTCCTCATCCTTGGACTCATTCCTTGGCAAATCGCTGTTGCTCGCCGCGGAGCATATCTTGTCGCCACACTGGGAGAAGACGGAGTTACTCTGAGGCCGCTCAAGGGCGGGAGGCTGAGCAAGCGGCCATTCCATTTCGAGTGGCGCGAAGTCAAGCAAATCCGAAGGACTCTGCTGTTTGCCCATCACCTGGCGCAGGCGCTGACAATACGACTGGATCGGCCTCACAGGTTTTGGACCTTCGAAACTCAGCCAAAGCATTTCGTCCACATCGGCCCTGGACTTTGGGAAGATCCTGGATTTGTGCGCGCGCTGACGGAGAACGTGCCAAGTAACAGAATTGAAGGGAAAGCACTGGATTTCAAGGCGCCGAGAGTTCCCACTCCCTACCGCATAACATGCGGCATGTTGGTGTTAGGGTGTGCAGCCGTAGCCATCTGGTGTGCACTACGCCTGATTGTCGGGCCTGAAGGTCTGGGGGCGGGCGTAATGGTAGTCATGGCTCTGTCCGTTTACATAGGTTGCCTGGCCTGCATGCTGGGCCTTGATGGGAGATCAACGGCGTACGGCTTCCTGGGAGGAGCACTGCTTGCTTGGATGTCTTCTTTGAAGATGGTCGTCCTATGGGTGATATGCACCGGGGCACTTTCTGTACTGACGGGATACCTTGGCGCATCCGCGGGCCTGCTCATAGGAGCAAGCCTTGCCATGCTCGGAAGCAAACAAGCGCCACGCTGGCCTTATGTGGTCCTGTTCTATGCTTTGGGAGTCTTTGGATTCCTTGCAGGCTGGATTGCATATGACGGCATCCCTGAGACGCGTGTTGGTGTCGGCAACTTGTCGTACGTCAGCCCGTGGACGCCTCAAGGCGACGCTTTCCTGATCACGGAGACTCCCTGGCTCAGTCAGTTACGGGACGAGAAGTCGCCTGTAACGCTGCGATGGTATTCAGAGGATCTGCGTCCTGGCCATAGCTTGTCTGTGCTTGGCCGGCCGTCGGCAACCGTTGTAGGACAAAACGGGGCTCTATGCGTGGTCAGACCTAATGACGACAACCGGGAGCTGTGGTACGTGCCGAGGTACGCCGGAAAGGCCAAGCGGCTTGACGCCGCCAACCACTTCTGGGCGATTCGACGCTCGCCAGGGGGCACGTTAGCAGTGGCGCGGCTCAGCACGGAGGAGCAGCAGACCTGGAAGGTGTGTGACCTCTCAACAGGCGAACTCAGGTCACTCTTCGTGCCGGTACCGGATGCAGAAGTGAGGATGGTATGGATCAGGGATGACGGCACATTGCTTTGGCTGACAGGCTCCCGCCCGCTCGATAAGGGAAAGAATGCTGTGAGTAGGCATACTCCGCTTCCGCCGAACGGGCAATTTCCCTATCCCGGAGAATCCTACAGGATTTGGCGATGGAAGCCGGGGAACTCTGAGGATCCTGCCGCTATCTACGCCGCGAGGACTCAATGGCTGGGCTGGGCACCTTCCAAGGTATCGGAAGGGCTTTACGTATGTCGTATCGCTGAGACGCCGCCACCCCGTGTCGAGTACGTCGAGGTCGATCTCTCGACCTCGGAGTGCATCGTATCAAGCGCATCCGACGACGTTCTTGATTGGGACTACGGAATGCGCACGAACGGCCGTTTCGTTGTCAGAGAGGAAGAAGGGTTGTTCGGCCGCCTCCTTGTCGCGGATTTGCTTACTGGGAAAACAAGACGTATCCGCACTGCCTCGCCTCTGCTGGCCGGCTTGGAAGGCCCCTGGTGGTCTCCGACCGCGAATAGGTTTCTCTTGGCATGGCCGAAATGGGTGCCGGCGCAGGACTTCTGGAGCTGGCACTGGTATCGTGACCCAAAGCGCATCCTGACCTTTGAGCATGTTGTCCACCTTGTGGACCTCGGGGAATAACGAACGAATATGCGCGTGCACCAGTTGGCGGATTAGCGTGCGTGACGGACAGCGCTCCAAGAACCTGCCCGACTGGGCCGGGCCATCGTCTGTCGTCTTTTGGCTTTGGGGCGACGACGAACGCAAGGAGGAGCGCGAGTCTCCGGGACAAGTGTCCAACAGGATTGCTGCGAAGAGGCGGCCTGCTATTGACCCTCTTCCACGAGAACCGCCCTGGCCGGCGCGGCGGCGGATTCCTCGATCTTCATGGGGAGCACTGTCAGCTTGACGCGCGGCTGAGTGACTTGAGTAAGGTTGACGACCGGACCCAACAGAAGGATGCCCTCGTCGAAGAGCCGCGGGAAGAACACCTGTGGGTTGTCCCAACTGTCGAACCGCGGCCAGTCCCCGCCAATGAGAAACGGCTTCTGATCGATGATCCAGTCCATAGCCTCGCGCGTCACATAGGGCGAGTCGGTCACGTAGTCGGGATCGCGCCACTTCCGGTCGCGTCCGATGCAGAGGAAGACCGCGTCGCCCTCGCGAATCTCCAGGCCGCAGTTCTGCAGCTCATCGAGCTGGATGGCGTCGTCTTTATGCTCCTTTCCCTGAACCTTCAAGACAACGGCGTCGCGCATGATCAGCGACTCGAGCGGAATGTCGATGACAGCAGGCCGGTCGCGCTCCATGTGCAGCCCGGTCTCCAGGTAGGTCCCGGTCTGGCCGCCGAGCGTGAACTTCCAGGAATAGGTGGGGTAGGGGACCCAGTCGGGGATCGGGATCTCCTCGATGCACACGTCCGGATACGGAGGGCCGTACGTCCACATCCCGTTATGTGTCGGGCCCGTGATGTCTATGATCCGCATCGCGTTCTCCTCAACAGGCGTCCAGCAGGTCGTAGAAAGCATCGGCAATACCGTCGAACGGCAGCCCGGCGCTCGGCGACGCGCCGAGCGACATGAACCCGTCGAAGCTGGAGCAGCGAAGAATGCTCATCAGCTCCTTGACCTCGGCGTTTCCATTGCCCGGCAGACATGGCACGCCGAGTGACGAGCCGTCGGTGATGGCCAGGTATCGCACAAGCGGCTTGAGCTTATTGCGGAACGACCTTGAGAAGGGCAGTTCGCCGGCCGCGGCGACGTTGGCCGGATTGAAAGCCAGGGCCGCATCGTCGTCGACGGCCCTCATGAGATCGAGCACTGCCGCGGACGGCAAGGCGACGTTTTCGAGCAGGAGCTGCACGCCGGCGCGTTTGGCCTCTCTTGCGCGGCTCTTGAGGTTATCGAGTGGACCCGTCAAGGGCGAGATGATCGCCTGGGCGCCGAGCGTGCGAGCCGCGTCCAGCGCCGCTGTGAACGCCCTGTCGCTTAGAACGTTGCTTCGGACCACAGCCGGTCTGAGTTTGGCCTCGGCCGCGCGGCGACTGAGGTAGCTCAGCGCCACTTGATCGAGCTGCGAGATGTCCCGGCCGTCGACAGTGTCCACCTCCAGGCCGGACACGCCGGCGCGCCGGGCGTGCCAGAGCACCTCCTCCATGTTGCAGCCGGCGGAGGAGGTCCGAGCGATGAGCGTGAAACAGTCCTGCCCGGCGATGCGCGCGGCGCGGATGAGCCCGCGCTGCATGATCCCATCGTAGTATCCGTCGTTCTTGCTGATGAACAGCGCCGGGTCCTTCCTCAGTTCTTCCTTGCAGAAGTCGATCATGTCACGGCCCTTCACAAGCCGGACAACGCACTTGCCGATCCGGCCCATTTTCATGATGCCGGCCTCGCGCAGCTTGGGGT
>SDBU01003606.1_pt1 | contig 19578 bp, 38 predicted proteins | sample 2277071 | NCBI WGS metagenome assembly SDBU01 (sample SAMN10397929, study PRJNA504765) | marine sediment metagenome | isolation source: marine sediment core GS08_GC12, 126 cmbsf | place: Arctic Ocean: Gakkel Ridge, Loki's castle | collected 2008 | reverse complement strand
TCTGAAATATCGGATTCAGTATGTGCATGTGATAATGCAGCCTTGAAAGATAATAGAGATGTAATTTCTGCTTGAGTATATTTATCCAAGTCAGTAATACCACTCTCAATATGTGTGTGATTCAATACAGCTAACGCTGCAACAAAAGTATCAACTTCGCTTTGACTATATTTGTCAATGTCTGTAATACTTGCTTCTAAATGTGTATGTGTAGAAACTGCCTTCAAAGCTAACTGTGTAGATATTTTAGAAGCACTCCACAATTCAGTTGCGGAAGTGCCATCATCGTTTATGATACGATGTTCTTCTTGTGTAAAATTTAATAGCTCGTCATGGTCAACAGCAGATTGATTAAGTGATATTTTATTACCCGACATAATGATTGCACTTTCATCTACATAATCATTTAAAAATGTAGAGAAAAGTTTATTAACCCATTTTGCGGATGAGTTATCATAATATAAGATATGAGCTTCATCAGACCCACTGATATTAACATCAGTTAAAGTTGAGCCTAAAGTTGCATCAGTTTCAAGCACATATTTAGTGGTTCTACCTACTTCTGTAAAATTAACTTTTAATATTTCTTTTTCTTTAAATTCTACTATAATAGGCTGCCTATCGGCTTTATTTACAATAATTTTCTTACCCTTGAAATCGCCCATTTTTTTGCACCTTTATATTGGTTTTTTGACTGTAAATTTCCCTTCAAATAAAACATCAAAATCTTTATCATCACCAGTTTCGCCATCATCATATTCTACTGACCAAACATAAGTTCCAACATCTATATTAGTATCTGATATTGTCAAAGCAATTAATACGTCTCCATTGGCAGCATCTTCAAAATCATCTTCTGTCAATGTTTTAATTATTTTTGTTTCTGTAGAATGTCTTGTTTTCTTAACTTTAAAAATAACAGTATAATCAGCTATGTTAATAACTCCATTATTCCTTGTAAAAAGAATCTGATATTTTCTTGTCCTTCCTTTATATACTTCTAAATCAATATTGTTTTCTAATTTCTGCATTTAATCCTCCAAATCCGTATGGGTAAAAATCCCATTCATACTTTGTAACTGTAAAATTGTTTTTCTAATCTTAGATTCTTTATCCTGATTTTTAGGAAATTTCATAGTTACCACACCATCTAATTTGTATTCTGAATAATTAGGTTTAATCAAGATAGCGGTTATTACTGCAATCATATCTAATTCTTTTTGAACAGGTGTTGGTTCAAAAGTATAGCTACTATCTCCATCATCTTCTAATTCAAAATCTTTAGTTCCCCATAAACTACAATAAATCAAAGCTGCTCTAATAAATTCTCGCAACTCTGTTTCTGAATACTTAGCATAATAAGTAAAATTTATTTCAATTTCGTCATCTGCAGATAGCGTTGCTGTTATTGTAACTTTATTAGTGGTTGCTGAAAAACTATAATCACTATCGCTAAGTGCTGCACCGTTCTTAGTTACTTCACTTATTGCAATTACATTAGGCTCATTTATTGTAAAAATTGCAGAAGTTGTGTAGGTGAAAACTTCGGTTGAACTTTTTTCAAGGTCTTCAACTAACGACCTGACTTTTACTCTGACCTCATCAAGCACGACATTACCTCCTTAAAATGTTTTTTCCAATATTCTCTGTTGTAATTTGTTTTTGTGTGGCATTTTTTACACAATGCTATTAGGTTTCTCAAAACATTATTTAATTTATCATAATCAATGTGATGACAATCTAACTGTCTTCCATTTTCAAGTTGGGAACAGCCACAGATTTGACATTTATAATGGTCTCTGAAACGAACCTGTTCTTTTAAAACATTGTCAAATTCTGCTCCGTATTCTTCGAAACTTATTCCACCTTGCCAATTATAATGGTTATTTAATCTATGATTTAATCCCCATAATTTTTGAGCACATTTATTGCATCGTATTGCTGTATAATTTACCAACTCTTTTCTGCAGTCTATACATAAACATATTTTTATACTTCTACCATCATTATAATGAGAATTATTTTTACCTTGAGCAGAACACAAACGACATCTTTTAGAACCTCTACTTATTTCTTTTTTACAATCAATACATTTTGGCAATCCACCCTTCCAATTAGGATGATTTATAGGGTTTATAAGTTTTTCTTTCATTATTTTACTTATAATTTTTTTATTACAACTTCTACATCTTTTATATTTTTTCTTGCTTAATTTTTTACCACAATCTATACAATTTCGCAATTTTATTTTCTCCTCACATATAAATTTTCGCTTCCACGCCCTGCAGTCCATTCGAATCCCCAATATTCAAATACTTTAAGCAATGGGTTATTCTTTTTCATTTTAACATATAATTCTTTTTCTGTAATCTCGGCTAACAATGTTACCATTAATGCGTCTGCTACTCCATTGTTCTTCGCCAACATCTTTACATATTTACGATTTGATTTATCTGCAAAGCCTACAACGACAGCCATCCCTGTTTCGTTATAGACTATGTAATCTCCTCTTTCTAAATCTCTAAATAAAAATTCTTTATTCTCTCTGATACTCAATCTGAGATTATCCTTAGTAATATAAAAATCTCCATAGACATCTGAGATTTCATATAAAATATTTATAATTGCTGTTTCTTCTTTTTTAGATAATCTTGAATTTTTAATTTTTATCATAGTTTTTATAAAAGGTTAAGAGAGAGGGAGTTCATCCCTCTCTCGAATTTTCACTTAAACAACATCATTTGTGCATTTAACAATATTTTTTGGGCTGGTTATTGCCTGTATGATTTTCTCATACGCAACAATACCATAACCTAAAGTATCAGTCCCACCGATATTGGTAGGAGATTTATCAACAATCAAAGCTCTTTGAGCATTATCAACAGTTGCTCCCATAAACTGAGCAATCTGAGGACTTATTTTCCTACGAACAAAAATACAAGGTTTACCATCAGAAATTGTTGAATTTCTGGAAACCATGATAAATCTTGCAGCAGCTAACAACCTTGTCATTGACTCATCACCAGTATATTTAACTTTACCAAAAATCTTTCTAACAGTAATACCCCACTTTGCCAACTGGTCTTGCAAAGTTACATTGTAATTGAAAGTCCCTGCCTTGTCTTTATCATAGGTGTCAATTTTTTCTTTGACAGTTGTTCCAGCTAACAGAACTATATTATCACCGTAATCTTCTAACGAATGTTTCCCCTGAACGATAACATCGTAAAGGTCTTCACCAGAATCTTTGGTTACAGTCTGCACAGCATCAGATGCAGTAATAGCAGCAAGTAAAAGTCTAACTTCGAGTTTATCTAAAGCTGCAGTAATTCGACTTTTCTTTCTACCTAACACCTGTTGGTCTGGCGTATCCATAATCGTATCCAAAAGCACATATTCTTTCTTAGAATTCAAACCCTGAAAACTAAGCTCGGTAACGCCCAACGGATTTCTTTTCACTGCTGTAAGTTCGCCTGTGCTGGTATTTACCACATAAATTTCATCATCATCAGTATCCTGTGAAGCATAGTAATAAGTTTTCTCGCCAGGTTCAACCACATGAACATCACATATTTCAGTTAGTCCTACTGGAACTGGAAGATTGTTATTAATCGGCTCGCCAATATATTTGGCTATTTCTAATTGAACCCCTTCATATTGAATCATAATTTATACCTTTCCTTTATTTAATTTCTTTTTTCCGTATGCTACTTCATTCACACCGTCTTGTATCTTTTTGTAACGGTTATTTTTTTGGTCATTAGTTAAATCACCAACATTTTCACTTGCTACCTCAATAGAAGTTACTTTATCAGTATTTTCCAACTCAGAATTCTTCTTTTTTAAAGAAGCGATTTCGAAATCCGTATCACTAAGGATTTGTTCATCATTCATATCTTTGGCAAATTTGCCTAATTCTGTTTTCCTTTTTTCAAGTTCTACAGCGTTCTTTTTATAAAAGTCTGTTGTCTGATTAGCTTTTTCAAGCTCTTTCTCTTTCTCTACAAATTGTTTATTTGCTTCTGTGAGTTCACCTTCGGCAGTTTTAACCTGCTCAGTGATAGAAGATATTTCAAGGACTTTTAAAGTAACTATATCAGTTTTTTCCTTTAATAGACCTTTTAACTCTTTAGCAATTAACAATATTTTATCAGCTCTTTTTGATTTCTTATTAGCGGTTTCTAATTGAGCTTTTAATTCAATAACTTCTGCAGCTAAGTCTTTCAATGTATCTTCGACTTTTGCCTTTTCTTGTTTCTTCACTTTTTCTTTGTCCATAAGTGTTTCTCCTTTCGAAGCCTTTTTAGGCTCTACCAATTCTTTTATATTTTTTACTCTTCTGTCACAATGTTTAGAAATATCAATTTCAAATGTAATTCCACATTTATCACATTTAATAGATGTTGTTTTTTCATCTGAAGTAATATTAAAGAATAATGTTCTTTGACATTGTCTACAAGTTGTTTCTCCTTCATACATAAAAGTTGGAATTTTAATTATCTCATCTACAGCCATGCTTGTAAATTCAATTTCATATTGTTTTGAACATAGTCTGCATTTAATATGAGCTTTCTCTCCTTTATCTATATATTTAATCAATATCCAATCATTTGCCCTGCAAGAACATGATACCTTAAAATTCATTATTTGAGGGGGGTATAACACAGTTCCTGCTCTATCTATAATTGCAAAACATTTAGGACATTTTAATTGTCCACTAATTGTGTCCATAGGTGTAAATTCGTCTTCGCAATTAGAGCATTTAATTTTAGATACTGTTACTACTTCTGGTTTTATTACTTTGATACTTTCAATTTTGTTCTCTTCTGCTTTCGGTGCTTTAGTTTTAATTTCAGGTTCAGCCATCTTAACTTCTCCTTTTTCTTTACATCTACCACATTTAACACATTTTAAATTTCCGATATTAGTTAATATATCGTTACACTTATATTTGGTAGAAGCGAATACTAAATCTGTATTGTATAATCCTTCGGCTACTTTAGACAATTCTAAAACCACAGCCTCTTTAAAAGATGGGTCATCTTCAAATAAGATTGCTCCACCAGCCACTTCCATCTCAGCCATGTCATAAGTTCCATTGGCATGTTTTACATAATCAGCTTCGGGACTCCAGATTTCAAAACTGGTAGCTAAAGTTTTTTCCTTAAATCTTTTAGCCACTTCTTTCCATTCCGTTGCAAAAGAATTTTTGAAGAAAATTCCATACGCAATTACCATGCTTTTCTTTGCCACATATCTATAATCAATATAGAAACCCACAACATATCTGCGATTATGGTCTATATCAATCGGCTTTCCAACAAGCGTAGGTAATGCTTTCAATAAATGAGCTTTAGGTAATATAGCACCATTTAAATTCGGTCTATCCGTAAAAGCGTAGACAGTTTTAAATCCAGCTAAATCTATACTTCCTTTTAATAGGATACCTTTAGCTTTTGCTATCGCTATAATCTCGTTCTTTTCCTTACCATCTTCCAAAATAATGGTTTCACTGCGTTCTTGAAAATCTTGAAGGAATTCCTGTAACTGAACATTTGTTATCATATTCTCCATTAGCTTCTCCTTATAATTATTAAAAAATCCCAAATGATGATTTTCTTTTATAGCACAAGAAGTGCATCGTTCCCCGAAACCTTTAGTTATCTTATTGCAATCTATACATCTATTTTTCATTATTTTTTTATTTTGCTCCAAGCGGTTTTAAATGCCAATTCTTCAGCTTTCTTTTTATCTTTAAATTTTGCAAGATAAAAATGATAAGCAGAATTAAAAGTGCTCATCCATTTTCTTTGTTTAGTTATTGTTAATTTCTTCACAGAATCTGGTAATGATTTTATCGTTTGATATGGGCTTCCTTCTAATTTTGCAAATTCAAGCACTGCCTGTTTAAAGTTCTTTTTCTCCGCAGGATTGGTTTTATCATCAGGGATTTCATTATCATTCTTTTTTGTTTTTGTAGGTTCTATATCTTTTTCCACATTTTGCGTCACAGGTGGAAAAGTTTTCTCTGGAACTTTTTCTTTTGTCTCTCTCTCAATTTTCTTTAATTCAGATTCAAAAGGAACGTCAACACCAATATCAGTAGCAGTATCACGACTAAGTAATCCTCTATCATAAAAACTTCTGATTAGAGTTTTAAACTTATCAGTCATAAAACCCTTTATTGGTGAACTGGTAACTATAAAATCTAAATTACCATATTTTTTATGTTTTCCTACATTCTCTTCCTTTATTTTATATACTAATTCAACAACTATTCTTTCTCTAAAATCTTTGACTCCTTTTTTAATCTCAGCAATAAAAGCTGTCGGATTTAAAACACTTTCTTTTCGATTAGAAGATACTGCTTCTGCAATATCTAAAAATCCGAAACCGCCAAGAATTCCTTTTTCGGCATTGGTTTGATAAGATGCTTTAAACATTGGTTCTAAATTTGGAATTAAATGTGTAATCTCTTCATCATATTGAGTAGCCCTTGTAAATGCTTTTGACTTCAAGGTATTAAAATAATTTTCTACTTCTTCTTTTAAAGCGTCAGCGATTTCTTTCATTTCTTTGTCTTTCCAAATTCTTCCACCTTCACCCTTCAACGCTGCCTGAGTCAATGCTTCAGTTCCTCTCTTCAACATTAATATATAAGGAATTATTTGATTTAAAACTTCTTCTTGTTTGCCTTTCAATGCTTTTATAATATTATAGTTATGATAAATACCACGTTTAATCAAGAAAGGTTTTGGATAAATATCGAACCAACGACCATAAGGTTTTGTAATTATAACACCTTTATCCAATTTATCATCCATATCCATTCCAAGATAATAGTCACAATTGCCTATTGTCACTTGTTTCTTGGTGTTCTTCGCTTTGGCATAAATACTTCCACCATCTACGAAAAACATTTTAGATGGTAAATAAATCCCTTTAACTCTTTTCCAATTAGCTATTTTTAAAACAGGGAAAGACGAACCTTTCCATCTTTCCTTAAAATATTCTTCTGCTAATGAAGTAATTCCTCTCGGAACTGTTCCTTTATAATCAGAATTAATTGTTTCTTTTAACCATTTCTTTAAAATTTCATTATATGTTTCATTGTCTGTTACTATTTCATATTTTACTTCTGCAGATTCTACCATAAAATCGGTTAAGGAATCTATTAATCCAGTGCAATCATCTTCAAGCATCATTTGTATCGCTGACGCTTGACTATGAAACTCTGTAGGAATGTTTATCTTTTTGGCTAAGACATCAAAAAGCACATCTACCAATACTCCATTTATCTCTGAACATTGATTTGACATTGTTTATCTCCTATTTTGCGAAAGCACCCTTGCCCCAATCGGCAGTATCTACTTTAGGTTTTTGTTTTATCATAAATTTTTTGACCCATTCCATAATTGACCATACTTGAAATGCCTGATGTAAATGGTCTTGTCCAATTTTTGAGCCATAACTAACTCTAACTTTCTTGGACTGAATCATGTTATTAAATTCTTTATCTAATTTTAAATCGTAAAGACAATCAATTTTTTTATTATAAAATATAGTCCTAATTCTTCTTACTGACCAATCAACAATGAATTCTTCTACATATTTAGGTTGTCCACCTTCGTAAATTATTTTTCCTTCATTGTCTTTCTCAAAATCTACTGCAACTTTTTCACTGAAATGAACTCGAACAATATTTTTATTTGTATATTTATCTAATAAACTTCTCCAAAGGTCTCTTCCACCGCCATCGGTGCAATCAACTCCTGTAAGCTCGGCTTGTAATTTCTTAATTAAAAAATCAATAACTATAAATTGCTCATCAGGTGTCATCAAACTTAGTGTTATATTATAAACATATTTAAAAAGACTTTCTTCATCTTGTCTCGGAACTGCAAATATTATAATAACTTCAGAAATTTTATCTCCATAATCCATTGCAATAAAACATATCTCTGCATTTGGGGGTCTTTCAACCACTAATGTATCTTTAAAAAACGGTAAATCTTCTCTCGTTATTTTAAAATGTTTTATCGGTTTCTTTTTATTATGAGGATAATAACATTGTCTAATTTTTTCAATTTCATAAAGTCCTTCAGCGTCTTCAATCAATTCCGCTAATATATGAATCCGATAGGCAAATGTATCTTCGTTTCCAAAATCCTCAATAGCTTCTTGTTTACGTTTTTCGTTCCAAGCAGGGGAAATTGTTTCTGGTATATTAACTAACCAGTTTCTTTTTTCTAAATTTGTAAAAATTACTCCTGCAGGTGACATTTTTGTAAAACTTGTAATACCTGCAAACCGATAAATGCAACCCAATTCTGAAATTGCCTGAGACCTTTTCTTTACAACTTCTTCAGTTTCATATTGGTGCTCATCAATTACAATCTTCGAAGCATGTTGCGATTCAAATTGACTACCAGCTTTTTTCTTATCTGACAAATTCATATTTATACATTGAAGTAAATGTCCAGTTGGAAGTTCTACTGTAATTGGTTTTCTTTTTACTTTAGGTTCAAACATTCTAAAAAACGGATGTTGTTCCATAACTGTAATATAAGGTTCTGCTACATTTGAAAGATGAGTCTCATCAAAAGATGATAACAAAGTTACCCAATCTTCAAAATGAAAAGCAGTATCTAATAATAAATCTACTAAAAGTGCGATTAAACTTTTACCAGTTTTTCTTCCTGTATAAAAATAACCATCTCCACAACCTTTAAGATTATCAAAGTTTTGATTCTCTGTTAATTCGGGGTCTTCAACAATTAAATATTCATAACTCATATAAGGTAATTGATATAATCTAATACTCATACAATCTTCATTATCAAAAAGTTTTAATGACTTCAAATTACGAAGACTTGATGTAAATAAACATTCAGAAATAAATACAGGGTCAAAAAGATAACCCATTAAATCTATCTCTTCTTGATTTAATTTTTCTATTAGCATATTTCTCTTTTTGTGAATTATTAGACTGTGGGGAATCCCACGAACAGAATGAGCCTTAGCTCATAAACGGAATGTCATTTGACCAGAACAAAATTTTAATGAGGGTTTTCTACCACTTATCATAATCCTTACTTGGAGGCAGCTAACACTTGCAATCCCTCGAAAGCGTCTCATCCTTGAATAACTTTAATTGAGCTTATGTTAAGAAATCAATTAAAGAGCAATTTTTTTAATTATAAGATGCCATTTACTTTTAAATGACATCTCAACTTTTTCTACACATGGCAGATAAGCTATCGGACTTCTCCTTCTTCATCATGCTTCATCTTTTTGTTCTTTCATTAAATGTGACTTATCCATAATTATTTCTCCACTATATCAGGAATTAACTCCAAATGTCTAATTCCATTAAATGTTGACTTCGCACAGAAATTACAAACAATTTTTTTCTTTTTGCCATTAAAAATAGTTGCTGGTCGAATTTTACATAATTCGCATTTCTTACCAACAATCATTGGAGTTTTTTTCTTTCTTCTATTATTTCTGCTTGTTTTCATTTTCTCTTTTTTCTTTTAGATAAATTTGTTCATACATTCCTTGAAGATATTCTTTTCCTGTTCCAAATAAAATCTTAGAAGCTCTATCGTAATCTATCAATTTCTCGTCTATCATTTTAAAAACTTCTTCAGAATAAACGAATGTGCCCCTGAACATATTGAAATCAAAAGTATTATAATCTTCTATCTTCCTGGCAAGTATATACATCTGACCGCATTTTCCACATTTAAAAGTAAAACTTCCACGATGTGTAACAGCGTGTTGTTTCATTTTCTTTAAGAGTCTTTTCCAGAATTCTAACCAGCCTTCTTTTCTCTCGTCATTAAGACCTAATCTGGATTTTAATTCTAAAATTTGTCTCTGTAAATTTGTCAATGATTGTAATTGATAAGTGCTCGGTATTTTTTGTTTCTTTTTAGAATCTTTTTCTTCAAATTTAGTCCTCATTCTATTTTCTAAAATCTGATTATACACCAGAGTTTTTAGATTTTCTAAATCGTTAAATCCTTCAATTTCATGCTGTTCAATGTAACAATTAAAAATATGGTTAGCTTCTTTTTCTTCAGAAGGTAATACCCCTGTCCATTCTATTCCAGATTTAGGGGTTTCTTCTTCCACTTTTGCAGTTGCAATTTCAATCAATTCAGCCTCAGTTTTGTTCTTAAAAGGCTTCAAATTCCGCAAAGATTCAACTTTATTTTTTATCTTTTCATCCATCATATTTTCTAACTATTTGTTATTAAACGAGTTATGATTTATTGAGAGAAAAAAGATATTTTTCTCTCCCTCTACTATAAGTATACCATATTAGACCTCCCCATGTCAAGGGGTAGGTCAATTTCCATAACTCCTTAAAAATAATAAAGTTACAAGATTTCGGATTTTTAGACAGAAACTCCCTCTGAATGTAACTATTTGTAAAAAAACAAGTTACGCAGAATTTTGAAAATTAAAATTATTTTAAAATAGTTTTATCAATTATTTTTTACTTGTTTCTAATCCATGACATTTAGAACATATACTTATAACATTATTTTTATGCCAACACAATTCAGGAAATAATTCCTTTGATTTTTTATGATGTATTTCATTTGCTTCTTTATTGCAAATTCTACATCTATAATTATCTCTTTTTAATATTTTTTCTCTAAATATTCTCCATTTACTCCAACTTATAATTGTTCCTATTATAATTGCATGATATTCACTATATTTTCTACAAGCACAACTTCTACACATTAATGCTCTCAAACTTATTTTAGCTTTACAAATCATACAATGACCAGAAAATTTTTCTTTACCAAGAGATTTTTCTATTTTCTTAATCTTATTCTTTGGATTAGTTCTTAATATATCCCAACAAATTCTGCATTTCCTTTTATATTTACCAACTCTTTTTCCACAGTATATACAATAAAATTTCTTTAATTCCTTTTTATAATAAGAATAAGATTCAAACCATCTTTTCTTTATATCACATTTTCTACACAATCCAAAATGATTAATTAGTTTTCCACACCTATTACAATAAATAGCTTTTAACATTTTAATATTCATTATTCTTTCCCTTCTTTATGTGCCTCTTCAGAACACCAGTAACACCCATGCTTAGTTTTAAAATCTTTATTAGGAAGTTCTCTTCCGCAGTTTTTACAGGTCATTTTATTCTTTCTATTCTTCCATTTTCAAATAAAGTAGCAGGAATATATTTAACTTTATCACCTACTATAATATTTGGGGTGCGAAAAGCAATGGTAATTCTTTTTCCTTCTTTATTTTCTAATATTACACTCATTAATCCATATTTACCAATAACTGTCCATACTTCTTCTTCCATTTGAAAATAAGTAAGTGGTGAATTCATAAAATTACTGGAATAAGAAACTACTGGTATTAATACCAAACTAATAATAACTAAAAAACTAATAAATTTTTTCATCTCTCACCTTTCTTTTGTTAAATATACCTTCTGTCCTTCTTGAATAAAAATACCCCTTACAACCAATGCTCTAATTGTATTTGTTCCAAAATATTTTTTATCATCCCAATATTGATAGACCTTTTGGGTTATTCCTTTTTTAGCCCAAAATCCACCAGAATATCGTATGAGTTCTCCATTAGTTTTCGCATATTCTATACACTCTAATTGTTCTTTAGATAATTTCTTCTTCATTTTTTCCTTACTTTCGAAAGCAGTCCAGTAATCCCTACTCCAAATAAAATTAAAGTAGATGGTTCTGGAATTACCTGTGGTGGTTTCGCATATTGGATTGCGAAATCTGCTCCTGCACCAAAAGCATTATTAGTCGCAAAAAAGATAATTAAAACTGTAGTTGTTATTACTGCACAAATAAACCAATTAGCTTGGTTACTCATAATTAATCTCCTTTACTTTTAATTTGTATAATTCATAATATACATGACCTGATGGATTTAATTCTTCTTCAGAAATCATACCCCTTTTAATTAATTGATTTGTTAATTCTACTTTTTCTGATAATGATAATACAATAAAATCATCCCAAAGTAATCTTATACAATTATCATCTAATTGACTAAAATATTGTTCCATTATAATTTCCCTTCTGAAAAATATCCATCAAGATTATCAAATATACGACTTGCGACATCTGCTTCCATTTCTGCTGATGTCTCAATTCCATGTTCTTCTGCCCACTCTTGAACAGCTCCAATTATCTTAATTTTAATTTCACGTTCAGTTTCGTAATTCATATTTATCCTTTAATTAACCACTAAGGTCAACATAATCAGTTCTCTTCCAATTCCATCTACGACTTTTATGTATCCAGTCCTTTTTAGGGTATCTAATTTTCAACAACAAATTAGTAAACCACACAATAAACTTTCTCATGATTATCCTCCCTTACTATAATTATACCATATCGCTACCCCATTTGTCAAGGGTTAGCGAAAATAAAGTTCATATATACCCCTAAATGTCCACTATACCTTGTCAGGATAGCTCTAAAACAAACCTTTGCTGTAAAAGACCCCATCCTATAGGTCTGCCCCTAAAGTGCCTTAAAACCATACATATATCTGTATGAATACATACATAAAACTGTATAATATACACATGTTCTAATAACGTGTTAATTTAATAAACATGAAATAGGACAAATATCTGGACAAAATGTCCGTATAAATTCACTATATTTGTTGATAAGTATAAGATTTATTCAACCTATATGATTAATGTCCTATTACTAACCAATTACTAATTGCTACTAATTCAGTATGTAAGCCTATGTATCTGGATGTATGTGGTTGTAAACCTGTGTAAAATAATATGTCTCAAAAAGTAATAAATATATGCGACAATAATATACCCGATAAGGTATAATTAGCTGTTAAATACCCATATATTGCTGAATATTACCTAATATGTGCCTATTTATACCCGATAGGGATTGATTTATTACTTTATTTTTAAGTTGTTTATTATCAGCCATTTAGCATTATTAAAGGTTATTTGGGGCTATTTTAGGTCATTATTTACAGAACTCTGTGCTAAAATTGCAATTATTTACAGAGATGGCACAGAGATTTACCTGTAGTTGTGCAGAGATTTAACAGAGTTTGAAGTGGTGCTAAATAAGACCCCATAGTCGTAAGTCGTTGATATGATTGATATTTTAGTCTGTTAAAATACATGATTTTAATAGGAAAGTATGAATTTTTGATATAATTTTATTATTGCGGTCAGTTGGCATGGCTTATGCTATGCAATAAATTTAATAGTAGCACTTCTCATGCCATGTTTTATTTATTATTTATTTAATTTTAATCATAGGCTATTTACCGCAGAGCATATCTCTTTAATTTCCTTGTAGCATAGTATAGGAGGGCAGAGATTAACTGTTAGGGGCTTAGAGGTATTATGTATCATCTTTAGGATAACAAGGCTTATTTAAGGGGTTTTAGAGGGTTTAGAGAGTATTTATTATTTTTTATTGTTCCTTCCTTAATAGTTAATTAAATAGGTTTTTGGAATTCTTATTTTTTCGTGGTTATAAGTTATTGATACATAATGACTTAAACCCCTTGACAAATTGTAATTATGTGTTATACTATTAATAGGAGGGCAAGGCAATGGGATTAGGAAGTAAAAATCGAGATTATAAGACAGGCGATAGAGGGACTACAAGGCGAGTATTGAAACATATTGAGTTAATGAATAAATACATTGAACAGGGCATGAGTAAAGATAAAGCAAGTAAAAAAGCATATGATGAAGTTATTAACATGAAAATTACAGGGAAAAAATTATGAGCAGATTAGGAATAATGTTTTACAGGTTAATAGAGAGCATAGATGGTGAGAAGGGGAAACAGTTAATCAATTATAGGATAGCAGAAAAAATTAAATTGTTTTTGTTAGTGTATCTAATCAGGGGGTAAATAATGGTTAAATTAAAGAATTTATTGATGGTTGAAAAGTTAGGATATTCAAAACAAACAGCTTTAAAAATTCTTAACAGAGCAGACAAATGCCCTAATTGTAAAGAATTGGGTTTAATCACATATTATTGCAGTGATGGTATAAGCAATCATTGTTTACTATGTGATTATGTAAGCGAATAAAAAGGAGTTAATCTAATGAGTAACAGGGCAAAGTTAATCTCAAGGTTAAAAGTAGCAGAGAAGCAATTATACCAGATAGATAAAGCAGGGCTTAAAAGTTATATGAGAGATAATTATTTATCAAAGGTTAATTATTTGAAGACAAAACTTGGTATTAAGGAGTTAAACAAATGATATACATAAAGATTAAATCTGATTTATACAATATTACTGATTTTTGGATTAATGCTAAATACAAGAGAAAACTAAAAGCAGTTAATAGAGTTATTAATAATACTGTTAAAAAATATGTTAGTCATTACCCTGATATTGATATAGTTTTAGAAACAAGACAAGTCAAAAATAAGTTAGGGAGGTTTTATGGTAATACAATATGTTGGCATATGTTCAGGAATAGAGAGAGAAAAGAAAAAATAAATCCTTTAATGGTTTTATATATCAATAATATAATTTACAGGGATAATCCTGTTAAATTATTGATACAGGTTTTAACGCATGAGTTTATACATTTTAAACAATGGCTAACAAATGACAGTTATATTCATGGTAAAAAACTTCCTGCAAAAGTTGATGATGGGGCAGATTTAGACAGTAGAATAAAATTGCATGTTAATCAATTAAGAGAGGAGGTTTAAAATATGAATAAAATTTCATAAAAACAATGGGAATACTATTACAAATTAGGCAGAGCGTTTTGTCTTAATGGTAAATTTTACATTGATGGTAAAGAAGTCAAATTCAAATAAAAGGAGGTGAAATAATTGGATAAAAAATATATTGAACAAGTAAAAGGTAAACTTCAAGCGGAAAACATTGATAATCAAGATTATAAAAAGTCTGTTCAATGTTTGCATAAATGCGTTGCTTCAATGTTTTGCCTATTCATTTATAATAATTACATTTATAAATGGAGTTTATAAGTTTTGAGCAGATGTATTTAATCGGGAAAAAATAGGAGGTTAATTAAAATGTATATAAATTATCAAGTGATGGAAATTAAAATCAGTAACAGGGAAGATTTTAAAGGTAATAGTGCCCATGCTAAAAATGAAATTGATGGTTATAAAATTTATAGCTATGCAACACTGATTTATAACTCTAAAGACAACTTTTTTAATACTGCTTATTATTCTACTACTACAAGCAGACTTCAAGGGATAATCGCAATACAGCTTTTTGGAAAAACATTAAAGCAAATAAGAAAAGAAAAGGAAAAAAACAGTTAAAATTTAAGCAGGGAAGGGGGTTTTAAGCCCCCTTCTAAAAAAAGGAGATTATAAGACAATGAAAATAAGCGAATTAAAATATAAAGTCCAAGAAACAGGAAGTTTTTTCTTTACTCGAAAAACAATGGCATTTTTTGGTGATACTATGGCAAATTATGGGGTTATAAGTGTGATTATAAATACACACTTCCAAAAAAATGTCAAGTGTTGGGAACTGTATCGAAAAAAAACGGTCAAACATGGTTTAAATGCTTCTGCTTATTTTAATCAAGAAACATTTAAAAGAGAATTTAAGGAGGTTAAATAAAATGATTAAGATAAAAAATGCTACATATAAAGGCATACAATTTGATGAAGATAAAAAACCTTTATTTGTAATATTTAATGATAACTTGACAAATTCTACTCTTGCGATTAATATTAAAGGGTTATCTATTCAAAAAATTAAGGATAAACTAAAACAAAGTAGAAAAAATTTTAAGGAGGTTTAATATGAAGTTATTTTGTATAATATGGGGAGTTTTTATATCAGCAATATTGTTTTTCTTTTAAAAATATTTGAAGGGACTTGACAAATTAAAGAATATATGCTATACTTATTTACAGAGAGGATAAAAATATATGAACGCAAAAATAAGTTGTAAATATTATAAAGTTTGTGGTAATGGATATAGTTGTAAAAAATGTAAAGGATTTATTAAAAAAATAAAACAAGATAAATGGGTTAGATTTTAAAAAAGGAAAATTAAATGAAAACAATAGGATACATTGATTTATGTGATAAAAATAAAATAATCATGGCATTTAAAGTAAATAATAATAAATTAATAAGTTTATTCAATCAAACAAAAAATGCAAGGATATTAGAAGCATTTAAAAATATTAAAAATTTAGGAAATATTAAAGTTGTATATATTTATGGAAATAAAATAAGAACGTTGTTTTATAAAGGTCTTTAATAAAAGGAGGGTTTAAATGGGTTATGCGGAAAGAAAAAATCCGAACAGTTTATATAATTTAAGGCGCAAACCTGCTGAAGCGGTGGCAGTAGTAAAATTGACTTTATGGCAGAAGTTTGTTGCATGGGTAAAGAGTTTATTTAATCCTATTATATGGGGCAAAGCAGGGAAAGGAATAGCAAAATGAGTAAGAAATTTAGTATCTGGACAAGTGAGGGCAGGTTAGAAAGATTGAATAGAAAAGTGGGTATTAGTAAACTTGAACAGTTAAAACAGAAAAGAATTAGACAGATAAAAAAATTAATTGAAAAATTAAAGACACTTAATCTTAGAAAGTCAAGAAGATTTGAACAGAAGTTAGCTTATTTAGGAAATTAAGAGAGGAAAAAATGAATACACACAAACATTTAGTAAAAAAAGCACAAAAATTAGTAGATAAACTTCAAGCAGATATTACATCAGGCAAAAAGAAAATTTGTGAAAATTATGGGCAAAAAGAAATAAGAATATTTTTAGAAAGAGAATTGGAAAATTTGCCAATGGGAAGATTAACCTATTTAGAGGTTTGTGAGATTAAGGATATTTTATATACTGTTTCAAGTATTAGTTAAATTATTTAAGGAGATAGAATAATGTTAGGCACTTTAGCGAAAGTTAATTTACAAATACTTGATTATGGGGAAGGGTCTGATGATGAGGTAATTTGTAATAATCCTAATTTGATGGACAAATTAATAGAAAAAGGGCGTAGATTAGACTTTGTTTGTTATAATTATGCCTTGAAAGATAATCAATTATCATCTTGTAGCGAAGCATACGATTTAGTAATAACAACATATGATAATGTTCCAATTAAAGAAATGAAAACAGGAGATATAATTGTATATATGGATACTGATTTTTATGCTACACATTTTGCTATTGTTGATAAGGTTGGCAAGTGTTTTCAAGATACTATTGTAATATCTAAATGGGGAACATTGAGAGTATACAAAACTTATTTAGAAGAAATACCTAAAGAATATGGAAAAATGATTGAAGTATACAGAAAAAGAAAGGAAAAATAATGCTTACTATAAGAAAAAGCACAGTAAAAGAAAGTGGGGGTTGTAATGGTTGTGATGTTAGATTCAATATAAAAACCTTAAAATTTGACTATAGGTTTGTATATGTAATTAGGTTATGTTGTTTAGAAGTAAGATTATGTCAGAAATGTTTAGATGAACTTAAAGAAAAAATGAAAGGGGTTTAAAATGTGTAAACATAAGAAAAGATTTTGTTACGAGTGTAGATACGGAGATATTGAAGCAAATAAGATAGTAGAAAGGCAGCCAGTAGATTTAACAACGGAAATAAATATGCCTGTTGGTGAAAGATTAATTTCAGGATTTGATATGATAAGGGAAGGGAGTTAAAATGAAGTCTTGTTTTAATTGTGCTAATAATTGTAGTAGCGAGGATAAATGTTTAGAGGAGAATAAAAACTATGCTTCTTATGGTAAGGATTGTAAACAGCATAGATATTATATTGACACAAGAGATGACGAGATAATCCCTGCCGAAGAAAAAGTAAATTTAATTACAATGTTAGAAGATTTTTTTATTGAGAATTTTAGATGTGATAGACAGCAGGGGAATATTAAAGCTAATATGTTATTAGATAGATTTACATTTTGTAAGTTAGAAATTAAAAGGAGGTAATTAAAATGGCTAAGACAAAAATCAAAGTTAAATTAACAGAAAGAAATGGAAATGCTTTTGTGGTAATGGGTGCAGTAACAAGTGCTTTAAAAAAAGGTGGGCGAGAGGATTTAGTTAAGCAATATGAGGAAGAAGCTATGTCAGGAGATTATGACAATTTGTTAAGGGTTAGTATGGAATATGTGGAGGTAGAATAAATGAAACGTGCAGAAGACTTAAAATATATTCCTTTTCCAAAATGCTATGATGAATGTTTATTAGGTAATTATTTAGGAGTAGGGGAATGTGAGAATTGTTGTAGTTGGAAATTTGATAATCAAGGTAATTCATTAGGGTCATTTTTACCTATGGTGATACCTACCTTACCTAAAGAAAGTGGCTTAAAATGATAAGCACGACACAAATAAATCAGTTAATAGACTTAACAAGGAAAAGACAGGGACAATTAAATTTGATAGACTTCCTGATTAAAAAGTTAGGGCATAGAGTAAAGATACAAAAAAAGAGAGTAGAAAAATATAGAAAAATTGTAGTGGGTGAACGAATATTTAAGAAAGGGGTTTAAGATGAAGTCTATTTATTGCAGAGAGAAAATGATTAAAATGATAATGGAATCAAAAGAAGTGAGAAAGGAATAAACATTATGACATTAACTAAAAGAGAAGTTTGGGGCAAGAAAGAATTTTATTGGCAAATAAATAATAGTGATTATTATTTTTCAGAAGATAAGAAAACTATGTATTTATTTATTGCGGTTGTTGATGATGGGGAACATTTTGATGTAGAACTTGAAGAAGAAAACGGAAATGGAAGCATGTGGTATATAATTAAATTAGATACTGATTTAACTTTTAAAGCGTTATTATTTGATGATAATTTAATAGATAGGAGGTAAGATAATGTATTCTTGTAAATGTATAGATTGTGGAAAAGATATACCAGAAGAACTTGAAACTGATATAAGATTATGTCAAGATTGTATGGCAAATTATGATGTTGATTTGCTTTGGGAAATGCACGATAGGGGAAAACTTGAAGCGTTAGATTTTAATGAGAATGAGAAAATGAGGGAACGATTTAGGACAAGGAGATGATATGAGAAATATTTTAGATGATGTTAGAGATAATATGCCTGAAGCAAAAGATAAGCAGGAAAAAAAGTATAAAGAAAAAGTTATTCAGTTGCTTGATAATATTAAAACAGGTCTAAAAAAGAATAAACCTATAAAATGGGAAGTTGATGAATAATCATAAGTCATTGGTAATAAAGGAGAAAAAATATTTTCTAAACCCCTTGACAAACTAACAAAAGTATGGTATACTATAAGTAGGAGGATATACCAATATGAACAGAAAAAAATTAGGTGAGAAGAAAAAGAATAAGAGAATTAAAAGAGAGAGAAAAGAAGCGGTGGTTACTTCTCATGAATTAAAAGTAAAATTAATATGCAATACTTGTAAGAAAGAAGTTACTATTCATCTTAATAAAGAGCATGAGAATTTAATTACAGATGAGTATAGAGCAAAATATCATTGTTCTATTTGTAAAGATAGAAGAAAGAGAGG
>SDBU01003605.1_pt1 | contig 19579 bp, 19 predicted proteins | sample 2277071 | NCBI WGS metagenome assembly SDBU01 (sample SAMN10397929, study PRJNA504765) | marine sediment metagenome | isolation source: marine sediment core GS08_GC12, 126 cmbsf | place: Arctic Ocean: Gakkel Ridge, Loki's castle | collected 2008 | reverse complement strand
TTATCTTGATAGCCGGGGACCCAAAATCGCAGTCGGTATTGATAAATCCGGCGATCTTACTGTTTTGACAATCAATGGAAGAATTAGAGAATCGGTGGGAGCGACCCATGGGGACATGGCTGAAATATTGAAAACGCAAGGAATGGAATATGCCATGGGCTTCGACCCAGGTGGAAGCAGTACCCTTGTTGTGGATAATAAAGTTTTAAATATCTCGCCCTATAACTCTGAATACGAAAAAGACGTTTATTCACTTCCGCCTGAACCAAGGGCGATTGCAAACGCTTTAATAGTCAGTGAAACTTAGATAGCCATTTATTTTCAAGTCCTAAGGTTTGATGTTTGCGACACTTTTTCAACAGGCAGAATTGATATCAGACACAGCCACACGAAATTACATGGGCCAGTATCCGATGTTTAGATTCGCTGGACTAGCCCACCAGGGCATGCTAACCAAGGACCTTCTGGTTGTAAGCCTGGCTAGCCCTCATGAAATTTGTCTAGTGACCTCAGTTCTGATAAGAAGCGTTACCCGGAACCAAAATCCGGACGGAAATCAGAACCAGAGAGGGGCTTTAAAACACAACCGTAGTCCGCACGGCTACCCACTTTGAGCTGACCACAAGGCTCGCGAAAATCAGAATCCGTGTGGACCGCGGTAGCGGTTCTAGACCACTGGGTTCACATCCGTGCGGTCATGCCCAGGTGACTTCTTCTGTGCATTTCCCTCAAGGAAGAATTCTAATTCTCCAATGAGAACTGGTATTCTCGAAATCCATAAGATTTCTTTCGGATTATGGTCTCTCTGTAGTCCCCCCAATTAAAATCCAATTCAACACGATTTCCGCTCGTAATTACTGCAAGAGGAAGCTGGTGAGCTACTGCTTGCGGGAGTAATCATAAATCAAAAGAACGAGGGTGCGTTGATCCCTCGCTCTTAATATTGAAACACCCATCTTGCATGAATAAAACAATCGTGGCATGACGGCAGAATAACCCATTATCCCGTAAAGTACCTCACCACTGCATCCAGCGCCGTATCCTGCTGAGGGTATCCGCCATCCCAGCAGCTATGCCGACCCGCACTCTTTCCTCTGGCCTGATACGCTATAGCTAGATCCAAGGACAGCGATGGGATGCGTTTCTATTCCAAAGCTTTCCCTTCTTATAATTACCTGCGACCCGAATTTGTGACAGGCGATCTTCATAAATTTGACCTGAGCTCTTACTTGACAAAGCATGCCTTACTGGGGTACTGTTTAGACTCCATCCAAAACGTTTTGGATGGAGGGTTTTTTTCGTATCCACAATAGGGGTTGCACGGTATTGCCAGTTACAATACGCGACGTCGCCAAGAAGCTTGATCTTTCGGTCACGACCGTCTCTCGCGCGCTTGCCGGGTATGATGACGTGGCCCTCACAACCCGCGACCTCGTTATCGAGACAGCGCGCGAAATGGGCTACGTCCCCCAGCACGCGGCCAGACAACTGCGTCGTCAACGCACCGAAACCATCGGGTTGATTTTTCCAACTTCAGCGTCACGTTTCTCCGATCCGTTCTTCAGCGAATTCATTGCCGGCATCGGCGATGAAACCGGCCGCAGGTCGTATGACCTGCTCGTTTCAGTCGCCCCGCCAGGTGAGGCTGAAGAACGCGCCTATCGCTTATGGGCCAACTCGCGCCGCGTGGATGGCTTCATCCTGGTTCGAATGCGAGTGGATGACTGGCGCATCAGCTACCTCACCGAAGAGAATTTTCCCTTCGCCTCCTTCGGCCGCAGCAAAACCCTAGCATCATCACCGTACATTGGTGTGGATGGATGCTCTGGGGTCAAAGAACTCGTGAAACACATCCTTAACCTGGGACATCGCAGGATCGCCTTCATCGGAGCTTCTGAAGAACTCACGTTAGTATGCGATCGTCTTGAGGGCTACCAGGCAGGGCTGGAAGAAGCACAGATTGCTTATGACCCCACCCTGGTCCTCGAAGGTGACCTCACACGCACGGGAGGGTATGAGGCAGCGAAAAAATTGATCGAACGCTCAAACCCCCCGACGGCCATCATCGGCGTGAATGACCTCACTGCTCTTGGTGCAATCCGTGCTGCCCAGGAAAGCGGTCTGATCGTTGGCAAGGATCTCGCCATCGCCGGCTTCGATGGAACCGTGGCTGGCGAGCACGCTCACCCCGCGCTCACAACCGTCTATCAGCCCGTATACGAGATCGGGCGCCAAGTGAGCGCAATGCTCATCGACCTGATTGAAAAAAACGAAGGAGCCGCATTAAAGAACCTAATCCGTCCCCGACTTATTGTTCGGGAATCGACACTTAACAGCAAGCCGGTCGTCACGAATTGAAAGGAGAACAAAAGAAGAAATCTCAAAACACCACTAACCCAATATCGAGCCGTGTGAATCCATATATTGATTCCGTGACCGTCGGAGCACACTAATGACAACCGATCCCATATAGAAAATAACACCCTTGTCACGGGTGAAAGGAGGCGAACCTCAGAGTCAGGAACGCGAGAAAAACAAACTAACTTCCGCAACACGAAACTTTGTGACTAAATACTGAGGAGGAAATTAGATGAAACACTTTAGATATGTCTTGCCCGCGCTATTAATCGCCAGCTTTGTGCTTGGCGGATGCGCTCAGCCAACGCCTGAGACCATCATCGAGACCATTGAGGTCCCGGTCGAGGTCATCAAAGAGGTTGAGGTGCCGGCAGAACCCATCGACAAGACCATTGTTGAGTTCTGGACCACCGACAATGAGGAAGATCGCGTCGACCTCTACGAAGCCATAGCTGCAGCATATATGGCCGACCATCCCGACATCGATCTTCGCATCGTCCCCATTGACGAAGGGAGCATCACCCAGCGCATCGCTACTGCCCGGGCTGCAAATCGCCTGCCGGACATCGTCCGCATGGGCATTGAGCGCGTAGCTGCCTTCGCCGCTGATGGCATTCTTGACGAGGATGCGGCAGTTGCAACCATCGCCAGCATTGGCGAGGACGACTTCCGCGCGGGACCGCTGGACATGGTCGTCGACCCCGCAACCGGCAAGTACTCCGCAATCCCATTTGATGGTTGGATCCAGGCCATTTGGTACCGCGCCGACATTTTCGAGGCTGCCGGCCTAGCCGCACCGACAAGCTGGGACACCATCAACGCCGCTTGCGAAACACTGCCAGGCTCGGGCAATCTTCTGTACGCCCTGACGCTTGGCACTGATGCCGGACAGAACTACGGCCATCAGGTCTTCGAGCAGGTCGCGATGTCCAATGATGCCTGGCCTTTCGACGCAGACGGCAATGTCACGATGAACACACCCGAGATGATCGCGGCGCTCAAGTTCTACACCGACTTGCAGAGCTGCGCGGTTCCCGGCCCGCAATACTGGCGCGGGGCACGCGAAGCGTATGAGCTCGATCAGTCTGGTATGCTGTTCTACAGCACCTACATCATGGACGATCTTGTCGACGGTTCCGGTCTCGCCGACGGTGGCAGTGTCGATATCACCATTACCGATCTCGCCGGGAATACCGGTTTCGCTTCTGAGATGGCCGGTCCAAACGGCTCCGCTTCCTACGGCCAGTTGGTCACCCTGGGCATTATGCAGGGTGCTGATCCTGCGGCACAGGATGTGGTCAAGTTCTTCATGACCGGCGATAATTATCTCGACATCCTCGCCCTCGCCCCCTTCGGCAAAGTCCCAACGCTGAAGAGCGCAGTTGAGGGTTGGGGTGAGCTCAGCGACTACTTCGCGAACTACTCTGACGAGACACTGGCGCAGATCGCAGGTGGTTTCGATACGATGCAGCGCTGGCTTTTCCGCCCGGACTACGATGCCACAGAGAGAGCTGTGGTCGGTGATATTGAGGGACGCTTGTTGATCCCGACGGTCATCAGCAATATCGCTCTCGAAGGAATCATGACGCCGGAGACTGCAGCACAATTCCTGCAGGAGCAGGTTGAGCTACTGTTGGCGGAACGATCCGAATAGCGTCTTAGTGCTCTCTGAACAGAGGGGGCCTGGCTCATCGCCGGGCTCCCTCACTTAACTCCACTTATCATCAAGCAGCTTCCTTACGGGTATTTACCCTCGCGGATCTTTCCGCGGAAAGGAGCCCGATGACTGCCACCACGCAACACAAGCAATCGTCTTTTGCGAAACGCTGGAAGTCACTCGAATCGCGCGAGGGCAGGCTCGCCTGGGGTCTTGTCCTCCCAACGGCACTTATCGTCTTCGGATTGATCATCTTTCCGGCAATCTTCAGTGTTTGGATCAGTTTCCATGACGTCGGCTTGCATAACCTGAACGATGTTTTCCATGCCCCATTTGTAGGCTTTGATAACTATTCCAAAGTATTTCAGGACTTTGCCTTCAAATTTCAAGGGATGCAAAGTTGGGGAGCAGCAGTTACCAGCATCGTTTACTCCTTCCTCGCCACGATACTGACCCTGGTCGTAGGGCTTATCGCCTCACTTCTCCTTAACCTTCCTTTCCGTGGAAGAGGACTTGCCCGATCCATCTTCCTTTTCCCGTACGTAGCTCCAATCGTAAGCGTGGCCTTTGTTTGGCGATGGATTTTGGACCCGCGTCCCTCGGGCGTGCTCAACGATGTCCTCATGCGCCTGGGCCTCATCGATTTGCCGGTAGCATTCCTGGCTACACGTGGGTTGGCCCTTGCCATCGTCATCTTCTTCGAGGCATGGCGCTATTTCCCCTTCGCCATGCTCATGATCCTTGCCCGTCTACAGGCGATCGACAGCACACTTTATGAGGCAGCCGACGTCGATGGCGCGAGCGCATGGCAGAAATTTCGCTTCGTAACAATTCCCGAACTCAGGTATGTTCTGGGTGCTCTCTTCTTGCTCCGCCTGATGTGGACTTTTAACAAGTTCGACGACATCTTCCTGCTCACTGGAGGAGGATTCGGAACCAAGGTTCTGCCCGTCTTGACGTACGAGTTCAGTTTCCGACTATTGGACTTCGGAAGAGGCGCCGCAACCGCGATGATCCTTTTAGTTATTCTGGTTGTCTTCATGGCGTTTTACGTCGGGATCGTTATGCGGAATGTCGATGATGAATAAGAGGTGCAACCATGACTGACACACAGAAACAACTGACACGCTCTCAGGGTAAACACCTCAGCATACTTGACCGGACTGCACGCTGGATCACCCTGCCGCGTTTCATATTCGCAGCCACACTTTTCTTCTTTCTCACCAGTATTCTGTTTCCTTTTTATTGGATGATCAGTTCATCTTTCAAAACCCGTGCTGAAATCAGCGGGCGTGCACCTGTCTACATCCCGAGCGAATGGCGCCTTGATGCCTATCAAGAACTGTTCGATCCCGAAAGCCCTATCGGCAGATTCGGTACGAACATCGTTAACAGTGTCAAAGTCGCCATCCCCACTGCGCTCATCGCCGTGATTCTTTCTACGCTTGGTGCATATGCTGTTGCCCGGCTGAAATTCCGAGGAAAGGATATCCTGCTCAACGCCATTCTCATGGTGTATCTCTTCCCTGGAGTCTTGTTAATCATTCCATTATTCGCCATGCTCGCTCAAATCGGCACCAAAATGGGTTTCAATGTTCAGGACAATCTCGCCGTCCTGGTTGTTACCTACCTGGCAACGACGCTGCCGGTAGCACTCTACATGCTCGCCAACTACTTCAGGACCATTCCGGCTGAGATAGAGCAGGCTGCTATGATTGATGGTTGCAGCCGATTGGGTGTCATTTGGCGCATTACGCTGCCGCTGGCTGTTCCCGCGCTGGTCTCTGTGGCCATTTACACCTTCATGATCGCCTGGAACGAGTTCCTGTATGCACTCGTGTTTCTCAACAGCCGCGAGCTGTTCACTATGCCCATCAAGATCAACACAATCTACAATGAGCCGCAGTCAATACCGCACGTCGTCATGGCTGCTTCTACACTGATGACTCTCCCGGTTGTCTTTCTCTTCCTTGCGCTGGAGCGTTTCCTAACGGAAGGGCTTTCAGCCGGAAGCGTGAAAGGTTAATTTCAAAGTCACTACGATGTGCTGCAATGCCTGCAACATTGTAGGAATCCTCGAGAGTGGAGGAAGATGAGAGGCGCTGTCGCATTCAACCGCGCCTCTTTTTCATCGGAAGACAAATGATGCTTGCCTTGGCTTTAGCCCGGAACCCGAATTACGCGATATGCAGACTTCGATGGGGGGCTGCACAAAGTATCAGGAGAGACATTGCTTGGCGTTCAATTTCCAAATACAATCCGGAATTCTGAAGCAAGTATAGACTGCAGTGCTGTAAATTCCTGCCCTCACTCGTCAGCCAAGTATCCCAATGCGCAGAAGCGGATTAGCTAGGTCGAGTGATTCAGCGCAGACGGCTCTTCTTCATCCGGATTTGAGTCAAGAAGAAGGATGTGTTCGGAGCTTAAGGGTCTATCCAGAGTTATTTGCAAGGATCTATTTTAATAAAAATGAACGTATCTTAGTGTTAAACTCAGAGGAAAATGAAGAACGGTCCCTTTATTCCAGCAACGGTTGAGAGACTCAAACGGCACATCGCTTTGCTTTATGGCGAATCAAACATCAGCGATATCTACCCGCGTCTTGAACGAATTATTCAAAATCACCTGGCACAATCTCCATCGAATGCTACCCATGCAGGTCCGCTAACCGAAGAGGACGCGGTCCTTATTATATACGGCGATCAAGTCCTACGCAGCGGCCAGCTACCTCTTCAAACGCTGAGTTCCTTTCTTCAAAACCAAATAAAAGGGATCGTCAGTGGCGTACACATCCTGCCCTTCTTTCCATATTCTTCCGACGATGGTTTCTCCGTAATTGACTACCGCCAGGTGAATCCGGTTATCGGTAGATGGGAGGACATCACAGGGATTGCATCCGATTTCCGTTTGATGGTTGACGCGGTGGTCAACCACATCTCAGTGAAAAGTGCTTGGTTTCAGGGTTTCTTACAAGGCGATCGTCGTTATCAAGACTACTTCATATCCGTCGATCCAGAAGCGGATTTATCAATGGTTGTGCGGCCGCGCGACCTGCCCCTGCTCACACCTTTCGATACCCATAGTGGTCAATCTCATGTCTGGACAACCTTCAGCGCCGATCAGGCCGATTTGAACTATGGCAATCCAGATGTCCTCTTAGCGATCATCGACCTACTCCTTTTTTATTTTCGCCAGGGGACCCAATTGATCCGTTTAGATGCTATAGCCTTTCTATGGAAGGAAATCGGTTCTGCGTCCATTCACCTTCCGCAGACCCATGCCATCGTCCAATTAATGCGCACGATCGTGGATGCCATCGCACCGTGGGTCTATCTAATCACGGAGACAAACGTCCCTCATCGTGAGAATGTCTCTTACTTTGGTGACGGAAACAATGAAGCACACCTCGTATATCAGTTCGCCTTGCCCCCTCTTGTACTGCACACCCTTTTATCCGGTGATGCTGGAAGCCTGACTGCTTGGGCCTCTGAGCTTGAAACTCCTTCCCGAAACACAACTTTCTTCAACTTCCTCGCTTCCCACGACGGTATCGGCCTGCGACCTGCTCAAGACTATCTCTCTAGCAGTGACATAGACCGTCTCGTCGAGTGGACGGAAGAATGTAAGGGTGGAGTGTCTTATCGTCGTGTAGGCGAAGTCGAAAGGACTCCATACGAACTCAACATCACGTATTTCGACGCGCTGAGGGATCCAGGCAGCGCCGATACCCCTTCCCCAAGATGGATTTCCCGTTTCATCTGCTCTCAAGCCATCATGCTATCTATGGCTGGTATCCCAGGGATCTACTTCCATAGCCTGTTTGGATCAAGAAATGACCTGATGGGCGTCGAAGCAACCGGTCGATTGCGGTCGATCAATCGCGAAAAATTTCAAGCGGATGATCTCGCTCAAAAGCTCTCTGACCCCACGAACACAGCATCTCAGGTTTACCGCGCGTACTGCCGATTGTTGATGGCTAGAAAAAGCCATCCTGCCTTTAATCCATATGCCCCTCAACGCGTACTCAATTTACACCCCTGTATATTCGCTCTGCTGCGCACAGACCCTGATGGACTCAGGCGGATGATCTGTTTACATGAGGTGGCTGGCAAGACAACCAGATTGAATGTGGATATTCACGAGTCAGCCACCACTCATGCCGTCGATATTCTAACTGCCGAGGAACTTGACCTCCGCTCATGCGAACTTGAACCCTATCAGGTTCGCTGGATCACTCTCGATGAGTAAACGATACTGTGAGACCGCTCTGAGCTACGATCCGAACTCGCTACTATCACACCGCAGCCGTTGAGAACAGAGGACGTCTACCGTAGATACAACACAATCGCAAATCACCCTTCCATGATGCAAACACCCCCTCTATCAAGATCAAGCCTTTTACCTTATAGTCCTGAAGATATTTTCGGTATTTATTCCAACCAGGTCTTCACATCTCGAATTTCCACACCCTTATTCCGATCGAATAATTGCGCACAGAGCTGTTTTACGGTATCTTCTCCATCAGTTTTCAACAACCCCTCGACCAGAGCCCTTGGTTGATGTGCGTTGATCTATCGTGGACAATCTTACCGAGGTCCCACCGGACAAGAATGATGCTTACTGTATTAAGAGAAACGCTGCTTATTCGCACATTTATTGAGCTGTTCGGCGAAAACCCCACTCACAATAAACCTCAAATTCGTACTGAGGCCAGGGAGCGATTTTTTCGTCTTCTGACATCAAACACCTTCATTTCGGAGATACTATGAAATCCACACCCAGTCGCATCGGCTTCGTATCGACCCGTTTTTCAGGCACTGATGGCGTATCGCTCGAGACCGAGAAGTGGGCTACGGTTTTTAAACAGATGGGGCATGAGTGCTTTTACTTCAGCGGTGAGTCAGATCGCCCGGAGGAATCCTCCGTCGTCGTCCCCGAAGCTCATTTTAAACACCCCGACATAGAGGCCATAAATCGCGATCTCTTCGACGATATTTCCCGCTCATCGAAAACTTCCGGGCTTGTCCAAGCCATCCGCTTCCATTTGAAGCAGCACTTGTACCAATTCCTGAGAACCTTCGACATCAACCTTCTGGTCATTGAGAACGCATTCGCAATCCCAATGAACGTACCCCTCGGTCTAGCAATGAGCGAGCTCATCGCCGAGACGAACATCCCGACGATCGCACATCATCACGATTTCTCCTGGGAGCGCAATCGCTTTGCTGTCAACGCCGCCGGGGACTACCTTCGCTCTTCTTTCCCACCGATCCTGCCTTCGATCTACCATGTAGTGATCAATTCCTTCGCCGCACAGCAGCTGGCTCTCCGGACCGGCGCCCGCTCATTGCTTATTCCCAATATTATGGACTTCGATAACCCGCCTCCTCCTCCCGACGAGTACGCACGCGATTTGCGCGAGTCCTTAGGAATTGGACCGGAACAGCACTTCCTCCTCCAGCCAACACGAATCGTCCCGCGCAAGCGTATTGAACTCGCTATCGAGTTAACCCGAAGGGTCGATTCTGATAGTGTGCTTGTGATCACGCATCAATCTGGAGATGAAGGCTCGGCATACGAACAACGATTGCGTGAATATGCCGATCTAATGGGCACCCGCGTCATTTTCGGATCAGAGATTGTTAACCATCACCGAGGCGAAACAGAAGATGGTCGCAAGATTTACTCGCTCGCAGACTCCTACCAGCAAGCCGACTTAGTCACTTACCCATCGACGGTCGAAGGTTTCGGGAACGCTTTCCTCGAGACGCTCTACTACAGACGTCCGCTTGTTATCAGCAACTATGCCATCTTTAAGACCGACATCCAACCAAAAGGGTTTCGTGTAATCGGCTTCGATGATTTTATTGAAGACGAGACTGTAAAGAAGGCGAGGGCAATCCTCGATGATCCATCCATCGGGGAAGAAATGGCGGAGCATAACTATCAGATCGCTCGCCGTCATTACTCGTACCACATACTTGAAAGCAATCTGGCCACCATCATGAACCAATGTATGGGATCCTGATCGTAGTTTTTCGGTTTCATTATTTAAAATCTTGGAGCTTGTTAAACTCTTGACCCAACAAACACAACCCTCCGACCGTTCGTTTTTTCAGACAGTCTTTCTCTCGCCGGAAGAACCTCGCCTGCGAGCGGGTTGGCGCCTGCTTCTGCACATAATCCTATACCTTGTGGTACTGATAACGCTAAGCCTCGGAGCGCTGCTCCTCTATCGAGGAGAAGTGGGGGTCATAATAACGTCGATTTCCCCCGCGATCATGATCGAGCTGGTCAGCATCCTGTCTGCAACCTTTCTCGCTCGACGTTTTCTGGATTACCGGAGTTTTTCATCCCTCGGCCTCCAGATCGACCGGCGCACCGTTTATGACCTTATTGTTGGATTCTTCATTCCCGGTCTGATGATGGCCTTGATCTATCTTGTCGAATACGCCGCGGGCTGGACGCAATTTCAGGGGTGGTCATGGCAGACTGTGGGGATGGGCCAATCGGTCATCGGCCTGCTAGGCGGCCTCTCGGCTTTCATCCTGGTTGGTATCAGCGAAGAGATTTTTAGCCGGGGTTATCACTTGCAAAACCTTATGGATGGATTGAACCTTCACTGGGCTCTGTTTCTCTCATCGAGTGTCTTTGCACTCCTGCACTTCTTTAACCCCTCCAGCAGCCTGATGTCGACCCTCGGCTTACTGGCCGCTGGTTACTTCCTAGCGTATGGGTGGGTCCGGACCCGCAGACTTTGGCTTCCTATTGGCCTCCATATTGGTTGGAACTTCTTTGAGGGAAATGTATTCGGTTTTCAAGTGAGCGGGCTTGATACTTTCCGTCTTCTTCTGCACACCCCTTCCGGTCCGGAATTTATCACCGGTGGGGCCTTCGGCCCTGAAGCTGGGTTGATAGCCATCCCGGCAATGCTGCTCGGTGCCTGGCTAGTCAAGCTGTACACACGCGAACGAGTCAAGATTCGCTCCAACAACGCCTGAGCACCCAATCCCGCACCAGCAAGATTAAGAGCTTTCTACTGCGACACCTCACCCTAACCTGACCCTCTTTCGAGATAATGACGGTCATCGTCTCCTATTTCACATCTCGTCTTATCAGACATGTTTCGCCTCGTATGAGCACAGTTCATTTTCTACGAACCGGCTGCTCGCGACAGAGAGGGGACTTTCAAAATCACGATGACCGATGAATCGCGCTTGACTCAAGGGAACGTTTGTTCTATACTGCGACTAATCTAGAACACCTGTTCTTTATGGAGGTCGGCCATGTCAACATTTGCTAGAAGTACTCGTCCAACGCTGGGATCCCAGCTCAATGCAGTCGTACGCAACGCTCTCGACCGCATCCAGGTGCCGCGCACGTCCTTGTTCGGCCTGATCATGATTGGCGCACTGATCGCCTTCGAAGTCTTTAACTACGGGACAACCGAGTTCGCCCTCACGGATCTTCTCGGCAGTCTACGATTCGCAGGGCTGCGCTGGTCAACAATCCTCGCCCTCGCGTTCTGCAGCATGGACTTCGCCGGAATCGCGCGCTTGTTCTCTCCCGATCAAGGTAATATTCGTTCTGGAGAACTTTGGTACCTGCTTGGAGCCTGGCTCCTGGCTGCTACTATGAACGCGATGCTCACGTGGTGGGCGGTCTCCCTTGCCCTGCTTGAGCACGTAGGCTTAGGAAATGAAATCCTGGGACGTGAAGCATTGCTCGGTTCTGTCCCGGTATTTGTCGCCCTTCTCGTTTGGCTTATTCGCGTCTTGATGATCGGGACTTTCACACTGACCGGAAAACACCTGACGAACAAAACATCGCGTCGGTCAACGGCGTCCAGACGCGCCGCGAAGCGGGTGACTGCGACCATGGCCAAGCCAACAGAACGCATGCCGCATACGTCTATCCAGGACCATCCCGCGCAGAAGCCTCAGCCCCAACCAAAGCGCAATGGTAACTACCGTCAACGATCCCTAGCGGCCAAGCCACCGCTCTCGCGCTGATCCTTCATGGGCATACGTACTTGGAGCGAAATGGAGGGGGAGAGCATCCTGCAGGATGTTAGCAGCAATCTTGCTATTCCTGCATGCTCCCCCTCCTTTCCTATCCACAGTATCCCTCTTATCCTTTTGGTCGCGCTCGCAATCGCAGTTACCCACTCATTTGGCGCGTTGCGCGAGCGTTTTCTTTTGGCCATCAATGAAGACGCCGCTGTCTCAATATCCAGCATCGATGAATTTGATGGCGTAGACGGGGAACATATACCTAATCAGCACTTCAATCCAGCCCACGAACTCAACCTAACAGCATTTACACCAGAAGTTCAACGCTGGGGTGTTCAAATTGAGCGCTGGGCGGAAGCTCACGATCTCCCGCCGGAACTTGTCGCCATTGTTATGCAAATCGAATCGTGCGGTAATCCAACTGTAGTTTCGAGCGCTGGCGCGCGCGGTTTATTCCAGGTCATGCCTTTCCATTTTGGTGTTGGTGAGGACTGGATGGATTCCGAGGTCAATGCCGCACGGGGCATGGCGTATCTCGCGCGTTCTTATCAACTATCCAATGGCAAGATCAACTTAACGCTTGCGGGTTATAACGGCGGTCATAGCGTAATCGTACGCCATCCCTCTACGTGGTCCGATGAGACCCAGCGATACGTTTATTGGGGGACCGGGATCTGGAGCGATCTTGACAGCGAGACGGTTCCCGGATTCACCTTGAATGAGTGGTTAATCGCTGGTGGTGAACATCTTTGCCGGCAATCCGCAAACGTCTCCATTCTCTCGTATTCACAAATCCGTCTTACCGACGAAGGGTCTACACCGATCGGCTTGCTAGATGCGCTCTATTGCTGACAGCGGTCTCTGCGGCATAATCACCTACATGTCCCGTCCATGCGGAAACAATATTCAGACTTATTCACCCCTTGAGGCCGCATCAAGGAACTTTATTTCCCTCTCTTCCTGCGGATGACACGATCCTTCTAGCAGTGGAAGAGAAATAATAAACGTCGTGCCCTCGCCAATAGATGACTCAACATCGATATTCCCTCCATGATGGCGAGTAATCCAATAAGCAATCGATAATCCCAAACCGGCGCCAGCTCCTTTGGTTCTGTTTCGAGATGGGTCCCGACGATAAAAGCGCTCAAAGATTCTCAACAACTCATCTTCTGGGATACCAGGTCCTTCATCAATCACACTGAGCTTTGCCCACTGCCCTTCACACTTCAGAGCCAGACGCACTTCGCTCCCATCAGGGGCATGTTCAAGTGCGTTTGCGACAACATTGAGTAAAACTTGCTTCAATCGATCTCGATCACCTTCTACACGCGCTTGATCTTCATCCCCAATTCGCACGTTAACTCTATCTCCTGCAAGGACTTTCGCTTGCCGAAACACCTCTAACATCAACGTATCAAGTTCAACCGGGTCTTTTGAAAGGGGGAGTTTTCCTGTCTCAGCTTGTGCTAGCAACAGCAGATCACGCACAAGGCGCGTAAGACGATCTACTTCAGAGCTGATCGCATCCAAGGACTCCTCATCAGCCACGCCAAATTGCCGGATAAGGTCGACATTTCCACGGATCGCTGTTAACGGTGTTCGCAGCTCATGTGAGACATCAGCGAGGAACCGCTTCTGTGTGTTAAAAAGACCCTCCAGTCTTTCCATGGTTGCATTGAAGGCTTGAATCAATCTACCCACTTCATCCGTCGTGCGCCCAAAGAGTGGAATCCTTCGCGAGAGATCATCTGCACCCGTAATTTGAATTGCGGTTTGAGTGACATGATCGAGTGGACTCAGGGCTGCACCGGCCACCAAATACCCAAATATCGCAGCAACAATCAACGCCAGGAGTTCTCCCACCAGAAGCATGATCAACAGCGTCTGCGTAACTAAATTGACTGTCGCCAAAGAAGTGCCAAGCTGCAAATACCCCAAAACTTCGTTCCCGGGCGTTGATAGCACTGGCACGGTTAGTATGCGGTAATCTACCCCCAGAATATCTCGTGAGCTGAATACATTCTCATCCATGGAGATGTTTTCAGGATCGAAAGCCCTTTCCACTGGCGGCGTATTGTCCGACTGCCATACGATTTCCCCATCATCCCCTAAGATCTGCACCGTGACATTGGAAGTTAATTCCAGTGCCCTAAGAGTAATCGCCAAATCTTCCGGAATTCCATCTGCCAGCGTAAGAAGGATGTCGTCCGCAGTGCGATCAAGTGTTTTTTCAATCTGGTTTGTGAGGTTAAAGGAGAGCATAACATAAACAATACTGCCGAAGAGGACCAAGATAACAGCGAGTACAGCGGTATACCAGAGCGTTAAACGAGCACGGAGAGTCACGAATTTTCTCGAAGCACGTATCCGACACCTCGAACAGTATAGATGAGGCGCGGTTCTCCTTCCGATTCGGTCTTCTGTCTCAGGTAACGCACATACACCTCGATAATGTTGCTCTCTCCCCCAAAATCATAGCCCCATACACGGTCATAGATCAGATCTCGAGTGAGTACCTGGCGCGGGTTGCGCAAGAAGAGCTCCAACAATTCATACTCTTTTGCGGTCAGTTCGACCTCGCGTTCACCCCTGAATACCTGATGCGTTCCTGTATCCAGCCGCAGATCGGCAAAGGTCAGAATTTCCGGCGCTTCCGTCTTTGCACGCCGGATAAGCGCCCTTATTCGTGCTAAAAGTTCATTTAGAGCAAATGGCTTAACAAGATAATCATCTGCTCCAGCATCCAAACCCAGTACTCGATCGGATACTGACTCTTTCGCAGTAAGCATTATGATTGGCAGGTCACTGGCGGCGCGTAATCGCCGGCACACTTCCAATCCGTCCAAACCCGGTTCTATTTCAGGAAGCATCCAATCGAGGATGACCAGGTCAGGAGGGTTATCCCTTGCAACCTGAAGCCCTTCCGTCCCGTTCACAGCAGTTAGAACACGGTACCCTTCATACGCCAAGCCTCGGCGCAGAAATTGTAGAATTCGCTCTTCGTCTTCGACGATCAATATCTTCTCATGCATTGAGTATCTGGTTCCTCGTCGAACTTGATGATATCTGTTGCCGATACGAGTTATTCGCCAATGGAATTATCTTCATAATAAGTACGACGAGGCACGAATAATAAGTCATAATGGTTGTGATAGGTTGTCATTCTTATCAGAAGCACAAATGGCGCTAAAATCCTCTTAGCTCCCAGACGGCAGCTTTCTCAAGCGCAGAGCGTACTTCTTCGTCGCTTCGCTCCTCAGAATTACACACTCGCATCTTAATCAAGTCGTCTTACGACTAGCAGAATTTATACCACAGCGCCGGAGGAAATGGATGAAGCCGCCACAAAGGGCGGCTCCATATTCGCTCTGTGCGTGTGCGCTATGCTAGTTCTATAGTAGCGCCTGCTGTCTCGAGCTTGGTCTTTGCATCTTGCGCAGCTTCTTTCCCTACTTGCTCGAGAACTTTCGCCCCTACTGTTTCGGCGAGGTCCTTTGCATCCTTTAAGCCAAGCTGAGTGATCTGGCGGATAGCCTTGATTACATCGATCTTCTTCGGTCCAACATCCTTGATAATCACATCGAACTCGGTCTTTTCTTCCACATCTTCACCCGCCCCTGCTGCGGCAACGGCAGCAACAGCAACCGGTGCTGCGGTTGAAACACCCCATTTCTCTTCCAGCAACTTGGTGAGTTCAGCTGCCTCAAGTATGGTTAGTTTGCCAAGGTCCTCTGCAATTTTCTCAATGTTTGCCATTGTTTACGATCTCCTTTTTATTTTTTTTCTAATACAAATTTTTAAAAACAAGTAGTTAAGCTGCTGCAGCTTCTTTTTCAGAATACGCCTTAAGGACGGTTACCACTTGCCGCACAGAACCCGATAACACCCTGGCTATCTGTGCTGCTGGCGCCTGCAACGTACTAAGCAGCTGTGCTTGTACAACAGGCATTGGCGGAAGTGCTGCCAAGCTCTTCACCCTACCGCTATCGAGGATTTCTCCGTCGATGACCGCTCCTTTGACCCGAAATACTTTTGTCTGTTTGGAGAGGTCGACGATTGCTTTCGCCAATCCTGTGACATCTTCGTCTGTCGCCCCGATCGCTGTCGGCCCATCAAGAAAACCCTCAGGTTGCGGCATGCCGATATCATCTATCGCTCGCTTTGCCAGTGTATTCTTGATTACGTAGAACTCGCCGCCTATTTCGCGAATCCTCCCACGCAGCTCTTCGAGTTCCTTAACACTCACACCCGCATATTCTGTGAATATCACAGCGGTGTTCCGACTAAGGATATCTTTATACTGCGCAACAAGTTTTTCCTTCTGTTCTTTTGTGATTGCCAATTCCTCTCACCTCCTTCTATCGATAAATAAATTGAGCCTCTGCTTCGCGATGACCATTGAAGCAAAGGCTGATGAAGAAAGCGTTGGTTGACGATCTTGCTGCTTTCAAGCCTTCACCTGGGCAGGGTATTAAGCCGTCAACTAGTGACATGGCGCCTGCTGTCTTCGGCGAAGCTGCGTGTTCTTTTCCGAGAAAGGTATCTGTCTCAGTTAACTCCTATACTTATTCTACCATTGCAATTGCTGCGCTGGGGTCAACTCGTATCCCCGGTCCCATCGTGCTCGTTATAGTGATCGATTGGAAAAATGCTCCCTTTGACGCCGGTGGCTTCGATCGCCGAACCGAATCTATGAGCGCGGAAAAATTCTCAAACAACTTTTGCGTTTCAAAGGAAGCTTTACCAATAGGGACATGCAAATTCGCAGTTTTATCCGTTCGGAATTCTACCCTGCCCGCCTTTAATTCCTTTATTACGCGCGGCAAATCATCATCGGGAACAACAGTCCCGGCCTTTGGATTTGGCATTAGTCCGCGCGGACCCAGTATCTTTCCCAGCCGCCCAACCGTGCTCATCATTTTCGGTGTTGAGACTGTGGCGTCGAACTCAAACCATCCATTCTGGATTTTTTTTATGATCTCATCGTCGACAATGTAATCCGCACCCTCTTTTTGGGCCTCACGTGCGGCTTCACCCTCTGCAAAGACAAGAACACGAACGGTTCGCCCTAGACCATGCGGCAACATTACGGTGTCTCGCACCTGTTGCTCGGCGTGTCGTGGGTCAACGCCAAGCCGTATGTGTACTTCAATGGTGCCGTCGAACTTCGTAAACGAAGTCTCCTGCGCCAACTTCACCGCTTCCATAGGCTCGTATTTTTTCGTCCGATCTATCTTTGCGAGCGCTTCGAGGTACTTTTTTCCATGCTTTGCCATTTTGAAATACTCCCTGTGGTGCTTACGGGCTAGTCTTCGCTAGCCCTCCCACTAATTCTCAACCGTGCCTTCAACAACGATGCCCATGTTCCGCGCCGTCCCCTCTATCTGGCGCATTGCACCTTCGATGTCGACGGCGTTCAAATCCTTCATCTTGATCTCAGCGATCTCGCGAACTTGATCCCTGGTGACTTTTCCGACTTTCTCCCGGTTTGGTTCGCCAGAGCCCTTCTCAACACCTGCCGCTTTGCACAATAGAACCGCAGCCGGGGGGGTCTTTAATATGAATTTGAAGGAGCCATCCGTGAAAATACTGATCTCTGCCGGGATGATTTCTCCTGTCTTGCTCGATGTCCGCGCGTTGTATTCCTTACAAAATACCATCAGGTTAATGCCATGGGGTGCCAGCGCCGGCCCTATCGGGGGTGCCGGATTGGCTTTTCCTGCCTCGATCTGAAGCTTAACAATTGCCTTTATTTTCTTTGCCACGTGCTTACTCCTTTTGTGGTGTTAACGGGCAGAATAGCCCTCCCACATGCGATCCTTCAAGATCACGCTTTATCAACTTGCAGGAAGTCTAACTCTACGGGTGTTTCACGACCGAAAAATGACACCATCACGCGAACCATTGCGCGCTCCATATCGATGTCCGCTACTGTTCCGATGAAATCGTTAAATGGGCCATCGGTAATTCGTACTTTTTGCCCGATTGTATATGCCAATTTGATGCGAGGGGCATCTGCCTCCATCCGCTTAACTATTTTCGCTACTTCCTCCGGCCGCAGGGGGGTCGGCTCGTTACCCATCCCCACAAATCCCGTCACACCCGGAGTATTGCGTACGACATACCACGAATCTTCATCCAAGATCATTTGAACAAGAATGTACCCTGGGAAAACGCGTCGCTCCACAGTTCTGCGTTTTCCATCTTTAACTTCGATCTCTTCCTCGGTAGGGACAACCACGTCGAAGATCTTATCCTTCATCCCCATCGTCTCGATCCGTTGTTCGAGGTTGTGCCGAACCTTGTTTTCATATCCTGAATAGCAATGAATCACAAACCACTCACGGCCATCCGCAGTTGCTTTTCCCTTCTCCGCTGCGACTTCAGTGGCCTCTTTGGGTTCCTCTTGCTCATCCGCAGTTTCAAGCGCGCCCTCCTGCGTTTCAGCAGCGGGGTCATCCACGCCTTCTTCTGCCGCATCCGCTTCAAGCCCCACTTCTACGGTCTTAATAGCCTCATCTCCCAAATCCTCAGACTCTTCCTCATCGGCGACAAAATCATTCTCTGCCGAGGTCTCATCTTCGGATTTGTCACTTTCTTCTGGAATCAAATCACCTTCAGCGGAATCGTCGACGCCGGTTTCGGATTCATCCTCAGCGGTTTCCGACTCAGCTAAGCTTTCGTCCGAACCTTCAGGCGCCGCGGTTTCTTCACCCACCGGGGATTCTGACTCTGTCGTGGCATCCTCAAGATTCTCGTCCTCGCCCGATACCACTTCTTCGATCTCGGGTTCGTTCTGAGGATTACCATCTTCCTTTTTATGTTCTTCCATGAGCGCTATTCGCCGATCTATCCAAGACTGATGATAAATCCCATCACCCTTGAGAAAATATAATCCAAGGTGCCCAGCAATCCACTCATAAAACCAACAACGATCAACACGATGATCGTTAACTTGGTAGCCTCCTGACGCGTAGGCCAGGTAACCTTCTTCAATTCCGCACTTGTATCACGAAAATAGCGGACTACGGGATTTAATTTCTTTTTTGAGGCGGCTCTTGATTTTGCCACTCAAACACTCCTCAGATTAAACGACGCCATTATCTTTCAGGCGTCGCAGCTCGATCAGGCAGGCGAGGCAGGACTCGAACCCGCAACCCCCGGTTTTGGAGACCGGTGCTCTGCCAAATTGAGCTACTCGCCTGTACAGGGTCTTAGCAACCCCTACTTGGTCTCACGATGCAGTGTGTGTTTCCGGCAACGCTTACAATACTTATTAAATTCCAATCGACCCGGGTCGTTTCGCCGGTTTTTCTCGGTCGTGTAATTTCTTTCGTGGCAGACGGTACATTCCAGTGTAACGACTGGGCGAACATCTTTCTTAGCCATATTCTAATTACTGCGCCTATTTAAACTGCCTTCGGCGCAAATCTCCTACTCTAATATTTCAGTAATAACGCCCGCTCCAACCGTCAAACCGCCTTCACGGATCGCAAACTTCGAACCTTTCTCCAACGCCACCGGCGTGATCAGCTCCACCGTCAGATTCACA
>SDBU01003604.1_pt1 | contig 19580 bp, 14 predicted proteins | sample 2277071 | NCBI WGS metagenome assembly SDBU01 (sample SAMN10397929, study PRJNA504765) | marine sediment metagenome | isolation source: marine sediment core GS08_GC12, 126 cmbsf | place: Arctic Ocean: Gakkel Ridge, Loki's castle | collected 2008 | reverse complement strand
CCTTATATAATATAGTGGACACTATTTTTGTCGGCAGGGGAGTGGGACCACTGGCTATTGCTGCACTTTCCATTGCACTGCCTATGCAGATGGTAATAATGGCTCTCGGCCTGATGATAGGTGTCGGCAGCGCTTCAGTAATATCCAGGGCGCTTGGCAGGAACAGGAAAGACATTGCACGGAATGCCTTTGGAAATGGGGTAGCGCTCAATTTGATACTCGGTACCTTATGCATGGCTGTAAGTTATCTTTTTATAGATAAGGTCCTTATTTTCTTTGGAGCTTCCAGCCAGGTCCTTCCTTATGCCAGGGATTATACCTATATAATCCTGCTCGGTTTTATATTCTTTTCTTTTTCCCTGGGAAGCAATAATTATATCAGGGCTGAAGGCAATCCCAGGGCAGCGATGTATCCCATGATCATCGGTGCAGTAATAAATATTATGCTCGATCCACTTTTTATTTTTGTCTTTAAAATGGGTATCAGGGGAGCGGCCATTGCCACTGTGATCAGCCAGGTCGTAAGCTGTATATATATTATTTCCTATTTCTATTTTGGGAAAAGTATCTTCAGGTTGAGTTTTTCCATGTTCAAATTGAAGTCCGGAGTCGTAAAGGAGATCCTTTCTATTGGATTTCCTTCCTTTCTGAGAACAACTGTAGCCGGTATAATAGTATTGATATTCAACAGGCTTCTTTTTTATTATGGAGGTGATCTCTATATCGCCATAATGGGAATCGGCCTGAGGATCCTGAGTTTTATACAGATGCCCATAGTAGGTATTACCCAGGGATTTTCTACGGTCGTCGGATTTAATTATGGGGCGAAGCAGTACGGGCGGGTTAAAAAAGTCCTGGGTGTAGCCATCCTCTGGACCGTGATCATTGCAGGTACAGGTTTTTTGGTCATGATGATAACGCCCCGGCTGGTACTGCGCCTTTTTAGCGATGATGCAGCATTGATCGAAGAGGGGGTCTCGATTTTAAGGATAGTGGTGATCCTCCTTCCATTCATAGGAATACAGATGCTGGGGGGAGGCTTTTTCCAGGCAATTGGAAAAGCTGTTCCTGCTCTTTTGCTGACCATATCCAGGCAGATACTATTCCTGATACCTGCTGTACTGCTGCTTCCGGTTTTCCTGGGCCTAAACGGGATATGGATCGCAGTTCCTGTTGCAGATTTCCTCTCGATCTCAGTGACTGCTATCTGGGTATTCAAGGAGACAAGGACTTTTGGCAGGGCGAAACTCCGCTCTGCATGATCTGCCAGATCCAGCCTTTATCGAAAACAGCCTCTCCAGCGGTGTTGCTTCAGGGATCGGTAGTTTTTCTGTAATTGTGTACCGGAACCACAGCACCAGAACATCCTGTAAGCTGCAGGGTAGGCTGCTTAAGCCATTTACTTGTCTTTAAGTTATATTTAAGTCAATATAATAATATATGTTAGGATAAAAAATAATTTATATTAAATATTGACATTTATGTGAAAATAATATATATTAAACAATAATTAAATAACTAAAATAAAATATTAATAAAAATTAGAAGCTTTGAAGCTTTTCTTAAATTTGGACGCTTAGGGAAAGTGGAGCGAGTAGCGTAACCGGCTAATTTAGCCGGTTTTTGTTATTTGGGGGGCTTTTTTAAGATGAATGTATTAAATACTGCATTTGGCTTGTATTTAACCGATCATAAATTATTAATGATAATAACCTGCTCTATTATATTGTTCCTGATTTCCATTATCGTTTTAGTCAAGAAAAGAAATCTTAAGAACACAAAAGAAGAGATAAAAAAAAGGCAGCAAAATGACCTGGTCTTAAAGCTTAAAAGAATAAACACCTTAAGATATAAAGGCGCTGTCTCGAAGATAGAGTTTGAGAAAAGAAGGGAATCAGTTTTCCAGGCGGCAAATGCCCATAAGGTGCCAGGATACAGATCCAATGGAAAAGGGCTGTTGGGACAATACTTTAAAGCAGTAGAGGAATCCGATGATAATGTGATCATGGTACTGAGCGGGATCATTGAATTTGCCAATCAGAAGACTTTACTGGCATTGGGGTATTTAAAGGAAGAGTTTTATTCAAAAAAAATAATAGATTTTATTCATCCAAATGACCAAAATAATTTTAAAGGTTATCTGGCAAAAATAATGAAAAATGAAAAACTTATTCATAATAATATTTTCAGGTTCATTGATAATAAGGGAAATACCAGATGGCTCGAGTTCAGTTCACTGCCGATTTCACTGGGCAGCGGGGCAGCTACCCTCAATTTTTTTAATGATATCACAAGCAGCAAAAATGCAGAGAAAGAATTACTGGAAGTCCAGGATAGATTTCATACACTATTTGAAGAATCCCCCATACCCCTCTGGGAATTAGATATCACCGATATAAAAGAATACATCGATTCTATCATCGGAAAAGGGGTCATTGATTTCAAGGAGTATTTCAGGGCCCATCCGGAAAGTGTTTCAGGATGTGCCAGCATGTTAAAAGTCACCCAGATAAACAGGGCCAATCTTGAATTATTCATGTTAAAAAGCAAAAAAAAGATCAGTGATTATTTTATCCAGATCCTTGGCAAAGAGTTAAGGGATATATTTGTAGGATGGCTGGCGACTATTGCCGGGGCCAAAGATATATTTGAAGGTGAAGCGGCCTTCAGCACTTTAAATGGTCAGAAAAAGAATATTGCTTCAAGATGGATAATCGTCTCAAATGGCAGTAAGACTTATTCAAAGGCGATTGTATCAATGATCGACATAACAGAGCATAAAAGTATAACAGACCAGATCCAGAGTCTCAGCCAATTCCGGGAGAGTATCATTGATAATGCCAGCCTCTGGCTTAATGTTTTTGACAGGGAACTCAATGTCATTGTATGGAACAAAGCCGCAGAGAACATCAGCGGTTATGAGCGCAGTGAAGTGGTGGGGCACAATAAAATATGGGAATGGCTCTATCCTGACCCAGGCTATAGAAAAAAAGTAATCGATTATATATTTTCAATGATCAATAGAAAGATAACAGATGAGGATTTTGAGACTACGATCCGGTGCAAAAATGGGAGGACCAGGATCATAATCTGGAACTTTAAAAACTTTAATGGGGCTGATAATAAAAAAATAGGATTGATCGCAATAAGCCGGGACCATACGGACAAGAAAAAAATGGAAGAAAAATTAAAATATATTGCTTCCCATGATGCACTGACCGGAGTTTACAATAGGGCCTTTTTTGAAGAACAGCTCCACCTGCAATTTGAGGAGAGGAATTCTAAAAATGCCATACTCCTCCTGGATATCGACGGCCTGAAATATGTCAATGATACGGTAGGGCACCAGCATGGGGATAATCTGATCAAAAATCTCTCCAGGACCTTAACTAAGACCTTCAGGCCGGGTGATGTGGTCGCACGGATCGGCGGGGATGAATTTGCTGTACTGATAAGGGACGCAAGCAGGGACAAGCTTGAAAGTGTTGTCGAAAGGCTCTATTCCAATATTGGTGCATTTAACCAGGACCTAAAGAAGGGCCAGTATCCCCTGAATGTGTCATATGGTTATTCGATCAGGGGTTCTGGCCCCGGGACAGCAATGGAGACTTTCAAGGAAGCAGACGACAGGCTTTACGAGAATAAGATCCCAAAGAGGGAAGAGGTAATAAAATCAGCCCTGGCCGCCATCAGGGCGACCATGCTGGAAAAAGATTCTGTTGTAGAGGAACATATGGAAAGGCTCAAAAGTACTGCTGCACTGTTTGGGGAAGTAATGAATTTAAACCAGGAAAACAAGGATAAACTTATTCTTGCAACCGAGCTTCACGATATCGGTAAAGTCGTCATTCCGGACAATATTTTAAATAAGAACGGCTCACTCAACCATGATGAGTTTGACATAATAAAGAAACATTCTATATCCGGATACAGGATAGCAAAAGCGACCCCGATGATAGAAAATATTTCTGAATACATCCTTTATGCTCACGAAAGATGGGATGGGACCGGTTATCCTGACGGGCTCAAAGGAAAGGATATTCCTTTAATATCAAGGATGGTTTATATTATTGATGCTTATGACGCTATTATTAATAATAGGCCCTATAAAAATGCACATAGTGAAAAAGATGCTATAAAAGAGATCAAAAGATGCAGCGGGACCCAGTTTGATCCGGCCCTGGTAAATATTTTTATCAATAAAGTATTAAAGACTAAAAAATTAGAATTAGCAGGCCAGGGAAAGAGATAATATTTTACACAAAAATAAAATGATATTAATACTTGCCTGATTCAGATAAAATTAGATCAAAACCTGATTTTAAAAGGCAGCTATTTTTATAGAAAAAGAAAAAATACCTGAAGGTATTGCCGGGGCACTGCTGGAAAGCAAAAAGACAGTAGTGCTTACCGGGGCCGGGATCTCAACGGAGAGCGGTATTCCTGATTTCAGGAGTCCCGGTGGAATATGGTCAAAATTTGATGCCGGAGTAATGACCAGCAGCCTGTTGTATGAAAATCCTGAAGAGTTTTTCAAGCAGGGAATGGCCATGTTGGGTTTTCTGGAAGACATCGAAAATACAAAACACCATGTGGCCCACCAGGTCCTGGCAGAAATGGAAAAAGAGGGCCTCCTGGCATGTATAGTAACCCAGAATATCGACGGCCTCCATCAAAAAGCAGGTTCAAAAAAAGTATATGAGGTGCACGGTAATATAAGAGAAGGATACTGTGTGTCATGCAACAAAAAAGTTGAATTCAGCCTTTTGACCCGCAAGATAAAAGAAGGCGAGATCCCTCCCATATGCGGCGAATGCGGGGGAATGTTGAGGCCGGGTGTGGTGCTTTTTGGAGACAGGCTTCCGGATTGCTACCAGGAAGCTTTAGCAGAAGTCAAAAATAGTGATCTGCTCCTGGTAATCGGCTCCAGCCTGGAAGTGGCCCCGGTGAACAATTTACCGGCACTGTCAAAAAAATATATTATCATAAATAAGGAGAAAACTTACCATGACAGAAGTGCCTGCATAGTGTGGCATGAGAAGGCAGGCGCGGCACTCGAAAAGATCTGGCAGCTAATACAAGGTCCAATAAATATTTAAAGAACTTTTTTTAATTTTTAGTATTGAGTATAATCATAACTTTCTGGAATATCTTGAAAGGATTTTAAGATGATCATTAAAAAAAAGGAAAGCTGCAGTCCCATACTAATGGAGAGTGAAGATATTAAAGGGGTAAAATTTTATCCGGCCATAACAGAAAAGGATGGAGCTCCAAATTTTGCAATGAGATTATTTGAGATCAGCCCGGACGGCCATACCCCAAATCATAAGCACGGCTGGGAGCATGAAGTGTATATCGTTGGTGGAGATGGATTTGTCCTGGAGGGAACTGAAAAAAGGGAAATAAAAAAAGATGATTTTGTTTTTATTGATGGTAATGAGGTCCACCAGTTTATGGCAGGAGATGAAGGGATGAGCATGATCTGTGTCGTTCCCCATGAGGGACAGCCGACCTGAACCCGGATATTATGGATAAGCAGGATCATATTGGGTATAATATTTAAACCATGGAAATGATTTCAAAAAATAATATAAAATGGCCGTATTTTTTTATTATTGCCATAAACACATTTTTTGGATGGCAGATACTTAAAACTTTCCTTTCACTCCTGGTAAATTTTTACAGGGAACGCCCGGATATATCCCTGACTGATGTAGGGATATATGCAGTGATATCATTTTCACTTGTCTTTGCCGCAGGTTTTTTATTTAAGCTGGGCCGCAGGCCCTTATTGTGGGTCATACTTGGCGGAGTGGGCCTTATAAGGATGATCCTCCAGCTAAATTCCTGGCCGTCCCTGAGCCTTGCAATGTCTGCGGTGGGCACAATCCTCTGGCTGGCAAGTTTTATTCTTTTCATCTCCCTGCTCCAGCAGGAAAAGATCGACCTGTTTTATACATTTTTCCCGGGCCTGTTATTCGGGATAAGCCTGGCCACGGCTGTCCACGGGCTCTTAGGCACATGGGACATGGTCTGGAGATCTGATCCATTTATAACTGCAGATGTAATTTTAATCGTATTGGTCCAGCTTTGGCTGATTTCAAGACTGTCTGGTGATTTAGGACAGGTGAAGCTGTCAGATGGAAGAAAAACTGTTTTTTATACCCTGGCTGTTTTAATGCCTTTTATATTTTTACAATTATTTAAATTCCAGAATATTGCGGCCCTTAGCGCCGTTACAGGTTTCAGCACAGTTATTTCACTTACAGTAGTGCTTGCTTCAAATGCTGCTGCCTTTGCATGCGTCTATCTTTTCAAATTTAAAAAAGTAAGACTTCCCCTGGCTGTCCCAGCAGCAGTATTGCTGGTTGCTTCATTTTGGCCGGGAACCGGGGGCTATTTATATGTCCTGCAGATATTTTTAGGCAATATCAGCTGTTTCTGGCTGATGATCATCATAATCAATAAGGCAGTAAGCATATCGCTGGTCAAGACACCCTGGAAAAATACAGCTGCAATCGGGTTGAGCGGCCTGCTGCTTTTTATATTTGCATTTATATATTATGGAAGCTATGACATGAACCTGCCGTTCGATAACTGGATCATTCCAGTATTCCTGGCAGCGCTTATAGGGATTTGCGGTATTGTTGCTGTTTCCTTAAAACTTCCCCGCGGCCGAAGTTTAAAAAAAGAAGATCCTGGGCCCGTAAGTAAAAGCCTGTGGATGAGGACCCTGCCATTACTCCTGGCCATCGCACTGCTGGCAGTGCCCCTGATAATGATGGTCCCTGTAAAATATCCTGATGATCCCAGGGATGGCCCGGCTCCCCAGAGCTCTGTAAGAGTAATGGATTATAATATCCACCAGGGATTTAATATAGGTGGATACCAGGACCTGGAAAGTATTGCCAGGGTGATCGAAGGCAGCGGGGCAGAAATAGTGGCGCTTCAGGAGGTTTCCAGGGGATGGGTGATCAATGGTTCCGCTGATACGCTCAACTGGCTGTCCGGCCGGCTCGGCATGGAATATATCTATATGCCTGCATCAGATGCGATATGGGGGAATGCAGTCCTCAGCAAATATCCGCTGAAACTGGTAAAAAGCGGCTTTTTGCCCAGGGAAGGGGCTCCCTTAAGAAGAAGCTTCCTGCTTGTGGAAGTGGAGATAGGCAGAGGGAAAAATATAAATATATTATGCACGCATCTTCACCATATAGAGGGTGAAGGAATGATCAGGGAAAAACAGGTAGATGAATTACTTGCCAGGTGGAATGGGCTCCAGAGGACAATCATACTTGGAGATTTCAATGCTGAACCCGGAGATGCCGAGATCGAAAAAATGTATCAGGCGGGATTCATTGATTCACAGTTAGAGCTTGGTGCCGGGGATCAGCCGACCTGGGCCCACTATGAGCCTTATGAGAGAATCGACTATATCTGGGTCACCCCCGGACTTAAAATATCAGATCTCAAAGTTCCTTTCAGCACAGCTTCCGATCATCTTCCCATAATAATCAATGTTGAATAAAACTAAAAAACTTCAAATAAGATCAAATAAAGCATTAATATTATTTTTGTTGTTTGTTTTACTGGCCGTATTTTCTGTTTTTTCTTCCTGTGCGCCAGAGCTTGTATTCGGGGACCTGGTCGTTTGTGAAGAAATAGACAGCGAAACCTCTGCTCCGCTGGTGATAAAAGATGAGTTTAAAATAAGTACAGAAAAAATATTTGTAACGGTAGAGGTATCAGGGGCCAGGGCAGATGATACCTGGCGCTTTACCTGGATAAATATAGAAACCGGTGAGGTACTGGCTGATGCCGCCAATATTTATTCTTCTGGAAATACAGGTCATGTCCAGGGTCATCTGTCAAATCATATAATACCCGGAGGCAGTGGGCCCATGATAGGCAAGCCGGGTAGATACAGGGTGGATTTCTACCACAATAATGATCTTAAAGACAGTGCTGAGTTTATAATCGAGACTCCTGTAGCAGATATAATCGAAGTGGTCCTGGCCGGCGGGATAAATGAAGATGGCGAGCCTGTCGGCTCAAAGGATAAGTTCTATCCTGAAGACAGGATTTTTATTGCCGTTAAATTAGATCACAGGTTAAAAGGGGATGAATTATCTGTTAAATGGTACAGCGAAGAAGAAGTGTTCTTAGGAGAGATGCGGAATGTGATGGAAAAGGATATTTTCACATCCGGCTATATTGCTTTTGAAGCTGTAAATGCAGATGAGATCCCATGGCCCTATGACAGATATAAGGTAGAGGTCTACCACCAGGGCACTCTTTTTGGAAGCTATTATTATGAAGTAATACCTGAACCGGTACCGGACCATTCTTTTTCCAATGATAATATATATGAAAACCAGGATTATAGTTTTTCAATAAGTTTTCCTGATGGCTGGAGCCCTGAAGAAGAAGAAGACGGGGCCGGGCTGGAAGTAAACTTTATCCCACTGGCCGAAGAGATCAATGTAGTCATGAATATATTGGTCTTCAAGGAAGGATACTATCCTTCAGAGGATGAATATAGTGATTTTGCAGATGAAGCAATAAGCTGGATCGCTGCCTCCGAGGATCCTGAAGAGATGGAAAAGACAGAAAGTGACAGCAGCCTGGGTGATATTTCCTACAGGAAAATAGAGTTTTTAAATGCGGCTGATGAAGAAAATGGCTTAAAGATCGCCATGAGTTTTATCGAGCACGGCAAAAAACTTTATTTATTTATAAAAGTCACCGATCTGTATTATCTGGAATTTGCTGAAAATGTTTACCAGGACATGTTGGAAAGCTTATCATTTGATTAGTTTTACCGGATTTTGATCAATATGCCAAAAGTATGGTTTATACATGACAGATATTGTAATATAATACTGCTAATTTTTTTTAAACTGATCCAGGGAGTTTTCTATGTTAGGGATTAAAAGAAAGTTAAATAATTTTGCCGGGGAAGGCAGGTCCATAAAGATAGCTATTGCAGGCGCGGGACAGATGGGAAAGGGCCTTATCTCGCAATTGGGGGAATTAAAAGGAATGCAGGTCCTTGCTATTGCAGATTATGAGATAAATAAGGCAATGGCATCACTTGGCCAGATCGGGATAAATAAAGACAAGATCGTAGAGATCAGGAGTAAAAAAAGCCGGAATGTTGATCTTGAAAATAGCTATACGGTCAAAGTAAATAATAATATTTTAGACGTTGAGTTAAAACGAAAAATAGACAGGGCCATTAAAGAAGAAAAGATAATAATCTCTGATAATCTGTCAATATTATTTCTCATAAATGAAATAGATGTGATACTGGATGCGACCGGAAATCCTGAAGCCGGTGCCTATATAGCCCTGAATGCTATTTCAGAAAAAAAGCACCTGGTCACCTTAAATGTGGAAACTGATGTGACCATCGGCCCGATCTTGATGAAAATGGCAAATAATGCCGGAGTAGTCTATACAGTGTCGGCAGGAGATGAACCCGCAGCTTTACTGGAGCTGTATGATTTTGCAGATACCCTGGGCCTTGAAATAGTTGCTGCAGGGAAGGGCAAAAATAATCCGCTTGACAGATATGCAAATCCGTCTACCCTGGAAGGCTATGCAAAGGACAAGGGGTCCAGCGCATATATGATGACATCATTTGTGGATGGGACCAAATCCATGGTAGAGATGGCATGCCTTTCTAATGCCACAGGACTCAAACCAGACCGCAGGGGGATGCACGGCCCAAAAGCAAATATAAGCGAGCTGGCCGATATATTCAGGTTAAAAAAAGATGGTGGGATCTTATCAAAAAAAGGGATAGTCGATTTTGTTATTGGAGACCTGGCTCCCGGGGTTTTTGTAGTCTATACAACTAAAAATAAAACTATCCAGGAAGAACTCAAGTATCTTCTCTTTGGTGACGGCCCGAACTACCTGCTTTACCGGCCCTATCACCTGACAAGTATCGAGTCACCGATATCTATAGCATTAGCTTATTTTTACAATGAGCCCACGATCGTGCCTTCTTACGGCCTGGTCTCGGAAGTCATAACCTTAGCAAAGAAAGACCTGAAAGCCGGTGAGGCTATCGATAGGATAGGTGGGTATACTATTTATGGGCTGATAGATGAATATAAAAATGCAAAAAAAGAAGACATGCTTCCAATAGGGGTGGCCCACGGCTGTATCTTAAAAAAAGATATCAAAAAAGACATGCCCATAAAATATAGCGACGTGGACCTGATCGAGGATTCACTGGTCCTCAGATTGAGAAGACTCCAGGACAATATGCTTAAAGATGTATAGAAAAATTGCAGGTTAAAATATAAAATCAATGGATTGATTTGAAGGATCAGGGGGATTTTAGTGTCAGTTTTTAATCACAGAAAAAAGGCCTTATTACTGCCGGGCCTGGCTTTTATAATAATTTTTATACTTGTATCGATCGGTTCATGTGATTTCCAGACTGTAAGCAGATTTGAAGAAATGCGTGAGCAAATGGGGACATATGTAAACATTATTGTATATTCAGATGAAGAAACAGCAGAAAAAGCTATTAGCGCCGCTTTTGACCGGATAGAGGAGATTGAAGATATTGCCACTATTTTTAATGAAAACAGCGAAGCTTCTTTTTTAAATAATAATGGATATATCGACGATCCTTCAGAAGAGCTTGATGAGCTCATAAGTGAATCTATAAAATACTATAAATTATCCGGCGGCAGTTTTGATATCACGATAAGCCCTGTGCTGAAGCTGTGGAGCGAGGGTCTCTGGATGGAACCCGAAGAGGACCAGGCCAAAAAAATAGCCGGGGCCTTAAAACTTGTCGGTTCTGATAAAATAATAGTCACAGAAAACAGGATAGAACTAAAAACCGAAGGCATGGCTGTTGATTTTGGAGGGATAGCAAAGGGCTATGCTGTTGATGAGGCTCTAAAAGTCATAGAGGAGTCCGGTATAAGCAGTGCACTTGTAAATGCCGGCGGCGACCTGTCAGTAATAGGCTCCAAACCCGGCGGAGAGAAATGGCAAGTCGAGCTGGAAGATCCTGATGATACCGGTGATTCCGGCAGGAAGGTAGAAACCCTGCCGACTTTTATATTTGCTGATAAAGCAGTCGCCACTTCAGGTAATTATTACAGGTATTATGATCCCGAAAAAGAAGTCCATCACATAAGCGATCCAAAAACAGGATACACTGCAGACAGCTGCATCAGCGTTACAATAATCGCAGATGACTGCATCACAGCTGATGTCCTGGCAACTTCTGTATTTGTAATGGGGCCGGAGGAGGGTTTGGAACTGGTAGAATCCCTTGAAGGAGTGGAGGCATTTATTATTGATGCCGGAGGGAACATCCATCAGTCTTCCGGGATCTCAGATTATTTTGAATAGAAGATGAAAGCATTTTATTAAAAATGGGGATAATAATAAAAAAAAGAAGCCCTTTCAGGGGACTTCACTTGCCTGAAAACAAAGTTACTTCCAGAAGTCCTGTTGTGAAGCTCCGGGTTCCCGAAAAAGTGATCCTGCCTCTCAAGCAAAATATCGGGGCACCGGGCGAGCTGATGGTAAAAAGAGGGGATCTGGTAAAAGCAGGCCAGAAAATTGCCGATTCCGGGAGTTATGTCTCATCACCGGTCCATTCCTCGATTTCAGGGAAAGTCAAGAGGCTTGTAAAAATATTGGATCCAGCTACCAGTACACTGACAGAAGCTGTGAATATTGAATCAGACGGGAATGATGAGTGGGTCAGGCTGGATAAAAGATTTGATATGGAAACCTCAGATGATCACCGCAGCCTTAAGAAGATGATCGATTCATTTTCAAAGGAAGAAATACTAAAAAAGATCAGGGAAGCGGGTATTGTGGGAATGGGGGGAGCTGCATTCCCGACTCATGTAAAACTGAATCCGCCTCCTCAAAAAAAGATCGACAGCCTGATCCTGAACGGCTGTGAATGTGAGCCTTTTATAACTTCGGACCACCGGGTCCTGCTTGAATACGGCAGGCAGGTACTGGCGGGCCTCTATATTATAAGCAGGACTTTAAAGCCCAGGGATATTTATATAGCCATCGAAGACAATAAGAAAGATGCCATAGACCATACCGAAGAGCTTATAAGGCAGATGGGATTTGAGGGCCTGGTAAAGATAGTGTCTCTTCCGTCAAGATATCCGATGGGAGCTGAAAAAACCCTGGTAAAGGCAGTACTTTCAAGAAGCATCCCTATCGGCGGCCTTCCGATGGATGTAGGGGTAGTAGTAAACAATGTATCAACCGCCCGCGCGGTCTATGAAGGCGTGATCGAAGGCAAGCCGCTTGTAGAAAAGGTGGTGACTGTCACCGGTAAGTTTTCAGGTCCCAGGAACCTGCTTGTCAGGATCGGGACCCCGGTGAGATTTTTGATAGATGAATGTGGAATAATAGAAAACAGTTTCAATAAGATCATCATCGGGGGCCCGATGATGGGAAATTTGATAGTAGATATGGATTTTCCTGTGGTCAAGGCATTAAACTGCGTGCTCGTAAAAGAAGATAAAGCCGGACTGGAGCAGCATTGTATTAATTGCGGCCGCTGTATAAGTGTGTGCCCGATGATGCTTATGCCCCTGGTATATGCCAGGAATGTAAGAAATAATCATATTGAAACCTGCAGGGAATATTATATAGAAAATTGTATTGAATGTGGCAGCTGCGCTTATGTGTGCCCGGCCAATATACCCATTGTGGGTTATATCAAGACCGGGAAGAGCCTGCTGGCAGAAGCCAAAAGCAAAGATGGGTAAAAAGTGAAGGAAGATAAAATAACAGGCAAGATGCTGCTTTCCCACGCTCCTCATATCTGGAGGGGTTTTTCCATATCCAAAATAATGTATATAGTTGTGGCGGCACTTTTATTTCCCACTGCAGCAGCGGTTTATTTCTTTGGATATTGGGCAGTCTTTATTATAATTGCCAGCGTCGGAACAGCCGTGATCACAGAATTTATCATAAAGAAACTCCGTAAAAAAAGGTTTGCCATGGATGGAAGTGCAGTGATCACCGGGCTTCTCCTGGCACTGGCGCTTCCTCCAAGATTTCCCATATGGATGGTGATCGTCGGATCTGCCTTCTCGATTGCTATTGTCAAGGAAGCATTTGGCGGGCTTGGTTATAATATATTTAACCCGGCCCTGGCAGGCAGGGCATTTTTATCCATATGTTTTCCAAAAGAGATGACTACCTGGGTACTGCCCCCTTATTTTAATCATGATGCAGTCACCGGAGCCACTCCCCTCAGTGAAAATTTTTCAATGCAGGCAGGTAAGCTTGAAGCCTATAAGGATCTTTTTTTTGGAAATACCGGGGGTTCGATAGGAGAGACTTCTGTGCTGATGATACTTATCGGTGCAGTAATACTTTTTGCATTCCGGATCATAGACTGGAAGATCCCCGTTTTCTATATCGGTACCGTGGCCCTGGGCTCTTTTTTGCTTGGCAGGGATGTGAGCCTGCAGCTCCTTGCAGGGGGCCTTATGATCGGTGCATTTTTTATGGCCACAGATTATGCCACTTCACCAGTACTTGGAAACGGAAGAATAATATTTGGTGTCGGGGCAGGCATATTAACGGTACTCTTCAGGAATTATTCAGGAATGCCGGAGGGAGTCTGCTTTTCAATACTTATCATGAATGCTTTTGTGCCGCTTATTGACAGGTATATTAAACTGAAACCTTTTGGATACAGGAAGGAAAGTAAAAATGCCTAAAAGGATTTTATCAAATAAAGCTTACCCGGTGGTATTTCTTGCAGTACTGGTTCTCATAACGGTCAGCTTGCTGGTGTGGGTAAACAGCTTTACAGCACCTGTTGTGGAAGCACTCAGGCAGGCACGTATAAAAAGTATCCTGGAAGAGATCTATCCGGATTTAACCAGGTATGAAGTTGAAAATGAAGTATTTATTATTTACAGCAATGATGAGGTCAGGGGCTATGCCGTTCTTGCCGGGAGTAATGGGTACAGCGGTAAAATAAGCCTGCTGGTCGGGATCAATACCGACGGGAGCATTAAAGATGTTTCAGTGATATCACATACAGAGACTCCGGGACTGGGAAGCAGGATCACTGAAAAATCATTTACGGACCAGTTTAAGGGACTGGATACAGAGGAGATCGCCCTCAGTAGAGATGGCGGTAAAATCGATGCCATTACTGGAGCCACTATCAGTTCCGAAGCCGTGGTAGAGGCGGTCCAGGAAAGCATGATCGATTCAATAAGCGACTTAAAATAAAAGAAGATGGAAAATTCCGGGAAAAAAACTGAATTTAAAGTAAGGGAGAGCAAGGGCTCTAAATTCTGGAAAGAATTTGCCAAGGGGATAGTGATATCCAATCCGGTATTTGTCCTGGCTCTTGGATTATGCCCCGTACTTGCAGTGACTAATTCTATTGACAATGCCCTGGGAATGGGCGGCGGGGTAATATTTGTGCTATTATGTTCAAATATATTGATCTCTTCCGTAAGGAAGGTCATTCCTGCGATGGTGAGGATCCCGGTTTATATTGTTGTCATCGCTACATTTGTGACCATTTTAAGCCTGGTCTTTGAGGCATATCTACCCCCGCTTCACCAGTCGCTGGGGATCTACCTCGCCCTTATAGTTGTAAATTGTATTATACTGGGCCGGGCGGAAGTCTTTGCTTCAAGAAATTCTGTCTTGCTTTCTATTGCTGATGCTTTTGGAATAGGAGCCGGATTTACCCTGGCCCTGGTACTTATTGCATTGTTCAGGGAAGTGCTTGGAACAGGAAGCCTCCAGATATTTGGAAACCAGCTTTTTGAGATCCCGGTACTTTCCCAGCAGCCGATGATGTTTTTTATATCACCCCCCGGCGCTTTCCTGGTGATAGGCCTGCTGCTTGCCCTGTTCAGGTGGATAGGAGTAGTAAAAGATGAATAATCTTGTGACTATCTTTATAGTGACTGCAATAATAAACAATATTGTCCTTTCCAGGTTTCTTGGGCTCTGTCCTTTTTTTGGAGTTTCCAAGAAGATAACCAATGCATTCAGTATGGGGCTGGCGGTCACCCTTGTGATGTTGATCGCTTCGGTATCTACTTCTGCCATCTATAATTATATTCTTGTGCCCTATAATGCTGAATTCATGAATATATTGATATATATCCTTGTCATCGCCTCGCTGGTACAGATAGTCGAGCTGGCGATCAGGAGGACCAATATAACACTATATAATACACTGGGCATTTACCTGCCTTTGATCACGACCAATTGTGCCGTCCTGGGAATAACACTTATAAATTCTTCTGAAAACTATACGGTCCTGGAAAGTACCGTCAGTGCCCTTGGCGCAGGGATAGGATTTACACTGGTTCTTATCATCATGTCCGGAATAAGGGAAAAGCTTGACCTGGCAGACAGCCCCAGGTCGATGAAGGGACTGCCGATAGCCTTTATCACGGCAGCTCTCCTGGCACTGGCTTTTATGGGTTTTAATGGAATGCTGTAGATAAATGGAGGAGATTTAAATATTATGTTATCGATCATATTGATCTTAAGTGCAATAGGTGTTATCAGTGGAATACTTATTTTCATTGCTTACAGAGTCTTGCCCAAAGAGCCGCAGTCATTGAAAAAGTCTGAGGAGATCGCTGAAAACCTTCCCGGGATGAATTGTGGAGCATGCAGTTTCCCGGGCTGTTTTGCATATGCTCAAGCCCTGGAAAAAGATAAAGATACATTTTTTAGCAGCACCTGCGCAGTAGTTTTGCAGGAGCCGGAATTACTTAAGGGCCTGGAGGAGCAGCTGGGTATTGAGATCGACCCATCGGCAATCAATAACAAAGCAGTAGTGATGTGTTATGGGAATTCTGATAATATCGGAGAATATTCAGGCATAGATTCCTGCAAGTCAGCATCAAAGCTGCTGGGCGGTTTTAAGAGATGTCTGTATGGCTGCCTTGGATGCGGCGACTGCATGAATGTCTGCCCGAGTGATGCCATCCATATTGATGAAAAAATGAAAGTTGTAGTAATCGACCCTAAAAAATGTATCGGTTGCGGATTATGCATAGAGGAATGTCCCAGGGATATTATTAAACTGGTCCCCTCTGATGCAAATATAGTATATTTATGTAATTATAGATCCCTGAAAAATATACCCGGCAGGGAGAAATGCGACCAGGGATGCATCCGGTGCAGGAAGTGCTTTAAAGCCTGTGAAAATGATGCAATAATCTGGAATGAAGAGAAGGGGATACCGGAGTTTGATTTTACCAAATGCATCCTCTGCGGCAAATGTATCGAGGTCTGTCCGCATGATCGCCTGATAGAGCTTTCAAATATTGCACTCAAGGAAAAAGCAGGTATTTTAAGGCAAAAAAAAATTAAAAAGAGATTTACGGAAAAGCCCGGGCACTGCCACGATGTGAGGATACTCTGACTGATACCTATCTATCATTTTAAAATTTCTTTTTGGCCGGGCATTTTAAATGTATAATAGTCTATGATATGAAAATAATCCATACTTCAGACTTACACTTAAATTCAAAAAATCCTGAAAGGGTAAAAGCCCTTGAGGCTATTATCTCACTGGGCAAAAGCGAAGATGTCGACCTGGTCCTGGTAGCAGGGGATCTTTTTGACAGCAATCAGGAAGCAGATAAATCGAGGCCCGCCCTGAGGGACCTGCTGTCGTCACTTCCATTTAAGATCCTGGCCATACCGGGGAACCATGACCGGAAAGCGTATACTTCGGACCTTAATTTTGGAAATGACATTAAGATCCTGCTGGGAAAACCATTTGGGGCCTATGAGACAGAGGAGATAAAAATAGCAGCTGTCCCTTATGCAAATCAAAATTTTAATGATCTTGTCCGGCCCCTTTCAGATTCGGTCGATCCCGGCAAGATCAATATCCTGCTGATACACTGCTCGCTGGACATCCCCTATTTAAAAGACGATGAATTTGGGGATGAGGAAAGACAGTTGTATCTGCCGGTAAGGTCCAGGGTCCTTGCCGGTACCGGTTTTGATTTTGTGCTTGCGGGACATTTCCATTCCAGGTCGACTGAAAGTAAGATCTCCGATAAGACAACTTTTGCTTATTCCGGCAGCCCTGTATCGATCACCAGAAAGGAAACAGGCAGGCGGAGGGTCTTTATGCTGGATACCAGCCTGCCAAAAGGTGAGATGCTCTATTTTAAGACTCTTGACACCTTTTATTTTAATGATATAAAGCTGGTATTTTACCCGGGAAAGGAAGAAAAAGTCCTGGAAGAATTCGAGGAAAGGCTCAAGGAGCATGACCTCAGCCGGGTAAATTTAAATATTTTACTGGACGGTTTTATTTCCACCGAAGAAAATGCCTTAAAGGGAAAGCTTGAAAAAATCATGTCAGGATATAAAAAATATGCGGGTAATATCAATACAGTAGAGAGGTACAGGGATATCAGGGAAGTGCTCAGGGATCCCCTGTATATAATATTTAAAGACAAGCTTGATGCAGGGGACCTTCTGCCCGAACTGAAAGAAAAGATCAATGAAGTGGCGATACTGCAGTTTTCACAGCTTAAGTTTTCAAAATAATTATTTAAAGAAATGAAGATCAAGAAAATATACATAGAAAGATACGGACCCATCAGTGATCTTACCCTTGGCATAGGAGACGGTCTCCAGGTCATCTGGGGCAGGAATGAGGCCGGCAAGACCCTGGTTGTTGAAGCTGTAATAAAAATCTTACTTCAGGGTAAGGTCAGGGATTTTGATGATATCAACCGGGTGGAAGAAGAACCGGAGGGTTATATTATAATGGAGGATGACAGTAAGAATGATATAAAAATAACCAGGAAAAAGGGCCTCGGCGAATACATGGACCTTAGAGGGATGGACCTCCGAAATGTTTTTATAATCAGGGACAGCGACCTGACCTTAAAGGACCACAGCAGCTACTTCAAGGATATTACCGACAAATTGACAGGGCTGCAGCTGGACAGGTTAAGCAAGATCCTGTCACTGCTGCAGGAATATGGAAGGCTCACAGGGCCCAGGAGTGATGCAGCATTATCAGACAGCAAAGAGTTTGGAAAAGTCTTGAACTCTAAAAAGAGTGCTGTTTCATATATAGAAGATGCAGGTGATTATTTTGAAGAAGCCAGGGCCAATAAATCAGACTACTGGGAGCTTGACCTCATCAGGCTGAAGCATGACCTGGCACAGGCAAAAGAAGGGATAAGGGTCCAGGAAGTCGCATCAAACAGGGATAATTATTTAAAACTGCATGAGACTTTTGGCAGCCTTAAAGAAAGCTGGGGCGCATATATAAAAGTAAGGGATTTTTCACAGGATCAGTACAATAAGCTCTTGAACCTTAAAGCAGGGATAGAGTTAAAAAATAAGGAAAAAAATAGTCTGGGCTCCAGGCTGGACAGGATATTAGCAGACCGCGAGGAACAGGAGGGAAGGCTCACTGAAGTCTTATCCGGACTTGGTCCCCTGGAAGCCAGGAGAAGCGGGATCGGCAGATTAAAAGAAGAAATTGAAATATATAATAGGAGAAGAAGCGAAGAAGTGAATGAGGCAAATGAAAATATATATAAGATTATCATGTTTGTTTTTTTATTTTTTATTCCTGCGGGTTTTGCCCTGGCCTATTTTACCCTCGGGACCTTAATATGGCCGTTTGTCTTTGCCGGTGTCTCCCTGGCGATGTTTATAGTGTTTTTACAATTGTTCAGGAGATCCGGGGGGTCCAGGTCCAGGTTCAGTAAAAATGAATTCATGATAATAAATGAATCTAAAAAAATCGGCATCAAGGCAAAATCCTTCAGTGAGATCACGGCCGGGATGAACAGGTTTGAAGATCAGTACCAGGCAGGCTGCGGCAAAAGGGATTCCTTAAGTGAGAAGCTCCGGCTCCTTGAGATAAGGGAGAAGGAAACAAACCAGAGAGCGAGACTGCTGGAAGGCGAGTTGATCGAAGAAGAAAGAAGGGTAAATGATATTTACCGGCAGTACGAAGTAAAGGATGATGAGGAATTCAGCAGGAAACTGAAATTAAAAAACAAGCTCGATTCAGAGGTCCATACCAGTGCAGGAATACTTTTACGCAGTGAAGATATCCCGGCAGGGACCGGATCCGGCCGGGAGGAGCTGCTGGATAATATGGAAGATATTATGGGCCGCTGGAGTGCTGCCCTGGAAAGCTTAAGGCCGGAGGATACCGGGGGACCAGGGGTGCAAAAAAAATTTAAAAAGCAGGAATATGAGAAATTGCTAGGAGCCCGGGACCGGCTGGAGACAGAGATCGATGAAAAATATTCAGGGCTCAAGGGACATGAAGAAAACCTAAATGAATTTGAAAGAAGGTTTTCTGAAATAGGGATAGGAAGTTTTATGGACAGTTACTCTCCCATAGACATAAATACCCTTGAAAGGCTTGCAGAATCTGTTGAGGCGGTAAAAGAGTTCACTACGAAAATAGACCTCGAATATGAGGTGGCAGTAAGATCCATTGAACTTTTTGAAGGAATAAGAGACGAAGAAGAAGCAAAAATATCTGATCTCTTCAAGAAATTAAAAGTATCCAG
>SDBU01003603.1_pt1 | contig 19582 bp, 13 predicted proteins | sample 2277071 | NCBI WGS metagenome assembly SDBU01 (sample SAMN10397929, study PRJNA504765) | marine sediment metagenome | isolation source: marine sediment core GS08_GC12, 126 cmbsf | place: Arctic Ocean: Gakkel Ridge, Loki's castle | collected 2008 | reverse complement strand
ATCATAATCTGCACCATCAATACAAACAGTTTTTACGTCTTTAGGTAGCTCAATAGTTCCAATAATTTTATGAAATGTTTCTGATTCAATAGCTTCATTGGAAAATGAGTGATAAAGAGATATTAAGCAATGAGTCTTACCTCCTCCAAAACTTGTTTCTAGTTTATAAACTGAATTAAATTCTGGGTGAGTATTATTAAGTTTTTGAGCAATTAATTGGATTAAAGCTTCTAAAGCATCAGTTACATGCGTTTTTTCAAAAAATTCATTGGGTTCTTGATATATAGGGGGTGCAGAGCCATTTTTAACAGCACTCAAAGAAGCTGCAAAAATGTCTTCTGTTAAAGCACCTGAAGTAACATCAGGATAAGGCTCATTTACTTCCCAAATTCTTGGTAATTTTTCTTCCATATTTTTTCACTTTGTTTAATTTATTTATCTAAAAAATCAGTTATTTTTCCTCCTTTAGGTGTAATATTTTCTTGTGTTGTCATCAAAATTTCACCAAGTATTTTCTTTTCAGGCAAATTTTTCGCTAAATCTTTTACATCAGGTAAAATATTAAATAATGTCTCCATATAAAATCTAAAACTTTTATCCGTATTTCTACGTAATTTCTCAACAACATTATCATAGAGTTTTTGTCCTCCCTCCTCATATGCTAAGATAGCGAGGTGAACTGCATTTATTAAAATCCCGTTATCCTTTGGATTATCTATATTTAATGTACCAATTTTTTCTCTTTCTTTAGGTAAAATTAATTCTACATCTCCACTTCTTTTATTCAATAATTTATAACTTGTTTTTAGATCATCAATGTTAATTCCAATAGATAATGCTAATCTGCGAGCTTCATCAAAAGGGAATTTTCTCGCTTTAAAGAAATGCCATGCAGTTAAATAAAACTTAGAAGCTTGATCTATACTATAGGATTTCCCCTTAATTATCTCTTGAAGAGTAATGTCGACAACTACTTTTCTAGCGGCTTCGATTGCTTCTTCAGCTCTGACAATTTGACCTGAAATATTTCTTATAGGATAACTTTTACTAAATTCTTTTAAGGCGGGTCCAAAACAAGAGATAAAAAGGTCTATTCCATCAATTCCGATTTTTCTGAATTCTCTGGCTTTTTCTGCTACAACTCTTCTGATTGATGGAAGTATATCATCTTCCCACCAAAGATCAGAAAAATCATTTACTCTCTTACGACATATTAATAATATCGTTGATTTTACTGAGTTTTTATTTGCAAAAAGACTTTGATCAGACTCTGTATGAACAGGCCAAGAAGCTGTTATTTCAAATCCAGCATCCATTAAGGATGTAGTTAAAGTATCCCATGCATCAGTAGTCTTATGTGTAAACATTATTGTTAATACACCACTTTCTGTAAGGACTCGATTCATCTCTTTAAAGCAAATTCTCATTTTTGCTTCATAATCTTGTTTAGCCAATTTTTTTTTTGATTTTCCCATATCCTCAAATCTTGAGGTATTTGCTACAGCTTCATTATCTTTATCAGTAAGATTATCGGTAAAAATCTTTGGATATAAATCTCCAATGGTTTTTTTCATCCAAACATAATAAAAATCAGAAAGTTCAGCGTACATAACATTATCATAATATGGGGGATCAACAACTATTACTTCAATAGAATTATCTTCAAACGAATCTAATTTCTGTGCAGGTTTCTGCATTATCTGAATTTTATCTGGATTTCCTTTAATTAACCCTAATATTCCTTTATAGGCTTTTAGAACATTCATAATTGCCCAATTAAAACCTTTACGAATTATATCCATTTCTACATAACTCCATTTAAATGCAAAATCATGTCTACCGAATATGTGAACAGCTCTTTTATAATTAGGATCCCATATGGCAAGAGTACAATTACGGGCTACAATTTTATCAAAAGCAAAGTGGATATAAGTAAAAATTGCCTTTAGTTCTTCATGAGGAATAATATCTTCTTTTAATAATTCTTGCTTTAAATCATTAATAGCTTCAACAATAGACATATTTGCATATAATTGCCTATTATTACATAATTTATACCATTTATCCATTCCTTTGTTCAATAATTCTCTAGTTTTAGCACCTTCTATAACATCTTCATCAGGGATTATGTCTTTATTAAACCAATCATCTTTTTTTTTTTCGATAATCCTATCTAGTTCTTCTATGGCTAAAAGATCTTTTTTTATAGGAGTTCTAAATTTCCTTATCGTTTTTTTTGGTCCTATTTTTATATTGTAGACAATTGTTATTAGTTGATGTCCCATTCTTCCTGATTGAGCTTCATTTTTTATATATTCACTAGTTAAAGTAACATTACACCTTGGACAAGTTCCGACTCCTTTAGTTATTGTGCCAGTATTTTTACTAAGCTCCTTTTTTGAAGGATTTTCTATAATCCTAAATTCACATTCCGTGTCTGAGTAATTTAAAGGGAGTTTAATTTGAATTATTATTTGTGGTTTCTTAGTTAAAATCCAGTTAGGAGATAAGGGAATCTTTAAATTACAATCAGGTTCATGGCATTTAACGGTTCTTACCCAAATATATGTCTGATTTTCTTGATCCTTTATATTAGGATAATATTCAAGAATTTTTTCCGAAACTGATTGAAAAATCTTTTCCGAATATTTTTTTATTTTTGATATTATCAAAGTCCCAAATCTTAAAGGAAAATAGAGAGAAGCATAATTAATGATTGTCGCAACAGGATTCAAATCTGAAGCGTAAGTATTTAGATTCAAACGAATTGCTTCTAATGGAATACTTCCTCCCCCTGTCATTGGATCTAATAAGTTTATTTGATTAATTGGTTTAGCAAAGGAAGTAACTAAATTATTTAGAGTAGTGTTATCTAAATTAAATTTAAATGCTCGATCTTTTGAATAAGGATTTTTTACTCGTTCACCCTTCTTTTTAGCATTTAATATCTGATTAAATTCTCTACGAATATTTTCAGAAAAATTCATTAACTTGAGAAATTCTTTTTTAGGAAAGTCCTGACTTAATATACTTCCTAAAATTGCCGCTTTACTTACAGTTAATGGTCGTCTTGCCCACCAGACATGGAGGAAACTTATGGGAGGAAGTGCGCTACTAGCCCCTCTCTCTCTTCGACATTCAATTCCCACTTCTTGGAACGGGAACCATTCTTCTATTAGTACTCTCGGATGTTCTTTTCCATTTTCCATTACTATCATCTAATTTATTATAATTCCACACACTAATACTTGTGGATGATTTATTTTGGTTAGCCTAATAAATTCCATTTTCCTTGATTTATAAAGCTTAATTTCTTCATAATACTTATCAATCACACTCATAATTCGAGTTCTTAATATTCCCTGATTGGCCTTAATTAACTTTTTCCTTTTTTTATTTCGGTATAGATTGACTAAATTTACAAAAATCTCATTATCTTTAGAAATTTGCACTGACTCGAATTTTAAATTAAATTCCTCAATAATCTTTTCAATTTTCTCATAATCTTCAATTAATAGAAGCTTTTCATAGCAATCATCTAAGAAAATTTTTTCAGTGATATTATTCCAATCATCATCTCTTAGATTTGAAAGGTACTCCATAATTAACCATGTAGTAATTTCACTTTTTATCTCAGATTTAACCGTCTTTTTTAAAGAATTAAAGGATTTTTCATATTCTTCCCAATTAAATGATTTAAAATTATCCTTCATATTCAATTCTATACCTAATTTCCCATCCCGAAGATATTCTCGAATTTTTTCTTTTATTTTATTAGGAGATAAATTAATCACTCCCATACTCTTTAAAAAACTTTCCTTATTAGATAATCTTGAATTTATTTCTGTGAGAAGCTTATCCAGTTCTTTAAAACTTTTAATTTGACTCGTCTCCCTTATTTCCCAAGAATTAATATCAATGTCAATAACCAAATAAAGTTCGTTATTAGAGAGGGGATATTTTGATAAAATTATTCGAGTTATTATTTGCACATTGTTTATTTTATCTATCTCCCCAGATTTTAGTATAGCTGGGAGATATCGTTCTTTATGAGGCAAGGATTTCATAATTAGGTTAGAAAAAAGCAAACAATGTTCTGTAAAATAGTAGTGACTTGGAGACGAAGTAAAATTTAAAGGATCAGTTGTAATTGAAAATTTAAATGGTTTATCTATATAGTTGCGTTGCTCCTTCTTTGTTTTACTCTTTATTAACCTGGAATTATACGGAAGAAATAAATTATTAAGATTATCTTCAATTAGAGATAAAACGAGAAAATTTTCTCTGTTTTCGAGAAATTTAAGAGAAAAATCTGTATTTTTAATAATTAGATGCTTTTCATTAAAATAATTATTAAACCAATTTAGATTATCATTAAGATCTATTATTCCTGACATTTCCTGTTCAGTCCTTAAGCTTGGAATAATTCTACGCTTTAGAAGTTGAATAAAAAATTCATGTCTCTGCAGGGCTCTAGTTGATTCTTCTTTAATATTTCCAAGCATTCTATTGATTTCTTCCTCGGTTAGAGCATCATCACCCTCTTCAATGGCAAATCTTTCTGCTTTTTGATAAACATTAAGAATTGGTCTTAGTGGACCAATAGTATTTTGAAATAATCTAATGCGTTCCCATAATTTCTTGTAAATTCGACCCTCAATCGATTCAGTATAGATCAGATTAAATATAAAAAGTTTTTCTGCTTTTTGCTGTACTCTATCAATACGTCCTATTCTTTGTTCTACTTTCATTGGATTCCAAGGTAAATCATAATTGATCATCCAATTACATACTTGAAAGTTTAAACCTTCACTCGCAGCATCGGTACAAATCATTATTTTAAATTCGCCTTCTTCAAAAAACCAGTTTTTTATTTCCTCTTTAGTCTTCTTTTCCCATTTAAACTCGCTCGTTCCATCGATTTGTACTAAAAGATCACCTCCCGAACCAGAGTAGCAACCCATATTTTGATAGTTGGGATTATCTCGTAATTTTTTCCTTAAAAATTTTAAAGTGTCTGTATATTGCGTAAAGACTAAAAGTTTCTTTGCATCTTCTAAATTAGCTCTTTCTAGTTGAGACTTAAATACTTTAAATTTCGATTCTTGATTTCTTTCTATAAAATTTTCAATATCTTCAATAAAATTTTCTAAATAATCTATTTCTTCATCCAAAGAGTCCTTAGCTAAAATTATTATTCTCTTTTTCTTTTTATCTTGTTCATTTTCAAAATCATAATAACTATCTTCCTCATTAATAATATCACTTGGTTCTAACTCTGCTTCCAAATCTGATGAATCTACTTCGAATTCCTCAATAATATCATCATCAACATCTTCTTCATCAAGAAAGCTTGTTGTATGCTCTACTTCACCATCTCTTTCATCCTTTAAAATCTCCAATCTTCTTTTTAAAGTTTCCTTAATTGCTGAAAAGGAGCTTGTCAATCTCCTCCTATAGATTGCTAAGGTAAATCCGATAATTGATTTTTGCTCTGGTTTTGATTTCTTATAAATATCCCGTAAATAAGTTTCAATTTCTCTATATAATTGTCTTTCTTTTCCTTTCATTGTTATTGGTACATCATGAGGAGATCGAATGGGAACATTAATACCATATTCTCGAAGTTGATTTCGAGTATTTCGAAACATATACCAGCGAAGAGGGCTAAGAATTTCTAATTCATTACTAAACTCTTTTAAATAATTAGTATTATCTATGTTTTCTTTAATATAACTCGTAAAATCATCATTTTTAAGAAATATTCTTTTAAAATCTGATTGAAATTTACCACCATGCTCAAATAATTCATCTTCATAAGAAATTTTATTGATTCTGCCCCACTTAAGATAATCTTTAGCCATCTCAACTAAAAATTGCCAATCTTTCATCGTTCGCCTTTCAACTTTATGACCAACGATAGTATAAAATTTATCAAAATTTTCTTTCAAACCCCATTTTCCACCTAAACCAAGAAGTTTTAATAGATCAAAAACTTCTTGAATCCTCATCTGAATTGGAGTGGCTGTCATTAATAAAAAACATTTCGTTTTTTTCTTTAAGTCTTGAGCTAATTTTAATAATCTTGTTGTAGTCCCCTCACCTCCAACTCTTTTGGGAGGCCTTCTTCTTAAATGGTGTGCTTCATCAAAAATAACTAAATCCCAATTATATGAATTCAATAATTCTTTCATTCGCCTTTCTAATTGCACTAATCCAGATGAGACTAAAACCAAATCTACAGCATTATAAGCATTATATGTTCGATTTTTATATTTTTCATTCCAATAGCTTATGAAATTTCTTCCATCATAAATATAAAACTCTAAATTAAATTTTTCTCGGAGTTCCTCTTGCCATTGCTTTACAATATTTTTAGGAACGATAATTAAAACTCTTTTAACATGCCCAGCAAGCATTAACCATTTTACAGCTAAACCGGCCTCAATAGTTTTACCCAATCCTACTTCATCACATAAAATATAACCCCGGGGATAATTCTTGTAAATTTCGTAAGAAATGATTTCTTGATGATTCATTGGTGTGAATGAAATTGTATTCAGCAACATATTCCAATTATGTTGTAGACCTGGAACGGCATTTATAAAACTAGCAACTTGCTTGAATCTAAACTCCCCGGGCTCCATAAAATTCAAGTCATTATAAACACCGACTATTTTATTAGGATCTTCCGATTGAGTTTCAGAACTCTTAGGAGGGGATTTTGGTGTTTCAACAGGATCTTTAAAGGATGGATTTTTGCTTCTATATTTGATTAATTTTTGCTCAACAGCATCAGAAACATCATAAACCTTTATCCCTGGCTCAATATCTCCCCAGTAACTTTCAAAATCATCAATTTTGTTTTCCAAATAAGCAATACTGAAATCCCAACTAAAATATACATCAAAATTTTCCCTATTTTCTAACCAAGCTTTCATAGATTCATTAACAGAACCATTAAAACCTAAAAATACTCCGCTTTCATCATAAAAAATACCCCATTTCTCATGAAAAATTGGTGCTAATTCTTGATTTTCCGCAATTTTATTATTATCGTCTAGAACGAGAGCTATTTTTATTTTTAATTTCCGTTTATACAACATCCATGAGAGAGCATCAAATCTTCTTTCGGTAATGAACCGTTCCAATTCATTTAATTCATTTAAGTTGTCGGGAATTTTATTTTGAATAATATCCATTAGTTTTTCTGGATCTTTATTTAGAGCCTCGACATCTTGATGACTTAGGTCAGCTCCAACAATTAATTGCATCTCCCCATCATTTTTTAATAATCTGGCGATTCCTCCAGCAGCAGCAACTAAAACTGAAGAAGAAAAATATCCTGCCACCCTTTTATACAAAATTGATCTTTCCAAAGCCGGTATTAAAAACTCTCTGACTAAATTTCTATGAATTGATTTATACGTTCTTTTCCATTCGAATTCTTTTAAGGAAGTTATTTTGCTCATATATCTCATCTCATGTGAATGAATGAAACTCTTATTTTTTTGAAATAATACGTTCAATTCTCCAATGTCAGCTGCGATCGTCTACGATCTGCTCTATTTTAAAGCCAGAACCATTTTCATTTTTACTCAAAAAAGAATCTAATGTCATAAAATTTACCTTATTATTTGTCTTCTTATTATTGATTTTTGTACGCTTTGTTCTCTATTAATATTATTTTTGATTTTATTTAAAATTAAAATAATAACCTATTGACTTTACTTTCTCATTTCTCTTTTTATTTTTTTCTCTATTAAAATTTAAGATTTTCTTTGTTTCAAAACAATTAAAACCTAGTTCCAAGCATTTTAAGTAGAATTTTTCTTTTTTATTAAGCTTCTTGTTATGATTAAAAATGAGATTATAGGGATTTTCAAATAGTTTTTTAAAGATATAATGATCTTTTCTGTTAGAACAAATGAGAACACTAATTTTTGATTCAGAGTCTCCAATAATTAAAGAAGGATCAAATTTAAAAAAGACTAATCCATTTTTTACCTTGTAAGCCAAATTTTCACCAATTTCAATCCATTTATGAGGATAGACAGTTCTTAATGACTTAAGGCTCTCTTGACTCCAGAATGGGTAATTTTTATTTAGAATAGTAGTTCTGTAAATTCTTCTATCAATAAAAAGATTGAATCTAATATCAAGGGTTTTTTTAAATGAAAATGGTTTAAAATCGCCAGAAACATTAGCAACGTTGATGTGTTTATGGTAATGCCGTCCATTTGAACAACCGAAGTTATTGATAAAAGATGATTTTATTATACAGTAATCTCTACGTTTTAATCTATATTCTGTAATTCCCCCTGCAATAGGATGCCAATTATTATCTCTTATCATCTAAACCGCAACCCCAGGTAAATCTTGGGAAAGAGTTTTGTCTTTACTGTTAAAGATTCCTATTATTTCTTGATAAGTTATTATGTTTCTAAAGTTTTTTTTGAGATAACCGCTCAGTGAGTTTTTTTCAGCAATTATTATGACTTTTTTACCCCGCATTATGATTTCATTAGCCACTGGAAGAAAATCAGCATCGCCAGTAATTAAAACATACATATTAATTTCTGGATGTGCTTCTAGCATTGATCCTATATCCAACGCTATTTTCATATCAACTGTGTCCTTCTTTTTACCATTACCAAACTTAAGATGTGACACATTGATTAATTTGGCATATGCAATCGTTTTAAGGTATTTTTTCTGATCTACCATCATGTTCCAATCGCCATATACATTGAAATGATTGATCTTCCCAAAAAAGGTTATAAAGTGTTTAATCAAGGAGAAGTTAGGGTATTGTGGTATCCCAGATTCTCGTATAGAAATATCAATATTGGGGTAATCTGCGAATAAAGCGATATTATGGTTACAATCTATTAGTTGTTCAGAAGTTTTAAGTATATCTCCTTCTTTACTAACTATCTCATCTAATGACAGCAATAGCGAGTAGAGGTAGTGTTTAACATCTAATTTGGCACCAATTAAGTGAAGTTTTTTAATTTTTGGAAGCTTCACGGCTAAAAAGTAGATCTTTGCAGAAAATTCATTATAATTATGACTTTCGATAAAGACTTCGAAACTCTGAGAGTGAAGCGAAAAATAATCAACCTTATCTTTCATCGAGCTCCCCCTCCTTGCGTTACCATAACTGTTATTATATCTTTCTCGAGATTTATACCTAATTTGGAAAATTTAAGTTGATCTGGTAAAATTTTCCCCTTGAAGATTAATTGGATATTTAGAATAGGATTTATTTTGTATTCTCGTTGGATATGCTTCTTTAGGTCAACAATTGAACTATTTGGGTCTAACTCGATCAACTTATAAGCTTGATCTGGAGGAACTCCTGTTAAACGAGTTCTTTGTATTTTATTCAATTAGTTCCCTCCAATACTAACATTTTAGCAGAAAATAATCGATCTATTTGAAAAAAAATTTTGTAATCCAATCTCAATTTTTTAGTTATCATGAGGAGAATAAGGAAAAATCTCGTATTAAGCGTTCTTTGATGTATTTATTTCATTGAAAGAATTCTTTCAGTGAATAGTTTATTTCACCATAAATTGAAATTTTAATTTAAGATATAAATATCAGAACAAATTATGATAATTATTGAAAATTATTTTCATTTGAAATCTTTTGATGAAATCATTAATATTATGGCAGATAAAGAATTGTTAGAAAAATTAGTAGAACTAAATCAATCTTTTGGTCAGATCACAGATTTATTTGAGCCTTTATCTAAAAATTTTGATTTTATTAAAAAAGTTATTAACATAATAGATGAAAAAGAAATACCCTCAGTTCAACAAATAAAAGATAATATCGCTAATCAATCTGGAAGAACGGTAACATCAAAATTAAAAAATTTAGCCGTTATAGGCATATTAATACCAATTAATCGGACAAGTGACAATTTCAAAACTGAAAGTGAAGCAAAAATGAAGAAAGGATATGTGATAAATCCTTATTTTCAGCATGTTTTAGATGATTTCCTTAGTTATTTTGAAAATTTTAATAAAATCTTAGAACAATTTAAATCATATAAAGAAGAGGAATTTGAAGACGTTTTCATGTATTTTAAATGGCTTTTAAACAATAATCTAATTCAAGGAATAGAATATCCTGAAATTGTTAATATAGAATCATCATCATCAAATTTATACAAAACTTTAAAAATACATTTACAATGTCGGAAGTGTAGGAAGGATAAGAAAAGTAAATACTGTTTTAGGAATTTTTATTATTTTTTTGAAATTTTTTTTGAAAAGTTCTCAAAAATCGCAGTTTTCGATAAAGTAATTAAAAGAAATCTCATATCTAATGAACTCAGAGATCACACATGCATTATAACTATTAAGTTTCCAATAAATGAATAAAGGTTGATAATATGATATATAGAGAAGAAATCTTTAAGATAATCGAAAACTTTCAAAAACCTCATAAAATGAATAAAGAAGAATTATATTTCCGAATCGGAGACCAAATCTTGAAGACCTTTTATAAACCTTTTGAACTAGAATTGATACAAATTCCTTTTCCTAACACTTATGAGATTTTAAAATATAACTTAATAAAATCAAATATCTTTAATTTTTATAAAAACATTTTTGAAAATGCCCTCGATGATAATATAATTGATAACAAATCTTTTGAGTTCTTATTGGAAAAAATCATTTCAATATTAGATAAACACCAAGAGAGAAAACAAATCGAGAAGAAGAAACTACAAGATATCCTTCCTAAACAAAATTTGATTGATCGTCAGTTATCATTAATTTCCAATATTATATCAGATTTGAGGTTAGATATGAAAATCAAGCAGTTAAGTGATGAGCTTGTTAAAACCTTTTTATCCTCTTCACATCCTACTGCATTAAATTTTGATTATAAAAAAGATATATTGGGTATTTGTGCGGGTGCAATCTTTTTTGCGAGCAGGAAATTAAAGATAAAAAATATTACTTATAAGAAAGTTGCTGATATTGCTAAAATAAGTGAAAATACTATTAAAAAATGGATAGACTTAATAGAAAATGTAGTTAGCTTAGAAAAACAAGCAGTTAATTACATAAGATTTCTTAAATTAACAAATTTTTTTTATAAAGATTTGGAAATCCCTTTACAAAAAGGAACAAATATTATTCTTCTACCTAAAAACCAATTAAAAGAGTACTATTGGAATAGACCTTCAATATACTCTAAACAATCTAAAAATTACTCTTTTTTTGAAGCATCATTTGATGAGATTACATCTTGTTTTCCTTTCTCAAAATATTCCAAAAAAAAAAAAAATTGGAGAATTGATCTACAATTAAATGTAAAAAATGAAATTATTCAAATAATTAGAGAATATGAGAAAGATAAATCTTATAGAGTTAGTTATAACAATATTTCTTCGAAAAATTTAATATTCAACTCCAATTTATATAAAGAAAATTTTCACACCTATAATTTTAAAAAATTAAGAAAAGAAGAATTAAAACAAGAATTAATGGATTGGAATTTTTTATTAAATTTAAAAGATAATTATTTAACTAAATCAATTTTAAATGAGTATTTATTTAGAGTTGTTAGAAATAAAGGTTTCGAAAATTTTCTGAGAATGAAAAAATATTTCAATAGAAATAGAGAAATTTTCTACAAAAAATTTTCTACAGATTTTGTACAAGAATTCAATAAGATTTCAGATAATAATTTCTATGGACTTTTCAAAAACAATAAATTACAACTCAAATTAATAAATAATTCTCTCAAAATAAAACGTGATTCCGGGAATGTACCTGATTTTAAAACTTTGACAATTGAAGAGATATATAAAATCATTTTTTGTTTTGAGTGTATTTTCTCTAAACAATCTAATGGTTTTTATATTATAGATGAGATAAATGACCCGATTTTGGAAGAAGAGGAAATTCTTATTTTTATTGAAAAAATATTTAAAAATCAACAATTAATCATACTCACCCCAAATCAGAAATTAGTTGAACGCTTTACTTCTGCTAATATTATTTATCCAGAAGATAAAGTTCCGAAATTTTCTAAGTAAAAATCCAATCTAAAAGGAAAAACTTAAGGTTTTTAAAAAAAAAGTGAAGTATTCTCAATATGGTAATAGGTCTCTTACAGACATTAAAGATAGGTATAAATCCTATATTAAACAAATTATTGATTTTTTAAGTGACACGCTTCAAGCTTTTAAGCTAAAGCAGGAAGATCTGATTGAAATTAAGGATAATATTACTGATCATAGAAATCAGGAAAAGTTTGAAGAAGTTTGGAGTGCTTTAGGGAAACTGAATCTACAGCGAAGGGCATTTTATGATATGGTTCATATTAACTTAATCACCTATTTTGAAGCGTTTAATAAAGATTTTTTCTTGAAAGTATATCTTTCAAAGCCTAAATTACTATTGAAAAAAAATAAACATATAAAAAAAGGAGAAAAAGACAAGATGTTAGATTATAGAGAAATTTTAAACCTATCTACTTATGAAGAAATTGTTTTTCATATGGCTTATGAACAAGTAGAAAGTTATGGTCATCTAAATATTGATAAATTGAATGATGAGCTGGTAAACAAATTTGATTTGGATTTGAGTAAAAATTTTGACGCTTGGGAAGAATTAAGAGAGAATTACTATAGGAGGAATGTTGTTGTTCATAATAAATCCCAAGTTTCAAAATTATATGCTGATAAAATGGGTTGTCCTGAAGAAATAGGACATGGGTTAAGAAATAATCCAAAATATATAAGAGTTATTAGAAGTAATTTAGATAAGTATATAGATTTCATTTATGATGCGATTACAACAAAATTAAACGTTTAAATAGTAAGAGGAAAAGTGAAAAGTATAATAATTGATTAGATCTCATGTATTTTGCATATGTTGATGAGTCTGGAAATCCAGATCCAAACGATAAGGATAATAAAATTTATGTTCTTGCTGCTGTAGTTATGCACGAAAAAGGGCTCAATTCCCTTAATACAATGAGCACAAAGAAAAAACAGCAGATATGGCATGTAATAAAAGAAAAAAAAGACTCCGATAAACCTCCTGCTAACTTTGAGATCCATATGGATCACATTAATGGTAGGAGAGGCCTTTATAAAAAGTTAAAAAATGATAACGAGAAATGGTCTGAAGTCCTAAAGAAGATTTATTATTTAGTCTCAGATTTGTTTATCAAAATCATGACTGTAATAATCGTAAAAGAAGATTTTTATGCCATTTATCCAAATGGTAGTCCTTCAAAATGGGCGTTTGAACTTCTTGTGGAAAGAATTAATCGTTATGTAGAAAGAGATAGTGAAGGTGAGTTTGCCTTATTAATAATGGATTCAGTGGATCCAGAAGCTGATAATGCTAAACGAGATCAAATCCTTGAATTCATGGATCGAGGAACTGGGCATGGATGGGAGGAATATCCTGAAAAGATAATAAACTTTCCATTTATCGTAAGCTCAAAACTTCACAATGGTGTGCAGATTGCTGATGCCGTAGTCTATTTAATTCGGTGGTATACACGAAAAATATTTGGTATAAATCCTAAAGCTTTCTTTCACCAGTATTCCGAAGAATTAATGAATTTAATGAAATATAGATTCTTAGATTATTCAAATATCGGATCTGATACTATTAAATTCTTTCCAACTAGTACAGATGTTCCTGAAATTTTTTGGAATATATTTAATTAAAATAAAGAAAACTAGTAACGCAGACCTAAAAATCTATAAATTCTGCAACTTTAAGATCTGTCCAATCGTCATTTTTTTATTCAACTCCTAAATCGGGGCTAATGTCAATAGCGTTCTGGAGTTTTTCATTTGATTCTTCAATTTTACCTAATTCATTTAAAGAATTACTATATTCAAGCCATATTATATCGTTGTTTGGGTTAATTTCAATTGCTTTCTGAAATTTCTCAATAGCCTCCTCGAATTTACCTAGTCTAGTTAATGCAAATCCATAATAATTCCACCCATTTTCATATTCTGGGTTAATCTCAATAAATTTTCGATAATTTCCAATTGCTTCGTCGTAGTTGTCTAGCATAAGCATAACTCACTCAATATAATTTACTTGGTTTTCTTAAGATTTCTTCAAAAACGGGAGAAAATTTTGCGGAAGTTTTTAATTTCCTGACCAGAAAGATATTAGAAAAACAAAATTTTTAAAAAAGATGGATTTCTTCAATTTTGTCTGTTTTTTCCGTTAAAAAATTGAATTAGATATCCCAATTGTAATGGGGAAATTCTTCCTTAAATACTTCTTTTATTAGTAACCTCATTTTTTTGATATTATGATCAGAATAATCATCTAGAAATTTGACATACAATTCTGCATTGTAAAATTATCATTTCATGATGAGGAACCAATCATAGTTGTTACTCTTTGTTTCTAAAATAATGAATTATAGTTAATAAAAATAAAGTAATGATTTTGATACTATCAATTTCTTTAATTCTCATATCCGAGTAATTAACCTTCTTCCTCTTCTTTTAACAAACTCTTTTCCCCATATTCTATATTCTCTCATCCATGTATCATATCGTTTTTTGTAAGGTCTTGTCAATTTTCTTCCTTTTTTGGACGCTTCTTCATCACTAAGCTTATCATTGACTATTTTTATTACGTCTCTCCAAGGATGCTTTAACAGACTTAAATTATTCCTAATATCAATTTTATTATCAATGCAATAATTCCTTTTAGCTATAAGTGTCGCAGGTGATGACAAATAGAATTTCGCATATTTATTTGGATTAAATGTATCCCATCTTCCTAAACCCATGATACCAAGTTTTAATAACCTCATTTTCTTTGCAAAAGAATCAGGATTTTCTGAAAGTAATTTAGGTAGGTTTTGAACAACAGCTTCACCTAAGTTAAGAATAAGTGTTAAATATTTAAATTTCTTAGAAACTGTCTCTCGATTAAAACCAAGGATTCCAGCACTACTAACTATTTTCTGAGGGGAAATTCCCAACTTTATTAAATTATTGTAATTATTCTGAATAGTCTCTGGATTTAAACTAAGGATTCCAGCATTACTACCTATATTCTTAGGGGAAATTCCCAACGTTATCAGGTTATTATAATGATTTTGAACAGTCTTTGGATTTAAACTAAGGAGTCCCGCAATACTAACTATTTTTTGAGGGGAAATTCCCAGCGTTATCAGATTATCATATTTTTTTTGAACAGTCTCTGGATTATAAGTAAGAAGATGAACGAGTGTATTAATCCTTTGATGGGGAATTTCTAACTTTCTTAAATTTATATAATGATTTTGAACAGTCTTTGGATTTAAACCAAGGAGTTCAGCATGAGTTGTTATTTTCTGAGGGGAAATTCCCAATGTTATTAGATTATCATAATTATTTTGAATAGTCTCTGGATTTAAACTAAGGATTCCAGCATTGGCATTAATATTTTTAGGAGTAATTCCCAACCTTATCAGATTATCATATTTATCTTGCACAGTCTCTGGATTATGAGTAAGAAGATGAACGAGTGTACAAATCTTTTTAGGAGCAATTCCCAACTTTATTAAATTATTGTAATTATTCTGAATAGTTTCTGGATTAAAACTAAGGAGCTCAGCACGAGTTGTTATTTTCTGAGGGGAAATTCCCAATGTCATCAGATTGTCATAATGTTCTTGAATCGTCTTTGGATTCAGACTAAGGAGTCCAAATTGAGTAGCTATTTTTTTATGAGTTATTCCCAACTTTATTAGATTGTTATAATTATTCTGTATTGTAACTGGATTATATCCAAGAAGATGAACAAATGTACAAATCTTTTTAGGATTAAAATCTAACTTTCTTAAAAAATTGTAATGTTCTTGAATTGTCTTTAGATTCAAACCAAGAAGTGAAGCATTAACGCTAATCTTATTAGGAGTAACTTCTAACCTTCTTAGATTGTTATAACGATTCTGAAGTATTTGCTCGTTAAAACTAAGAAGAATAGTATTGACAGCAACTTTTTTTCTTCCTATCCCAAGTCCTTGTAAGTAATCACAAGAGTTTCTGATCCCTTTTTCATCATGGCAATTTTTAATATAGTTAAGCTGAAATTTAGAAACCATCGAAAAATATTCTCCCAATAATTCCTTTAAAACCTGTTCAATTGTCATCTCAAGCCTCTCGTTTTATCACCTTTGTTTTTACTATCGATTCTTGATTAAATTGAGTTTTTTATTATATTTCTTCAAAAATCGATTCATGATTAATCTGGGTTTCATAATTATACCCATTTATAACAGTGTTCACAAAGCTTCTAATCATTTCCGAAAATAATGAATTTTTTTCATTCAGTCCATATTCTTGAAATAATTGAATTATTGACAACCAATCTTCATGGATATTATTATTTTTCAAGCTATGAATCTTTTTATTTAGATCTAATAAGTTGGTTTCGGAATGACTTAATCCCTTCTTGAGTAGTTGATCTGCTAATTCTAGTCCTTTTTTATTTAATTTATACTTTTTTCTTGGACCTGTGTTTTTTATTGTATTTATCATCTTAATATTAATTAATTTATTCTCCCACAGTATTTTTAGACTAGTGGATACTTGATTACGCTCAATAGGGAGTCTTTTCATAATATCTTTCTGTGTTACATATTTATCATCAACACTATTTTTTCTTAAAAATAAAATTACCTGTAAGATATATTTCGGCTTTAATTCTTTATTTAACATATTTTGCTCCAAATCTTTGAATCATCTCTATTTATTATTTTTATGAACTAGTTTTGAAAAATAAGTCTTGTAATTACATATAAATAAAAAATTATTTAAACCCCAAAAGATGAATTTCTGATTTTTATGAACTAGTTTTGATTTTTGAATACTAGTTTAAAGATTTGTAAACCAGTTATACTTTTTGGAGAGTAGCCAATCTATAGAAATAAATGCATATATTGATGAATTTTATATAAATATTTAAATATAATGCTGTAATTTCTTCTTATGCCAAGGATATTTTGATTTCAAATGTAATCAAATCAAATTTTTTTCGGTATCTCAAAAAAATGGAAGTTACGATTATTTCTTTATAAAGGTCTAGCTGATCCAAATTTAGATTATCTTTTAATGTGTGAGAAAATTATGGTAAAAAAATGTTTCAAACTAGGTCTTGGGGTCTCTATCAGGCTTTTACATAATTATTTGAAAAAATGGTATAATAAAATGGGGGTGTAAAAATTGACTAAAAACAAGAAGATTGTACATCCTGACTTGGAAGGTCACCCACTGCTGATAAATGAAACTGACACATCAGTTTCTACAGGTCGTGAAAACGTAACAGAGGAACTTCGAAAAATTATATATTTCGAACAACTCCAAGTGTATGGTATTATCCCACAATTAGTGAATATATGCTCCTATGATATTGAGCAATTAAAAGATATTTTCCTCACTGCCAAAATTGGGATTCAATTATCTTTAGGGGAGCGAAAAATAATAAATAAATTACAAAGAGAAACTGAGAGGTATATTACAGATAATCCAAGCCTGAAAAAATTTTATCCAAATATAACTAAGTTCTACGAACTCTCTGATAAATACGAAGATAAAATTGAAGACGATTCTCCTTCTGAATCATTAAGTAATGAAAAAGAAGTAAATTATAATCCTGACATCGAAAAAAAAGTAGATGAAGTACCCAATAATGAAGCAAAAGTAGATCCAAATAAGCGATTCAATTTGAGACACTCACTATTTTTCTTTTCAATAAATTTTTTGATTATCATTATATTCACTCTCCCATTTATACTAGGTATTTCAGTACTAACCTTCTTCAATAATTCCTTCCATGTCTCGGTTTACTTTTTAATTCTCATATTTTTACCGTTATTATTTATAGCTTGCGTGGGGGGTGGTACATATTACTATTCTAAAATAAAAGATAAATATAAGAATAAGCATCAAACTGCTTCGGTGCTAAAGTATTTAATTGATGTGTTAAAATCGATTTTCCATAAAGTTAAAGGTAAATTTGATAATCAAAGATCGAGGAAAATAGCTAAAGGATTGGTAAACTTATGTATTATAACCACCTTCCTTGTTTTTTATTTCACACAATTGCATTATCTTTATGAGTTTATACCTCTTACAATATTTCTACCGATAGTAATTCTACCACTAATAATTACATGTTCTGAATGTCTTATCATCAAACACGCGAAAAAGAAGTGGATTTCAAGAATTAGCCTAACGATTTGGAGTATTTTAGGTTTAATAATGATTATCCGTTTCTTTCTCCCAATATTTATTTTTTGCTTGATAGTATTCCCATTCGTTATTCTAGTATTAAGATATCCAAAAACTTTTATTAGTTTGTGTGGTTTTGTTATAATCGCCCTTCCTCTATTCTTTCTAATATTGAATAATATTTTAGTAATTTTTTTTATAGTTTTGGTCCCATCCATAACAGTTTTGCTGTTTATTGGGCTAATAATGTGTTATTATAGATTATGTCAAATCATTCAAATGCACAAAATCATCAAAACATTTGAATTTCGTAGATCTAAAAAAATATTTGAGAAATGTAGGAACCTTTTTACTGGTACAGTTCAAAATATTCGTGAACAGTTTGAGAAACTAAATAAAAAGTTAGAAGACCCTTCTTCTTGGATTCTGTCATTCATAAGTTCTTTAATTTCAGGAATAAAAAAGTGTGCGAATAAGTTAAAATCTTTTTTCATAATTAGAATATGAATTGATGCAATCTTTAACTTATGCAGTATCCGCGTATCATGATGTGAGTAAAATCGATTTTAGCACTGTAATGAAAGAACTTCGAATTTCACATGAATACCCAATGAAGAGTTTATTGACTCAAGGCACTGCTTCCGCATCTATTCGAGATCTATTGAGAGCTAAGACAACAATTATTTCTTATATTCTTGATGGAACAATGACAGAGTATAAACTTCGCTACTATGATAAAGCACTGAACAAGATTGATGAATATTTAGCTAAAAGACATTTAAGACTATTTGAAGAGAATATTGTTAGTAAAAAAGGATATGATAAAAAGTTATGGAAAGATAATAAAATTGTGAGTTATCAAATAATTACATTGTTATGTAGGGATCTAGGTTTCAATCCCTTAACCTTCCATCCTTTGAATCCACAGCTATTCGATAGCGACCCAAACACAGGTCTATTTGCCAGACATCATCTTGATATTAGAAGGAAATTTTCCATATATTTACAAGATCTTTTACTTACTGATTCCAGTACACATAGAGTGTTTGATAGTAAAATTTCATTAAATGATCAAAAAATCCTTATGAAAATCATTCAAGACTTAATCCAGAATGATGGATCTGGTCCAAACAATGAGATCACTGCAAATGATGTTGAGAAAGCGTTCTTAGGTAATTTTGGGGATCCTAATATAGTTAAATTTTACCTAGATAACTATTGGGATTGGCAATCAAGGGATTTCCAGAAAAATCTAAGAGATTTCAACAATAGGAAAGATATGATAAAAAATGGGGATTACGAATATTTCATTAGTATTAAGTATAATGATGCTTATGGGCGATT
>SDBU01003602.1_pt1 | contig 19586 bp, 19 predicted proteins | sample 2277071 | NCBI WGS metagenome assembly SDBU01 (sample SAMN10397929, study PRJNA504765) | marine sediment metagenome | isolation source: marine sediment core GS08_GC12, 126 cmbsf | place: Arctic Ocean: Gakkel Ridge, Loki's castle | collected 2008 | reverse complement strand
GTATTTTAGTGTTCTCAATTGCCTGCCAGATTACCCTTTCTGTTAATCGCATAAAGCCGAGGTCAATGAGGTCATCGGCTCGTCTCTCGAAAACCATCTGGGGTATATCGATGTTCAGTTTTTCATTTCGTAGCGCTGTTATCCTAATCATATCGCCGACTCTATACCTGACCATAGCACCGCCGTGGAAATTAGTGATAACCAATTCATAGTTCTCCCCAGCTTTCACCTCATCTAATAGGATTGTCTTTGGCTGATAGCTATGGTCAAGCTGCCACTTAACGTGTTCCTTTTCAGGTATAAACTCGAGGAAATTAAGGTTAGGGAAAAAGACCATGCCATCATAATCCCAAGTTTGTGTAGCTACAACCGTGGTTTCGCTATTACCATATACCTCCAGAGGAGCCCTGCCCCACAAATCTTTGATTCTCTCTTTATAAATCGTACTATCCGTCCCCATGGATGATATTACCTTTAGCGACCATAAATCCTTAGGCAGCATAGGACGCCTGGCCAGCTTACTTTTAATCAACCCTTTAGCCAGCCGAAATAGCACCTTTGGCTGTGACAGCAATTGAGAAAACTCAGTGTTTCCCGAACCTTGCCTGAATTTTTCGCCGATGGCCACTAATACGCCAGCCAAACCATAAAAGCCAGCTATACCTTCAGATAAAGCCAGTCTAAAACCTTTCTCTACTCTCTCCTCAAAGGACATTTCTTCTGATTCACGAAGGGGCGGCAAAAACTCGAAGCCAAGCTCCTCTTTAAGCTTATAGGCTACAGTGCCAGTTAGATAAGGTATCTGGGCCATAGCATGCAGCAGCTTGATACCATTCTTAAAAGGGATATCCCCCCTTTCCTTACAGGCAGCAAAAAACGCTATAGCGCTGAAATTTTGTCCTGCCTCTTCCCAGAATCTATAGCTGATGGGCACCCATTTATGCGGATATTCACCTGATCTGCCTGAAGTCTGTACCCACAAAATAGGTTTCGTCGGCAGGATATCCTCACGCTGTTCCAGAAGACCAGGGCAATAGTCAGCATAGGTAGTCATTGGTACCTGCTCTCGGAATTCCTCCACGGTATAAGGATTAGCTCCATTTATGATATACCGGCCCAGTTCACATCTCTTCAGCAGTTCTAGCTGCTCCAGTAGTAACCGCTTCTGGATGGTCATAAACTCATCCAAGCTGAGATCAATGAAACCACAACACTTTTGCCATAGCTCTTCAGTCTTTCCTTCCCTCAGAAGCTCAGCTGCTTTTGACACGTAACCACCTCCCAAGCTAAAGTTCGGCTAGAAAAGACTATGACACCTATTGGTTAGCTTGGGAAGTGATTGTGTTCTAGAAGATAGTTCTACCAGATAGGAATAGTTCGTTAAAAACGAGGCTGTTAGAAGTTAATAGAGGCTTGATTAGAGGTTTTTCGCTTTGTTACCAGAGCCACCGAGGGCTTGTAGTTTCTGGCTTAATTCTTCAAAGGTCTCATCCTTTGGTTGCTTACCTAGTTCTAGTCCATAGCTAATAAAGAACTCAAGGAAATTTCGCAACAGCTCCCTTGTTCCCTGCTGGAACTCACCGAACTCTTCCTTGGTTATATAGTTTTGCTTCCCGGAGTCTTCCTTCAAACAGCTATCAATAAGAAAGTTAATAAAGTCCGAACGGTTCATATCGCCACGATTTTCGTCTACTTTCCTTACTACTTCGACATCGACTATTAGCATCCTTTTATCTGACATGGAACACTCCTTTTATAATTTGTTACAAACAAAGAGCAACCTGAAGAATCTGCTTCCCCAGGTTACCCTAAAAACCAACAAGCTGTTAAGGTTAGCCCTCATTTGTCAAGCCAACCAAGCATTTCCATTACACCATCTATACTTTTGAGCAATTTCAAACCTATTTCAGTCACTTGATAGGTTACTACTGGATTACCTACCTCGACTTTATTAATAAGGCCCTGGCTCATCAAAAAGCCAAGATACTTCTGTATTTGACTGTAGCTCATATTAACACTGTACATAATCTCTGTCTTGCCCGCACCATTTTCCCCCACCCTCAGCATATCAGCTATTATCTCAATGTTAGACCTTCTATTATTCATCTTCATCCCTGTTCATCCCCCCCCATGCCCCTTTTATTTCAGGCTTTTATTTAGTACCTTGGAAACCCCATAATAGTTCCTCTGTCGGCAAATGTCAAGAGAATGTGTAAACAATATCTATCAATCCTTAGTAACCGAGATGCATCAACAGGCGAAGGTATAACCAACTCTGCCTCCCCAACCAAAATGCTAAGCCATTACCTTTCTATTCTATCAACTATCATCACCACTATTTTGCCCATCCGGTCATCTCCGGTCAGGGTTAAGTTCGCTACGTATTCCAGTTATAGTTAGGTTTGTTAAGACAAAGCTCAAGCAATCGGGAAACGCCAAGTGGCTATAGCATAGCCACAAAATGGTTGTTTTGTCAAAACTTTTCGGCTTAACTCAGCTGGCATCATTTCCTCCGAGATAGGTTTTAGCTAGTAGTTGACAAATTTTATGTGAACCTGTATTCTGAAATTACATTTAGTTGACCAGGATTTTCTGAAGGCGCAAAAATGTGTACGCTCAACGAGCGAAGGTTCACCCGAAGGAACTACTACCAGAGAATGTCGTTCCCATCTGAAATCATCCTTTTGCAGGGTTGCCTAGGAAATGAGTTGGCTGTATAATGTTGAGGGTCGGTTTAATTTATTGATATTTGCCATTTGGCAAATTATAATTCAATAATGGACAATAATTAAAGGTAGGTTAGTTCTGATGTTTAAGTGGCTTAGTCAGCAATCCGAGAAGCAGAAGAAGCAGAAAACAAAGGAATTGTGGGAAACAGAATTCAATGTTGTAAAAGAGGGGCTAGATGAAAAGCAGGTAACTGCTTTTGTTAATGACCTGATTGCACAGCATAAGGCTTCACAACAAGCCGCTTCTGCCTCACTCCGCTCAGCCCTTCAAACGATAATAAATGATGCAGAACAAATGGCAGCCAGCATCAAGATGAAGGCACAAACAGAGGCGGGAGCCGAAGCTGCCAGGATTATTACCAAAGCTAAGCAAGAGGCCCAGGAAATAAAGAGAAGAGCTGAAATAGCAACCCAGAAAGAGGTAGAAGATATTCTATCGGTGGCAAATAGAAAGACTAAAATCACTGAGGTAGAAGCGAAGCAGAAGGCTCTACTATTCCTCCTCAGGGCAAGGGAGGAGATAGAGAAAGAGATAACGGAAGAGTATAAGAGTGCTCATTCCCGATTATCCTCTAGCTTACAGGACCTAGTGAATGAAGGACAGAATGTAGAGATGGAGTTAAGGGACAAAAGAGCAAAGCTGTGGGAGAGTAAAGACTTTGAACTGAAGGAATATGAGACTGCACTACTCAGCACTTCTGGAGCGGCTGCTACTCCCCCTGAAACACCGGCTGCTACGGAGACTGAGATAGAACCTGATACAACTAGTAAAGAAAAGACAGAGGAACCTCAACAAGAAGTTGTTGAAGAGCTGATAGGACAACCCATTCAGCTTCAAGAGGAGCCTCCAGAGAAGGAGATAGAGCAGCCTACCCAGCTTCAAGAAGAAGCTACTGTCTCTGAGCCAGCGGAGGCGACAACGGAAGAGGTTTTGGAGCAGCATCTCCCAGAGGAAAAACCCGCTAGAGAGGAAAATGAGTCTATCCCGATAAAACAGGATATCCAAACCCTCTATGGCGGTGAGGTAGAGCTAGCTATAGCCATACCAGTAGAACTGAAGGTGGTGTCTAAATTATATGACTACTTGCAAACGATACCTGAGCTAAGGATTCTCCGTACAACAGGCTCCTGGGATAAAGGTACTATTATAACAGTTGTGTTAGATAAGCCAATTCCCTTAATTAGCAAAATATCAAAGATACCTGGTGTAGAAGTAACACCAGAGCTACTTAAAAAGGATGATTTGGTGAAGGAGACACCAAGCTCACTGCTAGAAGCGAAGAGAAGGGGAGTAAAAAGAATCAAACTCACCCTAAAGGAAGCATAACCCTTCTAGTTGAGGGTAATTGCTGAGAATTTATGATTACCTTGAGGAGAGGAGAATGGAGTCAGCGGAAAGAATATTGCCGAAAGACCTAGGCCAGATGTTGGTTGAGGCAAAGCTAATTACCGAGGAGCGCTTACACCATGTCAAGGAGCTGCAAGCCCAGGATGGTGATAAGATTGAGCGAATCCTGCTGCAACAGCGATTAATCACACCGCAGCAACTAGCATTCTTTACCAGCCTGCAACTCCGAGTCCCCTTTGTTAACTTGAAAAAGGCGGGGGTTCAGCCCCACGCAGTAGCCTTAGTCCCTGAGTCGATAGCCAGGAAATATGGTGTTATCCCTGTAGATACGACCGATGGTACAGTAGTGGTAGCCATGGAAGACCCAAGGGACATCCAGGCTATTGAGGACCTAGCAGCCCTGACCAGGAAAAAGGTCGAGCCAGTGCTCAGTACCTCTCAGGACATCCAAGAGATGATTGACATCAACTACAGGGTTGGTGGCGAGATTGAAGAACAGCTCAGTCAAATCCCCACTCGCTACCAGAGGGTGAAGAAAGAAGAAACGCGGGGCTTTGCTGAGGCAATCGCTCAAGCCCCTGTTGTCCGGGCTATAGACCTTCTTATCAAGCAGGGAGTGAGAGACCGAGCCTCTGATGTCCATATTGAGCCTCAGGAGGACAAACTACGTATTCGCTACCGCATTGATGGTATTTTGCATGATATTATGTCCCTACCATTGAGTGTCCACCCACCATTGCTTTCCCGGGTGAAAATAATGGCTGGACTGAATATTGCTGAGCGCCGCCGCCCTCAGGATGGTCAAATCACCTTTGATATGGGAGATAGAGATGTAGATATCCGGGTGGCTACCTCAAATACTATATACGGGGAAATGACAGTGCTGCGTATTCTGGATAAGACCTTTGCCTTTCTCCCCTTGCCAGAGATAGGCTTTCTGCCTAAGACTTTGGAGAAGTACCTACAAATGGTGAAGACTCCCTTTGGAATGATATTAATCCGTGGTCCTACCGGTTCAGGCAAGACCACCACTCAGTATGCCACAGTTAACCAGCTTGATAGCATTGGACGCAATATCATAACCATTGAAGACCCAGTAGAATATCGCTTCGCTAATATTAATCAAATGCAGGTCAATCTTGCTGCGGGGATGACCTTTGCTACTGGACTTAGAGCTTGCATGCGGCTTGACCCTGATGTTATTCTGGTAGGGGAGATACGCGATGCTGAGACCGCTCAGATAGCTACCCAGGCCTCCCTCACCGGTCACTTGGTGCTCTCCTCGGTTCACGCCAATGATAGTGTGAGTGTTATCTTCCGAATGATAGACCTAGGGGTGGAACCCTTCCTTCTTGCTTCGGCAGTGATTGGCATCATCGCCCAACGAATGGTGCGCCGCGTTTGTCCCTATTGTTCCCAGCCCACCCCGGTCAGCCCTGATGAGCAACTAGCTTACGAGCAGGAGCTAAATGAGAAACAATCAGAATTCCTCATCGGTGCTGGTTGTAATTTCTGTGCTAATACTGGCTATCTGGGGCGAACCGGGATATTTGAGGTTATGGTGATGAGCGAGTCAATAAGAAGGATGATTCTGAGTGGTGCTGGCTCCGATGATATTCGCGCCCAAGCCCATAAAGAAGGCACGGTCTCACTATGGCGTGATGGAATGCTGAAGGTAAAGGCAGGCACCACTACTCCTTATGAAATCATACGCAATGTTTTCTCTATCGGCTGAGGAAGGACAATGGCAAGAACTCTTGATATTCCCACAAAGGGAAAGGTTATATCTTACCGCTATGTAGCTGCCACCAGTCAAGGGAAACTGGTAAAAGGTACTATCAAAGCTGTCAACGAGATTTCGGCTGAGCGCCTTCTCGTTGAGCAAGGCTACCATCCCATAAGCCTGGAGGTCGCTCCTTCTATGTTCAGCCTGGAAGAGGCTTTGCCTACTCTTTTCAGAGTCAAGCCTCGAGATGTTATTATCTTCTCCCGTCAGCTAGCTACCCTCCTCAGGTCAGGCATCTCACTCCTGCCCGCTCTAGAGATTCTCCAAGGGCAGGTAACAACCAGCAGAGCATTCAAGAGGATTCTGGGAGCTATAACTGAGGACCTTCGTTCTGGCAGCTCATTTTCTCAAGCCATTTCCAAACATCCTAAGGCTTTCGGTGATATCTACTCTAGAACGATTGCTGTGGGGGAAAAGTCAGGGAATCTGGAAATGGTTTTGCATCGAATGGCTGACTACTATGAGAAACAGGGTGCAATAGCTAAAAAGATAGGTGGGGCTTTAGCCTATCCAATAATGGTCCTGGGTGTTGGCGTAGTAGTAGTCATTGTTCTTATGGTAGTGGTCATGCCCCAGCTCCTTGGCATGTTCACTAGTATGAATGTAGAATTGCCCTTGCCCACCAGGATTCTTATCGGTATAACAAATGTGTTCACCAACTACCAGCTTCATCTGTTGATAGCTGGGGTATTATTAGCCATCCTAGTGCTGTGGCTGGTGAAGCAACCTTCGGGAAGGCGGCTGCTTGACCGGCTGCGGCTCACTGTCCCTATAATCGGTCCCCCTACCCTCATGGGGGAGTTAGCCCGCTTCAGCCGAACCACATCGGTGCTGGTCAGTGCTGGACTGAATTTGCAGGAAATAATGGAGATGATACCCCAATCCAGCAATAACAAGGTCATCCGTGATGCCTTAAATCAGGTCAATGAGGGGCTCCTCCTGGGGGAGGGGCTATCTGTACCAATGTCCCGCATAGATATATTTCCACCCCTCCTGGTCCAGATGGTAGCTGTGGGTGAGGAAAGCAATACCCTCGACTTCACTCTGGGAGTCGTCGCCGATTTCTATGAAGCTACCGCCGAGGAAAAAACGAGCGCCATGGTAGGGATGATAGGCCCCATTAGCACCATCGTCATTGCTCTGCTGGTTGGCTTCATTGCCCTATCAGTACTTATGCCAATGTATACCCTCACCGGAGCCTTTGGCTAATCGGCAGGGAATTGAATTAAAAAAATCTGAAGCTAAAAATGAATAATTAAAAATGGGGAAACAATTCGAAGCTAATTAGATACGAGGAATTGTTTTTACAGTTATGTAAAGTTAGTATATGAGGTTAATCATGAGGTGGCTGGGAAAAGGGAGATTAAGATTTCTTCGGGGACAAAGAGGGATAAGCCTCATTGAAACCCTAGTCGCCGTGGCAATCCTGGGTCTTATCGGGGTAGGTATACTGGCGGCTCTCGATACGAACGCCAGAGCTGCCCGCACACTTGATGAGCAGGTGGTGGCAACGAACCTGGCTACCGCTTACATTGAAGCTATCAAGGCAATGCCCTACGCCCCTTCACCAGAGTTGGCATCCTATCCTCCTCCCGAGGACATCATCACCATTCCACCTCAGTACAGCGTGAATATTGATATTTACTTCTCCAGCGGTAGTACCCCTGAGGATGACATCATTATTTGGGATACTTATGATGTTGAGAACCCCCAGACCATCCAGAGAATCGCTGTAACCGTATCCCGGGAGGGGGGCAAGCCGATTCTCAGGATATGTATGTTCAAGACCAAGAGAGCAGAGGGCTAAGAGATGGGACAAAAGGGATTCACTCTCATTGAACTCCTGGTGGCTATGGTGGTAGGTGGCGTGTTAATGTCGGGCATAGTGCTCACCATAAACCAGGTGGTGTGGGGCACCGGCCGCACCAACAGCCAGGTTGTGTCCCTGACAGACGTGCATCAGGCTGCCCTGGCGATTAAGAAGGACCTTCAGATGGCCCAGAGCGCTGATTTGCCTGGCGGTTCCACTGGTACGCTAAGCTGGATAGACTACACCACCCCATCTGAAGAGTTTGGATTGGAGGAGAACCGGACCCACTCCATCAGCTACGTCCTGTCGGGCACCGAGCTAAAGCGTACTTACGACGAAAGCGACACATCGAGCATTGTCGGCAGGAACATCACCTATCTTGACTTTACCCCGGAGTACAATGAGGACGGCAGGCTTGTTGTCAATGTCGTCATTACCGCTACCAGTCCCGAGGGCCCACAGCGGAGTGAGACCCTCGAATTCAGCGTCTATCTGCGGGGAGAGGGGTTGCAGTGATGAGGAAACGACAAAGCGGGCAGGCATTCATTCTGGTTTTAATACTTCTGGCGATAGGGGCATTGCTGACAGTCCCGGCGCTCAGGCTCACCGCTACATCCCTCAAGAGCAGCCAGATTGTCGAAGGGCAGACGAAGGCGCTGTATGCGGCCGATGCGGCGCAAGAGTATGTGCTGTGGAAGCTGATGTATGACGGTTATGGGGCCACATTATACGAAAAAGAAGGCAAGGAGGATAGGTTTACGTGCGACGTGTGCGGTATACCAGTGAATGTCTATGTCGTCATACGGACGGAGGAAGGTCAAGGTGGGCTTATTCTGGCCACGGACGACACAATCAGGCCAACGAAGACGGTTGAGGTTGAGGGGCATCCCGAGTGGAGTGACCCTGATGGGAGTGTTCAGGTTACCAATGATTACTCCGGGCCTTATACCTACACCATAAAACTCGACCAACTCAGTAGCGAGGATGACCCCCCTGGGCTGGATGCCGTTTATGATGTCCTGCCCAAGGGGCTTGACTATATACCGGGCAGCAGCCTTCTCAGAGTGGATGGTGGTGCATGGACTGACGATATCGGAGAACCCTCTATTTATACAGGGACAGGGGGCCAGAACAGGTTGCGCTGGCCATACGATGGCTACTTTGAGTTGCCGATGCGGAAGTTCGGGGTCAGGGAGGTCAAGGAGATAAAGTTCCAAGCAACCGGCTCACTAAGCCCCACCGACGGAAAGTTCTATAACTGGGTCCTCCTGAAGCTGAGGGATGAGGATGATAATGATATTAATACCCTCAGCGGACCCATAGCGCCCATTAAGATGGGGTCAGCGACAAAACCGCAGGGTGGGCTGCTTGAAGTGGGCAAGCGCTCTGACCCCGAAATTATCCAGCCACGTGTGGAGACAGAAATCGAGTATACTATCAGCATCACCAACCTGGAAACCCAGGTGGAACAGATTTACAGTATAACTGATTACCTGCCCCCTGACTTTGAGTACCTCGGTCCCACCAGTGGTATCACCACCGTTGTCCCCCAGATGAGCCCGGAGAATATAAATGGCGTTGACCGGTTGGTGCTGCGATGGACAGTAGATGAGTTTCCCAACGGCAATGCCGTGTCCATCGCATCTGGTGAGACATTGACTCTAACCTTCAGGGCCCTAGCCACCAAGGATGTAGTATCCGGCACCTACTACAATGAAGTTATCGTGGTCAACAAGTACCCCCTTTCAGGTGACATATATGAGCCGCCTGATATGAGTGTTGGCCCTGAGGACTTCCTCAAGAACTATAGCTGGAATACGGGCAGGGTCATCGTGCCCGCATACGACTCCCAGACAGAGACGGGGGACGTAACTATAAATGCCAATATGTCAGTGACAATAGGAGGCGTTATTATCACTTCGTGGCAGGTGGAATAGGGGTTGCCATGTATAACATTATAATAGAGGCTAAAGGAGTAAACAAAATAACAAGTTCTAAAGAAATTCTAAATACTAATTTCTAAACTCTAAACAAATACAAAGCACTAATGACCAAAACGTTTAGGATTTAGAGATTAGTGTTTCACAAAGGGGGAAGAACGATGGACGAAGCTGAAGTTCCCAAGCAGGTTAGCCAGGAAACCGAACAACTGGCTGCCCGGAGAGCCAGAGCCAGAGCCACCACTGCAAGATGGGACCTCGATGTCGCCGTATTCTTGTTTGGGGTTTTGGTCATTGTTATCATCTTGCTGTTTCAGGGGATTGGAACTGAGATTGTGGCACCGGTTGCCGTCTTTGGACTAGCTATGGTCTGGCTGGTGGGATGGAGGCGGGGGAGGCAACTATACCAGCTTTTCTACACCGAAGAGCTGTCAAAACTAGAGCAGAGCCAAGCAAAGCAAGAAAAGACGGTAGAGGAAACGATAGAGGAGAAGGTTCAGAAAGCTCTGCGTGAAAGGTGGCGATAGCCAGAAAGAATGCTTACTTTGTCTCTTACCAGGTAGAGTGAGCACCAGATACTAGAAAGATAAGAAATATGGAGAACCTGATAACCAGACTTCGCCGTATGGGAATTCCATTCTTAATTGGTTTTCTTCTGATTATCTACGTTGCCATTGGTTTTCTCTATTTACAGCAGGGGCAAAAGCAAAGAGAGATTGAGGGGCAAATCACCCAGCTAAGCCTCGTAGTCTCTAAGCCATTGCCCAGCGACGAGAAATTAAAGGCAGAATACGAGGAAGTGAACCGTTCTATCTCCCCAATAACAGTGGAGGCTGCCCTTGGCATTATCGTCAGCATAGCCAGCACGAGTGGAATCGATGTTGAACCTGATAGCGGTAAGCTCCGCATCCCTCCTGCTGACGTCAGGGAAGAGAAGGTAGGTGAGGGTAGCTATCAGGTTTTGTACTTCAGGAATATCAGTGTGCAGGGTGACTATGACAAGGTGATGGCTTTCATCTCTGCCATTGATTCAGGTACAAGGCTGAAGACCATGGTGCTGAGTAAGGCAGCTGTTAGCCAGACCGGGAATAAGGCTACTGCCACCCTGGATGTTAGCATCTATACTAAACCCGGTGAGTAGTTGAAGGAGAAAGCAACCTTGGCTGATAGAGTGGTAACCATTGAAATCGATAGCACTGCCATCAAGCTCATGGAGACCAGAGAGCGGAAGGTGATAAAATGGGCAAGCCTCTCTCTTGAAGCGGGCATTGTTGAGGAGGGAGTGGTTTCAGACCCTCAGGCGCTGAGCACTGCCGTCAAGCAACTTATGGCCTCAAGTGGTATAACGGCGAAGGATGTCATTGCCAGCGTCAGCAGTCTTTACTCGGTAAACCGCATCCTGACAGTGCCCAACGTGCCAGGGGGATTAACCACCCCAGAGGCCATTCTAGAAGCGGCGAAGGAGACAATTCCCTTAGCTGCGGATAAGCTATACCTCTCGTCGCAAACTATCGCCACCGGCGAGGATGAAAAACAAGTCCTTATCATAGGTGTGCCCCGAGAGGTAATAGATGCTGAGATGCGAGCCCTGAGGACGGCGGGCATCAATCCCTATATACTAGACTTCAAGGCTATAGCGCTAGCCAGGGCAGTGAATAAGGAGCAGGCTCTTATTCTCAATATCGAGCCCTACAGCTTTAATATCATTATGGTAGTCAATGGCGTACCCCAAATCATGCGCACCATGCCTTGGGGGCAGGATAACCCCACCGTGGAAGATGACGCGGAGTATTTGGCAGTAAGCCTGGACCTGACAGTGGGCTTCTATAATTCGCATCATCCTAATACTCCCCTCGACCCGGCTACCCCCCTCATCATCACCGGGCAGATATCCGGTGACCCTATCCTGATGGAGAAGCTGCAAGCCAGGGTAGTATACCCCATTGAGCCACTGGCACCACCGTTAGAGTATCCGTCGCACCTGCCCGTCTCTCAATATGCGGTCAATATCGGGCTCTCTCTTAAGGGGATGGCGACATCTAAAAGTCCGGGGCAAGGTGGCTATTTGCTCCCCGATATCAACCTCCTGCCCAAAATCTATCAACCGTGGAAGCCGTCGGCCAGGCAGATATACTTCGCTTGTTTTGTAATAGCTGTCATAGCCCTGCTATTCCCCCTATACCAGATAACCGCTGGGGCTATGACTAAAACTGCTGACCTGGAAGCAAAATATGCCACCCTCAACAATGAACTGCAACGGAGGCAGCTTGAAATCAAAAACCGTGCTCCAATGCAGAAGGCTATTGAGGAGTATCGCACCATTGTAAATAAGGGCGGCGGCTTCACCGAGGACTTGAGGGTCATCAACAGCCAAGCCGAGGGGCTCGGTATTCAGGTGCAGTCCGTTGTCCACGACGGCGAGACTATAACTGTTACCTGCCAGGCAGAGAGCCACACCAGCTTTAGAAACTACTTAGCCGCTCTGGAGAAAAGCGGTAGGTTCTCTACTCCTATTCCTCCCCCTGAGGGCTACCCCTATACTACAAGCGGCATTATCGAGCTTGAGCCCAAGACCAATGAGTAAAGGTCGCTTCGCTCCAAATCCTAAATCCTAAGCACGAAATCCTAAACAAATTCTAAATTTCAAATTTCAAAATTCAAAACCATTTAGAGATTAGTATTTAGAATTTCCTCAGATACGACCGACGACCTTAAGGTCATAGAGCTCCATATAGCCACACCGCGGGCAAAAATAGAGAGCGACGGAGAGCCCTGGAGAGTGCTGTAAGCTCGCTGTTCCTCTCTTCGCCAGCTCAAAGGCACCGTCTCCCTGCTGCAATTGCACCTTGCACCGAGGGCATATTTTAGTCGGATAATCCATCAGTCGCTTTGCTCCAAATTCTAATATCTAAATACTAAATCCTAAACAAACTCTAATTTCAAAGCTCTAAATTCAAAACCATTTAGTTCCTTTGGGTTTTGGTCATTTGGATTTGTTTAGAGTTTAGAAATTAGTATTTAGAGTTTGTGGGTTGCTACCTGCTCAAAACAGGAGAGGTATCCTCTTTTATATGCCTTGGACACCTCTCCTTCAACATCTCCGCCAAAACCCGCTTTTTCACATCAGCTACCATACAAGGCAGCGACTTCACATATGCCATAGATTACTCGTACCCCTTGAGCTTTTGGAACACCGTTCCCATCGCATCAACATAATAGGTGCCCTTGGTGTTCTGGGAGGCGACATAGTTGACCAAATCGGCTGTAGCGCTGGTATCAGCATATATATCGTGCTGGTAGAGGTAATATCCATTTTTGTCAGAGTCGAGGGTGTAATCAGCAGTTCCACCAGCCTGTGTGGGACCACTTATCTTGTCGGTGGCACAAACTGCATTAGAGGGGAAGGCACCCATATTCTTGGTAGCACCAGCCGTTTCGACGAACGTCCCATCTGGCAATTCGCTCAACCCATTATCGGTCATCATGGCAATCACTGCTGTCTGGACATTGGCGAGCTCAGTGGCTGCCGCTTCCTCCTGGCCTGCGCCCATAAACCGCCCCACATTGGGGATAATCACCGCTGCCAGCACGCCAAGAATGGCAACCACAATCAGCAGCTCAATCAGGGTAAAACCCTTCTCCCCTCTTTTAGGCATTCTCATTTTTCACCTCCTTTTCTTTACTATATAGGGTAATCATAGGGCATGGCGTTGTTGCCGACAATCCTGCAAATGGGTGATTTCAGAAGGTGAAAGAACTAGCTCTTTTGGGTGAGGGGGCTTAGCTGCTGACCATGAGATTGCCACGCCTTCGGCTCGCAATGACGAGGATATGGCGGGGCTCATTATTCCTTATATGAGACAAGACCCTTCTTAACAGCATAAGCCGCAGCCTGGCTTCGGTTTGCCAGGTGCAGCTTCTCCATAATATTCCGCAGGTGGGTCTTTACCGTGTTCTCAGAAATGAACAGGGAAGCGCTGATTTCCTTATTGGTCTCTCCTTGAGCCACCAGTTGCAGCACCTCTCCCTCTCGTCGGGTCAAGATAGTTTCAACTTCCTTAGCAGATTCCCCTTCCACCCCAACCCCTAGGTCTTTGAACTCAGTGAGCAGCTTTGTTGCCATAAGCGGGGAAATCATCACTCCACCCCGGGCAATATGAAGGATGGCATGAGTTAGCTCATCGGGCTCAGCATTCTTAAGGATGTAACCCCTGGCACCAAATCTCATAGCAGCGAAGAGGTCAGATTCCTTGTCAGAGACGGTCAGAATGATGATATTAACCTGAGGCATCTCTGTCTGGAGGGCTTGGGTAGCTTCCAATCCACTGCAATGCGGCATATTGAGGTCCATCAGAACTACATCAGGAGCAATTTCCTTAGCCTTTTGTATTGCCTCCAGTCCATCCGATGCCTCCCCCACCACCTCGAGGTTTTTCTGGTCGGCCAATACCGTAACGATGCCACGGCGAAATAGGGTATGGTCGTCCACTACCAGCACTTTGATAGGCTCCATTTCATAACCTCACTTTCTCAAGGGGGAGGCTGACCCTCACTTCTGTCCCCTCCCCTGGGGCAGCAGTGATTGTCAGAGTGCCTCCAAGCCCTTCTGTCCTGTCTTTCATGATGCTCAATCCGTGGTAGCCGGGAGGAGATTTTTCATGGTCTGAAAGAGTGAAGCCCTGCCCATTGTCCCTGACCATCATCTCCACTACCTGTGGGGTATTCTCCAGTTTCACTACTACCTTGGTAGCAAGGGCATGTCTTCTGGCATTAGTCAGTGCCTCTTGAGCGATGCGCAATAGTTGCAACTCAGCAACAGGGGAAAGCTGTGGGAAAGCTCTGGGGACATCAAATTGAACCTGGATGCCGTCCTTCTCGCTGAGTTTCCTGGCATAATCTGTCAGTGCCGGTATTAAGGGAAGGCTTTTTGCCTCGGTGCTTAATTGGTCAATGGACCCCCTAATATCCTCGTAGGTATCTTGCACTACCTTTCGGATGTCGTCAAGCCCAGTGAGCGCCTGCTCAGTATTCTGAGAGGAAACTGAGTCGCTTACTAGCTTTGTTTTCAAATTGAGGTAACTCAATGACTGTGCTACGCCATCGTGTATCTCTCGTCCAATTCTTCTGCGCTCTTCGATAATAGCATCCCCCTCTATTCGCCGACGGACATTCAGATTAGTGCGGTAAGTCAGGCTGGCAATGACAAAGCAGAAAAGGGTATAGACTATCAGCAGGGTGAGATTATGTCCCTGCATAATCCAGACAAATCTCTCACTAAACTGGCTCAGAGCCAGGTGAGTAATGGAGAGGGAGAGAGAGGCAATAGCTGCCAGGGAAAGAGCAACCTTTTCCTCAAAAAGAAGGGCTGCGGTCATAATAGGGGTAAGGGAATAGAGGAGGAAGCTACTGGTCAGGCCATCGGTGAAGATAACCAGCAGCAGGCAAAGCAAAAAGTCACCTACCAAAATTAGATAGGTCATCACTCCCCTCTCCCGCCAGCGGAGCGGGGAGAAGACCTTCAAGACGGTATAGACACCGAGTGTAACCAGGAGTATTATGCGCTGTTGGACAGACAGTGCCGGGGCACTTAATGATGGCACAATCTGCATAAACACCACAGCCAGGGCATAAGAGAAAAAACGGTAGAACGATAGAAACTGGTAGGCATCCCTTTCATACTTAGTCCGCATTTCCCTCACCATTATTAAACTAAGGCATTTTGCCTCTATATGTCAAGCAAGGGAAAACCAATCGTTTATTAAAGGGATTAAATCCTAAAGTCGCTTCGCTCCAAATCCTAAATGTGAAATCCTAATATCTAAATACTAAATCCTAAACGTTTTGGTCATTTGAATTTTGGTCATTTGAATTTGTTCCCCCCGTTAGATAAAATAGCCACATTTTTAAATTGACCCTATCAAGTATCTACTCCTGCAAATTATGAGTCTTGCCATGTTTACTATCTAACGGGGTAAAGAGTTTAGAGATAAGTATTTAGAATTTCCTCATAAGTCATTGCAGATACCACTGGTAAATTGCTTGTCCCCAAAGCAGGGTAACCATGACTGCGGTAGCAAGGAAAGGGGCGAAGGGTATAGGGTCGCCGCGCTTCTTAACCCTGAAAATAAGTAGAAGGGCAGCCACCAGACCGCCTGTTATCACTGATAGCAATAAGGCTATGAGCACCAAAGGATAGCCGCTCATTAGCCCTACCAGCGCCCCTAGCTTGACATCCCCCATCCCCATCCCACGGCGATAGATGATAAAAGGCAGAGCCATGGCAACAAGGCCGAGAGCTCCTCCCTCCAGTGAACTTATCACCCCAAGTCCTGGCCAGAAAAAGGAAAAGGCAAGGGCAAGTGCCATGCCCGGGTAGATAACCTTATCGAGGACCAGTCCGTGTTCCAAGTCGATAACGAAAATCACGATTAGCAAACAGGCATAGACGAGGGATATACCCAGCTCAAGATTGAGCCCGAATTTCCAGTAGAGGAAGGCAAACAGGAGACCGGTCAATCCTTCTACTACGGGGAGCCTGAGAGGTATGGGAGCCCGGCAATAGCGGCATCGACCACGCAGCCACAGATAGCTAAACAGGGGGACCAAGTCGAGAATGCCCAGTTTATGATTACAGGCAAAGCAATGAGAAGGAGGATTAATTATAGATTGTCCCCGGGGTAACCTATCTATGCACACATTCACGAAGCTGCCCACAAATAGACCCAGCAAGGTAAAAGCCAGTATCAATAAAGACAATTTTTTATATCACCCTATATTAAGCGGATTGCGTCAGAGCCTATGATACATCAGGAGACAGAACTAAGCAACCGCTCTGGCTCAAGATTGTTTATCGACCCTTGGGGCTTGAGCCGTTGATAAGGAGGATACTATAGGAACAGGTATATAATACAGGAAGACCACATCAAGCACTGGGCTATATGACACAACTTATACACTCAGCTTGTTAAGCAATTGTAGCGGAGCCGAGGACTCATAAGCCTTGCGATACTCATTCATATCTTTGCTTCAAGCATGATAGGCACAATTTATTGCTGATTATTAAATGGCAGCTAGTTTCTTCTTCAGCTCAGAGAGCTGTCTCAGGTGCGATTTTTCCTCGGTTATTATCTTATTTACCGTCGGCTGTGCCCGCTGGGGCATTATGTCTTTCATCTCGTAATAAAATAGTATAGAGTCCTTTTCGGCACCTATAGCCAGTTCCATAGCCTCAATTTCATTCTCCGCCTTGGTCGCTATTTCACTGGTGACCAAATCATCAGTAAAAACAGCGCTGTCAACCAGTGCCTGAAGATAAGCTACATATTCCTCAGCATAGCTCTTTGGAACTTGATATTTATCGGCTTCATCGAGCATGCCCTGGAAAATCTGGATATGCTGCCGCTCCATATCAGCCAAATATTGAAAGACATCACGAGCTGTGGCATTCTCGGTTGACTTGGTCATGATATCATAGAAGGCAATCCCCCTCCTCTCGATACCAATGGCGATGTTGATAAGCTCGCTGCCAGAAAATGAAATAGACACTTCTTATATACCTCCTTTCCGAATTTATAGAGTAGATGTTTTGCCTCTCCAGCCAAACTAACATCTAACGATGTCTTACTTCGCTTCCTCCGCCTTCTTGAGTTCTTGGAAACTCTTGATTATCTCAGCCACCGAAGCTTCATCTTCCAAGGTGGTGAGGTCACCGATACTAGCGTTATTAGCTATCGCCTTTAGCACTCGTCGCATAATCTTGCCGCTCCTCGTCTTGGGCAGTTTAGCTGCAAAGTAAACCTCGTCAGGAGTTGCTATCGGCCCTACCATGCTTCGCATGTGATTGGCCAGTTCCTTCTTCAGACTTGGAGAGGGGCTGACCCCATCTTTAAGCTTGACAAAGATGACGATGCTCTCGCCCTTTACCGGGTGAGCTTTACTAACTACCGCTGCCTCAACCACCTGAGGATGGGAGACGGCGGCATCCTCCAGCTCAGCAGTACCTATTCTATGCCCAGCAACTTTAAGTATCTCATCAGCCCTTCCCAAAATCCAAAAGTATCCGTCCTTGTCCTTTACTGCGTAGTCACCGGTGTAGTAGATACCGGGAAATCGCGACCAGTAGGCTTCCTTATAGCGCTCTGGGTTACCATGTATGCCAAGGAGCATTCCTGGCCATGGTCTCTTTATTACCAGCAGACCCCTTTCCTCAGGTGGCGCTGGCTTACCATCTTCATCGACCACATCAGCATCTACACCTGGTAATGGTAATGTTACTGAGCCAGGCTTCAAAGGGATGGGCGCAATGCCAGGGGCAGGTGATATCATGATACCACCGGTTTCAGTCTGCCACCAAGTATCAACGATGGGACACCTCTCACCGCCTATATGTTGGTAAAACCAGAGCCATGCCTCCGGGTTAATCGACTCCCCTACGCTTCCCAGTAGCTCCAGGCTATTAAGGTCGTGCTTATTGGGCCACTCTTCACCATGTCCCATGAACATCCTGATGGCGGTAGGTGAGGTGTAGAAGACGGTAACTCCATATTTTTCGATAATGCCCCACCACCTATCAATTGTAGGATAGTCTGGAGCTCCTTCATAAAGGACTATGGCTGCCCCGTGTGCTAGTGGGGCGTATACTATTGAGCTATGTCCGGTAACCCAGCCCACATCAGCCGAGCACCAGTAGACTGATTCTTCATTAAGGTCGAAGACCCACTTATAGGCAGAATAATTGTGGACAAGATAGCCACCAGTACCGTGGACGATCCCTTTAGGCTTGCCTGTAGTACCCGAGGTGTAGAGTATGTAGAGCGGATGGTTCGACTCCACCGGCTCGGGTTCAACAAAAAGTGCTGCCTCATCAAGCAAGTCATGGAGCCAGAGGTCTCTTGATGGCTTCATGCTGACCGGGACATCAGCTCTCTTGACCACAACGGTCTTCTTCACTGAAGGACACGTAGTCAGCGCCTCGTCGGTGATACTCTTCAGCAACACTATCTTCCCCCTCCTGAACCCCCCATCGGCGGTTACCAGCAACTTGGCTTGCACATCGTTGACTCTGTCAGCCAGAGCCTGAGCGCTGAAACCAGAAAAGATTACCGTATGGACAGCGCCAATCCTGGCACATGCCAGCATGAAAATAGGCAGCTCGGGAATCATCGGCAGGTATAGGGCGACCTTGTCACCTTTACCCACTCCACAATTTTTCAAAACAGAGGCGAACTTGTTAACTTCGCTAAATAGTGTTGAATAGCTTAAAACCCTAACATCTCCCGGCTCGCCTTCCCAGTATATGGCTACCTTACTCCTTCGCCAAGTCTTAACATGACGATCTACACATATATATGAGGCGTTCAGTTGCCCGCCGACAAACCATCTAGCAAAAGGTGGTTCCCATTCCAACACCTTGTCCCAGGTCTTAAACCAATCCAGATGGTGTGCCTGCTCCGCCCAGAATTCCTCTGGTTCCTTCATAGACCTCTCGTAGACATCGAAAAGCCTCTTCAAAGGCCAATATCTCGACTCAAAAGGCAGCGATAAATGCGACATATCTCGATTCCTTTTTAACCCTGCTTTTCCTCTTTCTTTAGCAGGTCGCTGAAGACCTCGGTGTGCTCGATTCTAGGACTACTTTCCCTCTAATAATTCAGCAATCTCTACCTTCCCCTTCTTGATGTACTCCGCCTGCTTGGGGTCGAGAATCTCTAGTAGCGCCAGAAATTCCCCTACATGCTCCTTTTCATCATCCCGAGCGTGAGCTAGCACTTTCTTAGCCCGCTCATCATCAGTAGCGTCAATATGAGCTTGGTAGACAGCAACAGCATCCAACTCGGCAGCTATATCTTGCATTATAGCCCTGGCTAGCTCAGCGGCATTCATCTTTCGGGGCACCATAGTTCCAAAAGGATTACTGAAGTCCATTTTTCACCTCCTTTATTTTATTCTTTGTTTATGTAAAATTTTTAGCTAG
>SDBU01003601.1_pt1 | contig 19589 bp, 15 predicted proteins | sample 2277071 | NCBI WGS metagenome assembly SDBU01 (sample SAMN10397929, study PRJNA504765) | marine sediment metagenome | isolation source: marine sediment core GS08_GC12, 126 cmbsf | place: Arctic Ocean: Gakkel Ridge, Loki's castle | collected 2008 | reverse complement strand
TGGAGTTCTTATCGAAGAACACTGAAAATAAAAAAACACAAGGTAAGGTTTGGTGCTTGGTAAGGACTGGAAGGAACATAGCAATTAAGAAGAGTGACGAGAGTTTCACTGATGACGTGGATACAGGAAAAACTGATACTGAACCAGCTAGAAAAAGTGCAGTTGATGTTCCAGCGTTAATTCTAATCAGACAAAATGGCTCTACGGAAAAAGGATGGAGAGGTTCGCCCTTCTGGTGGCCAGTTTTAATTGTTCCACAAAGAGCAAGGACAATGGTTTTTGCAAATAAAGTAGCGGACGTTTAATAAAGAATAGAACCCCATGAACAACAAAGAAATCGCCAGGGTATTTCAGGATATTGCTGACCTCCTGGAGCTTAAGGGGGAGAACCAGTTTAAGATACGGGCTTACCAGAGGGCGGTTCGCTCCATCGAGTACCTCCCAGTGGAGGTGGAGCAACTGGTGGCTGAGAACAGATTAAGGGAAGTCCCCGGGGTGGGGGAGGCACTTGCCAGGAAGATTACCGAACTGGTAACTACCGGCAAGCTTGGCTACTACGAAAACCTCAAGTCTGAGTTCCCGGAAGGCATTATCACCCTGCTTGATATACCGGGAGTGGGGCCAAAGACGGCCAAGCTTCTTTCCACCGAGATTGGAGTAAGCTCTATTGATGAGCTTGAGGCAGCCATTGTCGACGGTAAGGTGGCGCGGCTATACCGCATGGGGGATAAGACCGCCGAGAACATCCTGCACCAGATTCAGGCACTGAGAAGAAAAGACCAGCGTATCCCCCTCGGCGAAGCGCTGCCTGTCGTCGATGACATTCTGGCTAAACTCGGTCAGCTGCCGGGAGTAAGGAATCTAGCTCCAGCCGGGAGCTTACGCCGCTTCCGGGAGACGGTGGGCGATATTGACCTCATGGGCACGGCAGATAATGCCCCGGAGGTAATCCAGGCGTTCACTTCACTACCCCAGGTCAAGGAGGTCTTGGCCAGTGGCACCACCAGGGCAAGTGTTGTTGTTCCCGGCGGGCTTCAGGTTGACCTCAGAATCGTGGCGCATGACTCATTTGGCTCTACCCTCCAGTATTTTACTGGCAGTAAGCAGCATAATATTAACCTGAGGGAGCGGGCACGCCGGCGAGGACTGAGCCTATCTGAATATGGCATCACCAATCTGGCAACCGACGAACTGGAAAAGTTTGCCACTGAGGAGGCTTTCTACCAGCGGCAGGGTCTTGCCTTTATCCCCCCTGAGCTTCGGGAGGGACAGCAGGAGATAGAGAGGGTTGAGCAAGGGACTCTGCCCCGCCTGATAGAGCTGCCTGATATGAAGGGTGACCTCCATGTTCACAGCACCTGGAGTGAGGGGCGTGATACTATCGAGGCGATGGCACTGGCCGCCAGAGACCGCGGCTACCAGTATTTGGCAATTACTGACCACTCCGGGGGGCGGGGTATTGCCCACGGGCTGGATGCGGAGCGATTAAGGCAGCAGATACAGGAGGTTAAGGAGCTTAACCAGAGAATAAGTGGCATCCGAATCTTTAGCGGCATTGAAGTAGATATTCGCGCCGATGGCAGCCTCGACATGCCCGACGAGCTTCTGGCAGAACTGGATATTGTCGTTGCCTCCGTGCACTCCAGCCTGAACCAGAGTCAGGAGCAGATGACAGGGCGGATGATAAAGGCAATGGAAAACCCCGATGTTGATATCCTGGCCCACCCCACCTGCCGTTTGTTGCCTGGTCGGGAACCAACGGCAGTGGATATGGAGGCTATCTTTCAGGCAGCAGCTAAGACCGGTACAGCTCTGGAAATTAACGCCATGCCCAGCCGGCTTGACCTCAAGGACATTCACGTCTATCGGGCACGAGATCTGGGGGTAAAGCTGATAGTTAGCACTGATGCCCATAGCACCGACCACCTGGAATTTATGCGGTTTGGGGTGGGAGTCGCCCGGCGGGGCTGGTGCGAAGCCCGGGACATCCTGAATACAAAACCATTGAACGAAATCCTGGCTGGTTTAAAATTACCCGGCTGAGGTGGTGAGGTGGAAAGTCAGAATCTCCAATCAGATTCTCTCGAGTCGACAAGTGCTGGTGATGCGGCAGCGATACGGCATCTTGAGCAAGCGATTAAAGACGGTAAGCACTGGTATATTGCTTTACTTGGAGCAATTAGGCTGTGGACTAGCCCCGAGGAGACCCATAACGACCACACTTACCATTACCTTATTGCCGGCGAAGCCTTCGACTGGCTGCTTCTGGCGGAGCGCCTGTGTGGCGCCGTGGACGGCCTGCTGTCCAACGATGAGATAACCGCCCTTCTCTTCCATGGTAAACCCCCAATTACCCTAAGTCAGAATGAATTCAAGAGTCTGGTCGGCGGCACCAAGTACCGTCAGCAGCTTAACTACTTCTACGGTATTAATGTTGAGGAGGCGCTAATCCTGGCAGTGCAGGATGAGGTACGCAAGGAATGGTGGGTTTTGGGATATGCGAACGCCCGGGATGCCACTAATGAGGTTTACCGCCGTATCTATGGCGCTACCAAAACCACATTGCTTAAACGCTTTCGGCGGGAAAAAGGCTACCCTCAGTCCCGGTCTATGAGTCTAACCGCATTAAAGGAGTTTACCTACTGGTTGTTCAAGTATCGGCTAGAGAATTGCGATAAGACCAGGGTTGCCAGCGATACCAAGAAGGCGCTGAGGCAATTAAATACTATGGGTTTTTCCCAGCCATGGTAACCGTCTCATCGCCGGCGTAGTTGGTATAGAAACCATTGATTACAACTTGAGTCACTCCAAGACATACGCTCTTACCATTAGGTGATTACTTCGTCCAGCGCCGAGCAATAAGCCCGATAGGTTCTGGAATCAAAGAGTACAAAGATGACTTCCTCAAGTTGGGCGGTTTGCTTCCTAAGAAATGAACCCACGGCCTTTATCGCCACCCTGGCGGCTTCGTCCACCGGATAGCCATAAACCCCGGTGCTGATTGATGGAAAGGAGACACTGGCTAGCTTGTGCTGTGCCGCTAACTTCAGACTCTCCTGGTAGGCGCTGGCAAGTAATTGTGCCTCATTACTACTGCCACCATGCCAGACCGGCCCGACGGTGTGAATCACATGCTTTGCCTTCAAATTCCCCCCGGTGGTAATTACCGCCCTTCCGGTGGGTAAACGCCCCTGCCTGGACACAATTTGCTTGCACTCCTCAAGTATTGCTGGTCCCCCCGCTCGGTGGATGGCACCGTCCACGCCACCCCCTCCCATAAGGCTGGAATTGGCCGCATTAGCAATGGCATCTGTAGCCTGGCCAGTGATATCTCCCTGGATTATGGTCAGTTTGGTCCGGTTAATGGTTGCCTGCTTTAGTTGCTCCGCCATGGCCTCACCTCTCACGCATCAACTCATATTCTCCTATGCTCATATTTTACTGTACCAGCGACAAGGTGTCTATGAGACATAGAGATTTCAACCTCACCCCCTTTGTCCCCCTCTCCTTGAAAGGAGAGGGGGAAGAATATTAGGAAAGAGAGGGGCTACCGCCCCTCTTAAACACCCCATTTAAGGGGGTCAAATCTATAAGAGGGTTATTTTACGAAAGGGTGGTTAACCACTCTCAGACACCCTGTAATAATAGGGGGATTGTTTATTTAAAGGTGAGGAATCGGAAAACGCCCTTTTCCTTGCCGTCAGCTTCAGTTAGTGGTAGAATTTGAAGGTTGTGAGCCAAGGCTCATTATCCAATTTAGATTAGATGATAGCTAGAAAGAGGTAAATATGATTATCAGGACAGTGGTCGTTGGCCCATTTCAGTCTAACTGCTATATTGTCGGCTCTGAATCAACGAAGGAAGGGATAATAATTGACGCTGGGGCTGATGCCCAAGAGATTCTGAGGAATGTGAAAGAATTGGGGCTCGACATCAAGCTCATCGTCATAACTCATGGGCATATCGACCATATCGGTGCCTTAAAGGAGGTTAAGGAGGCAACCGGGGCTAAGGTTGCCATCCACTCAGCCGATGCCCAATCTCTTCAGAGCCAGCCTGCGAACATGTTCGGTTCTTCCTATCCGACTCCGCCTTCCGCTGACAGGCTACTTCAAGGTGGAGATAGTGTAAACATTGGTGACCTCAAGTTTCTGGTTCTTCACACCCCGGGTCACTCCCCGGGTGGCATCTGCTTGTTCGGGCATGGCGTAGTGTTTACCGGGGACACCCTGTTCAACTACGGCATCGGCCGGACTGATTTTCCCGGCGGTAGCCATAGTCAACTGCTAAGTGGCATTCACACCAAGCTTATGGTACTACCTGACAGCACAGTTGCTTACCCTGGTCACGGTCCGGAGACCACAATCAGCACCGAGCGCCGTGGTAACCCCTTCCTTCGTGGTGGGTGAAGCTTCATACTTTTATGGCGTATTTGGTGACGGCACTCAACTCATAGCGAAATAAGGGTAATGAAGATTGGGCCGAAGATCACCGCGACCTTACCTACCAGTTTAATCAAGATGTTCAAGGAAGGTCCTGCCGTATCCTTAAATGGGTCACCCACGGTATCGCCGATGACCGCTGCCTTATGAGCCTCGCTCCCTTTGCCGCCAAGGTTACCCGCCTCAATATACTTTTTGGCATTGTCCCAGGCACCGCCGGCATTAGCCATCATTACCGCCATCAGGAACCCGGTTAGCAGCGCTCCAACCAGGAGACCGGCAACTGCTTCTGGACCCAGTGTGAAGCCAATGATGAGGGGAACGACAAGAACCAGAATTCCGGGGAGTAACATTGAGTTTAGCGCCTTCTTGGTGGCAATATCAACGCATCTGACATAATCAGGCTTAGCTGTGCCTTCCATCAGCCCCTTGATCTCCCGGAACTGCCTTCTGACCTCGTTGACAATTTCGAAAGCACCCTCGCCAACCCCTTTCATCGCCAGCGCACTGAAGACGAATGTCAGCATGCCGCCAATCAGCACTCCGGCAATCACACCAATATTAGTCAGGCTGGCTACGTCAATGTGGGTTACCTGGAAGTAGGTGGCCAGCCAGGCTAATGAGGCAAGGGCAGCGGAAGCGATAGCAAAACCCTTGCCCAGGGCAGCCGTGGTATTGCCAACAGCATCCAGCGCTTCGCATCGCTCCCTGACCTCTTTACCCAGGTCAGCCATCTCAGCAATACCGGCGGCATTGTCAGCAATCGGCCCGTAGCAGTCCATAGACAGCAGCATACCCAGGTTGATGAGCATGCCCACAGCGGCAATAGCGATACCCAGCAGGCCACCAAAAACAAAGGCTAAGACAGTGGCGATAGCCACCAGTATGATAGGCAGAGCGGTGCTCATCATACCCGTAGCCAAGCCTTCAATAATAGTAACTGCTGCCCCGGTTTCCGCCGCCTTAGCTATTTTCTTGACCGGTCCCCGTTCCGCCGAGGTAAAGTATTCGGTTACCTGCCCGATAATGAAACCACAGAGTAAGCCGGTTATTAGAGCCCAGAAAAGTCCTAGTTCACCGAGATAACCTCTAATGATAAAGAAGCTGGCAATTACCATCAGGATGTTACTGACATAGACGCCCTTATTCATGGTGGCGTGCGCCCTGGCTACCTGCTTTTCAAAGCTGCCTTCAACCTCCTTCGGCCGGACAAAGAGGGCGCCGATAATCGAAACCACTATACCCAATCCCCCAAGGATGAGGGGGAACATCATACCTTTTATAGTACCGAGAGCGAGAACTCCGAGAACCATCGAGGCGGCGATAGCCGAGACGTAGGACTCGTACAGGTCAGAGCCCATGCCGGCGACATCACCGACATTGTCGCCAACATTATCCGCGATTACGGCCGGATTCCTCGGATCGTCTTCTGGAATCCCTTTTTCCACCTTGCCAACCAGGTCGGCACCGACATCGGCGCTCTTGGTGAAGATACCACCGCCGGCCCTCAGAAACAGCGCCACCGAGGAAGCGCCAAAGGCAAAGCCCAGCCACACATGGCTATCCTCAAAGAAGAAGGTGAGAGTAACCAGGCCGAGCAGGCCCAGCCCGACAACGGTAAAACCCATCACCGCGCCCCCGGAGAAGGCAATCTTCAACGCCCGGGCCCAGCTGCCGATGGCAGCCTGGGCGGTTCTGGCATTGGCCCTGGTGGCAATACTCATCCCCAGGAAACCGGCAAAGGCCGAGGTCGCCGTGCCGAAGAGATAGGCGAGTGCTACCCAGGGTTTAGGGTCGATGAACAAGGCCAGAACGATGACCAGCACCAGAGTAAAGATAGACAGGGTGATATACTCCCGGCGTAAAAAGGCCGTGGCTCCCTGCTGGATGGCACGAGCGATCTCCTGCATTTTCTGGTTACCTTCACTCTCTCTCATTATGGTGAATATCAGGTAACCTACGAAACCCAGGGCTAAAACTCCGGTAATCACAACCCATATTCTTAAGTCCACCGGCTAACCTCCTATACAATTCTGGTTATATCGCAAAAATAGAAGGTTGATTTCTCAACCTCTCCCCATGATTTGGCAAACAGAACTGGCTTACTCACCAAGTTACCAAGTTTAATGCATTTGCCAGCAAAGGTCAAATTATAAATTCAGTAGGATTTCCCTTCAATTTCATCTAACCGGTTCTCCAGTTCTTTTTGTCGCATAACCAATGTCAGATCACTGCGTGTCTTTTCCAAGACGCCACGAACTACATCGGTAGTGCGGCGCAAACCACCGGTTATTGCATCCGGGAAGTCCATAGTCACCAGGACACTGTAGATATCATCCATGGCGGATAGTAGTTCCTCACCCTGAGACAGGTCACCCCCTCTCATGCCGTCCAGAAGGTAGCGCCTTAACTCACCTACCGCCTCACCCAGTCCATTCAAGTAGGCAGCAGAGCCAACACCCAGTTCCGCTGGGTCAGGAATTCTTTCTCCAGTTACTAGAGCCAGGGTAATGCTGCCTTCAGCAAACTCCTTTTGGGAATCGCGGATAAAGCCGGTGTTGCTAAGCTCATTATGTTCCACAACCGCTTGGTCAACCTCATCACGGAGATTACGGGCTGATTTGAGGAATTCCCGGGCCCGGTCAAATTCACGCCGGTGAATGGCGCGAATAGCATTGCTGCTGTGACGAATTGTTTCCCGGCATAGCGGCAGTACCTTTTCTCTGGCGGCATCCTTAGCGGCCAGGGCCAGTCGAATCCGGTCAGCAATTGATTCCAGATTATCGGTTAACCTGTTCACCGTTGCGCCTCAAGTTTGCTTACCATTTCCCGGGTGGCCCCTTCTATATCCTCAGCTTGTAATACGGCACTAATCACGGCTACCGAGTCAGCACCCGCCGCCATAACCTCGGCTGCGTTATCCCTGGTAATGCCACCAATAGCCACCAGGGGTAAAGATACTGCCTGCCTGATTTGGCGCAGCCGTTCCAAACCCACTACCACTGCCGTTTCTTTGGAAGCGGTGGGATACATTGAACCAACAGCAATATAGTCAATCCCGTCAGATTCAGCCGTGATTGCCTGGTCTACTGTCCTCGTCGAGCAGCCCAGGATTTTATCCATTGCCAGCAGTTTGCGGGCTGCCTTAACCGGCAGGTCATCCTGCCCCAGGTGCAATCCATCGGCGTCAGCAGCCAGGGCTAAATCAAGGTAGTCATTTACTATGAATAACACATCATGCTCAGCACATAGCTTTCTTAGCTGCTGGGCTATTGGCAGCAGTTCCTTCTTGCTCATCAGTTTGTCGCGTAGCTGAATTACCGCGGCACCACCCCGGATTGCCCGACTGGCGGCTTCAATATAGCTCCGTCCCTTCAGGGCTTGCATGTCGACGATAACATACAATCCGGGTAAATGCTTTATCTTATCCTGGCGCAGTAGCCGGGAAAGCAGTGCTTGCTCTAGCTCGTAGAGATTAAATCGAGCCTGCTTGAATTTACCGGGGTCTAAATTGGTGTTTTTCGCCAGTTCCTCCATTACTCTCAGGGCTTCCTGGACCCTTCTGGCATTAGCCACCACCGTTGTTGGCAACTCCCTTTTCTTCTTCTCCCCGGAGACTTCAATATCAATGCCGACATCACCGGCTGAGTCTCGAGCCTGTAGAAGCTGCTGCTGGAATGACCACTCACTGGCCAGCAGGTTGTGGCGCATGTTTTTCAGCTGCTGAGTCAGGTTAGTGTCATTGAGTACAAAGCGAGCCAGGTCTTCTAGGAGACGAAGCCCTTCGCCAATCCGGTTCAGGTTGGCGTCAATAATGCGTAGGGTTCGTGCCTCTGGTGATACCATAGTCATAAAGCCTTTTACGACCGCCCACCCGGTCTCTCTACATTTATTAGCAGCTAATCTTAACACACCCAGGTTAGAGCGTAAAGCTGGCTGGCTCTCAATCTTCGTCTACTGCATTCTCAATAAGCTCGATTCGTGATGCTTTTCCCTGCCGGTCTAGCTCCACGGCGACCACATCAATGCGCCATGACGATGGCAGATTACTATGGGTTTGCCGATAGTGAGCGGTAACCGCTGTTAACCGGCGTCTCTTGGCTGGGGTGATTGATTCCTCGGGGGTACCGAACTGGGTACTTGTCTTAGCCCGTACCTCGACAAAGACCAGGCAATCTTTATCCCTGGCGATGATATCTATCTCGCCCTCAGGGCAGCGATAATTCGTCTCCCAAACATGGTAACCTCGCTTTTTGAGGAAGTCCCTGGCTAACTTTTCACCCAGGATACCAACGTCTCTCCGTTTCATAAATCATATCCTTGACTGGTGTAAATGTCTGGCGGTGTATTGGTGATGGCCCCAGGCGACGCAGACAGGAGACGTGCTCTTCTGTGCAATAGCCCTTGTGTTGCGCCAGTCCATAGCCGGGATAAGTTTTATCCAGCTCCAGCATCATCCGGTCTCGGGTCACTTTAGCGATGATGGAGGCGCACGCGATAGAGAAGCAGAGACTGTCCCCACCGGTTATTCCCTTTTGCGGTAACGGCACCTCAGGAAGATACATATAGTCAATGAGCAGAGACTCAGGTGGCGGTGAAAGTCGGTCTATAGCTGTTTTCATTGCCAATCGGGTGGCCTTTATTATACCCTGGTTATCTATTATGTCATTGGGAATGATGCCAACGCCCACGGTTATCGCAGTTTTGCTAATATAAGGGAGCAAAAATTCACGTCGGGCTGGACTCAACTGTTTGCTATCTCTCACCTGGCTAAGCCAGGTAGCATCTAGATTGCCGGGGAGAATGACGGCGGCGGCGACTACGGGGCCGGCCAGAGCACCACGTCCAACTTCGTCAACACCGGCTATAAGCTGGTAGCCCTGTACCGCGAGCCTTCTTTCTTCGGCGAAAGATGGTACCGGGTGATTATTCATTAACCTCACCCCCTTATCCCCCAATTGCTGTTGCCAAATCGATACGGTCTACAATCAAAAGAGACTTCGCTCCGCCTTGGGCTACCGCCCTCCTAATGAGTTTTGAAGGGTTGCTCACTGGAAAACAGAACACGGTACTACCCTGTCGCTCTAACCTTTTCTGTCTAGATACAAGGGCACACTCTACTATAAACTAAACTTATCTTTCACCCTGGCCAGGAGTTCCGGGCTACTTCCGACTGTTCGAGGAAAATCCTTGATCCAGTAATAGGGCTTGCATGCGTTAATAATCGCTGCCGAGCAATCGATGTCGCCACGCGCTCTCTTTTCCGGAGATATTGCCGGGTCTAGTATAACACCCTGAAACCCTCGGATAATGTCGATATCGACCTCTGGATCACTCCTGGTAGCCATTGCCCAGAGGACCTGTGCCATATTGGACGGGTCTATATCATCATCCACAACAATTACATACTTGAAAATGAAGTGAGCTGATCTAGCCGCGAGAGCCGCTTCTTTAGCATGTCCCGCATACTGCTGCTCCACAGATATAACCAGTATCCACAGTAGCCCTTCCTCTACTATCCAGACCCCTTTTACGCCGGGCACCCGTCTATTCACTTCATCCCATATCATGGACGCCTTTGGAATATTTCTCCCAGACCAATACATAGGCTCTGTCCGGAACGGTGGAGCCCCGTGCAGTATAGGGTCATTCCTATGGTAGACGGCTTTAACCCTGAAAGCAGCGACCGGGCCCGCAGGGCGACCATAGTATCCAGTGAACTCTCCGAACGGGCCCTCAATCTTGGTCTCAGTTTCAGGCGGCACCATTTCACCCTCCAGTACGATCTCGGCTGAAGCTGGCATCGGCAAGCCAGTCATTTCGCCCCGTATAACCTCAATTGGTTTTTGCCTCAACCAGCCGGTATAATCGTATTCGGAGACCCCCCAAGGAACTCGCTGGACAGCTACAAGCTGCAATATAGGGTCCTGACCACAGGCTACAATTACAGGGCAGGCTTCTCCCTTAGCCCAATACTTTTGCTTAATTACAGTACCATGGTGGCCTTCATCCGTCCAGATAGTGGCGGTAGTTTTATCATGAACCTGGATGCGGTAGGTGCCAACGTTTACCCATCCCTCATCCGGGTCCCTGGTTATCACTACATCCCCGGTACCAATGTATCTGCCTCCATCAAGCTCATGCCACCTGGGCGTCGGGAACTCAAAAAGGTCAACGTCATTTCCAGTATGGACATTCTCTCTGACCGGTCCCGTCTTAACCTCTATTGGTGGCACCGGTTTAAATCCACCTTTAGTCTTCTCTCGCCATGCCCTGACCAGCCCCATTGGACTCTCTTCCTGAGGTAGCCCTAAAAGTAAGGCAACCCGTCTATGGGAGGCAGCCAGGTTGGTAACGACTCGATATCCTTCTGGATAGCCTTTAATCTTATCAAACAGCAGTAGAGGTGCGTCCGGCTTTATCATCAGCTCGGTAATAGTCCCTACCTCCAAATCCCAGTCGGCGCCCTCAATTACCTTAAGTTCGCCCAGTTCTTCAACCTGCTTTATGTATTCTCTTAAATCGTTATACATTTCTTTCCCCTTTCGGCATATGAGCCACACCTATTTTAACATATTTAATAGCGATGATATCTTCTCTCTCCGGGAAATACTCGGCCATGCAACTTTAGATATGGGTAAATCATTACCTTCACTTCACCATGCCGAAATCGAGAAAAAGTTTATAATCTTGTTCCGTCGTTCCATCTAAAATTTCCCCAAAATCATTCCATTATAGCCATTAACTAAGTCATTCCCCTCGTAATAGAACTATGTTCTAGAACACAATACCTTCCCATTCCTCAGAACCTGTGTAATCATCAATGGAGGAGACAACATGATTTACATAGCAACAGGTGTCGCAGGTTTCCTAGTACTACACTTATTCGACATCGCTAGTCTAAAGAGGATTCCCGGCGTAAAGCCGATTACCTGGCTAGCAGGTGGTGGCCTATTATTCTTTTCTGTGATAATGATGTCTCTGGCTCCAGATAAGCTGGGGCTGCCCACATGGTCAACATGGCTGGGCTGGGGATTACTGCCCCTGGCCGTCTTCTTAAAAATATATTCCTTATTTGTCAACCTCCCATTCCACAAGACATATATTGCCACTGGTATCGGGGATAAGCTGGTAACGACCGGACTTTATGCCCTTGTCCGCTACCCATGGATTCACACCTTCGCTGTCATCCTGCTATCCGTCATCCTAATTTCAAAGTCACGACTATTATTTTTCGCAGCACCAATCCTTATTTTGCTGAATATCCTGCTGGCGGTTATTCAGGACAAGTTCTTCTTCGACAAGATGTTTGCCGGATATGACCAATACCGAAAGGAAACACCGATGCTCCTGCCCAACAGGAAGAGCATCAGCGCCTGCATAAGAACCATGAAAACCAGAGCCTAATTCTTGGCTAGAGGAGGAGCAGAAAATGACCACAAAAATAGAAAATGCATAAATACCGGCATAACAACCATAAATAAAACCAGAGTTAATTCTCGGCCAAAGGAGGGAAAGGAAATGACCACAAAAGCGAAACAACTAAAGGGAAAGACCACAGGAACTGAACTATTAGGGCAGAAAAGGAAAGTGGCCACAGAGCCTGAACCATTCGAGAAGGGGAAGGAAATGGCCGAAGGTCTTGAACTATTGAAAGCCGGTAAACATGAGGAATTGTGGCAGCGGTACTGCGGTTTTATTGACCTCAGCCTGGACGAGACTATGAATATTCAGCGGCGACTACTGATGGAACAGATAGGATTACTTAGTCGGTGTGAGCTGGGCCGGGTACTGATGCACGGCGCCAGGCCAAAAACTGTAGAGGAGTTCCAGAAGCAGGTGCCGCTGACCACCTACAATGATTACGCACCCTATCTGCTGAAGAAAAGGATGGATGTGCTACCGAGAAAGCCAATACTGTGGCAACATACCTCCGGCAGGACCGGCGAGTATGACTTTAAGTGGTCCCCACTTACCAGTGGACAGTGGGGGGAGATGGAGAATTTCTGCTTCACCGCTTTCTGCTTTGCTACCTGCAAGAAACGGGGCGAAGTCAATTTCAAATTGCATGGCAAGCAACTTTACGGTGTCGCGCCTCCCCCCTATGTTACTGGCATCGTGTGCCATTATGGTATCAGCGAAATAGTCGACTTCCTGCCACCACTGGCAGAGGCGGAAGCGATGTCCTTTCAGGAGCGGTTTCAGAAGGGCTTTAAAATGGCTCTATCTGAAGGATTAGACTATTTTTGGGGCCTACCAAGCGTAATGGTAGCTATCGGTGAGCGCTTCAGCCAGGGGGGCGGGAAGAGGGATATCAAAGCTCTGCTGCGGCAACCAAAGATGCTACTCCGGATAATGAGGGGAGTGCTTAAAAGCAAGCTGGCTCGCCGGCCGATGCTGCCTAAAGATATCTGGACACTCAAGGGCTTGTGGTCAGGTGGTTCAGATGGTTCGGTATACCGGAAGAAAATCGAGGAGATGTGGGGCCGACCACCCATGGATATCTATGCCTGCACTGAGGGTATGATAATCGCTATCCAGACCTGGGATTATCAGGACCTGACCTTTTACCCGAACTTGAACTTCTTTGAGTTCATCCCGGAGGAAGAAAGCCTCAGGTCTAGAGCTGACCCTGATTACCAGCCAAGCACATTACTTCTGGATGAGGTTAAGCCAGGGGAGAACTACGAGCTGGTAATCACCAACTTCTACGGCGGTCCGTTTACCAGATACAGACTCGGCGACATGGTTAAGATAACGGCAATGCGCAATGAACAGCTCAACATAGATATCCCGCAGATGGTATATCACTCCCGCGTGGATGACATGATTGACATTGCCGGCTTTACCCGGTTGACCGAATCAGTAATCTGGAAGGCTATAGAAAACAGCGGAATAGCCTACGAGGACTGGACAACACGCAAGGAGCTCAAGGACAAGCCGATATTGCAAGTGTACCTTGAACCCAGGGCAAGTAATCACCTTAGCGCCGAGGAAGTAGCTACCCTAGTCCACGAGCAACTGAAAATACTGGACAAACCCTACTCTGAGCTGGAGTCATACGTGGGTCTAAGGCCACTGGAGGTTACATTGGTACCCCAAGGTGCCTTTAACCGCTATATGCAGAAGCAGCAGGCAGCCGGTGCTGAGATGGGTCGCATAAAGGTGTCACACATCAACCCATCTGACGACGTTGTGGATTTTCTGGTTAGTAGCTCTCCCGAAGCAACAGTAAGTAGCCAGCCAGAGCGCCAACCGGAGACTATCTCCAATAGATAGACTGATTGACGTGTAAGCCCCATTTTACCCCCCCTCTCCGTCAATGGAGAGGGGGGTATTTTACTAAAGAGAGACTAGCACCCATCTCTGATTTCCCCTCTTGGTTACCAGTTATGTAAAACACTGTGCCATCGCTCAATAGTAGTATTGACAACGCCAAAGCTACGAGGCATAATGTTGATATTACTAAGATAATATTTACATAATATCAATAGAGGTAGTTATAGATGAACCCGTGGGCAATAATACCGCTCGTGAGCTGTGTGGCCTATGCCGCCCTGGCCGTACTAGTTTTTCAACAAGCCAGAAGCCGAGTAAATACGATGTTTGCTCTGTTTCTGGCTGCCGCTGGTATATGGAGTTTTACCTCCTTCATGCTCACCTCAAGTTTCCCTGTTTCTAGTCAGGCTCTGAACCTCTGGAACGGACTGGTTCTCACCGCAGCAATGTGGGCAAACTTTACTTTCTACCACTTCATCAGGGCGTACAATAACAGACCGGCTGGAATCGTGGCCTATTTCGGATATGCGCTCGCTCTGACCATGCTGGTTTTTACCCTCAGCGGTAACCTGGTTAAGGATACCTATCTTGAAAATGGCTACCTGCACCACGATATCGGAGCTTGGCTCTACGTTGTGATAGCTACCCTTGCGCCCTTATTATTCATCGGGTTGTGGATGCTAGCGCAGAGATACCGCCGGTCAACTGACCCCATTGACCGCAACAGAACAATGTACTTAGCGGTCGGCTGGAGCATAATGGGGATATGGGCCGCTATTAATGCCAATGTGCCACTTCTAGCCCTCTTGCCCACCGACCACCTCGGTGCCCTGGCCAATGCCTTAATAATTACCTATGCCATCTTAAGATTCCAGTTGCTTGACATCAGGTTGGTAGCGCGAAGAGGGCTAGCCTTCAGTATGACGTTTATCGCCATCGGTATAACGTACACAAGTTTCGTATTGCTTCTGTACCAGTTCTTCTCTAGCCATCAACTTCTCATTACCATATTAATCGTTACCGCATTCACCGTACTGGTGTCACTATTGGGTCGCCCGTTAAGGCACTCTCTGGAGAGGTGGGTAGACCGCCTCTTTCACCAAGAGACCTTTGCTTACCGCCAGGCACTACTCAGCTTCAGCAGTAAGATGGGCAGCGTCCTTAACCTGGATGACGTGGCTAACGAGATGTTAACCACCATCTGCAAGGCACTTCGCCTGACACAAGCCAAGCTGTTATTCCCGAAGACGAGCAGTGACGAATTCATCACCCAGTTTGCCCACCCGCCGGCGAAAGAGGGGACAGGAGATGAGCCCAGATTTAGCGCCGATAATCCGGTTATAGCCTGGCTGTCTAAAGAAGGCACACCTCTTAATCTGGAGCAGCTAGCCAGCATCCCCCAGCTAAAGGGGTTGTGGACAGCAGAAAAGAGGGAACTGGCGGCATCCGGCCTAGGTACACTATACCCTCTCAAAAGCCGGGACAGGCTGGTCGGTATTCTAGCCCTGGGTAAGAAACAGGCGGGTGCCCTCTTCAACCCTGAGGATATAGAACTGGTGAAAAGCATAGCCAGTCAAGCCGGCGTTGTGTTTGATAACGCCCAGTTCTACGCCAGAGCTGAGCAGAGAGCTCGCGTCGATGAGCTTACCAGCCTTTTTAACCGTCGCCACTTTGATGAAAGCCTCCAGCATGAGGTCAAGCGACATTCCCGCTATGGCAGTATGCTCTCTCTAGCCTTTCTTGACCTCGATGACTTTAAGAGCTACAACGACACGTTGGGGCACAAGGCCGGCGATAAGCTGCTGACACAAATTGGGCACTCAATACAGAGCACTCTCCGGAATATTGACCTGGCTTTTCGCTATGGCGGTGATGAATTCGCCATTATTATGCCTCATACATCGTCCGGTGATGCCTTTAACGCCGCAGAGCGAGTCCGTGGCAAGGTCGCAGCCGAAATGAGGAGCAAGCAAATCGCAATAACGGTCAGCATCGGATTAGCTTCGTGGCCTGGTGATGGATTGACACCAGATGATATTAGCAATGCCGCTGATAGCGCACTTTATCATGCCAAACGAACGGGGGGCAACCGAACGTGTGTGGTATCTCAAATGCTGCCTTCTCTGGCTGGGCCATTGGAATCGCCGCCTTCTGCTGAAAAAGAGACTTTGAACACTATCTACGCCCTGGCGGCGACTATTGAAGCTAGAGACCAGTATACTTACGGCCACTCTCGCAAGGTGGGGGCGTATGCTGTAGCTCTGGCTGAGTCCCTAAGCCTGCCATCGGAAAAAGTAGCCATGGTTAGCCATGCCGCTTTGCTTCATGATATTGGCAAGATTGGCATTATAGATGGAATATTGAATAAAGCTGGCACACTTACTGCTCAGGAGCTAGAACTAATCAGGGCTCACCCCCAATTGTCACGAACCATAGTTGGGCATGTGCCCAGTTTAACTCCTTGCCTACCCGCAATTCTCCATCATCATGAACGCTGGGATGGCACTGGGTACCCAGCCCGTCTAAAAGGCGAGGCTATTCCCCTCGAAGCCCGGATTCTGGCTATAGCTGATGCCTTCGATGCTATGATATCGCTTCGCCCCTATCGTGCTCCTCTATCCTACAAGGAAGCAATAGATGAGCTAACGCGCTGCTCTGGCAGCCAGTTTGATCCCACGCTGGTTGAAGCATTCCTGCCCATCGCCTTGACTGTAAATCCTGAGGAAGTGGCTGTTGGAGAGAAGCCTGACAGCCACGAGGTTGGTTAAACGGTCTTACTCCGGTAGCATCACGGGGCGAAACGGGGCCTACCAAATCTCACCTGCCTAACGCACCAAGGCAAACCTCAACGGTATAAGTGGCAGGATACAGAGTGGTCTTTTGCAAGATACCGCAGTACTGGTTCTTCTTGGCTACAGACCTTCATGACCTTGGGGCATCTAGTGTGGAAGCGACACCCCGCCGGGGGGTCAACTGGTGATGGGACATCACCTCGTAGCAAAATCCTTGTCCGTTTCTGGTGCGGGTCTGGAATGGGGATTGCTGATAGCAGCGCCTCAGTATACGGATGGAGGGGGTGACTAAATAACTCTGCTCCATTTGCCAATTCGACTATCAGCCCAAGATACATCACGGCAATCCTGTTTGAGACGTGGCCGATGACCGCTAAATCATGGGCAATGAATAGATAGGTCAGACCAAAGTCACGCTGTAAATCCATGAGCAGGTTCAGGATCTGTGCCTGAACAGATACGTCCAGGGCACTGACTGGTTCATCGGCGACAATCAGTTTGGGGTCTACCGCCAGAGACCGGGCAATCCCGACCCGCTGCTTCTGCCCACCACTCAACTCGTGGGGGTATCGCGTGGCATGCTGCGGTTCTAAGCCTACCCGTTGTAGTAGCTCCATTACCCTTTCCAGTCTCTCTGGCTCATTTTTCATGCCGTGGATAAGCAACGCCTCCCCAATGGAATCCTCGACAGTCATTCTGGGGTCAAGGGAGGATTGAGGGTCCTGGAATATCATTTGAGCCTCTTTACGTAGCTCCTTCAACTGCTTTTTATTCCATGTCGTAATGTCACTGCCTTTGTAGATAATTCTTCCCGCTGTCGGTTCTTCCAGCCGTAACAGGGTTCTGCCCAGGGTCGACTTGCCACACCCAGATTCGCCAACCAAGCCCAGGGTTTCCTGCTCCATTATGTAAAGGGAAACCCCATCCACTGCCTTCACATCGGCAACATGTCTGGCCAGCAGCCCGGCTGTAACCGGATAATGTTTTTTCAGGTTCTCTACTTCTACTAGTTTGTCATTATTTGGCATCTTTAATACTCTCTGTCATGTTTTGAAGTGAGTCTGGTTGGAATACAGCTGGCAGACGACAACATGCTCCCCGGAAACTACCACCTCAGGTGGTTCTTCCTGGTCACAGACGGGCATACGTTTCTCACAGCGCGGGTGAAAGATGCAGCCCCGTGGCGGGTCAATTAGACTGGGTATTATCCCCGGGATAGGGGTAAGCCGGTCCGCTCGGACTGAGATGTCAGGCAGACAGTTGAGCAATCCCTGAGTGTAGGGGTGTTTGGGTCGGTCAAATATTTCTCCCACTATGCCCACTTCGGCTACCCTCCCCCCATACATGACCACAATTCTATCGGCAATCTCAGCCACCGTACCCAAGTCGTGGGTTATGTAGATGATGGACATACTCCTTCTCTGCTTAAGGTCTTGGAAAATATCGAGAATCTGAGCCTTTACGGTTGCATCCAAGGCGGTAGTTGGCTCATCAGCGATAAGGATTTCAGGCTGGCAAGATAGAGCGGCCGCGATCATTACCCTCTGTTTCATACCGCCGGAGAATTGATGTGGGTAGTCCCTCCTCCTGTCTCTGGCCTTAGGAATACCCACCTGCTCCATTAAGCTTACGGCTCTCTCCATGGCTGGCTTGGGCTTCAACCCCAAATGGAGTCTGACCTGCTCGGCTATCTGTTCACCAACAGTGAGCACTGGATTCAGTGAAGATTGCGGGTCTTGAAAAATCATGGCTATCTTGTTGCCACGGATCCGCCTCAACCCTTCTTCGGAAGTCAGCAACAAATCTTCGTCGTGATATAATACCTGGCCGCTAATTATCCTCCCGGGGTGGTCAATCAGCCGTAAAATCGATAGTGCCGTCGCTGTCTTGCCGCACCCCGACTCCCCCACCAGGGACAGGCATTCTCCCTGCCTGAGATTGAAGCTGATGCCATCAACTGCCTTTACCACACCGCTACGGGTAAAGAAATATGTCCTCAGATTACTAACTGCCAATAAAGTATTGTTCATCTTAGCTCCTAAAGCTGGCTCGTGGGGTCAAAGGCATCCCTGATGCCATCCCCCAGGAAGTTAAATGACAGAACGGTCAGGAAAAGTAAAATCCCGGGCTCTACCGCTACCCACCAGGCAGTATCGAGGCTACGCTGACCAGCTTGTAAGACCAGTCCCCAGCTAGTAACCGTGGGGTCGCCCAGCCCGATAAAACTTAGCGCCGCTTCCGCCAGAATGACGCCCGGTATGGACAGGGTGGCAATCACGATAATGGAACTAATGACATTAGGTATCAGGTGACGGAAGACGATTCGGCCACCGCTGGCCCCCAGGGCTCTAGCCGCCATGACAAAGTCCCTCGACCTCAGGGACAGGGCTTCGCTTCTCACCAGCCGGGCGGTCCCCGTCCACCCGGTGAGGCCTATGGCTAGAATAATGTAGTTTAAGGACGGTCCGAAGATGAAGATGATGAATACCAGAAGCAGGAAGAAGGGGAAGGTCATCATTATGTCGGTGAATCTCATCAGGACATTATCCGCCCAGCCCCCTAAGTAGGCGGACGTCACGCCCATGATGGTGCCGATGATTATCGCCATGAGTGTCGCCAGCAGACCTACCTGTAGTGATACCCTGGCACCGGAAACCAGCATTGCCAGCATGTCTCTCCCTTTGTCATCGGTTCCTAAAGGATGAGTCCACGTTCCCGGGATTTCTCTCGTGGTAAATTCTCCCGTCTGTATATCATACACCGACTGGTGAATGCCGAAGCCTACAGGCGGCTGGTTTTTCCCCTCGAAGTTAACCTTGGTAGAGTCCTGGGTAAGATATGGGCCAATGATAGCCACCGCAATCAAGAATACAATAAAGCTCAGCCCCAAAACTGAAAGGCGGTGCCGTTTCGTTCTCTCCCAGTAATACCGGGTCAACCGTCTATTGGCGTACAAGGGATACACTCCATAGAAGACGGCCATAATTGCCACAAATAGGTAGACGTACCCCAAAGGGTCGAAGATATGGTCAACTACGTATATGTCCAGGAGGATGACAACAATCAGCCCCAGGAG
>SDBU01003600.1_pt1 | contig 19590 bp, 17 predicted proteins | sample 2277071 | NCBI WGS metagenome assembly SDBU01 (sample SAMN10397929, study PRJNA504765) | marine sediment metagenome | isolation source: marine sediment core GS08_GC12, 126 cmbsf | place: Arctic Ocean: Gakkel Ridge, Loki's castle | collected 2008 | reverse complement strand
GCGGCGGCTGTCCAGCCCGGTGGCCTTCAGGGCGGCGGTACCGGGATACAGGGGGATGATCCGGCCGGTGTTGAGGGGGTCCTCAGCCTGGTCCAGCAGATCGAAGTCGGGGTGGATCATCTGCGGCTTGCGGTAGAACTCCACCTTGCCATGGACCGCTACCCGATCCCCCACTTCGAACCGCCCGCGAATCCACTCGCTGTGGCGGAACCAGAGACAGGGCAAGGTGCCCGTGCCATCGGAAATAGTCACCTGGAAGAGCGGGCGCCTTTTGGAGCGGCGCATACCCCGGCCGGTCACCTGCCCGATGATGGTGGCTTGCTCGCCAACCTTCAGGTCCCGGATCAGGACCACGTTGCGTCGGTCTAAGTAACGGCGGGGGAAATAGTAGAGTAGGTCTCCCACCTGCTGTACACCCGCTTCGGCCAGGGCTGTGGCCCGCACCGGACCGATACCCTTGACATATTGCACCGGCTGGTCCAGGTCTATCTTGAAATCGGCGGAGTTCACGATAGCGGAGGTGCCGGGGCTGGGGAATCGCCGACCCTATCTGTTTTCCACCGCTCCGGCTTCAAGCGCCGGTAGAGCCGGTCCCACAGCAGGTAAAACAGCACACCGGTTAGCAGCCCCGCCACCGCGTCCAGGGCGTAGTGAAAGGCACCGTAAATGGTGGATATGGTAATAGCCAGGATCAGGGCTATCAGTCCATAGCGGACGGCCGGCTTTCGGGGACGCCATAACAGGTAGGTGATCACCAACCCGCCCACGTGGAAGCTGGGTAGGGCGCCGCCGCGACTGTGGCCCACCCGGTAGAGGAAATCGATTAGTGGCCCGAAAAATCCCTGCTCGTGAAACCGCAGGAAACGGTCGTCCAGCGGACCTTCCACCGGGAACAGGATGAAAATTATCAGGTACGAGAAGAACCCCCCCAGCAGGATGAAGGCGTAGCGGGGATAGGCGACTGTAGCCCCTTGGCCTGTCCATACCCTATCTCGCCACCAGGCCAGGATCAGGCCCCCTGCCAGCAGCGGGTAGGAACTCAGGTACAACAGGTGAAACAGTTCCCGCCAGAATGGACCGGGGAGAATGTCGGCCAGGTATTTATGGGGTGGATCACCGAACAGCCGCCCCTCGGCGGCTAGAACCAGTTGGTCGTAGAACTGCCCTCCGTGGAACAACCACGCCAGAAAGTCGATCTCGTAGTGCAGGGGCGCCAGAAACAGGAGCGGATAGAGCCACCGAACGACCGCGATATAGGGCTTTTGCGTGTCCATGACGGACAGGCGCAGAACCAGGAAGATCAGCACCAGGTGCATCAGGGCCATCAGCAGGTAAAGCGGGCCGAAATAGGACCCTACGAAGCAGACGGCTAAAGTGAGTAGCAGGTAGGCGATCAGCAGCCGGTCGAAGTGGCAGCGCGCCGGAGCGCTGTTGGTAGCTTGCTGATCCCCCATATGTGCCTGCGCGAGCTATACGATGATGAGTTTAGCCTTGCGGGAAGTTATCTGAATATCCAGGCTATTACCACCGGCCCTAATCGCATTTGCGGCACAGTTTGGTGATAGCATCCCGCCCGGCGTCTTTGTTTCTGAAAAGATACTCCCGATCGACAGCCGCTTCCAGGGCCGTAATGGCCTGATCGTCACCTAGATCCCCCAGGGCCTTCATGGCCTCCCCGCGGGCCCGGAAGTGGGGGTCTTGCAGGTAGCCCACCAGCAAGTCCCGCACCTGGTCGTTTCGCCGCGGGGCTAACCGACCCAGTTTCCCCAGTGTACGGATGGCCTGCTGGCGCACTGGTAGCGGCCGGCCATACTCGGCCCACTCGATGGCCAGATCGATACCGGCGGGGTCCTTCAATTTTGCCAGAGCTGTCAGGGCGCTGTCGCGAATTATCTCCTTGAAGGAGTCGGTCTCCAGGGCGGCATCGATGATCTCCCCGGCGCGCTCGCTGCGCATTTCAGCCAGGGCGGTCACCACGTTGGCCCGCACGTAGTAGCTGGCGTCGCTGGTGAACTGCTCCACCAAGGCCGCCGCCACCTGCTCGTCACCCTTATAATCACCCAGGGCGGTTACCACTTTCTGGCGTACCCGTGAATCGGGGTCTTGCAGGCCTGTCAGCAGCTCATCCCGGGCCGCCTTGGTCCTGATCCGGCCCAGACTCTTGGCCGCCTGTGCCCGGACGCCGCGGAAAGGGTCTGAACGCAAGGCGCCGCCTATGGCCATCGCTACTGCTTTCTGGTTGTACTTACTTAGCCAGTCCACGGCCCGGCGCCGTTCTACGTCACCCCCGTTAGCCAGTTGGTCGAGCAGCTCCTTCTTGGTCTTGTCGAAGGTAAGCTCCTTCAATATCCAATCTTCAGGGTCAAAGACTACCCGCACCGGTTTTGCAGCCATCTCCAGGTAGAAAACCTCTTCCGCCCGGTTAACCTCGATACTGAATGTCTCAGTGCCCGACTCACCGCTAACGGCCACCTGCACCGGCATTCGGAACAGGGGGGTCAGATGGTCCACTTTCTGGGTCTGCTTCACGGTCAGGGCCACCGCCGAACGTTTGCGGTTCCACTTCCAGGAAACATGGTATTGTGGGTGGCCGCCCTGGAAGAGCCACTGATCGAAGAACCACTCCTGGGGCCGGCCGGTGGCATCCTCGATGGCCTGCCGGAAGTCGTTGGTCTCCACCGCCTGCCCTGCATGGGTCCGGGCGTAGTGCTTTATCGCCTGCCACCACAGCTCGTCACCCAGCAGGTAACGGATCATGTGCAGCACCAGGGCGCCCTTCTGGTAGGAATGGCGGTCGAACATCTCGGTCGGATCTTCATAGCGGTTGGTGACGATGGGCCGGCGGTAGTCTTCCCGGTCTTCTTTTAAATAGCGGACCTTGTTGGCCTCCATTTTCATCAGAAATTCCCGCCGGCCCTGATCGTGCTCGACCCACAGGGCATCGAAATAGGTGGCGAAGGCCTCGTTGAGCCACAGGTGATTCCAGTTTTTGGTGGTCAGCAGATCACCCCACCACTGGTGGACCAGTTCGTGAGCCACCAGCCCGTCGCTGCTGAAGTCCATGTGGGCCGTCTCATCATGCAAGGTATGGCTGGTCAGGGTGGTGGCGCTGATGTTCTCCATGCCGCCCCACATGAAATCGGTGATAGTGGTCTGGGCGTACTTTTCGTAGGGATAATCGATACCGATCACCGTGGAATAATATTCCATCATATCGGTGGTGCGGCCAAAGGAGCGTTCCACCTTATCCTTATCACGCGGGTCCACGTAGTACAGCACCGGGACGCCGCGCCATTCGTCCCGCACCTCGGCGAAATCGCCCACCACCAGTGACACCAGGTAGCTCACATGGGGCACATTTTCCCGCCAGTGATAGGTGACGGTGCCCTGAGCGGGATTCTCGTTGGTCTCCAGCAGCTCCCCATTGGAGATGGCCAGCTGACCGGCCGCCACCGTGACGATCATCTCGGAGGTGGCCAGGTCGTTGGGGAAATCGTAACACGGAAACCAGTAGTGGTGTTCTTCCTGTTCGCCCTGGCTCCAGACCTGGTGCGGTTTATCCGGGTAGGCCTCGTCCGGCCGGACAAAATAGAGGCCCATCTTGGGCTGCGCCCGATAGGCCACTGCCACGGTGATCGTCTCGCCCCTATCGTAAGGGCGATCCAAGTCGATGATCAGGCGGTTCTCCTGGTGCTTGAATTCCAGCTCCCGCCGGCCTGGGCGAGTAGCTTTCTCAATGGACACCTCCTGGGAAAGAACCACCGATTCGATCTCCATCTCCGCCGCGTCCAGGATCAGTTGGCTGAAGCCGTCGTTGATCGGGATCAAGGTAGTGCTGGACGTACCAGCTACTGTCCCGGTATCCTGATCGATGTTCAACTGCAGCTTGATATGCTGTACGTCGTAGGTGCGGACCCGGCTATAGTTCAGTTGGGATCTTTTATTGCTAAACCCTCTATCCTTGACGATTTCCTGTCCAGCTAATGGTGAAACCAGCAGAGTGGCACAAAGGACGTATAGGCAACTTGACGCGATTCGATTCATCGTTGGCTCCTGGATATTGGGTGGTGATTATTTTTCCCTGCTGATGGCCGGAAATTAAACCGGGGCGCGGCGCCCACCAAAGTAATAGCCGGGGAAATCACTGGTCCTTGTAGCAGGGCAGGTACGGATCGATCCCTACCGGCGGGCCCTGGGTTTGGGGCGTGAATAATTCACGGACCTGGACGGCGGCCAACAGGTAGTCCGGGCAGGGCCGGTACCCGTATTCCCGCAGGCAGGCGGCGGTGAAGATGATGACAAACTCATTGCCGGTGGCCACCGCCTGGTTCCGCAGTTGCATCGGATCGGCGGCGGCATGATCATGAGATTCGGACGGTGTGGCCCGCCCGAAAACGGCGTACAGGGCGGCAGCCAGCTGCCAGGTATAGCGTAACAGCAGTGTGTTGGTGTCAGGTTCCAGGTAGGGTAGCAGCGAACGCAATGCGCTGGGGATTACTACCGCCTTTATAAAGGGGATCTGGGCCTCCGGGAACTCCCGATGGGCGGAAAAGACCCGCACGAAGATTTCGGTGATCCGGGAAATCAATTCATCCGGGTCAGCCGGTAGCGCCGTCAGGTTGATTACACCGGCGAACGGGGTAAAGCCGCGTAGCCCCCGCAGCCCCTCGCTGATCTGCCCGTATTCAGGCAAGTCATGCTGGTTTTGCCACTTGATAGCGGCCAGTGCTTCGACGGGTGTCAGCCGGCCGCCCACGGCACCGGCCGGAATGCCGGGCAAGTTCAGGTAGCGGGCGGCCCAATAAGCCAGCCCCGCGGCCAGTTCCGCCTTGCGCAGATTGCTGGTGCCACCTTCCAGGCTCTTGACAGCATGAGCGACACGCAGCAAACCGTTGCCGGCCGCCCCCGCCAGACCGGGTGCCAACCGGGGTATCCAGATATTGAGCACCACCTTCCAATCACGTTCTACCAACTCCCGTTGGAAAAAGGCTACCCAGTCGCTGGCGCGCCCCATGACACCGAGTGCTGGGTTGTAATTATGACGGGTAAGCATTTTTTTTGTGGGCTGGCGGCCCTCTAGGCGATGACGGTAGCGCTGCACCCAGGGCAGCACCGCATCCGGCCGGTCCATCTCGATTAAGTCCATGGCCACTGTAGAGCCGTGATTGGTCCGGCCGCCGTATTCCGGATTGGTGCCGGTTAGAATCCGCAGGGCGTCGTCGTAGGCGGCTGACATATTTGCTGTTCGCGGGCCGTCGGTTACTTGAAGTTTTTCTTTAACAGCTCATAATAGTAATGATCCACCCGGCGGCCATTGATCACCAGGTACTCTTTTTTAATGCCCACTTTACGGAAGCCGCATTTCTCCAATACCCGGACAGAAGTGGGGTTATGCACCGAGCAATCGGCCTCGATACGCATGATGGCGGTCTTGGTAAACAGCTGCACCAGCAAAGTCCGGACGGCGGCGGTGGCATAGCCCCGGCCCCAGTGCTCCTTACCGATGCTGTAACCCAGGCGGGCCAGCCCGTGCTGCTGGGAAGATATCTCCAGTGTCATCCAGCCTACCGGTTGCCCGCCAGTGACCTCCTCGATAATCAGAATATACTCCCGGTCAGCCAACTTCCAGAAGTGCGGCGACTTCTGGCTGTGGATGAAGTTCAGAAACTGATCACGACTGAGCTGGGCAATGGGCTGGTGCTCACGGATCTCAGGCTGGTTGCGCCACTCGATCATCCTGGGGATATGCTTTTCCTTGAGCAGGGTTATGCGCACTTTAGGCGGGTGGTTGCGCTCTTTGGATCCCATGCAGTTCAGCCCTCTACCATGGTAACCAGATTATCGATGTATCCAGGTGAAAGTTCCTCCAATGAATCGATGATGGCGTGGACCGGCGGCATATCCTCCTGTGGGACAGAGCCTGTCAGGGCAATAGTCCAAGCCCCGGAATCACGGGCCGCTTTCAGACCGTGAATCGAATCTTCCACCACCACCGTTTCATTCGGGGCTGTCTCCAGCCGGCGCATAATTTCCAGGTATGGTTCCGGGTGCGGTTTGCTGTTGATCGTCATGTCCCCGCACAGCACCTCATCAAAAAATGGTCCCAGGTGCAATTTGTCATTCATCACCTGATACAGGTCGGAGGCAGTGGAGGTTACCAGGCCCAGGCGGTAATGTCCTTTGAGGAGCCGGTGCAAGTGGGTAAAACCGGCCATGAACTCCAGGTCCGTTTCAAACACCTGCTGGACGTACTCCCGGCCGCGCCGCCGTAGTTGCCGTAGTTGCCGGTTGAGGTCATAGCGCCGGCCCACAAACTCATAATAGGCGTCCTCGGTCATCCCCCGGAAGAGCTTCCAGTCGTCCTCGGGGATAGTGACACCAAATTCGGCGAACAGGCGCACCTGGGCCCGCTGGTACAACGGTTCGGAGTCCACCACCACCCCGTCCATATCGAAAACCACCGCCTTGATCATCGCACCCGCGCTCCATTAGTAATCGGTTTATCAGGCCGCAGCAATTTCACACTGCCATCCGGTTCATAGCCCCCCAGTACCAACACCTCGCTCCGAAAGTGGCCGATCTGCTTGGGGGGGAAGTTGACCACCGCCAGTATCTGGCTGCCCACCAGCTCCTCAGGACGGTAATGATCGGTGATCCGGGCGCTGGAGCGCCTGGTGCCTAAGGCACCGAAATCGATCTCCAGGTGGTAGGCCGGAACTTTGGCATCGGGAGCCGGTGCCGCCGCCAGGATGGTGCCTACCCGAATGTCCAGGGAGCCGAAATCCGTGATATTGATGTTTTTGCCCATTATACTCCCGTCAAGTGCTGGCGAATTTAAGCGCTTAGTGGCGCGGCGGCACCCTTGTCCCGTGCCCTATCATGGCAACAGCTTCCGCCCGGCTGTCTCCCTCAGCACCCGGAGCCGGGGTTGGAAGGCCCCGCTACACCGGTCGGTCCCGGCCATCCGGCCAGGTCGGAACCGGGGGGCAATCTGGTAATCATGCGCACAAACCGCCCTCAATTATATTATATTGTGAGCCATGGGAACAGAATTTTCCGGGCCTTTGCCGAATAATTCGACTCCTGAAGGTGTGAGGTTCAATCGCGGTCGGGAGGAGATTCAGCCTTGAGCACATATAGGTCGGTTGTGTATACATTGCCTTCGTTTTTGGCCGGCGGCAGTTACGGTCCCTGCCGGGAGCAATAATTCGCACCGCTTCAGATGTTGACACCCCTCGTTCCCCGCTTCCAGGTTCGGCAGACCGGGGGACCGCACCCCTGCGCATACCCATTCCGGGGATCATCTTTACCGTGCTGCGGTTGGCGGTACTACTGGCGCCACTGAGTTCCACCTGGGCCCAGACGGAAGTTTACGAGAACGCCTATCGCGCTGCTTTCGCCGACAGCGTTATAACTACGGACGAGCAGCAAATACTGACGGCTATCAGGAATACCCTGGATCTGGAGGAAGATGTCCTGCTGGAGATTCACCGACAAGTGGCCGCTGCCCCTACGTCGGAAATCACCTTTTCCCGGGCTGGGCGCCGGGCCGTTATCGCCCAGAACATGATGCTGGCCAACGGCTTGTACGGTTGGGGCATACCTTACGTATTGGGAATCAATAATGCCCCGGTGGTGATGGGACTGGAACTGCTCGCCCTGGGGGGCGGCTTTTACTATTCATGGCGCTTAACGGAAGACATGGATATTCCCCGGGCCCGGGCTACCTTCCAGAATACCGGCGGTATGGTGGCGGCTGCATCCATCTATCCACTGGTAGCGCTCATTGGTGCCGATCGCTGGAAGGAATTGGACCCGAATGGCAAGTTGACCGTGAGTTATCTGATGGCGTCGATCCCCCTCGGGATAATCTGGTCGGATCGTCTTTACCAGCGCTGGCGTCCTTCGGATGGCCAGGCCTCGGTTGTGGTGAACGCCGGTCTGGCGGCCAGTTTTAATGCCGCGGTGGGGCAATTTCTACTGACCGATAACATGGACGATGTCGGGGAAAACTGGCTGCGTCTCAATAGTCTGCTCGTTTCGGGCAGCTTCCTGGGAGGGAGCTATTTTGGGTGGAAGTATCTCGGCCAGCGTTCCATCACCACCGGCGATTCATATTTTTACTCCTTCGGAGCCACCCTGGGATACTTAACCGGAATCCAATTGGTATTCCTGTTTGAACCGGGATTCAAGGAAGGGTTGTTGATGGTGACCGCTGCCGTAGATGCCGGCATCTACACCGCCCTGAAACTTAACGCGCCCTATGACATGACTACCGGCGAGACCGCCATCATCGGCCTGGGCAGCATGGCTGGCTGGGCTTCATTTCGAGGGATCGCCCTGATTTTGGGTGTGGACCAGACCACCGACGCCATGATGATCGGGGATATCCTGTCGCGCCTGGGTGGGGCCTGGTATACCTTCCACCGTATCGAACCCCGCCGGGTTGCACACGGGGCCCGGCAAACCACTGGCCGGCTCACATTCTCCCCAGCAGTGCTGCCATCGGCCGGGGGGCTGGCGCCGGGCTTAAATGTTGGGTTTAATTTTTAACTGGGCCGGTTAAAAACGTTGCCGCGACTTACGAACCGATCTGGAGTTAATTCGAAATAAGGAAATAAAGGAATATGAGCAAACCGAATCACCTGCTACTCCCGGCGCTGGCAGCCTTGCTGGTTGGGCAAGCCTGTGAACCGCTGGTAACGACCTTCGAGGATGTGGAAGGTGTGGAGTACTACCGGGCCGTGATTATCCGGGCTGCCGAAGACGCCGATTCCCTGGTGGTGGTCACCTGGAACATCAAATATGGCGCCGGAGGGCTCGACTTCTGGTTCGACTGCTGGGGCGACCGGGTGCTGATGACCGAGAATGAGGTGACTGATAACCTGGACCGGGTGGCGGCTCATATTGTGGAGCTGGACCCCGATGTGCTGCTGCTCAACGAGGTGGAGATATCCTCCCGGCGCAGCGCCTACGTGGACCAGGTGCAATACCTGCTGGACGCCACTGATCTCAATTACGGCGTGTATGCCTCCCTGTGGAAGTCCCAGTTCATCTCTTCAGACGGCATCGGCCGCATGGATATGGGCAATGCCATCCTGTCCAAGTACGAACTATCGAACGGTGAACGCATCGCCCTTACACTCAGGTCCGACCAGGACGCCCTGACCCAATATTTCTACCTGCGGCGCAATATTGTAACCGCGCGGGTGGAAGGCGTCACCGATACCGCCCTGTATGCCGTTGTGGTGCACACGGCGGCCTTTTCCCAGGACGGCTCCAAGCAACAACACATCGACAGTTTCAAAGCGGAGCTGGACCGCATAAGCGGCACCGGCGCACTGCTTGTCGGCGGCGGGGATCTGAACACCATACCCCCTAATGCTTACCCGAAAATCAATTTTGGCGACGCGGTTTGCACCGACGAGGATTTCCAGGCCGATGACTATACGGATGAAGTTGATTGGCTGCTGCCCCTCTATCGCGATTATTTTCCCGCCATCGATACAGTGACCTACAAGGCTAACGAAAGTGCTTTCCTTACCCATACCACCAAATCGGACGGCCCCTTCACCCGCAAACTCGATTACCTGTTCACCAATATTGGTGCGGGTTGGGTGGAAGGTTTGGGGACTGTCCATTGGCAAGCGATGGGCTCGGGACCGGAGAGATTGTCTGATCACTCCTCCGTTTCGGCGGTAGTAGTTGTGAAGGGGAGGTAACCATGAAAATTAAAACACTAATTATAGTTTCAGCGGTTTTGCTAAGTTGTCATCTCGAAGCTCAACTGGTCGATGGTGAATACTGGTACGCCGGGACGGCCCGCTTGCTGCCGGAGGGCCGCCAGGTAAATGGCCTGTTCCAGCCCCTGCGCTATGGCCGGTCGGAACGGCTGGAGTGGTCCCTCAACCCGGCCTTGGCCCTGGTGATACCGAATATAGCGCTGAAATTGTCCCGGGAGGAGCTGGGCGACTGGCAGATGGCCTGGCGGATCAGCGCGCACTATCCTACTTTATTATTGCGATCCCTGAAGAGGGAAGGGACTGGTGGTGTACTCTCCCCGGACCCGACTATACCGGAAGTGCCCCACCTGCTGTTCAGCCGGGGCGAGGTAATGCTATCGCGCAGGTTTGGCGGTGGAAGCCTGATAACCGTTAAAGGCGGCCTGGCGCTGGCGCTGAAAGCCGGTGAATTTGATGCTCGCCACAGTATTGATCTACCGATCCTGTTTCCTCGGATGGCAGCTTATCAGAATGGCTATCAGCTGAACCTGGGGATCGATCTGCTGCAGGAGTTGCCGGTCATCAAGCGCATCTGGATCGACGCCGACCTGTTCATCACCCCCGGATTCGACCAGCCCCTGGCCTTCGAGCACAAGGGTCTGACCGTGCTAAGTCGTAAGGGGCGCTTGGGCCTGCTGGTAGGCTACAAGCTTACCTGGTGCGACTATCCGTTTGGGACCCAATGGCACCTGCTGCCCCTGGTTGACCTGCAGTGGACTAAGCAGCGTAAAGGCAAGGAGGAATAGCGCATGCCCGTTAAAGCCCCCCAGAAACTCACTTTCGTGGTCAATCCCTACGGCGGCAGGAAAAAGGGTCCGGCCATCATGCGCCAGATCAAGCCAGTGTTCGACGCCAAGGGCATCGAACTAAATATCATCGAGACAACGCATCATCGCCACGCCTGGAGCATTATCCAGGCTATGGACCCCACCGGTATGGACGGCATTTGCGGCGTCGGCGGGGACGGCACTCTGCACGAGCTGGTGAACGGCCTGCTGTCCCGGGCGGACGGAGCCCGGATACCTATCGGCATGGTGAGCGCCGGCTCCGGCAACTCCTTTATGGAATCCCTCAAATGCTTAGACCCGCTCGATGCCGCCCAGCGCATCGCCTACGGCCACACCCGCCCCATCGACGTAGCCTCGGTTTCCCTGGGGGGCGAGCAGACCATCTACGCCTGCAATCTCGTGGGCTGGGGTCTGCCCACCGACATATCGGCCACGGCGGAGAAGTTTCGCTGGATGGGCGGCGCCCAATATACTTTTGCCGCTGCCATCGAGGTGCTCAAGGGAAAGAAGCGCCGCGGCCGCCTGTTGGTGGACGGCGAGGAGATCAACGCGCGCTTTTTATTTATACTGGCCTGCAACACCCCCTTTACCGGCCGCAGTATGCTCATGGCCCCCCGGGCGAAGATGAGCGACGGCCACATTGACCTGTTGATCGTGCGCAAGGCACCCCGGGTCAAGGTGCTCAAGCTGCTGCCCAAGACTTTCAACGGCAGCCACGTCACCTCCCCACTGGTGGAATATCGCTACGTGAAGGAGTTCGCTTTCTTCCCCGAGGTAGACGAGCCGGTGAATATCGACGGGGAGCTGGAGGGCACAACCCCCATCCGCCTGAAGATGATACCCCACGCGTTCCAGCTGCTGATCTGAGCCGCGGGCGTAAGCCGCCCAATGCCTGAAGGAAGGCCGGACCGATGACTGCCAACTACCGCGACGACATTCTGGAGGTGCTGGAAGACCAGTTCAGGTACGATTCCCGCGTCCGGCCGGGCCTGATCTTCGGCCACCCCGGTTTCAAGCGCGTCGGCCGGGTATTCTGCTTCGTCTACGCCGACGGCCTGACCCTCAAGCTTTCCCCAGAGGATTACCGGGTGTGCCTGGAACTGGACGAGGCCGAGCCCTTCGCTCCCCCACCCCGGGATACACCCATGGGCACCTGGGTGGTGCTCTCCTTCCCCGACGCCCCCCAGTACCTGGAGCACTGGCATTGGGTGGAGAAGGCCCTGGCCTACATTGTCACTGACGAGGCCGCGCCGCCTAAGAAGAAGAAAAAGCGCTGAATCCGGTCACCGGTCCTATGCGGGCAGGTGCAAGCCGTTCTCCCGCAAGAAGGTCCGGAGGACGTCTACATCACGGTAGTGGTGTGCCGCGATGCCCATTACCTGAGCCGCAGCCACATTCTCCTTAAAATCATCTACAAACAGCGCATTACCGGCGGCGCACCCGGCCTTTCTCAGAGCCAGCTCGTAGATTTCCCGCTCCGGTTTGCGATGCCCCACCAGGTGAGAGGCGATCACGCCGTCCACCCGCTCCATGAAGTCGTAGTCTGAATACAGGCGGGGGAAGTGCACCTCGTTGGTGTTGGTCAATAGGAACACCCTGGCCTGGCGGCGCAAGGTGGGCAGCAGGTCAACCACCGGGGTGGGCCGGCCCGGCACGCCCAGCCACAGCTCCTTAAAGCGCTCCAGCGGCAGCAGATGGCCGCCCGCGGGGCTGTGAAAAACCCGGTCGTGGTATTCCTCGAAAGTAATTTCTCCTCGCTCAAAGGCGTGATAGGCGTTGTTGTCCCGGTCCTGCCACAGCTGTGCGCGAGACAAACCTGATACTCGCGAAAGCTCATTGAGCAGCGGCTCAATGTTCAAGTGGAGCAACACGCCGCCGATGTCCAAAAAAATGGTGGTGATTTCCGTCTTGGGCGCAGTCATTATTCCAGTAGCTTCCCCGACATGGTCCCCTATTGAGCTTACTGCCCTCCACCGGCCGGGCGGGCCAGGTATAGCTGCAGGGCCGATTCCGGGCCGAAGGGGTGGCGGGCGTAATCATCCCACTTTTCCAGCACCTGGAAACCGCACTCGTGCAGCAGACGGTCCATAGTGTCGGGGTAATACATGCGCATGGTGAAATCATAGCGCAGGAAATCGGGCCGCCCCGCAGTGGAATAATACCAGCTGATCCGGTTGATCTCGGTCAGGGGATCATATTCGTTGGTCTCACTTACTTTGACGGTCTGGCCGTCATTGGGATCGGTATACTCCATGGTCGCAATACGCTGATTGGGGGGCCGAAACAGGAAAAAGGGGTCCGGCACGAAGATGTCGATAGCCAGGCGCGTTTCCGGATGGCAATGCTCACCCATGCATCGCAACGCAGCCTGGGCGTCGTCGTCGGTTAACAGGTGCAGGAACGCGTTGAAGCCGATGAAGATCAGGTCGAACTTTTCGCCCAGGTGAAAATCGCGCATGTCCCCCTGGATCAGCCGGACCCGGTCACCGTAAGGGGCCAGCTTTTCCCGGGCGCGTTCCAGGAACGGTGTTGATATTTCCAGGCCGGTATAATGGCTATCGCTCTCCAGGACCTTGAGGGCCAGGCGCCCGGTGCCGGCGGCCAGCTCCAGCACCCGGGGGCCGAATTCGGCGGCCAATTGCCGCCAGAACTGGAGATCGTCGGTTTTCCACCAGTGCTCGGCGTCGTAGCGCTGGGCGTCCCGGTAGAGGGGCAGGTCGAATTCTGAGGCTGGGGCCGGCATTTGCAGCCGAATTTACGGTCCAGCGATGGTTGCAGGGTCCGCCAATCACCGTCGGTTAGGGCTCACTTACGGTCCCGGCCAAAGTTAAAGGAACCGGCCGAAATGCCGATATCTATAGTACGGGATTTTGCCAGAAATGACCATACCGATCAATAGCTTCCAATGGGTGCCGGCACCCTTTAGAATGGGGGCCTTGTCCAATTCTCTGACCCGCTGGGACGCCACCTCCGAGCTGGCCGGTCGGCAATTGACCGACGAAGTGACCGCCGAACTCTCACCGCTGCCCAACTATCTGTATCGGCAGGGTCTGGATTTTACCCGTTCCCGGGTAAGTTCTTCCGAAAGCTCCATGGAATTTGATCTCCATTATGCCGTGAGTTCATCGGAACAGCTCACCGCGCGGGGTTACTATGCCGAACAGTCTCAGACGCTGGAATTATCTTTCTCCTTCACATTCCAGCAGGAAGTGTCCGGGGATGCCGGCGTCGAGGTGCGCACGTTCGAGGGGGAGCTGCTCCTTACTCTGAACCAGGTGGAGCGTCGAAGCATCACCCCCTATGTCGACCAGGAGGATATTCTGACCTTCCTGCGCCGCCTATTGCAGGAGATTTCGGAGCTGGCCGCCGACGATGAACGACTCCTCGGGGCGGTAGTACTGGCGCAGGAGGATTTCCTGGCGATGGTCAAGCTGGACAACGGCCGGCTGGTCACCAAGCTAATGGCCCTGATCCAGATGGTCGTCACCCAGGCCCAGATGAAACGACTGCTGGACGGCGGTGGAGAACTGACAATCCTGGCGCCTCAGCGGGAAGAGACTACCGGAGTGACCACATTTAGCTACTCGGAGCAAGTGCGCCGGTTCAGCCTCACCATACGCGAAATCACCGCCGCAGCGGAACCCGCGTCCATCGCTACCGGCCAACCGGAGCCTGGGAACGTTAAGCCCGCTCCAGCCGAACCGGCAGTGACGGCTAATCAGGAGACCCCGGCTTGACTGTATAAGGGGTCGAATATTTTCTAGTCGAGGGGGGTGCTTACGTTGGGGCGAACAGGGATGTACGCTTCGACCGGCACCCCGCTTTTTTTACCCGGCCCGCCTGGAAAGGCTTAAGCCGCGGCTCTCTGCCCGCCCGGGTGATCACCACCATGCCTCAACAGTTACTCGGACTTGGAGCCGGCACTCATGGCAGCGGTGATAGTCGCCCGCTCCCGCTTAATCCGCGCAGGGTCACCACCCTTGTTCTCCAGGATATCCAGCACTTGCAGGGCCTGCTGGTAGAGCCCTTGAACCTGGTAGATGTCCGCTAACGTGAAGGTGGCCAGTTTGGGGTCCACGAACGTGGCGGTCATGGTATCGGTCGGGCCGCTCGAACGTTCAGCCGGTGGCTCTGAGACTTCTTCGGCGGGCTGCTCGTCACCAGCGGGCCGGTCCTCCTCAATTATGGATTCGGCGGTAGGCTGTTCCTCGGCCAGCTCCTCCGCAACCTCGGGTGGTTCGATCGGCGCAGGCTGGTCCTCCGCGGCTTCATCGGCGGCTTCCATTTCGGCTGCCATCTCAGCCACCGGCTCCGGGCCTTGCGGTTCAGCCGGAGGTGCGGCCGTGGTCGTATCGGCTTCCTCGGTAACTTCGGCCGGTTCCGGTTCGATATCCAATGCAATCGGTTCCGGTTCTGGCTCCACCGGGGGCACTTCCGCAGATTCGTCGATTGTAGCGACCTCGCCCTCGATTTCAGGTTCTATGGTAACCTCGGTGGCGGGTAATTCATCAGTCACGGCCTCCGGCGCCGGTTCCGCCTCAACCTCAATATCCATGGCGCTGGCTTCCGGCTCCGGCCCGGCGACTTCCTCACTGGTCCCGCCTTGGGCTATCTCTTTACGCAGCAGGGCCAGCCGGTCGGCGATGGGCAGCGGTTTGTCGGTCGGCGGCTTACCGGCCTCTGCGGCTGTCTCCGGTGGAGAGACCTCCGCTTCCAAGGCCACCCCAGCGGCTTTTATTTCGGCTTCTACTTCGGCGACCGGGTCCACTTCGGTATCGCCGTCATCTTCCTCGCCTTGCACCTCAGATGACGGCAGGGTCACCTCCGCCTCAGGTTTTGACTCCGCTTTTGGGACCGCCGGCGGTGACGACTCCCCAGGGGCGTATTTGGCTGACAGCTCCATCCGCAACTGAGCCAGCCGGGCCGCGATAGACAGTCCGGGCGGCTCCTCGTCAGCGGGAACCCCCGGTTGTTCAGGTTGAAGGGTTGGTTCGATCTCGGGCTCAGCGACAGGCTCCGGTTCAACCGGTACAGGTTCGGTCTCCCCCGCATCCATTTCAATCGTCAGTTCTCTCTCCAGGTCGCCCAGCTTCGCCGCAACTGACGGCGCTTTCCCCTCAACGGAGATTTCCGCCTCCACCGTCAAGGAATCATCTCCCAACACATTCTCAGGCTTTAAGTAGGTGGCCCAGGCGTCCTCTTCCTCCTCGCCGCCTTCCGGTGCCACCTTTGCCGTTTCCGGTTCTTCGCCGGGTGGTAGTTCCTCTAGGAAATCCGGTTCCCGTTCATCCCCGGCCGCCTCGATCTCCGGGGGCTCGGCAGCCGCCGCGATTTCCTCTTCCGGCTCAGTCTTGAGGGTAGGTTCATCAACCACCGTCGGCGTGGCTTCCGGCGTGATCTCAGCGCTGTCCGCCCCCGTCGATTCACCTGCGATTTCCGCCGCCGCCGTCGTTTCCGGCCAGGGCTCCAGGTTGGCCGCTCCGCCTTCCCCCTCACCCGGCCAGAGTTGCTCATCCAGTGGTTCAGGGGCCTCCTCGACCGCCGTTTCCGCAGCTATCAAGGATTCCTCCTCCTGGGCCGCGGTTACCGCTTCCTCGCCTGCAGCTGCGGGCTCGATGGCAGCGGGTTCATCGGTGGAAATTGTTCCTTCGGCCGGTAACGCCTCGGCTTGTTCTTCCTCACTCCCAGGCTCAGGCTCCGCCTCTTCTTCCATAGCCCGGCCAGGACGCAGACCGGCGGGAAGCGGTTCACCCAGAGCGTCTTCACCGGCCGGCAGATCGTCCTCTTCCTCACCGGGCCAGAGGTCGGGAGGTGGCTCAACGTCCGGGGCCGGTGTTGCTACTGTCGGCTCGCTCTCGCCGGTGCCATAATCCTCCAGCGGGAACCGGGTGGACTCCGGCTCGGCTATAGCTTCCGGGACCTGCTCTCCCTGGGCCAGCTCCGCGGCAACTTCCTTAATGTGCCTTTCCCAGGCTCGCTCCGCTTCCGTCAGCTGCTCGCTCTCTTCCAGTCTAGCCTCGATGCGTTCCGCCCGCTCCGCCTCTTCATCTGAAAGGATATCCAGGGGTGGTTCCTCCGGCAGGCGGGCGGTGGGTACAAATAGGGCCGGTTCAGACTCGGCGGCTCCAGTTACTTTCGCCGGGCGCTCCACTTCCGGCAACGGCCGCAACTCGCCCACCGATTCCCGGCCGCCGACCCGGATGGGTTCCCGGACCGCCGCCTCTCGCAACCGCATCTCCCGTTTGACTTTCAGCACCAGTTCCTTTTCAGCCTGCATGCGTTTCAGCCGCACCTGGGCGCTGTGGCTGAGCGGATTAGCCAGCAGCAGAATCTTATAGGCCCGTTCCAGAACACCCGGCGGGCGTTTCAGCCGCTCCTGTACCGCCACAAAGTACTCCGCTGCTTCTACATGGTAGGGGTCCTGGGCCAGGGTGCGGTCCAGCAGTTGTTCCGCCTCCTCCATCTGCCCTTCCCGCATGTTGACCATGGCCAACAGGAACAGGCCGGGGGCGTGCTCGGGACGATACTTGAGACCGATGCCGCAGACCTTGCGGGCCCGCACCATGTCACCCTCCTGATAGTAGGTGTGCGCCAGCAAGGGATAGGTCAGTGTGCTGAAGTCGGCGGCGAAATGCCGCTCCAAGGCGCGTTTGCGCTTCAGCTGGCTGGTTAGATCACTGGCTGCCATAGTGGTCAAAGGGGGATATTCCCATGCTTTTTCCGGGGATTATGATCAATTTTGTTCGCCAGCATCCCAAAGGCGTCGATCAGGCGGGAGCGGGTCTGCCGGGGCATAATGATGTCATCGATAAAGCCTCTTTCGGCGGCGATATAGGGCGTGGCGAATTTTTCCCGGTACTCCTGGCTGAGCCGCTCGGTAAGGTCCGCCGAATCCTTCGCCGCCTGGATCTCCTTTTTCCACAGAATCTCCACCGCCCCCCGGGGGCCCATAACCGCGATCTCGGCGCTGGGCCAGGCCAGGTTGAGGTCACCCCGGATATGTTTGGAGCTCATCACGTCATAAGCGCCACCGTAGGCCTTGCGGGTGATCACGGTCACCTTGGGCACGGTGGCCTCGCAGTAAGCATAGAGCAGCTTGGCGCCGTGGCGGATAATACCCCGCCATTCCTGGTCGGTGCCAGGGAGGAAACCGGGCACGTCCACGAAAGTGAGCAGGGGAATATTGAAAGCATCGCAGAACCGGACGAACCGGCCGGCTTTGACCGACGAGGCGATGTCCAACACCCCCGCCAGGTGGGCCGGTTGATTGGCCACGATCCCCACCGACCGGCCGGCCAGGTGGGCGAACCCCACGATAATGTTGGGAGCGTAGCCGGCGTGCACCTCCAGCAGCTCCTTATCATCCACCACCGCCGTGATTACCTGGTGCATATCGTAGGGCTTGTTGGGATTTTCAGGGATAATGGTGTCCAGCTCAACCGCCTCCCGATCGAACGGGTCCTCAGTGGGTCGCTTAGGGGGAGTTTCCAGGTTGTTCTGCGGCAGGAAGGCCAGCAGTTTGCGGGTGTATTCGATGGCCTCCACTTCGTTCTCGCAGGCGCTATGAGCGACGCCGCTCTTGGTGGAATGGGTTCCCGCCCCCCCCAGCTCCTCGAAGGATACATTCTCGTGGGTGACCGTCTTTACCACGTTGGGACCGGTGACGAACATGTGGCTGGTGCCCTTCACCATGATAATGAAATCGGTGATGGCGGGTGAATATACTGCTCCCCCGGCGCAGGGTCCCATCACCAGGCTGAGCTGCGGAACCACCCCGCTGGCCAAGGTGTTGCGCAAGAAGATATCAGCGTAGCCGCCCAGGCTGAGCACCCCCTCCTGAATCCGGGCCCCGCCGCTGTCGTTGATGCCCACCACCGGCGCCCCCACTTTCAACGCCAGGTCCATTACCTTGCAGATTTTCTCGGAGAATGTTTCCGACAGACTGCCGCCGAACACCGTGAAATCGTGGGAAAAGACATAGACCAGTCGCCCGTTGATTGTGCCGTAACCGGTGACCACGCCGTCGCCCAGAGGCCGGTTGTCCTGCATATCGAAATCGTGCAACCGGTGGCGCACGAACATGTCCAGCTCACTGAAGGAGCCGGGGTCCAGCAGCAGATCCAGGCGCTCCCGGGCGGTGAGCTTGCCCTGGGCGTGCTGTCTCTCAACCCGCTCCGGACCGCCGCCCGCCAGGGCCTGGGTGCGCTTTTCCAGCAGCTGAGCTTCAGCGGTCGGAGGTGCGTCAGCCCTTATTTTCTTTGATTTACTAGTCTTCACCGTTCCGGTGCTGGGCCACCCACCCGGTAATATACTCCACAATCTCGCCCAGGGGCGTTCCCGGCCCGAACAGCCGGCCCACGCCCTGTTTCTGGAGCGCAGCCATGTCCTTCTTGGGGATAATGCCGCCACCGGTAAGCAGCACATCCTCCAGTCCCGCCGCGCGCATGCGCTCGATTACATCGGGGAAGATAGTCATGTGCGCACCGGATAGGATAGACAGGGCTACCACGTCGGCGTCCTCCTGCAGCGCCGCGTTGACGATCATCTCGGGTGTCTGCCGCAAGCCCAGGTAGATCACCTCCATCCCGGCGTCCCGAAAGGCCCGGGCCAGGATTTTAATACCCCGGTCGTGGCCGTCCAGACCCGGCTTGGCCATCACGATGCGAATTTTGTGTTTCATCAAGCCCTCTTGCTGTCCAGGACGAAGGTCACCGGCCCGTCATTGACCAGCTCCACATCCATCATGGCGCCGAATACCCCGGTCTCTACCGAGACTCCTTGCTCCCGCAGGCCGGCGATGAAATGCTCATACAGCCGCTCACCTTGCTCCGGCGGTGCGGCCCCGATAAAGCTGGGCCGCCGTCCCTTGCGCCAGTCCCCCACCAGGGTGAACTGGCTGATAACCAGCGCACTGCCGCCGGTGTCGAGCAAGGAGAGATTCATTTTACCTGCACTATCGCTAAAGATACGCAAATTTACTGACTTCTCCACGAGAAATTTTGCGTCGCTCTCAATATCGG
>SDBU01003599.1_pt1 | contig 19590 bp, 18 predicted proteins | sample 2277071 | NCBI WGS metagenome assembly SDBU01 (sample SAMN10397929, study PRJNA504765) | marine sediment metagenome | isolation source: marine sediment core GS08_GC12, 126 cmbsf | place: Arctic Ocean: Gakkel Ridge, Loki's castle | collected 2008 | reverse complement strand
ATGCCCATTGGCTCAAGGAACTCCTCAAGGAGAATCTCTCCTGGATGAACCGGGGGGATTCGGTTCTTTTTCATCATTCTTGCCTCCTAATGATAATCTACGATTTCGACATTATGAAAAAATTGGGGGACGCCCCATACTAAGTCGACTTATTCACGTGCATGGAGAATTGAGTGCTTGTCCAATTTGTTAACGATGTCCAGAAGTTGTGTAAAAGCAAAGTAGCATGAAGGCATGCCGTCGGTCAAGGATGTGGAGAGAATGAGATCAAAGGAATTCTCTTTTTACATCATCCGCCCTTGTAGCCGCCTGGTGGTGGGTCCGAGGAAACCGGCCAGGATATCCGGCTTTCAGGGTCGATCCTTGCCTATCCCCGGAAAAGAGGGATATAGTCTAAAGCTTTTCTAGGTCGAATGGAACATTGATTCAACTGCATAAAGCGCTGGGTTAAAGTTATCAAACTGCATATTATGACGTTTCGAGAATGTATGAAAGCAAAAACAATATGGAAGGACAGGGATTTTGAAATGACTTGCGACAAATCACCAAATCATGAATCGGGGCCATTTTAAGACCTTTTCTTGTTATCATGAATCTTGCATCGACTTCTTCCGGTGAAGTCCTATTCCTGAAGATTGTAAACTCCTATCAAGACGGTAGCTGGAAGGGGGTGAAGTCCAGATCTATACCAGGTCCTTCAATTTTGTCATGGCTGTGGTCACGTACACACCATTTTGAATTGCCGGTTAGCAACGCCAACGAATTGGTGGGAGAAGCCCACCAAATTGGAAGGCTTCATAGTCCACGTTAGAAAAAGAAAAGGCGATAGAAGAAGTAATTTCATCTGCCGCCTTGATGGTAGTTATTTACTTATTTACGGACGTCCCTAGTCTTCCGCATCCATGGAGAATTGTTGAAGTTGGGTGTAGAGATCTCGGAACGGACGGTCTCCCGCCTGATTCCAAAAAGGAAAAAACCACCCTCTTCTACATGGCAGACATTCATCAAAAATCACATGCACAACACGTGTTCCATGGACTTTTTCACGGCTCCGACGGCCGCCTTCAAGATCCTGTTCGTCCTTGTGATCTTCAGCCACAGCCGAAGGAAGATTGTGCACTTCAACGTGACCACCAATCCCACGGCACAATGGACAGCGCAACAGATCGTGGAAGCCTTTCCATGGGATAGGGCTCCAAAGTACTTAATCAGAGACAGAGATTCGATCTACGGAGCCGTATTTAGAAATCGCCTGAAAAACATGAACATAGAGGAAGTGCGGATCGCCCCCAGAAGCCCCTGGCAGAATGCCTATGTGGAAAGAGTCATCGGATCAATAAGAAGAGAATGCCTTGATCATGTGATTGTGTTGAATGAAAAGCATTTGAAAAAAATGCTCTCAGATTATTTGGGATATTACAACGAGGACAGAACGCATCTTGGCATCGGAAAAGATGCTCCGAGCAAGCGGCCGGTCCAACATAAACCTGAAAGAGGAAAATTGACAGCACTTCCTCGTGTCGGTGGATTGCACCATCGCTATGAGTGGAGAAAGGCAGCCTAAACCTTATTTCCATCAAACTTGATTGGTCTCTCAAATCGTCTTGTCCGTACATTTCATTTCGCCCGTCACTGCCGAAATGAGCCTTCCTCTGGTTCCATTGCCCATCAGAACAAAAATGCCCGCTCTCAAATCGATACAATCAGTCAAAGTAGTGGGCAAAATCATTATTCTACTTCCTCAATGATTTCGGATCTAATTTTGGCGAACGACAGGTGAGGTTCTGGGCACTAACTGAAGACTTTTTGCTCAAAAGTGCCTTGAGCAAAATGGGCAAAAATATTGGATGAACTTCGCTGCATAATCGGTGTTATGTAATCCGCCAAAAGCAAAAAGCCGGACCGGACCCAATATCAGGACTGATCACGACTTTTGCAGCCTGCTACATAATCCGCCAGCTCAGCCTAATTATTACACAGACAAAAGCTCTTATCCTCCAGGCCACGGGTCCCGTAAGAAACGAGGAAAACACCGGGGCCGTGACTCTAAGTGACAACAATAGCTAAAATCAGAACTAACGCCAACGCCTCTTGAAAATCTATCTCTCTGAGTCCAAAGATGTCCGATATAAATCTATTCCAGAATAACTCAACTAGCTTTGAACCCCATAGCAAAAGAGACAAACCTATTAGCACAGCAAGTGTAACAGAAGCCACAGGAAAAGCTTCGTAAACCTTATCCCACAGTACCTTTTCATCTGTCTGTGGGTCAAATAGTGAGGACACCAGAACATTCACGCACAAATAAGCGAACAAAACCAAATTGAATCTGAAAACGATTTTTGGCTTATTGTTCATTTCGAGTTCTCATAGCAGATTACCATGGAAGAAAAGATGAAAGAAAGTCACCAACAATCTCTCTCACTGGGCGTTTAAGGATAATCTTCACAGCTATTCCTATAACCATAAGACAGATTAGTAATATAATGACAACTGAAACTATATCCTTCATACCTACTCCCTACTGGCAAGGTTCCTTGAGTTCATCCTCATGGCGCTTCTTGGGGTCATCGTCTTCATTATCTGGAATCCCGTCATTATCGTCGTCCTCATCCCAAAAATCAAGAATTCCGTCTCCATCCGTATCTCTTTCAAGATCCTGTTGCTCCGGTGGATAGGCAATATCCCCTTCATCTATTTCTTTCCCAATCCACTTCCCAATCTGTTTGGTAATTTGTTTCCCAATCCATCTGAGGACGGATGCCCCTCCAATTAAACCGTCCGGATCAACAGAGTTGATTGGATCATTTAGGCAATACCCATAAAGATCAGTGTTTCCTCCCGTAAACAAGATAGGATCCTTGGCCGTCCACCTCCCCACATCCGGATCATAATCACGGTAGCCGAACCGGACAAGCCCAGTATCCTTGTCACACAAGCCTCCTGCAAAGCCGAATGGAACCCCAAATGCTGGATCACTGTCACTGATGATATTACCAAAAGAATCGTACTCCATCCTTTTTACCACACTACCGGCTGCGTCCGCAACTACTCTCAGAGACCCAACCTGATCGTAGGTGGGGTAGTAGGTGGCACCGCCTTTGCTCATAGCCATCGGCATCCTGCCGTCCGCATACTCAAACCGCATGATCAGGTTGTCGCTGCCGTCATAAACGGCCAGCAACCTTGTCCGCCCCTGCCAGAGGTATTTCTCAACGGTGACACCATTCACCTTCTTGGCGATTCTTCTACCCTGTGGATCGTGGACATACTCAATCAGCGTACCATCCGGCAAAGTCACGCTCAAAAGCTCACCTCGGGAAGAGTAGCTATATTGTGTTATGTCCGCCCCATCCGACTTGGTTATCAAGAATCCGTCCAAATCATACTGGTATGTTGCAGTCCCGGCTGTCAGCAGATGATCCTCATCCGAATAATCAAATGTCCTGGCGGATATCCCCCTCAACGCATTCATTTCATAGGTTCTGGTTCCGGTCCCATCGGGATTGTACTGATACTCCTCTACCAGGGTGCTGTCTTTGGTGACGGTTAGAAGCCTTCCCATGGGATCATACGTGTACACGTAATTCGCGGTGTTGCCATCAACCATTTCTGTCTTGGCTGTAATCCTGCCTGCGTCATCGCGGGTCAGATTCCAGGAAGTAAGGCTGCTTCCACTGACGGTAAAATCCTGCCCAGCGACCTCACCGTAGCCATTGAAGGTGCGGGTCAGGTTCAGCCCACCACCGGTTACGGCTTCGGGCATGCCATTTCCTGCATTACGGGCAATGGTAAAGCCACCGGCACCCGTCAAAAGACCGTCATTATCATAGGCATAGGTGTGGGCATCGCCAGCATAGGTAAAACTTTGGAGATTGAAGTCATTGTTGTACCCATAGGACAGGGCTTGATTCAGCGTGCCGCTCAGTGCCTCCGATGTAACAAGCTTTCCATCATATCCATATGTGATCGATTCTGTTCCTTTTGTGATCGAGTCAATCTTCGTGCTGCAAAGATAGGTCAGATCGATGTTGCCTTCTGGTGTCTGGATCTGTTCCAACCTGCCATTGGCATAGATATTGTTGATCTGGTATCCTGAAGGGAAGTTGGTTTGCACAAGTCGCCTGTCCTTGTCGTACACGTAACTGTAACTGCCACTCAGTGGTGTCTGATAGGAGCTGTTCCGATTGACCGCGTTATAGCCGAACCCGTGGTCAATGGCAGACGGATTGGTCAGCACGGTCATGTTACCATTGGCATCATAGGTGAAGCCGACAGAAGAGCCGTCCGGCCGGTCGATGCCTGTCATGCGGCCTACAGGGTCATAGGTGTAGGACGTAGTGTGGTTTTCAGGGTCGGTAATGGATTCTAGGAAGCCCTGTGCGTTATAGGCAAAGCCGTTTTCCCTGGTATCCGCGATAATCGAAGTCAGCCTTCCTCGGGTATCGTACCCATAGGTCGTGTCATACAGGCTCGGGATGGACAGGGTACTGGTCAGCAGGGTTACAGGGTCATATGCTGTGGTCACGGTCCTCCCTTCAGGCGAGGTGATGGCCCTTTGGGATTGGAGCACGTTATTTGCAAGCGTTGTTGCCTTGCCATTGACGGTCACTGTTTTCGTGATCAGATCAGGGATATCGTCGGAGTCTGTATCCAGATATGTTCTTGCCCTTTGGGTGGTCTTCACCAAACTGGCGGGAGTACCTTCGTTCATTTCCTTCACGTACTTGAACTTGTACTCGGGATCGACATCATATTCAAACGCGAGCTCCATGCCGCAGGCAAGAGACTTGTTCACGGTCAGCCCGTCCGCTGATTTGGTAAACAGGGTCTCGGCCCCTGTTGGATCGGTGATGGTGGAGGTGTAGGCGCCAGTGGAATAGGTGTGGTCCAGGTAGGAGGTGAGGTTGCCTTCTGCTGTGAGCACCTCGGTGAGAATGTCGCCGTTTTCATATGCAGTGCGAGAGTATTGCCAGTTGCCCCCTTCCTGATCCGTGGCATGTGTCAACTTTCCTATAGAGTCAAACACGTGCTCAAACCGGTTCTCCTCGGGCTCTATTTTTGCGGTCAGCAGGCCATCCGTAGTGTATTCAAAGCCGTAATAGCTGCCATCCGGATAGGTAATGCGCGTTAGGTGGTTGTCGGCATCAATAGTAAGGGATGTGGTAATCCCGTCCGGGGAGGTTATGGCGGTGGGTACACCGCTTCCGTCCCTCTGAACAATAGTCTGGCTGCCAAAGCGGTCAGTGATGGAAACCAATTCATTGTCTTCATTATAGCCAAACTCATAAAGGGTGACACCTGTATCAAGGTCAATAGTTTTCTTGTGCCGGCCCGCACTGCTCATTATATGGCCCAAGCCATTCTCCTCGGCAAAGGGGATGTCTCCTGCAGTCATGGCGCTGGCAAAGGCAGAGGCCACCTTCCGGACGCGGTAATTGCTTGTATCAGCAATGTATAGGTTGCCTGCGGTGTCAACGGCGACGCCATCCGGAAAACTGAGTTGGGCTTCAGTGGCCAAACCTCCGTCGCCCAAACCACTGGTTCCACCACCTGCGATGGTTGTTATAATCCCGCTGGTGTTCACTTTGCGAACATGGTTATACGGGCTGACCGCTATGTATAGGTTGCCTGAGGCATCCACAGCCACGTCAGTGGGCTTGTAAATCTTCGCTTCAGTTGCAGGGCCGCCGTCACCGCTATAACCCTGTGCTCCATTACCAGCCACAGTGGTTATTATGCCACTTGTGTCAACCTTGCGAACACGCCAGACTCTGAAATCAGTGATGTACAGGTTACCTTCATTGTCCACGGCCACGCTATTGGGATAACGACATTGGGCCTCAATGGCAGGGCCGCCGTCACCGCTGCTGCCGTACGTCCCATTACCGGCTACTGTTGTTATTATGCCGTTCGTATCCACCTTGCGGATACGCGAATTGCTTGTATCCGCTATATATAGGCTACCCTGGGCATCCACAGCCAGGCCCCGTGGTATGCTAAGCTGTGCATCGGTGGCAGGGCCCCCGTCGCCGCTGTAGCCTTCTATGCCATTACCGGCTACGGTGGTGATGATACCGCTCGTATCCACTTTTCGGATGCGGTCATTGCTTGTATCAGCAATGTATAGGTTGCCTGCGGTGTCAACGGCGACGCCATCCGGATAACAGAGTTGGGCTTCAGTTGCAGGGCCGCCATCGCCGCTGTAACCCAAAATTCCGTTGCCAGCCACGGTGGTGATGATGCCGCTTGTATCCACCTTCCGAATTCGATGATTATAACAATCTGATATATAGAGGTTGCCTGAGCCATCTACAGCGACGCCACGCGGAACATTAAGCTGGGCCTGGGTGGCAGGGCCGCCGTCGCCTAAGCCGCTAGTTCCACCACCAGCCACGGTGTTGATCATCATGGCATTATTCGCAGTTATTGTGCCGTTTCCTTTGTGAAGGATGGAGAGATCCATCAAGTTTAAGCAGTGGTGGGTGGAAAGGGTCCAGCCCTCGGCAATGAAACCTCCCGCTTTGGCCATTATCAGATTTTCCAGATGTATAACTACTTTGCTGGACCTCGATCGGATGATATCCTGACGCGCAAAAATTGCGGTCGGTGTCATGCCCGTCTGGGCGAACGCTTGATCAAGATCCGGCCAAGCACTATAAAGGACCGCATCGTACACAAAGCCAATAGTCACATGGGCGGTAGTGGAGCCGCCGACGGGCCTGCCCAGATGGTCCAGCCGGTCCCAGATGAACTCCGCTTTCTGGTTGGGCAGAGGTAAAAAAATCTCTCCAAATGTCCGACCGGCCACATTGACCCTCACAATAATCCTCTTAAGGCTCCCTGGGACGGTCTGTCCGCTGGCAGGAACGGTTATGTGGCTCTTATAGCCGTCCACCCTGTTGGTGGCGTAGTGGAGGGTGACGTCAGTGCCAGGAATCGGGATATCCTCGTGGAAGATACGGCTTCTTTCCTCCACAAAGGAGCTTGTGGGCCTTTTGCAGTCCTCTTCTTTGTCCTTCTGCTGGTCTGCGTCTGGTACCCCTTCTGGATTCGGACGAGTGGCATCCGATGGGGGACCCCACGGCCAGTTGAAGTCACAAGGGCTGAAGTGGGGCACTGCGGCTCGCCAGAAGGTGGCGTCCGGCGGGTATCTCTGGGGATCTCCAAGGCCTATCACCTCATTGGCGTAAGAGCCATCATCATCGAGATCATCGGGCTGATCATCTCCATCTGCATCCAGGGCGTCCACAATGCCATCGGTATCCGTATCAAGCAACCGAACCACGACGCCATTGTCCTCCGGCACCCATACGCCTCTGTCCCGATCGTAGGTGCCCACAGGGACGATCTCACCTACATCAAATCCCAGGAAATTATCGGCCCAGGTGATGACCGGCTTGTCGAATTTTACCCTTTCTACGCCTTCCACACCGAACTCCACACAATAGGTGTAGGCCGAGGTTGGGGGCAGGATGGCCGGCATGGACTCCAGAGTGGTGAACTCTGTGGCCCGGGTGGTGATGGTGGTGAGTTCTTGAATAACATTGCCCTCTTCATCCACCTCGTAGGCATGGTTGTCCCCGGTAAAGACCATGGTGCAGGAGCGGCTGCCGAACTCATCTGTCACTTCGGTGCTCTGGTGGGTGACCACGGTTTCAGGATTGCCGTCGAAAGTGACCGTGGTTGATGACGGGTCTTCTGGGATCATCTGGATGGTCTTGGCAATGGCGATGTCGTTCCAGGGGACATAGACCTTCCGATGGACAGTGATCAGCCCCTCTTTTTCATAGACGACGGTGGTGGTTGCCCCGCCTTCTACTGGAATGGAGAAACGACCATCTGAGTCGGTCAGCGCAGTGCCGTACTCCGGATGGTCAAGGATGTTGACAGAAACATCAGCTATGGGCAGGTCGGCCAGATTCTGAACCAAACCCGTAATAACGGAAAACCGCTTGTGATCGTATGATTCAGCCGTGGCGTCAGCCGGGATTAGGTCCTCATACTGCTCCCCGAAAGAACCCTCCGGCTGAGGCTCCACACCCCCCGTCACCGTCACGACAGCCTGATCTGTGGCCGTGCCTCCAGGACCGGTGGCTGTAATAGTGTATGTTGTGGTCTCGGTGGGTAATACCGTGGTCGATCCATTTGGATCCACGTTACCGATGCCGGGCTCGATTGCACAGACATCAGCATGGATCGAGGTCCAAGACAGAGTGGACGATTCTCCACGCGAAATTGTCTCCGGGGCTGCAGAAATGCTTACGATCGGCGGATGGATGACCGTCACTGTCACACTGTCTGTGGCTATGCCTCCAAGGTTGGTGACAGTGACGGTGTAGTTGGTGGTCTCAGTGGGTGAGACCGTGGTCAATCCGTTTGGATCAACCGTGCCAATATCTGGTTCAATGACACAGGAATCTGCATTTGTTGAACTCCAGGTCAGGGTAGCAGACTCCCCAACCATGATGGATTCTGGATCAGCACTCTGGATCAGCACTAATGGTGACGGTCGGTAGGGGTACTTCCTGTGTGATTTCAATGTTAAGGTAGCTTCCGGGGTTGCTTGCCAGCTCTATTGAAATCGAATTACCCTCGGCTACATTAATGGAAGCTTCCAGGAGATAAACCTGCTGGTTGAAATCATTCGGTCCAAATATTTCCTCTCCATTAATGACAACTGATGCACTACTCATTGCATCGGTTATTCTGCGGTCACCATCCCACTCTCCATTCTTGACAATGAGTGTACCTTCTCCTGCAACGCCAGAAAATGTATCAGTATAAACATCTGGTGACCCGGTAGTTCGCAAGTACTGATTCGGCCCAAACATTGTCACCTCAACCGCAGAAGCCGTGCCAAGGAATAGGCTTAGCAATATGCACAACGTAATCATCATGGTCTTTTTCATGACATATCCTCCAAAATAGAACATTAGCATTGGTGACAGCGTCAATATCTTGTCACTGTCAAACTTTTGTCTATTGCCATGTCACAGATTCTTTCGGAAGTCAACGCCCTTTTTTTGCGGATAAACCACGGGTACAACGTCAGTAGTGTTGGATGAAAGGCATACAGGGCTTGAGTTGCGGGACTGGGAATAGAGGAAGATTCGTTTAGGAAGTAAACTAATTCATTATTGGGAAAATGCCGAGGAAACGCAAGAGTATCTGACAAAGGTGGGGGCTACAGGAAAACAGTGGTCGGACACAACATATGGTGTTCAGTTTCCATAGTCAAAAATTAGAAGGTCTTTGCCATAATCTTGGATATTTGAGCTGAGATTTCTTCAGTATTCCTTCCCGCGATCGTAAAACGCCGAAATATCATGGTTTCTAACTCTTATCGAAACCGGATTGGGAACGAAAAGCGGACTTTTGAAGGTGTGTCGCGACTTTTGATGTCTTTACATTATCCGGCACATCGGAAGCCGAAAATATCTCAAGCTTCTTGTCCAAACCTTTAGATATTCCGTGCCAACTATTTTGATGCGGATACAATTCTAGAATCTCGGTGTGCGGGGCCGACTCTCTTTCCCCGGGGTTATATTGAAGCCTAAGGTCTTGGAATTGAAGAATCAATGCTCCTTGATCATCGACGCCACAGCGATTTTTGTATGTCGTTTTATACCGTTTTGGTTTATATAGGCACAAAGGGCACTTACAGCCCATACTTGTAACTTACCGCAAATAATAGGTAAGTGAGTTGCAACAAAACGCAGAGAGCGCATTATCATGAAAATATTACTAATCTATCCTTATCCTCTTTATGACCGGTCTCAAGAAGAAGATGTAAAACCAGTACCCATAGGCCTCTACTATGTTGGCGCCGTTCTGAAAGAGAATAATTACGACGTTGAGATATTGAATTGGTACAATATCCACAAAACGCCTGAAAAGATTGGTGAGGTACTATCTGAAAAGAAGCCGGATGTTATCGGGTTTTCTATCTTAAACATGAACCGTTGGGGAGGCATAGAGATTGCCCAAATAGCTAAACAGATCAATCCCGAGGTAAAGATCGTTTTCGGTGGTGTTGCTGCTACTTTTTTGTGGAAACTTTTCTTGAAACATTTCCCACAAATAGATTTTGTTGTCATAGGCGAGGGCGAATATACTTTCTTGAAGCTGGTCAGGTTGATTGAAAAACGCAATTACCAGAAAGTCAAAAGCCTCAAGGGTATTGCTTTTAGAAAAAACGGCAGGATTATCAGAACAAAGGATGCCGAACCTGTAAGAGATCTTGATCAATTGCCAATCCCGGCAAATTATTTTGACTATCAGCATGTTTCGTATTCCCGGGGATGCCCTTGGAAATGCGCTTTTTGCGGGAGCCCCGCATTCTGGGGACAGGAGATAAGGTTTCACTCACCGGAAAACTTCGTCACGCAACTTGAAATCCTATATAAAAAGGGAGTCACTTTCTTCTATGTTTCAGATGACAATTTCACGATTAAGAAAGACAGGGTGATCGAAGTTTGCAGGGGAATTATTGAGAGAGACCTAAGAATTACCTGGGTTGCGATCTCTCGGGTCACTTACGTTGATGAGGATATCTTGTACTGGATGCGAAAGGCGGGGTGCACCCAAATAAGCTATGGCATAGAGAGTGGCTCTGAAAAGATAAGGGGCCTGCTCAACAAAAAAGTGGGCACAGATGAAGTCAAGCGCGCATTTTCCCTCACCCACAAGTACGGAATGATAGCGCGGGCTTATTTCATATACGGCTCACCGGAAGAAACCTGGGAGACAATTCAAGAAACGATTGATCTAATGCACGAGATAAAGCCGTTGATTTGTGTGTCTTATGTCCTTGAAATATACCCTGGAACCAGGCTTTACTCAGATTATCGACAAAAGTTTAACGCAACCGACGATGTCTGGTTAGAAAGAGTAGAAGGTATTTGCTATTTCGAGACAGATCCGCACTTGTCTCAGGAGTCTGTCTTTGCCTTTGGCAACAAGCTCAGGAACGACCTATATGAAAACATCAATCACTTTGTTGAATCAATTGATCTAATAGACAATGAAGAGCTTTACGAAAAGCATGCTGACTTCTTGTCCAGGCTCGGAATGACATTCAGCCACGGCGATTATTCCATGATTGAGGCAATTGAGAACAAAGATGGCATTGCCGAAAAGTTATTCAAGAAATCTTTGGACTATTATCCAAATGATCGGGCTTACTTAGGATTAGGAATGCTTCAACAGAAAAACAAAAGGTTTGAAGAGGCTGTCGAAATCTTGTCGAAAGGGGTTGAGCTTTTTCCGGACAGCGAAGACCTTAGCTTATGTCTGGGAATAAGTTATATGAATATAGGAAACTACACCGCTGCTCTTTCACATTTGCAGAAAATGCAACATTCAAAAGAGGCTACCTATTATATTGAAAAGTGTCAGCAGGAATTGTCCGCCTAAATGTCCCCTGGTATAGCTTTCGTCAGTCGTTGCGGGTCCACAGAATGATCTTCAACCCCATAGATTGTCTTTAACAGCACAATGCAGTCTGAGTTGAAGATAGACGGAAGCATAACCTATGGACGTTATTGCAATTACTACGTATGGCGGAAATAGCAATCCACTTACTTCTCCCTTTCCCTTAATATCTTCTTCTCCTCTTTAAGTTTCTTTATGTCTGCAAGAGCTTCTATGTACGAGTCTTTCGGTTTTAAACTTATGGCGTTTCTGAATTGTCTTTCCGCCTCATCATACATCCCTATAGCCTCGTAACATAAACCAAGATTGTAGTAATTTGATGCTGTCGGACGAGTTTGTGCTTCTCTCTTGAAGACTTCTTCAGCCTCATCCCACAAGCCCCTTTGCGCCATCTTGACAGCTTGTTTCGAAGCTCCGGTACCCCTGAATTTTTTTGTCATGGTCGTATAATAGGGAGCAATATGACGAACAAAGGCCTTAACCACCTTTCGGCTAAGTCTCTCCAAGATGCACTGTTTGTCAGGAAGCTTTGCAATCTTATTGGCGCCTGTCGCCTTCTCGTTGTAACTACTCGACTCTGACTTGACCGCCACAAGGTGGCCAGTCTTCACATCTACCACACGGAAATTGATCCCCACTGTAGCCGAACGGATAACATAGGGCCGGTCGACAAATCGCTCTCTGTATATCTTCTTCTTGTGCTTTGTGCCGAACAGACCTTCTTCCTCCACAATATTTCCATCTTTGTCCTTTTCGTATGCCCCAGTCCAAACCTGCTTTTTCACCTTTTCTGTGCCTTGCTGGTCCTCAGCATTGTAGCTTGTAACATCCCCGAAAATCAAAGCACTGGCCCCTAAGATTCTGCCGATTTCTACTGCGGTAGTGTCATCGACCAAACCGGACACGGCAAAATCCTGCTCATCCAGAATCCGTTCCATCTCTCGGCGTTCAAAGATGTCGAAATAACCGGTCTCGTGGACTTCCGAGGTCAGGATTGCGGCAGCTTGAGAGCCAGAATGCCCCGGTCCCCTAAAATCTGCGACTGCAATCTTGCGGTAATTGGACATATCCACCTCTGCAGGGCGTCTCACCCGCAGTTCAACCTTAGGGGCGGCGCATGAAAAGAGCAGACAAAAGAAAATCATCAAAACCAAATTAGAAGTGAAACCAACATTACCTGTCCTACCGAAAGGACACACACTGCGCTTGATCTTAGGTTTCATGATTCAGTCGCTCCTTTGCTATTGCGATTTGTTACATCCGATATATAGAGCGGTTCTCAAAAACATGTTCCGTTTGCGGCAATCTTTCAGGCCTTATAAATGGTTCAAAACGGAATATACTTATGAGAATTACTATAACAAGATTGTTGAGGCACCTGACTGAATTATCTTGAAGGTTGAGGTGCATATCACAATGCCTTGGGCCTTTTTGTTTGAAACTCCTTGCAGTCCCGGTAATTCGGGACAGGGAATGCGAGCGCATTGCAGTTCAAGGACCCGTGGCAGAGAGCAAATAGTGAGGATCAAATGTTAACAACTAGCGCGATGCCCAGGATGGTATCAATCTCTTTCAGCGTTTCAGGAACAGGTTGACTGTTATACTTCACCAGATAGCTCGCCTTTAGCGAGAGATAGTCGTTCAATGCAGATATCAACGCTGTTTCCGAATTCACATTGTAGTTTTCGCCATCGTCGAAATCATAGAGGAACTCCAGGGACTGGGGAAATTTGTTCTTCTCTGTAAAAGCGTATTCGTACCGGACAAAAGCACGGCCTCCGAGATATTCTTTGTCGGTGTTATCGGTATATTCCTCCTTGACATAGTTGAGGCCCGCCTCGCCCACCAGAAGATGTTTGGGTCCGGTCAGCAATCGATATCCGACGCCAGGACCTGAGTAATATCTGGAATCGATACCCGCAAACTCATCCTTCATCCACCCCCCTATGGTATAAGCGTAAAACCGTTCTGTGAACAGGTAGTCCATCCGGAGTTCAGTGAAGTAACTCTCTGCATCTTTTTCACCATCGCTTTCTCCATACAAGGCACCAAGTTTCCAAGCCCCTTCCAGCGTATCCGTGAATTTATACTTCAGAAGACTATTAGCCGACAGGCTTGTAACGTCAGTGTTCCCTCCGGTATCGACAAAGGAAAGTTCTGCCTTTTCACTCCACCTCTTTTCTTCAGCATAAGCCCCTGTGGCCAACGCATGAAGAACAAGCAACCCAACTATAAATCCCATCCCTCTCATTAGTTCCACCTTTTGGATTCTCTGCACTGAATGCACTGTTTATTCGGGGACATATAGAAGAATTCGCCTTGTGTGTCAAGCAAGGACTCGCCCAACATATGTAGGTTCAAGGGAGTTCCGTCCTTCTTGGAATAGTATAATTTCATGGACATCCGTCTTTTCCCACGTAAACAGCATCTGTGTCAGAGACGGTGTGTTCTATCCCAAGTAAGGGAACCATGACTGAAACAACTATTTTGCGATTATTGGCATTGATGGACTTGTAAAGTTGAGCGCCTTTGGTTATGGTGCACTACTTGCAGGCACTAAAATATAGAGCCCGTTGGAAAGGCCGCAGAAGCGACCCCGTTGAGGTAAAGGCCGTGAGCCCCCCCAAGAAAAGGACCAAACAAGCCGCCCAGAAAACCGTCGTTGCCAATAGACCCAGTGCATCCAAACAGAAACAGCGTGTAAAGGTTAAAGACCTGTATGATCAAACAATTTTTCGGGATTGGTGTAAAGCTTGTGGTATCTGCATTGCATTTTGTCCCAAAAAGGTCATAGGCCGCGACAAGGCTGGACGCCCAGTGGTTGAACGGCCGGACGATTGTATTGGGTGCAGGTTTTGTGAATTTCACTGTCCAGACTTCGCGATCACCATTGAAGAGCGTGATGCTGAACAGGGGAGGAATCAAACATGACGACAAAACCCTCTAAAAAGAGGGTACTCCTTCAGGGAAACGAGGCGATTGCGGAAGGGGCCTTGGCCGCAGGCTGTCGTTTTTTTGCAGGCTATCCAATCACTCCTGCCTCGGAGATCGGCGAGATCTTGTCGGTCCGATTACCTCAGTTGGACGGCACTTTTATCCAGATGGAGGACGAGATTTCCAGTATGGGTGCCGTTATAGGTGCTTCTCTGGCTGGGACAAAGAGTATGACTGCCACTAGCGGACCTGGATTTTCACTTCTCCAGGAGAATCTGGGCTTCGCTTGTATTGCTGAAGTCCCTTGTGTTGTGGTGAATGTCATGCGCGGTGGTCCCAGTACAGGCCTCCCCACAAACCCCTCACAGGGTGACGTAATGCAGGCCAGGTGGGGGACCCATGGGGATCACCCCATTATTGTTCTGGCCGTGTCAACCGTCCGCGACTGCTTTGACATAACGGTTCAGGCGTTCAATCTTTCAGAAGCATATTGCGTCCCGGTCATTGTCCTGTCGGATGAAATGGTCGCGCACACTCGCGAAACCGTAACCTTGCCGTCCCTTGACGAAATCGAAGTCGTTGATAGGGTTTCTCCAAGCATGCCGTCCGAATGGTATGTCCCTTATGAAGGTGATAGTCGAGGGGTCCCGACAATGGCAGCCCTTGGAGAAGGATATCGTCACCACGTGACAGGACTGGTTCATGACGTGCGCGGTTTCCCGACACAGCGTTCCGATGAAACTCACGCATTCATTAGCCGTCTGTTCCGGAAGATCACCCAGGGCTTCCACGAAATTCAGATGACAAAAGCGTTTATGCTGGACGATGCCGAGGTCGCTGTAATTGCTTACGGCTCAGTGGCCCGATCCGCCCGTCGAGCCATCAGCGAGGTTAGAAAACAGGGCATCAAAGCCGGGCTGTTGCAGCTGATAACTCTCTTCCCGTTTCCCAGGCAGTCTGCAGAAAGCGTGTTAAGGCAATGCCGCGCAGTGTTGGTCCCGGAGATGAACATGGGACAAATCAGTCGGGAAGTGAAACGGGTAAATCAGGGTGCATGCCGGGTGAAGAAACATAACCGCATTGACGGCAAGCTTATTACACCCGACGAAATTTGTTGGCGGCTCACAAAAATGTGATCTTGTTTGGATGCTTTCCATCTGAAGGAGCTTGAGATGGCAAAAGAAGTGACGAAACTGATTCATAAATACTTGCGTCACGACAAGAAATTTCCACACGTTTGGTGTCCGGGATGCGGTAACGGCATTGTCCTGGGGGCGCTCATCCGAGCCATTGATCGCCTGGGGCTGGAGAAAGACGAAATCGTTATGGCTTCCGGGATCGGCTGTTCGGGCCGGATGCCCGTATATGTTGACTTCAACACGTTACACACGACACACGGACGTTCCTTGACTTTTGCCACCGGCATTAAATTGGCAAAGCCTTCCCTGACTGTCATCACGATCATGGGAGATGGGGATGCCACGGCCATTGGCGGCAATCATTTCATTCACGCTGCCAGGCGGAACCTGAATATAACCGCTATCATCATTAATAATCAGATCTATGGCATGACAGGAGGCCAGTATTCACCCACGACCCCGTACGGATGTTATGCCGCAACCGCCTCGTACGGCCATATTGAACATGCCTTTTCCATTGCGGAGCTGGCAATAACGGCAGGAGCCGCTTTTGTGGCCAGAGGCACTGTGTATCACGCACAGCTCCTGGATGAATTAATCGAAAAGGGGATTAAAAAACCTGGCTTTAGTGTGGTGGAAATAATGTCCAACTGCCACATACAGTTTGGGCGGCGAAATGAAATGGAGGATCCGGTAACCATGATGAAGTGGTTGAGGGATCATGCGGTGACGACAAAGAAAGCTAAGAAAATGAAGCTTAATGACCTGAAGGATAAGTTTACTATAGGTGTCCTGGCCGATGTGGAGAAGCCGATCTATACAGATGAATATCACAAGATTCGCCAACAGGCCAAAAGACTTGCCAGGAAATCGAAACAATGATGGAAGACCGATACGAGATTCGCTTTGCGGGGTCTGGGGGACAGGGCATCATTATGGCTGCCCTGATATTCGCTGAGGCAGCTGGAGTCTATGATGGAAAGTACGTCTGTCAAACCCAGAGCTATGGCCCTGAAGCCAGAGGCGGGAACAGCAAGGCCGAAGTGGTCGTAAGCAAAGAAGTCATTGATTATCCCAAGGCCACAAAACTGGATTTGCTCCTGGCTATGAATCAGGCCGCTTGCGACACCAATTTCCAGGATCTAAAGCCTGATGGACTGCTGGTGGTTGACTCCACGCTGGTAGATCAGGTGCCCACAAGCCGAGTAGTTCCTATTCCGTTCACCAAGATCGCTATAAGGGAAGCGGGTAGGGAGCTTGTAGCCAATATGGTTGCCTTGGGTGCTGCCGGCTACCTGGCACAAGTTGTATCGTTGAAAAGCTTGGAATTAGCGTTAGTGGCGAGGGTGCCCAAAGGAACAGAAAAAATGAACCGCAAGGTGTTTAATGCCGGCATCAAAGCAGCTCGAAAAGTCGACCTGAACGCTTTGCCTCACTCTATCATCCCTGAAGAGGAAGAAGCTTGAGCCATTAAGATTGACTCTACTCAAACACAACCTGGTTCTTGCCCTCACGCTTGGCCTTGTATAGTCTTTCGTCCGCCTTAACAAGCAGATCATCTGGCAAGACCCCGTCTTCTCACAAGCTGTGTTCCAAGAACTCGACTTGCCCAAAAGTGTTGCCATGCATGCCCAGTCAGCTCATAGAATTTTTGATCTGCCTGAACTAAGAGATCGTGTGCGTATTTTTCGCGACCGTGACCACGCAGGAAAGGTCCTCGTGGAAATGCTTAAATACCACCCACAAGAGGGAGCCATCGTTCTTGGTATTCCGGCAGGTGGTGTCCCGGTCGGCGCGGTGATCGCAGCAGACCTCGATCTCCCCTTCGACTTGGCAGTTGTGAGTAAAATAACCCTCCCGTTGGAACACTGAGGCAGGATACGGCGCTGTGGCCTTTGATGGGACCGTCAGACTGAATGATCAGATGTTGTCATATTCAAAGCTGACTAAGGACGAAGTCCAAAAGGGGATTGAGAAAACCTCCTCTAAAGTCGCACGCAGGGTCAAGAGGCTCCGGAAAGATCAACCTTTTCCAGATCTTTCAAGACGTCCTGTTATATTGGTTGACGACGGACTTGCCTCGGGCTTTACCATGCGTGTGGCGGTGGAGGCTTTGCGCAAGACCGGGGCCGACCATATAGTTGTGGCAGTACCAACCGGCCATCTTGGCACGGTGGAACGCATAGCAGGTGAAGTCGATACTCTTTACTGTCCCAATGTCCGAGGGGGTCGGCGCTTTGCCGTAGCAGATGCATACGAGCGATGGTCGGATGTGGATGAAGAGGAGGTTATAAGAATCTTGGCAGGGTTTGCATAAGGTATTACTGTCCTTTCCACGTAGGCTTCCTCTTCTCCAGAAATGCCAAGAGACCTTCCTGGGCATCCTCGGCAAGAAGATTGTTGACAATGGCCTGCTGGGCATAATCATAGGCCTGGAAATCAGTCAGGTTAACCTGGGTATAGAATGCTGTCTTGCCTAGGCTTAGGGTGAGAGGGCTTGCCTCGGCGATCTTCTGGGCCAGGGCCCTGGTTTCTTCAGTAAGCTTGTCACTAGGAACGACCTTATTGATCAGGCCGTATTGTTGGGCTTCATGCGCTGAGATCATACGTCCGGTGAGTAACATCTCGAGGGCCCTTTTCCTTCCTATGGCCCGGACAAGCGGAACCGCCGGCGTGGTGCAAAAGAGCCCGACTTTCACGCCGGGTGTACCGAACAGCGTGTCTTCTTCTGCCACAGCAAGATCGCAGGCTGCCACCAATTGACATCCGGCTGCTGTGGCAACCCCATGCGCCTGGGCGATGACGGGTTGCGGCAGGCGCTGGATCTTTTCCATGACCCTCACGCAACTATCGAAGATTTCCCTGTAAAATATCATCTCGTGATTGACCAGTTGTGAGATATCATGACCGGCGGAAAAGACCTTTCCCTCACCCTTTATTATGACAACCCTTGTCCCCTTGTCTTGACTTATGCTTGTCAGTAGGGCACTCAATTCTTGTAGTAATTCGAGAGAAAGGGCATTTCTTTTTTCCGGCCGGTTCAGTGTAATAGTCCCCATCCCACCCTCTGACTCAAACTTCAGATAGTCGTAACCCATGTTTTCCCCCTATGCTTTACAGTGCCAGTTGTTTGTAGTCAGTCGTTTGTTGCTTTCTTCCCGATCGAATTGATATAGGCATCAGCCCAGGAGTTCCGGCCAATTTGCAACATTGGAATACTAGAATATTGGAGTCGTCCAAGATGTAGAATCCTTTGTGGGTTATGGGTCGAGCGCAAGGTTACGCCTGACAGCTTTGCACGAAGTGCATCTTTTCAAGCCGTCAAGGCGCGACCGTGCGCTAAAACATGCACTTCGTGTCGAGTTAAGGTTTTCTTTTCTTTCAACTCGGAACTCGTAACACGCAACCCGTATTAAACCCATTTTTTCAACACTCCAGTACTCCACTACTCCAGTCGTGAGCAAAGCGAACGGACTTATTGCCTTTTTGAGATGAACACCACGGCAGCCATGGGAAGTACAGAACATTTCCTCTCGGGTATGACGGCAATCCCTTGATCTTCATCCAGGATGTCTTCAGGGGAGGCCCTGCCGGTATCTATGATGCGAAACCAACCCTTACCCGCCTTGGGAGGTGAGACTTCAAAGCTGTGTTCGACTTGGTCTCCATTCAAGATTATACAGAAATCGTCATCCCTTTTCTCATGTGGGAGTTCATAGCCGTCCAGCATGAAGGCAAGCACACTGGAATTCTCTGACCAATCCGGCTTGTCCAATTCAAGCCCATGCCAGCTCACATCAGGGTGTTGATCCTGGTTCGTGTCTTCACCGGTCAAGAAATATGATCTGCGAAATACGGGATGGCGCTTTCTGAGAGCGATTACTTTCCTGAAAAATCTCAGTAGCCCGGCATTCTCTTTTGCCAGGTTCCAGTTGACCCAACTTATCTCATTGTCTTGGCAATAAGGGTTGTTGTTGCCTTGCTGGGTTCTCCCAAACTCGTCTCCGGCCAGAATCATGGGGACGCCATGGGAGACCATGAGGATAGTCACAAGAGTCTTCATGCGGCGCATCCTCAAGGC
>SDBU01003598.1_pt1 | contig 19591 bp, 19 predicted proteins | sample 2277071 | NCBI WGS metagenome assembly SDBU01 (sample SAMN10397929, study PRJNA504765) | marine sediment metagenome | isolation source: marine sediment core GS08_GC12, 126 cmbsf | place: Arctic Ocean: Gakkel Ridge, Loki's castle | collected 2008 | reverse complement strand
GGTGACCGGTGAGACCAGCTACAACCTGGAACAGCAGATGGCGGAGCTGGGCATCGCACCGTCGGCGGACACCATCGGCACTGCCAACCAGGTGGCCATCCAGCCTGAGTTCTGGGAAAGCGTGCCCAATGGCAACTACTACGTCTTCTCGCTGGTGGGCCTGCCGCCTAGCTTGTACAACGACACCACCAACCACGTGGCGGACGCCTACAGGGCCCAGTTCGATGCGGATCCGCCCAGCTACGCGCTGGAGGCCTACGATAGCGTGTGGATCGTGGCCGACGCCATCAAGCGGGCGGGCACCATAGACTCCGCTGCGCTCATTGACGCGCTGGAGGACACCGACATCAGCCTGGCTCAGGGTCGCTACTACTTCGAGTACACCAGCAAGAACCCGATCCCGGGCGACGGCAGTGTGCCGGATTACATGTGGCACCAGTGGCCCGATCCGGCCGTCCTGCTGATCCAGTACTTTGAAGACAATCAGGATTGGAAAGACGCCGCTGTGGTCTGGCCGACGGTCTATCAGACCCACGGCACACCCTACATCGTTCCGGGGACAACTCCGTAGCGACTACGGATCATGCGATATCGAAGGAACAGCCCCAACTGGACGTTGGGGCTGTTCCTCAACACTACAACGGATTTAGTTTATTTATGAAACGGAGGATGAACGGATGGAGAAAATCCGTTTATTTCCCAATTCGCTGTAGTGATCTAACCTGGACAAGCCAGAACCAAAAGGCTTTTTGCCACGAATTACACGAATTTTCGCTAATTTTTTCTTTTTCGTGTTAATTCGTGAAATTCATGGCAGAGAAAAAGTGCGTTCCGAAATCCTTGCTCGTTGTACAAGAATTTGATCGTTAAGGTATAAGGGAGGTTGAGATATGAATGTACCCATCTTATGGCTGCTGCTGGCCGGGCCGGTGTGGGCAGCCATTGGCGCCTGGGGACTGCCGCGAGTCTACCGGCGAAAAGGGCTGGTCGACTCACCGGCCAGGATCGTGGGCGGGCTGGGGGGGCTGACCCTGGGGCCGCTGCTGTTGGCGCCGCTGTGGTACTTTACTCCTGAGTTAGACCGCTGGTATTGGGCCGGTGGCCCAGGCGTGCTGGCGGCCATCGAGCTGTATGGCTTGTTCGCTATTACCCAGCCCGACAACCTGTGCATTACGAACGCAAGCTACGTGGCTAACCAGGCTACCAACGGCCTGGTCATCGGCTCTATCTACGCCCTGATGGCGGTGGGGCTGACGCTGATCTACTCTGTCCAAGGGATCATCAGTTTTGCCCACGGGCAGTTTTACATGCTGGGCGGCTATGTGTCCTACTACCTTCTGTTATTTTTTGGAGAGAAGTTCGCCGTGGAGTTGAATCCCATCATCGGCGTACCGGTGGCAGGCCTGGTCACGATGTTCATCGGCTTTGCCTTTGAGCGGCTGTTCCTGCGGCCGATGCACCTGGGCCGAGTTGAGCGGACTGGCGAATACGCCATTCTGATCACCTTCGGCTTTGGATTCTTTTTGCAGTACACCACCCTGGCTATCGTCGGTCCCTTCTCCCAAAAGACCGGTACCTACCTGAAAGCGGGTAGTGTGCGCCTGGGGACGCTGACTCTGATCCCCAACCGGCTGGTAGCGGCAGCCGTGGGGATGGCGCTTATCGGCTTGTTGCTGTACTTTATCAACCGCACCTGGACAGGCAAGGCGTTGCGGGCGGTGAGCATGGACAAGCAAGCGGCGGCCGTCACGGGCATCAATCCGTTGGTGATGAACACGTTGGCCTTTGGCATCGGCACCATGCTGGCGGGGATGTCGGGGGCGGCATTGATTCCGGTCTTCACTTGGGTGCCCTGGGTGGGCGCGGCGGCTTCTACCCGTTCCTACGTGATCATCGTCCTGGGTGGGTTGGGATCCATTCCTGGCGCGCTCGCGGGCGGGCTGGTCATCGGCCTGGTGGAAGCGCTGGGCGCTGGCTGCTATCCTGACCCCAGCAAGGGCGCGGCCTACAAGACTGCCTTCGGCTTGATCATCTTTGCCTTGATGTTACTCATGCGGCCCAGGGGATTGTTTGGGAGGGAGACATGAAGCGTCGAATGGACAGTCGCGGGATCGCCATCGTGGTGCTGATCGCGCTGCTGGTGTTGGCTCCTCTCTACTTAAAGAGCTCCCCCTATCGGATGGCCGTGGTGACTGGCGCCTTTTTCTACGCTATCCTGGCCTCCAGTTGGGCGCTGCTGGCCGGCATCGGTGGACAGTTCTCTTTTGGGCATATGGCTTTTGTGGGAATTGGCGCCTACACCGCTGGACTGATGGGCCGTGACCTGGGGACGACGCCGCTGGTGGGGATCCTCGCCGGTACGCTACTGGCAGGCGTGGTCGGCCTGATCATTGGCCTGCTCTGCCTGAGACTCAGAGCCGCTTATCTGGCCCTCTTTACCATCGCCTTCTCCGAGATCCTTCGCATTGTCCTCCTCACCGAGTTCAAGTTTACGGAGGGGAGCAATGGGCTGCAACTCAGCAAGCTGTGGGAGGGGATCACGGGCATCCAAGAGTACTACGTCACGCTGGGCCTGCTCCTGGGAGCGATGGGGCTGATGTACTGGCTGGCCGGCTCCCGCTTTGGGCTCTTTGTGCGCGCCATGCGCGAGGACGAGGAGGCCGCGTCCGCCATGGGCGTGAACGTGGTGCGCTACAAAGTGATGATCTTCGTCGTCACCAGCCTCATCGTTGGGCTGGCCGGGTCCGTGTTCTACCATCAGGTAGGGATCATCACCCCCAACACCATGGAAATATTGCAGATGTCCATGGTGATTGCTATGGCCGTTATCGGCGGGATGGAAAGTCTGCTGGGAGCGGCGGTCGGCGCTTTTTTCAGCCGCGTCAGCCTGGAAATGCTGCGGGAGATCAATATCTTGGGCCTACATCTGGAACTGGGCGCCTGGCGTTATGCAGCTTTCGGGGCATTGCTGGTACTGACCCTGCGCTTTGCCCAGAATGGTCTGCTCTATCCCATCATTGACCGGCTGTTCATGCGGCGGGCACGGGAGGAGACCGTGGCCAAGCGGGTGGCGGCGGAGGTAGCTTCCCCCCCAGAGTTGGGGGGGACTGAGGGGGCGGAGGTAGCCTCCCCCCCAGAGTTGGGGGGGACTGAGGGGGGCAGAATCATGATCAAACTTGACGTGCGCGATGTTTACAAGAGCTTTGGTGGCATTCAGGCCCTCAACGGGGTCAGCCTAAGTATTCGAGGCAACGAATTGATCGGATTGATTGGGCCGAATGGTGCCGGCAAGACGACGCTGACCGATGTTCTGGACGGGATGTACAAACCCACCAAAGGCCAGGTGTGGCTCAACGGCAAGCGGATTGACGGCCTGCCGCCATACGAGATCGCCCGGCGCGGCATCGGACGCACCTTTCAAGTTACGCGCGCCTTCCGGCGCATGACGGTGCTGGAAAACATGCTCGTCCCGGCCATGGCCCTCAACCCCACGGCCCGCCAGCGGGATTTCCACGACAAGGCCATGGAGGTGCTCGAGTTTCTGACCATAGAACACCTGGCCCACGACTATGCCCGAAGTCTGTCGGGCGGACAGCAAAAGCTGCTCGAACTGGGCCGGCTGTTGATGCTGGACCCGGACATCATCATCCTGGACGAGCCCTTTGCCGGCGTGCACCCCAAGTTGATGGAAAAGATCTACGAGTACATTGAGGTCGTGCACGAGCAGGGCAAGGCTTTCATCATCATCAGCCACGATATGGACTCGATCTTCGCCCTCAGCAAGCGTCTGTTGGTGCTGAACTACGGCGAGTTGATCGCCGATGGCGATCCCAAAGTGGTAAAAGAAGATCCGACGGTCATCGAGGCTTACCTGGGCGAGGAGGAGGAAGAGGGGCCAGTGGTCATTCCGGCTGGCAGGCTGGCTGCTATTGAGGAGACCGAGGAGGGAAGCAATGCTTGACGTAAAGGACCTGTACGTTGGTTATTACAAGGACCTGAATATCCTGCAAGGTGTCTCGATCACAGCCCAAAAGGCCAAGATCACCACCGTCCTCGGCGCCAACGGCGTAGGCAAGTCCACGCTGCTCAAAGCGATCTACGGTTTTCTGAAACCCAACTCGGGCGAGGTGGTCCTCGACGGCCAGAGCCTGATCGGAGTCCCCACCCACCAGCGGATTGGCCTGGGTATCTCGTACATCCCGCAGCAGCCAGGCATCTTCCCCTGGATGACGGTCGAAGAGAACCTGGAGTTGGGCGCCTGGACGTTCAAGAACGATAAGGCGCGTATCCGGCGCAAGATTGAGGAGAACTACGAGCACTTTCCGATGCTCAAAGACCGCCGCAAGTCCAAGGCCCGCGAACTCTCCGGCGGCATGCAGCGCATGGTGGAGGTCGGACGGACGTTGATGACCGACCCCAAGGCGATCCTGGTGGACGAGCCGACGGCCGGCCTGGCTAAGCTGCTGTCGGAGGAGGTCTACCAGATGCTGATCCAGTTGCGGGACGAAGAAGACATGACCATCGTCCTGGTGGACCAGAATATCCGCCAGGCGCTCAAGATCGCCGACTACGTCTATGTGCTGGAACTGGGCCGCAACCGCTTCGAGGGGCCGGTCGAGGAATTCACAGATTTAAAGAAGGCATTCTGGGCATAAAACTGGTAGGAGGTAAACTATGTTAGTAAAAGAACGCATGACACTGCACCCGCTGACGATGGAGCCCACAGCGTCCATCACAGAGGCGCATCGGTACATGAAGGAAAACAACATCCGCCACCTGCCCATCGTGGACAAGCGCAACAGGCTGGCGGGCCTGGTCACGCGGGAGACGCTGCTGCAGGCGATGCCCTCGTCGGTGACCACCCTGAGCATCTGGGAGATGAACTACGCGCTGAACAAAATCCAGGTCCGCGACGTGATGGTGAAGGACGTGATCACCATAGAGGAGGACGTGTCCATCGAGAAGGCAGCCCGCATCATGGCTGAGAACAAAATCGGCTGTCTGCCGGTGATGCGGGGCGAGGCTCTGGTGGGCATCGTCACTGACACCGATATGCTCTCCACGCTGATGGAGCTCATGGGCGCCCGGCAGGCTGGGGTACGGGTTACCCTCCAGGTTCCGGACGCGCCAGGAGAACTGGCCAAAGTCATGGTGGCCATCGCACAGCAGGGTGGAGACATCGCTGCTTGCGGCACCTACCCGGCCGAAGAGCCGCTGAAGGCCAACATCACCCTCAAGGTCAGGCACGTGCCGCAGGAGGATCTGGTTGCCAGCCTGCGCGCTCTCGCTGGGGTCGAGGTGCTGGATGTGAGAGCGGGTTAATTTAGAAATTAGAAAAAAGGGAGATTCTAACACATGCACAAAGAAGTGGTCATTATTGACGCCGTGAGATCGCCGATTGGCAGGCACAACGGTGGGCTGTCGAGCGTGCGGCCTGACGATTTGCTGGCCGAAGTCCTCAAGTCGCTGATGGAGCGTAGCGGCGTGGACTCGGCGCTGGTCGAGGACGTTTACGCCGGGTGCGGCAACCAGGCTGGCGAGGACAACCGCGACGTGGCGCGGATGTCGCTCTTGCTGGCCGGCTTCCCAAAAGAAGTCAGCGGCGTCACCGTCAACCGCAACTGTGCGTCGGGACTGGAAGCGGTGAATCTGGCTGCCAAATCCATCATCGCCGGCGAGGCCGACGTCTTCATCGGCGCTGGGGTGGAGTGCATGAGCCGGGCACCCTGGTCCATGCCCAAGCCGGAGCGCCCGCAGCCGGTGGGGCATCCCAAGATCTGGGACACCACCGTCGGCTGGCGCTACAACAACCCCAGGCTCGACGCTATGTATCCTATCATCAGCCTGGGCGAAACCGCCGAGAACATCGCCGACGAAATGGGAATCACCCGCGAGGAGCAAGACGCCTTCGCCCTCGAAAGCCACCGGCGGGCGGTGGAGGCCATCAAGTCCGGCAAATTCCAAGACGAAATCGCGCCCATCGAAGTGCCGCAGCGAAAAGGCCCACCTAAAACTGTGGACACCGACGAACATCCCCGCTACAAAATCGTGGATGGCGAGTACGTGCTCGATACCAGCATGGAGCAACTGGCCCGCTTGAGGCCCGCCTTCCGCAAAGGGGGCACGGTGACGGCTGGCAACTCCAGCGGCATCAACGACGGCGCCGCCGCCCTGTTGCTGATGAGCGCGGAAAAAGCCAGCGAGCTAGGATTGAAGCCGATGGCGCGCTGGGTCGGCTCGGCTGTGGCGGGCGTGGACCCTGGTGTGATGGGCTACGGGCCAGTGCCGGCCACCCAGAAACTCCTCCAGCGGCTAGGGCTCACTCTGGACGACGTCGGCCTCATCGAACTGAACGAGGCATTTGCGGCCCAGGCCCTCGGAGTGATGCGAAGGCTGGGCATGGATCACGAGATCACCAACGTCAACGGCGGCGCGGTTGCCCTGGGGCATCCCACCGGCTGCTCCGGCGCTCGCATCCTCACTACCCTCCTGCACGAGATGAAGCGCCGCGCCTCGAATGAGAAACGCCCCTATTACGGCCTGGCTACGCTGTGCGTGGGCGTCGGCATGGGCGTCTCCACCATCGTCGAGTGGTTGGATTGGAAATTAGAAATTAGAAATTAGAAATTAGAGATTGGAGGTTGGAAGTTGGAGATTATGGAACGGCCTCTTACTGGGGTTCGTGTTGTTGCGCTGGAACAATACATGAGTGCGCCCTATTGCACTTTGCTGCTGGCTGACGCCGGGGCTGAGATCATTAAAATCGAGCGGCCCGGCCGGGGCGACCCGCGCCGCTCCATTCCGCCCTACGCCACCGACGAGCAGGGGCGGCGCGCGGCCGGGGGGTTCATCGGCTACAATCGGAACAAAAAGAGCCTGGCCCTTAACCTGCGCGCAGAGGCGGGCCGCCAGATTTACAGAGACCTGGTAAAAGTATCGGACGTGGTAGTTGAGAATCTGCGCCCCGGTGCCACCGACAAGTTGGGGTTGGACTACGAGCAGTTGAAGGCCATCAATCCCCAGTTGGTCTACGCCGCCATCTCTGGCTTTGGGCGACTGGAGGGCTACACCGGGCCCTACGCTCGACGGCCTGCCTTTGACATTGTGGCCGAGGCCATGGGCGGCATCATGAACCTGGTCGGTTTTGCCGACAAGCCTCCCTCGTGGACCATCTACGGCATGGCCGACGTCTACACCGGGCTGGTCACGGCCTACGGGGTGATGCTGGCCCTGTTCATGCGAGAGCGCACCGGAGAAGGCCAGTTCGTGGACAGCGCCATGCTCGACAACATGCTGGCCTTCAACGAGCGAATGGTGACACTCTACTCCTTCACCGGCGAATCGCCTGAGCGGGGGAGGATGAAGCACATCTACCCCCGAGGCGCTTTTCGCTGCCAGGATGGCTACCTGGCCCTCAACGTTCCCGACGACATTCAGTGGGGGCGGCTCTGCGAGGCCATGGGGCGCGCAGATCTGAAGGACGATCCCCGCAGCGTGGACGGGACGGCCCGCGCCGCCAACGCCGACTTCATACGCCCGATCATCGAGGACTGGCTGGCCAGCAAAACCCGTGCCCAGGCGGTGGCGCTTTTGGGAGAGCAGGGTGTGCCCTCTGGCCCGGTCTACACCGCCGAAGACATCTTCGATGACCCGCACATCGCCGCCCGCAACATGCTGGTGACGGTAGACGACCCGGTCGCCGGCCCACGTAAGTACGCTCGCAGCCCCCTTCATCTCTCCTCCGCCCCAGAAATTCCCACCGCGCCCGCTCCGCGGTTGGGAGAGCACACCCGCCCCATTCTGCGAGACCTGCTGGGTTACGATGAGTCTGACGTCGAGCGGCTCCAGGACCAGGGTGTGATTGAGGCCTGGCAAGAGGAGGAGGCGTAATGGCGCGTCACAGTCACGTCGTCTACCGCCGGATGGCTCACCTCCATCCCCTGGCTGAGCGGGGGGAGGGGGTCTACTTGTGGGACGCCGAGGGGCGGCGCTACATTGATGGTTCCGGCGGCGCGGCCGTGGTGAACATTGGCCACGGCGTGGCGGAGGTGGCCCAGGCCATGGCCGAGCAGGCCGCCACCATCGCCTACGTCCACGGCACCATGTTCACCACCGCTGCACTGGAGACGCACAGTGAGCAGTTGGCTGCGCTCGTGCCTATGCCGGAGCCCTGCTTCTACTACATGACCAGCGGCTCCGAGGCGGTGGAGACGGCGATCAAGTTCGCCCGGCAGTTGCAGGTGGCGCGGGGCGAGCCAACCCGAGAGGTGATCATCTCCCGCTGGGGCTCCTACCATGGGGCGACGATGGGGGCACTGGCCGTAACCGGCAAGCCGAAGATGCGCACCCTGTTCGCGCCGCTCTTCCGTGACCAGCCCCACATCCCGCCCCCCTACTGCTATCGCTGTTCCTTCGAGGCCACCTACCCCACCTGCAACCTGGCCTGCGCGCAAGCGTTGGAGGCGGAGATTCTCCGCCAGGGGCCGGAGCGGGTGGCGGCCTTCATCGCCGAGTCGGTGAGCGGAGCGACGCTGGGAGCGGTGGTGCCGCCGAAGGGCTACTGGTCGCTGGTGCGCCAGATCTGCGACCGCTACGGCGTGCTCCTCATCGCCGACGAGGTGATGGCTGGCTTCGGGCGCACCGGGCGGTGGTTTGCGATAGAGCACTTCGGCGTGCAGCCGGATATAATCACTATGGGCAAAGGAGTCACCGGGGGATATTTCCCCTTGTCTGTCACGGCGGTTCGAGGTGCAGACGTGGAGAGGATCAGGCAGGTGCACGGTGACTTCGTCCACGGAGGCACCTTCTCCCACCACGCTGTGGGTGCGGCTGTCGGATTGGCCGTGCTGCGCTATCTGCAAGAGAATGACCTGGTCACGGCCTCAGCAGCCAAAGGCAAAGTGCTGGGAGAGAAGCTGAGCGCGGCCTTGGGCGAGCTCCCCTGCGTGGGAGATATCCGGGGCATCGGGCTGTTGTGGGGGGTGGAATTCGTCGCCGATCGTGCGACCAAAGCCCCCTTCCCGCCAGCAGCCCACTTCGCCCGCCGGGTGGCAGATGTCGCCTTCGACAACGGACTCATCGTCTACGCGGTCGCGGGGTGCGCCGATGGCGTGGCTGGCGACCTGGTGCTGATCGCCCCGCCGTTCATCATCACCGAGGCCCAGATGGACGAAGTAGTGCGTTTGCTGCGAGAGGCTGTTCTGGAGGTAAGTGAAGCATCTTTGTGAGCTAGCAGTCTGTCGGAGTAAGTTCGTGGAGAGCCGGGGGAGGGTTGGAGTTGAGGCTTTAGCCGGTAGAAATAGGCAGATTCCGGCTGAAGCCTCCACTCCAGAGTGTTTCTCCGACAGGCTGCTAGGCGTGGTCACAGTGGAGAGAACGACGGATAAGTAATCTCCGCCACGAATTGACACGAAAAAAGAAAATTAGTGAAAATTCGTGAAATTCGTGGCTAAGAAGCAATCGGCTTTAGGAGGCAAATAGCCAATGCAGAACATTTTGATCGCCGGTGGAGCTGGCTTCATCGGCTCTAACTTTGTGCGGTACATTCTCGATAAGTATCCCGACTACAAGGTCGTGGTCTACGATAAGCTTACTTATGCCGGGAATCTCGATAACCTGCGAGGCGTCGAGGACGACCCGCGCTACGCCTTTGTGCGGGGGGACATCTGCAATGCGGAGAAGGTGGACGAGGTGATGCGCGAGCACGAGATTGATGCCCTCGTGAACCTGGCTGCTGAAACGCATGTGGACAGGTCCCTTATGGAAGCAGGCAGCTTCATCCAGACCGATGTCTTCGGCACCTACGTTCTGCTGGAAGCGGCCAAGAAGTACCAGGTCGAGCGCTACCACCAGGTCTCGACGGATGAGGTGTACGGTCAAATACTGGAAGGCTCTTCGCTAGAAACCGACACCCTGCCGGCGCGCAGCCCCTACGCGGCGAGCAAGGCCGGGGGCGACCTCATGTGCTACGCCTACTTCGTCAGCTTCGACGTTCCGGTCACTGTTACCCGAGGCTCCAACAACATCGGCCCCTACCAATATCCGGAGAAAGTGGTGCCCCTCTTCATCACCAACGCCATTGACGACATCGCCCTCCCTCTCTACGGCGATGGCCGGCAGATGCGCGACTACCAGTACGTGAGCGATCATTGCGAGGGGATAGACGTGGTGTTGCACAGGGGTCAACTGGGCGAGATCTATAACCTGGGCACCGAGGTGGAGACTTTTAACATAGACATGGCCAGGATGCTCCTCAAGCTGCTGGGCAAGCCGGAGAGCCTAATCCAGCACGTCCGAGACAGGCCCGGCCACGACCGCCGCTATTCCATCAACTGCGACAAGATCAAAGCCCTGGGCTGGCGAAGCTGCCACACTTTCGAGCAGGCGCTGGAGAAGACGGTCCAATGGTACGTGGATAACGAGTGGTGGTGGCGCAAGATCAAGAGCGGCGAGTACGCGGAGTATTATCGCCGCCAGTATGAGGGGCGCTAGTTAGAGGTTGAGGATAGCTGAACGCAAAAACGCCGAGGGGAAACCTCGGCGTTTTCTATTTGTAGTGGCAATCGGTGGCGGCGAAGCCTGGCCCGCTGGCTATTCTCGGTGGATCCAAAATTGCTCTGAGGGGATTGCCAAATCCCCGCTCTTGGCCTGGATCTGGCGATCCAGGCCAAGCAAAATTGGATCTACTTATTCCTCATCCTCCCCAAAGGTGATCATCAGCGTATCCTCATCGAACCTGGCGCTTTGAACGTCCAGGCTGGCCAGGACGCGAGGCAGGATCAGGTTGCGCTTGCGGTTGCCGATGTGCACGATTAGCTCGTCCCCGGAGCGGGTCAGTTGCAGATTCTCCTTCTCCACGAAAGGCAGCAGTAGACTCAATATGTAGCGCCCGTCCTTCTTTTCCACGTTGTGAGTCTGGCCAACGAAATAGACCTCAGTGGGGTCGCTATCGCCGTATATGCTCTCGGCCATGCGCCTGAGCATGGCCAGCCCCACTACCTCCTGATCGAAGAGGGGCGCCTTGAGAATCGGCAGGGGCGAGAATGACTCCTCAATCATAAGGCTGTATTTCTCGTGGCTCTCCTTCCAGGCGTCGAAGTAGCTGTCTTGCACCCGATCTGGGATCAGGCGGTTGGAGATTACGGCATCGGTGAGGTAGCCGTAGAGATTGAGGTAGGCGAAGGTGCGCTGCGCCTCTTTGATGACCATCTTCTCAGGGTTCAGCACCAGGCGAATCGAAGCTTTCTGGGGATCGGAGAGGAGGTCGTGCATGCGGGTCAGTTGCATGATCAGCTCGGCGATGGTGTCGAACATCTCGTCGTCAGGGATGGGCAGGTCCGTCACCGCTCGCAGGATGGGGCGGGTGAGCTGCACCATTTTGCGCTCGAAGGGGAATATCTTTTCCAGATACCAACGAGCTACATCGGGGAAGGAAAGCAGTTGCAGGGTGGCGCCGGTGGGGGCGCAATCCACGATGATGACGTCGTAGTCGCAGTCGTCGTGCAGGTGGACGATCTGCAGGAGGCTGGCCAATTCTTCCATGCCTGGCAAGACGACCAGCTCTTCGGCGATCAGATCATCCAGGCCCCTCCAGGCTAAGACCGTGGTGAAGTATCTCTGCATATTGCCCCAATACTTGTCCATCTGATAGAGGACATCCAACTCTTGCCCCCACAGGTTGGGAGCCAGCAAAGTTGGCTCAGGGCCTAGAGGAAGGTCGAAGCTATCGGCCAGGCTGTGGGCGGCGTCGGTGCTGATAACGATGGTACGATGGCCCAGGTCAGCGCAGCGCAAGGCCGTAGCCGCCGACACGCTGGTCTTGCCCACGCCGCCTTTGCCAGTGTAAAGGATAATGCGCATGGTACCTCCGAAAGTGGATTAGATATTGCCCATCGTCAAAGCCATCAGTGCCTTTTGCACGTGCAGGCGGTTCTCGGCCACGTCGTAGATCACGGAGCGGGGGCCGGAGGCGACCTCGTCGGTGACCTCGTGGCCCCGGTCCACAGGCATGGGATGGGTGAACAGGGCGTCGTCGCTGAGGGCCATCTTCGCGGCGTCGCAGATCCACTCCGGGTACTGCAGCGCGCGGTCAATTTCCTCCTGCTTGTGGAGTTGACCATCTCGATAGGCGTCGGGACTCATCCAGTTGCGAGAGTAAACAATGTGGGCCCCGTCGTAGCCCGATGCCACGTCGTGGACTACCTCGAACGTCCTGTCGTTGGCGGCGCAGTTCCCTTTGGTCCACTCGATGACCTGGGGATCCAGGTCGTATCCCTGGGGGTGGGCCAGGGTCACGTCCATCCCAAAGCGGGAGCCGATGAGCAGCGCCTCCTGGACACTGCACCAGGAGCGAGCCAGAGCGCCGTGCCCCCAGGCGACCAGCAGCTTCTTGCCTCGCACGTCACCCAGATGATCGAGCCAGCCCTGCATATCAGCCAGGCCCTGGCAGGGGTGGTATTTGTCGTGAGCCATGGAGATGATGGGGATGGTGGCCCAGCGGGCGTATTCGCGCAACAGGTCGTCGCCCTCGCCGTAGGCCCCAATCTTGTCCTCCAGGATGCGGATTCCCAGGCCATGACCATAGCGGCTCATCACCGTGGCCGCGTCCTCCACCGTCTCGCCCGCAGTGGTGGCGGTCTTGAGGCGCATGGCTTTAGGCTCTAGAAACTGCGCGTGGCCGCCCAGCTCAGTGGCCGCTGCCTCGAAGCTCTGGCGGGTGCGCACCGAGGGGTTGTAGAAGAACATGAGAAAGGTCTTGTGCTGGAGTATCGAGGTCCAGCGCGGCGAGAAGCGGTCGCGTTTCATCTTCGCCGCCAACTCTAGCACCGCTTCCAGGTCTTCGACTGACCAGTCTTGGGTGCAGATCAGGTCTCGTCCGTAAAGGTCCATGTTTATTTCCTCCTCATTAGTATTCGCTCACCCTTCGAGCGGTCCCTCTCGCCAGTCGCCGTACTGTCCCAGAAGTTCCCCGATCCCCCGGTATTGGCCGCCCAGGTAGGCCAAGGGACGGGCCTTTGCGTAGTCAATGTGGCCCCTGCCATCCAGGATGGCCTCGTCCAGGTGGACGGCCACGATCTCGCCCACGAAGAGGTCGTGCGCTCCGAGAGGGATGACCTTGGCCAGCTTGCACTCCAGGTTAACCGGGCACTGGGCGATGAGCGGGGTGGCGACTGCCGAGCCGGGCTCTGGGGTGAAGCCGCAAGCCCCCCACTTGTCCACATCCCGTCCAGAGACCTGGCCGCAGTAATCCACCTGGGCCACCAGGTCGGCGGTGGGGATATTGACCACGAACTCCTCTGTCTGGCAGATCAGGCCGTGGGAGTGACGGCTGGGGCGAATGGAGATTCCGACCATCGGCGGGTCGGAGCAGATGGTGCCCACCCAGGCCAAAGTGATTATGTTGGCTTGGTCGCCAATCCCACAGGTGACGAGAACGGCAGGCACCGGATACAGATATGTTGAAGGTCTTTTGGTAAGCTTAGCCATTGTTGAGTTCTCTCCTGATGACAATACGGATCACGCGCTCATCCCCTCCTTCACGGCAACCCCTGCTTCAGCGCGGGGGGCAAGTAGACGCGCTCGACGTTGCTGACCTGCATGAACAGCGTAGGGGAGCCTCTCCCCTACGCTGTTCCCTGGTTCAAGCCAGCTCACTTCATCGTCAAGGCCATCACTGCCTTCTGCACGTGCAGCCTGTTCTCGGCCTCGTCGAAGGCCACCGACTGGGGCCCGTCAATGACCTCGTCGGTTACCTCGAAGCCGCGGTCGCAGGGGAGGCAGTGCATGTAGATGGCATCGGGGTCGGCCAGGGCCATCTTGTCCGCATCGCAGATCCAGTCTTTGTTGGCGTCGAAAATCTCCTGGGCTTTCTGAGGATCATCCTCGCCAACCGGCGACTTGAACGTGGGCACCGCTGTCCAGGACTTGGGGTAGACCACGTGAGCTCCGTCGAAGGCTTCTTCCATACTGTTGGAAATCTCGAAAGATCCCCCGTGCTTCTCGGCATACCCTTCGCAGGCCTGGAGAACCTCTTCGTCGAGCTCCATGCCCTCAGGGTGAGCCAGCACCACCTCCATGCCCATCATGCTGGCCGCGATGATCGCGCTCTGGGGCACGGCTCGCGGCTTGTGGACGCTGGGCGAATAGGCCCAACTCATAACGAACCTGACGCCCTCAAAAGTGCCGAACTTTTCGTAGACGGTGAGGATGTCGGCCAGGGCCTGGCAGGGGTGATACTTGTCGCACTCCATATTGATGACCGGGATGTCCGCCCAGTAGGCGAAGTTCCTCATCACCTCGTGAGCCCCGCCGTACTCCCAGTCCACCGGATCGCCGTAACAGCGGATGGCGATAGCATGGCCCATGCGCGCCAGCACCCGCGCCACGTCGGAGACGCGCTCGGTACTATAGGCCACCTCTCTGCCAGGCAAAGCAGGGGTGTAGATCTTGCTCGGATCCAGGAAGTGGGCGTGGCCGCCCAACTGGGTCATCCCCGCCTCAAAGCTGTTGCGAGTGCGCAAGCTCTGGTTGTAGAAGATCATGAACAGCGTCTTGGCTCGCAGCAGGTGATCGTGGGGCTCGCCCAGCGCGAAGCGGCGCTTGAAGTCCAGCGCCACATCCAGGATGGTCTCCACTTCCTCCGTGGTGTAGTCCAGCAGGGTGAGGAAATCTCGGCCTCGGAACGATTCGGTTTTCATATTTTTTTCTCCTTTTCCAGATTTGGGATAATGATACCACAGGTAGGGGCATTTCGTCAAGTGGGAGTGTCAAGTTAGTGGAGATGTTAATGAAACAGCAACTTGACAGTGGCGGAATCATTGTTCCAGTGAACAGGCTAGAGCTATTGGCACCGTGGATGGGGCTGGCGGCGCTGGCTGGGCTCGCGGCCCTCACGGTTGCGCTGGTCAGGAGGCGCAGGGGCTAGAGCGCCCTCAAAGCGAGTAGACGAGTAGTAAGGTAACGGGGGTTGGGAGACGTCTCCCAACTCCCGTTTGATTTGTCACCCCGTTCTACCCTTCGGGAGCTAGCTCTCAAGGGCGAAGCCTTCAGGCCCAAGTCAAGGATTGACATTTTTGGTAAGACGGGTTACAATTCTGTACGTAAGATGGTTCGAACTAGGCAATCCAGAACAGGGGGTATGAGATGAGCGAGATGCTAACCACCGTTGAAAAGCGTATCTGGCTGTCCACAGAGCGCGCGGACCGTCTGGGCCGCCTGGCGCGGAGCCAGGAGATCAGCGAAAACCAGCTTGTCGTCAAGGCACTGGACATCCTCTTTAGTCTGACTGAGTTGTTTGACGAGCGTGCCGAGCGGCAGGGCTGGTCGTTCCTGTCTGAAGCCTCGTTACAACGCATCTGGGATAACGAGGATGATGCCATCTACGACAATTGGAGGGAACTATATGGCGTTCCAACGCGGTGATATCGTCCTGGTGCCGTTTCCGTTCAGTGACCTCAGTTGGAGGTTAGAGATTGGAAATTGGATTCCAACCTCCAACCTCCAACTTCTGACCTCCAGCTTCTGCATTGGGGCGCTGACTCCGTCGGATCTAGCCGAGGTAGATCGCCGATTACGCCGTGCTTTAGAGCTGTGAGGGCGAAATCGTTCTCGCTCGCTGTTCTGCTACGCAATACGCCCCACAAAGGACTCCCTCAATGTTTGAACTAATCTTTCTTGGCACTTCTGCCTCAGCCCCCTCAATCAGGCGGAATCTGTCGGCCACCATGATCCTGCACAAGGAGTACCGCTTCCTGATAGACTGCGGCGAGGGGACGCAGCGACAACTGCTCAGGAGCGGCCTGGGCTTCAAGCGACTGGACAAGATCCTCCTCACTCACGGCCACCTGGATCACATCCTGGGCCTGGGAGGCCTGGTATCTACCTTCAGCCGCTGGGAGGCCATCCCGAAGTTTGAGATCTATGGGGGAAGCTGGGCCCTGGAGCGGGTCAGGGACCTCATCTTCGGGGTAGTGTTTCGCGGGGTAAAGCCGCCTCTGCAGATTGACCTGATACCAACAGAGCCGGGAGTCCTGATGGAAGACGACACCTTTGAGCTCACGGCCTTCGCGGTCACCCATCGCGGGCCAGGCTGTCTCGGTTACACGTTTCGGGAGAAGGAGAAGCGCCCCTTTTTAGTTGATAAGGCCGAGGCCCTGGGAGTGCCGCCTGGGCCAGAGCGAGGCCGTTTAGTGCGGGGGGAAACCGTGGCTCTGGCTGATGGCACGGTGGTGCATCCCGACCAGGTGCTGGGTCCTCCTGTCCCTGGAGCTAAGCTGGTCTTCGTGGGCGATGCAGCCCACACCTACAACCTGGTAGAAGTGGCCAGCGACGCTGATGCCCTGGTCATCGAGGCCACCTATCTATCACAAGAAGAGAAGCTGGCCCGGGAATACGGCCACCTTACGGCTGCCGCAGCGGCAACCCTGGCTCGCCAGGCGGGAGTCAGGCAACTGTACCTGACCCACATCTCCCGGCGTTACTCTGCGGAGGCGATCCTGGCCGAGGCCAGCGCCATCTTCCCACAGACCGTGGTGGCCAGAGACTTCGACCGCTTTCGAATCATCAAAGAGAAGGAGTAGTTACTCATTCCTCGTTACTCATCCCCCTTGTCTCGCAAGAAGCCGACGATTGCCTCCAGGTGCCTTTTGTCCACTTCGTCGAAGGCATCGTATTCGGCACTGTCCACGTCCAGAACGGCTATCAGCTCATCTCTTTCACTAAAGACGGGCACCACGATCTCCGATTTGGAGTTGGAGTCGCAGGCGATGTGGCCTGGGAACTGGTGGACGTTGGGCACGACGATGGTCTCCCGGCTGCGAGCAGCGGCGCCGCATATCCCTCGATCGAAGCTGATGTGCAGACAGCCCAGCGTTCCTTGATAAGGCCCGATGAGCAACTCCCCCGGCGCTACCACTCGATAGAACCCCGTCCAGAAGAAGTGAGCGAAGCTGTGATGCAAAAGACAGGCGATGGTGGCCATTGAGGCGATCAAGTCCGTCTCCCCCTCTAAGGTCGCCCTGATCGCGCTCGTCACCTGCTGATAGATTTCTTCTTTCTGTTCTCTCTCCATCGTGTATCTCCCCTGGCTTCGATTTGCACCTACCTTGCTATGGAGGGGCGTCCCCGCCCCGATTTCGTGGCTGATCCATCCTTGGGCGAGGCGGGGACGCCCCTTGGTAGCAGTTCTCAGCCCACACGCTTCCTCTTGAGCAAGAAAGGCAGTGCCCCCAAAGCCAGCCCTGGCAGCGCGCCCCAGCAGATGCCGCCTGTCGGCTCCGTCGTCTCTGGAGCATCTGGCGTGGTCCTCTCCCCCACCTCTCCCCTCGGCGGCGCGCCAATGCTCTCGCGCCATTGGGCGTCCAGCTCGTCCTGATCGAAGCCATACACCCTCATCAAAGCGTCGTCGGCCAGTGACCCCTCCTTGAAGACCTCCAGCAGTTGGCTCATCTTCTCCTTGCCGTAGGTTTTGAGCAGGAAGTCAACTACACTATAAACCTCCCCGTAGAAGAGGTTGACCTCAGCGGGATTGCCGGTGGGTGCCGTGAGGGAGCGAACGGAGAGGAGCCTGTTCTCGCGGATGCCCTTCTTCAGGGCCTGAGCGTTGCCACTCCGCAGCTCTCCTTCATTATACATGGCTAGCCCTTCGTTGAGCCAGGCGGGTATATCGGCATAGGGGTTCTCAGTGGCCAGGCCAACGACCACATGGGTCAGTTCATGGGCAATGGTAACATCTACATCCTGATGGGTGCCGTGCAGGAGCACGATGTCTGGAGCCACTACTACGCCCAGGGTGATTATCTGTTCCTCGTAGACCGCGCCCTGCGAGGTGAGGGCCTCTTGCATGTCGGCCTTGCTCTGATAGACTATGATCTTGACGGGCTTTTCCAACTCCACGCCCACGTTCCCTTCCAGGCGGGCCAGGGATTCCACCGCGCTGCTCAGAAGCTCTTGCCCAAAGGTCTGGTCAGCATCGTACCAGTACAGGACAATCTTCCCCTCGTCCAGGCTCTCCCAGGTGAAGCGATCGTCCATGTAGGTGAAAGTGACGAGCTCGGTCTCCAGGGCGTTGCCAACTGCATCCTTTATCCGCCACGAGTACTCGATGTCGGAGCCAGGGGGGATTTCCCCCCGCTGCAACCGCCAGACGTGTTCGGCCTCCACCTGTTTGGCGGGGCTGAATTCAGGGCGAGCCGAGTTGGTAACGGGCGCACTGCCGATCCTGTAGAGCAAGGTTATGTCATTGATCTCGCTGCTGCTCTCCGCCATCAGACGAAACACGATTTGCTCGGAGAAGCTGTACTCGTAAGCATCGGCGGTGACAGTGATCCCCTCTTGAGCCAGGACGAGGGGGGATACCATGGCCAGCAGAACCAGTGCCAACACAAGCAGGGTAAGTCTTCTTCTCATTCCCATTCCTCCGCAGTGCGTAGTGCGTAGGTCTCAACGGAATACGCAACACGCAATACGTTTCCATGTTTCACGAAGTTATCTTTTCTCCGACAGTTCCGGGTTCACACAATTATAGCACTCTCCTTCAGGTTTGCCAATTCGGGTGAAAGCGGCTATAATCACAGCGCGTTGCTTAGATTCCAGGAGGGAGATCTGTGACATGACTATTCCGAAATCCGATGTCCAGGAGCTGGCCATCAGGGCCCACGAGATGGGAGCCAGCGTGCTGCGCGGCTCTCTCCAGCGCCTCGATGCAGAAAGAGGATGGGCAGTAGGAGACATTCATCTGCGCGACTGGCTGGCTAGATATGCGGGCCGTGATCTGATTCTGATCGCCGTTGCCATTGGGGAAGAGAGAGAATTGCCTGCCAAGACTTGCAGAACGTGCGGGCGGGAGTACAGTGGCAGCGAGTGTCCCTACTGCCGGGAGGCCAGAGAGAGGCTGAGAGGCAGACGGGGCTAGCCGAGGAATTAGACATTAGACGTCACCGTCTTAAGAAGCTGAGAAGCGCCCCCAGGTGCTGGAATCGGGCCCTGAGGGGCTTTTTCAAACTCAGGCGTCGAATTGCTTATTTGTGCCCGTATCTTTTTGACGATTTGTGCGTCTATACTATTGGCAAGGAGTGATCTTTTGCCGCAGAAGAGCGATACGCTGGCCCTTGTTGAGAGAGCTAAGCGTTACGAACATCAGGCATTGTCCGGGCTTTGCGAGCTCTATTACAAAGATGTTTATAGCTATATCTACTATCGGGTCAGCAACATTCAGGACACCGAGGACCTCACCGACGATGTCTTTTTGAAAATGGTAGAGGGTATTCGCTCCTGTCGCGCGCGTGAAGAGAAGTCTTTCCTGGCCTGGCTTTTCCGTATTGCCCGCAACAGCGTGGTTGACCATCACCGCCGCCGGGCAGTGCGCGATCACCTGCCGCTGGATGAGAAACACCTACCTACGCACGCCGGGCCGGAAGCTCCCGTTGAGACGAAGCTCACCCAGGAACGATTGCAGCAGGCCATTCCAAAGCTGACCGACGATCAGCAGCAGGTGATCATCCTCAGATTCATCGAGGGCTTGAGCCATGCCGAGACAGCCCGGATTCTTGGCAAATCCGAGGGGGCGATCAAAGCGCTCCAGCGCCGTGGCCTT
>SDBU01003597.1_pt1 | contig 19592 bp, 21 predicted proteins | sample 2277071 | NCBI WGS metagenome assembly SDBU01 (sample SAMN10397929, study PRJNA504765) | marine sediment metagenome | isolation source: marine sediment core GS08_GC12, 126 cmbsf | place: Arctic Ocean: Gakkel Ridge, Loki's castle | collected 2008 | reverse complement strand
ATTTGACTTTCTATATAGGAAAGGAGAAGGTGTGTTTCCGATAACGATTCATCCTGATACCAGTGGTCGGCCGCAGATGATTACAATGCTTCATGAGCGACTTATCCCGTATGTCATGGGTCACCCCGGCGCCACCTTTTGTACCTATGAGGAGTACGCCAGAGAGTGGAAAGCCAAGAACCCAAGAAGAAAGTAGTTTGAGGCTTGGTGTTGGTTGCCTCCCAACTGTCTATTTTCCCATGCAAAATAAGAGGGGGATTTTACGAAAATGAAAGCTGCGGTTATACAAATGGAATGTACCTTGGGAGAAAAAGATACGAATATTTCGAAAGCAATGAAACTTGTCGAAGAGGCAATTCAAAAGGGTGCCCAAATTATTGTTTTACCGGAATTTTTTTCCACAGGATACAGGTTAGATGAACTTTATGGCCAATTTTCAGAGTATATCCCCGAAGGTGATACGGTAAGTAAATTTGGACTCATAGCTAAGGAGAATCAGGTATATATTATTGGGAGCGTTGTGGAGAGGGGTGAAAATAGAGGCCTCTACTATAGTTCAGCATTTCTTGTTGGTCCCCAAGGATTCATTGGGAAAACGCGTAAAGCTCAACTCTGGCGCCTGGAGAAGCTATATCTTGCCCCTGGTAATTTAGAAAGAGAGGTTTTTGATACCAAACTCTGCAAAATAGGGATTATTATTTGTGTTGAAGTTGCGTTTCCTGAAATAGCACGAAATTGTGCGGTAAGAGGGGCAGACATACTCGTCATGGTTGCTGCATTTGGAATGCCTAGATTATATGCCTGGGATTTGATGACGAGAAGCAGAGCTCTGGAAAATGGGTTTTTCCTAGTAGCATCTAACAGGATTGGAAAAGAAAAGGATTCTGAGTATTGCGGGCACTCAAGAATTGTATCACCAAAGGGGGATGTATTGGTAGATGCCGAATTAGAAGAATCAGTGATAATTGAAGAAATTAATCTCGAAGATATTTCAAGCCAAAGGGTAGAACTCCCGTATTTACGAGATTATCTAGCACGGCTAAATAGGCCACTTCCTTGAGGCGCCTCTCAGAAATCCCAATATGTGAAATGGCCTCAAAAATAGAATGATTGTCTGTTTAGGAGGCTGAGGCAACCATTCAAGGTAGCCCCGGGCTAGGACGCATCAGCTTGGAAACAGGTAAGTAATGAAAGGAGGCCACAGCCCCCGGTGTTAGTCTAGAAATCCCAGAACGAATCAAGTTCGCTGTCTGTCACATCGAAAACAAGATTGCGCGGAGGTAAAGGCTCTTCTTTAAAGAATTCGGGCAACCGATCAGCTACTGGGGCGAACCCTGCATTTAGATTGAAGGCCCTCTCCTCTTTCAATACTGTTTTGCCTATTCCTTGCACATCCTCGTAACTCAAGTCTAGGCCGCATTGGGCATTAATAATCTCGGTCACGTTTTCTAACGGGTAGGCTCTCTCAAAGAAAGCAATGTAGCAAAGACCTAAGCTGTCAATAACAGCCACGTCAATCTGGTCTTGCTTTGAAACCCTCACTGCTTCGGCTGGGGTTTCCTGCCGGCGGAGAACAACTGCGGCAGTATGGTCAGCACCCAGCGCCGAAGTGCAATAGGTAACACCTGTCCCATTCTCAACCCGAGGGTCATGGGCTGGTACTGCCAGTCCTTTTACTGCCGGGACCCTGCTTATACCAAACACCCTTGCCGTAACCGTAACACCCTCACCCAGAATCCTGCCCAAGGTAGTTCCCTGGCCAACCTCATTTATCAAGGCTATAGCTTTAGCGCTATCTCCGAAGTCCATTAATCCAGCATCTACAGCTACCCCTAAAGTTGCTCCCATTTCTATATCATCCAGCCCGTAATCATCATCAAGTCTACTCATATTGGCGATGGCATGAATGTCGTCAATACCAAGATTGGCACCGAGCATGGCTGACGTTTCGTATTCCAGTGCCGATGTCACGTAATTTCCCTTTTTATCTCGAATGATGTTGCTGCAGCTCTGCAAGCATCCCGACATACAGGCGATACCCCATTGGCCCCCCAGACTGGTAAGATATTCTACAGCTTCCCTGCCACCTATCTTGCCAGCTCCTTCAAACATACCAGAGGTAAAGTTCCTCACCGGTAGGCATTGGTTCCGGTCACTCATCCATACCAGTCCACCCATTTGGCCATAGGAACGGACTAATCCAGCCCCTCTGTTCTCTTCCATGAATTTAGCATACTCTTTAACACACTTTTGGAAAGCCGCCTTTCTTTTCGCCACTGCGGGGCTTGTTCCAGTATCGTCTACGACAATTGCCTTTACTCCCTTGGAACCCATAACTGCTCCTGGACCGCCACGAGCTGCGTGACGGCTAGGCATACCATCCATATCAGTACAGGCCACAGTTGCCATGGAGGCTTTCCTCTCCCCTGGAGGACCAATACTGAGCACACCAACACTTTTACCATGAGCAGCTTGTACTTCTTGCACCACGGCGTAATTAGTAAGTCCGGTCAAATTATCGGCTGACAGGATAGTGGCACCATCTTTGGTGACCTTTATGGTATATAGCTTGTTGTCAGCAGGCTGGCCTTCTAGGATAATCGCCTTAATAGCTAACCTGCCCAACTTTTGACCTACTGTGCCGCCAACGTTGGCCTCTTTGATTCCTCGTGTTAGGGGACTCTTATACCCTATAGACAGTCGACCTGATGAAGGGAGACGGCTAGCAGCCAGAAGCCCCGGAGCAAAGATTATTTTGTTGTGCCTGCCCAAGGGATGGCACTTTGGCGAAACCTCTTGATTAAGAATTCTTGCCGTCAAGCCCCTTCCACCTAATAAGTCGTACTCTGCTGGACAATCCTCCATGGCGACTTTTAAGGTGGTCATATCAATCCTTAGAATCTTAGCCAATTTACTGCCTCCCTATTTTAATTTGAGCACTATTATTCAGGTAAAATTTCTAAACCCGGTGGACTCTTAGAAAGATTATATCCATTGGTAGCGCCTTGTCAATACCCTGAGACGAGGGCTGTGGTATATTTTTATCAGTTTCGTACCTGCTTTGGAGTCACTTATTTAACGTGGAGAGAAAGGAAGGAGGATAGATTGCTAAGGTGGCCATCGTAAAAAACTCCTGGAGTGTGTCTACCCCATACTTAAAGATAGTAAGATTTTCCCGAAAGTAGAAAGGATGGTTGAGCCCATAGGTAAAGATAAGCTGGGTAATTCATCAGGCAATACATAAAAGGCCGTGAATTTGATTGGGCAGTCTCAACCTAAACGACATAGTGTGGCTCTTATGCTACGAAGGGATAAATGGAAAAAGCCTGATTTAACTATCGACAAAGTCAGCGTTTTCAGGGATGATGTAACGTTTGCCCAAACGGTAAACAGAATTTAGTTTTGCTATTAAGCCCATGACGGCAGGAATTTAAGTAATTGAATCCCAAAATAGCAAAGTATGGTATATTTAATAAATTTCCCTACCCACAAGGGTGGTAAGAACTTCCGCAGCGGCATCTTTGCCGCCCCAGCCACTAGCCCGGCTATGTCAAACGGTATGACAGGTTGGAGGGCAAGAAAGAGTATTGCCCAAAATCCGTACCGGCGCATCCAATTTACAACTTTGTTATACTCTGCCATATCTTCGGCTATTGCTATTCTCTTTCCCAGGTAGCCGGCGTAGTAGCCACTAAGTTCTCCCAGGGTTCCACCTATGCTGGCAAAAAATGCTACCAGCAAAGGGTTCCATTTTGCGGCTGTAGCTAACATTATCGATGTTGCTATAGGAACGGGAGCTATGATGGTAAGATTGCATATCAATGTAACTAGAAATATGGTTAGGTAGGCTAACCAGGCAAATTCATCCGTCGGTAACTGCATACGTGCCCAGAGGTTTTGAAAAAGGTAAGCCAATCCAAAGGTGAAAGCAATGAGACCAACCAGTGAGATTACCAGCCTGGGCCATTTGATTTTACCACCCTGTTTCCCATCAGGTGCTTCTAGCGCCGTCTTTCCCGTAACTTTTCTTGTATTGTTTGTCATTTCGCATTCCTGTATGTAGGCTACAAAAAGGGGACATTTTCGGCCCGGAATTAGTGGACATCCCCCGGAAGTCAAGGCCTTTCTCACGGACGATACAATTATAGCTCTTTTTTGTCTCTGATGTCCTGCTTTTAACCTACTTCCTGCAGTTTAGTATTTACAGGTAGCTGACCAAGGTGAGGAAGTATATAACCTTTGGTTTGACAGGCCTCTCTTATATTTTACGGAAGGTGAAGAGGTATCCATAAGGTCTGATATGGTGGTTAGAAAAGGTCAGTTCGAATTTAGGGATTTAACTGTTAACCATTCCGATGAAATGTGCCATGCGTATGAGTTACAAGAGAGACTTACAACGTAGGATGATGACTGTCACTAGGCCCTCTCTTAAGAGTTTATGCTTCTGTGTAGAGGACAGCACCTACAGGACTCGGGCCAGAGAGGTTATTAGAGCTGACTGTGCTGCCCAATGCCAGCCGACAGATAGTCAATCAGCAACTGTACTGGGCTATTCTTGAACTGCTGCAACATCCAGTTGAAGATATGCCTGTCCTGAGTTTACTCCACGTATATGTGCACCTTATCCTTGCCATTCTGGACATTCACCTCGAGGTCGCTCAGGGCATTGACCAGTTGCTCAACGTCCTCAGCCTTCAGGTTACGCAGGTCCATATCAATGCCCTTTTCTCTCAGAGCTTCATTCACCTGGCTAGCTGCGTTAGATGGTATGAGGGCACTAAGCTTTATTCCGGCGTGTATTAGGGACATCGGCACGCGAATGTTCACTTGCTTAGCGTCAGCCTCTGGTCCACCTTTGGTGTGGGGCTGTACCACAACGCGCAAATACTTGTGCCGTTGCTTGCGCACCGGTGCTGCTTCGGACACTCCAGCCTCGGCACTCCCTGCCTGCCCCACTAGGTCCAGCAGCCGGGCCGCTTCATCCACACTGATCTTCTTCTCAGCCAGCATTTCCAGTATCCGTCTTTGGTTGTCAGTCATGTCAGAACCTCCTTCCTGAGTTATCGAAACGAAATGAATACCTGCCCCGAGTGCTGCTTGACATCCACCTTCAGTCCACGCAGTGCCCAGAATAACCTGAAGAATGCGGGACCACCAAGCAGCAGTGGTTTACCCCAACCTTTGGGCCAAAGAATCACGGCAGAAACCAACACCAGTGGCGACAGCACGATGGCAAGCATGACCATCAGTGGCCAGAGCAAGAATAGTGGTAGCCACAAACCAAAGTGCCGGTGCTGATTATGGATGCGCAGTTTCAAAATAGACGGGGGCCACATCATCTCGATAACCTCTCTATGGCCTCTGCAGCGGTGACTTCACCACGCTCAAGCTGTGCTAGGATTTCTTCTGGAGGGGACACAGGGCAGGTTTCCACAAGTTCAAGTTGCCCGGCAAGACGGTGGAGACGATTCTTAACCGTTGGGTAGCTTATGCCGAAAATCTGCTCTATCTCCTTGATTGACCCGTGACATTGGACAAAGGCCATAACGAAAACCTGGTCCTCGGCGGATAGGCAAGCCAACGGTGGCAATTCAAAACTGCCCTCTATGGCTATGGCACTGTCAGTCAAGCGGATGCGTTCGATAACAATGGGTGCACCTTGAGTGATGCGCATAAGTTCGTGCCATTCACTGGGCATATCAGTTGCCCTCCCTTCATCAGGTCTTTACTAAGGTCTACATTGGGTTGGTTCATCCTCAATATCTCCCTTCGCATTCATTATTTTAAGTAATAGCTTGATAATCTTAATAAAATATAGCACATATTATTGATATTGTCAATATCTTCTATAATATGTTTAGTGAGGCGATTTCCAGGGGGAGCTAGGTAACTAAGTGGCAAAGTTGCCAGCCGAGATTGGACGAAATGTTGAACCTCGATAAATTGGGTGCTAGAGTAATCAGGGCTGGAACGGTGTCACCCAGACCACTCATGACCTTCTGTCCTGTTGGTTCAACCGTGACGAGAGACCCAAGAACAGGTTTACTCTTGCCAGGAGCGTGCTATTGAGACTGTTATCTACTGCAATGACTGGACACATACATGTGTTGAACCTATTTGACTTGACTAGCACAAGAATTCAGGCATATCATGCTATAAGGTTATCGAAGCCCTGAATAAGGAAGGGCTAAGAGATAAAGTGAAGATAATGGTCGGCGGAACTGCCATAACCACAGAATTTGCCGAGCACGTTGGGGCGGATAGATATGACCCGATGGCCCCTGGAGCAGTTGAGTTAGCAAAGAGGCTGGCTGAAAAGCAAGTGGAAAGGAAAGGCTATGTTGAAGGGATTCACACGCAGTTTTAGGCCTCTGGAGATACTGACAGAGGAACAGGTAACGACAATACAAATTAGGATACTGGATGTCCTACGAGAGACAGGGGTGAGATTTGACAGTCAGTGGGCCCTTCAGTTCTTCAAAGAACATGGTTGTGAAGTGGATTTTGAAAACAACAGGGTAAGGTTTCAGGAGGGTCTGGTTGAGGAGTCCTTACGTAAGTGTCCTAGTAGCTTTCGCGTTAAAGCGAAGAACTCTGAGAACGATTTGGTGCTGGGTGGTAATACCGTACACTTCAAGTGTAGTGCCGGAATGCAGACTATTAACCTGGATACATATGAGCAGCGGAAACCGACAAAGGAAGATTATGTTGAAATGGTGAAAGTGCTGGACGCATTGCCTAACGTAGATTGTTTCTCAGCATATCCATATTTCGGATTTGATGGTGTGCCTCCAGTTATGGCGATTCCAGAAGGTATTGCTCTCATGGCAAAACATTCGACTAAGTTAATCACGGCAGTGTCAAACTATGGATGTGACATAACTAGTATAAAAATAGCACAGGCCATCGGAGTCGAGTTTCTAGGTGGTGTCACCGCGTCACCGCCCATGACCTGGTATGACGATCAAGTCTTAGCTGCTCGCCGGTTTGTTGAAGTTGGATATCCTATTGCAACATGGGACGGCTGCGTTCACGGGGGAACCGGGCCGGCTACGATTGCGGGATCAATAATAACCAGCTGTGCAGAGCACATATCCATGATAGTCTTAATACAGCTTTTGCATCCTGGGCATAGCGTAATACCCAGCCATTTTAGTTTCCCAATGAATATGAAATCAGGCGGTCCTGCCTTTGGTGCTATAGGATGTTCTCTAAGCAACACGATGTTTAATCAAGTGTGGCGGAAATATGGAATCCCTACGACCAATGCGAATTGCGGTTATGCTAATTCAAAGCGATTCGATTATCAACAAGGGTATGAGAAAGCATCTGGCGCTGCTTTTGCTGCTTTATCTGGAGCCAATTTGATAGAGTTTCAAGGCTGTGTATTTGGCGAACTTGCGGCTCATCCTCTCATGGCGATATTAGACGATGACATCGCCGGGATGGTGGGACGCTTTATCAAGGGTGAAGAAATATCAGACGAGACCCTTGCCATAGACCTGATAGAGGAAGTTGGACCTATACCTGGCTCCTATCTTAGCAAGGAGCACACCAGGAAGTGGTGGAAGAAAGAGCAATTCTTGCCCACGGCAGCTGATTGGCTAACCTATCCAGAGTGGACCAGGATGGGAAAGAGAGGGTGCCTCGATTATGCAAAGGAGAGAATGGATGAAATACTAGCCACATACAAGCCGGCTTCTTTAACCTCAAGTGAGGAAGAGGACATAGACAGAATATTAGAGGAGGCAAGGGAGGACTATAGAGAGAGGGGCCTGATATCAGATAAGGAATGGGCAGTTTATAAGAGAGTTTAGTACTTACGATTGTATTGATAATTATGATGAATATTCTGGTAATTCCCGAAGAACGCTTCTGCATTGAGAAGTACGGTGACGCTTATCGTGAATATATGAATGGAACCTCAGGAGGGATGGGAATTCCGAAATCGGGAACAAAGGGATAGATCTACACCTTAGTTCTCGTTACAGCTCAACAGCATACATAGGAACGAGCTGAACAATAGGGCAGATTGTTTAATATATCCAGATCGCGGTTAAGATTTGACAGACCGAATCAGACTGGTAAGTTACAACAATGTGGCAAGTTCCTCCAGAAATCGGATTATGAGTCTTCCATAGTCTCCAGCAGTTAGAGGGTATTTACTGATCTGGTTCCCCTTCTGCGGACACCTACGACCATAGGTACGAAACAAGGTTACTAACTACTAAGTAACCTCCAACTAGGCTAAGCAGGCCGGGGATAGCCCATCGATGTCTTAAAGAACCGAATAAAAAGATGGCTGTTAGACAGGCTAGGATGAGTATCTTGGCTATGATTGGGCCCAGCAGGCCGCCGCCGAAGGCCTGTACCATAGCTCCCAACACCGGGTTTAACTCTCGTCCCCCCGTGGCTAGGATTAAGTGCGTAGTCACCAAGTCGCCGAGGCCGTACAAAAGGACAGCACAAGCCCAGAGGCCAATGTAAAGGGGCACTCTCAGTTTCTGCTGGCTTATCTCACTCACTGGCATAGTAACACCTTACGACTTTGCCTGTACCCGGTTTTCCCACCTCAACCTCTTTGTTACCTCAACCGCTATCCTGAGTGTGGAGCATGGTTCTTCCATACATATCTATTAAGGACCGTTTGCATAATAATAACAGTCAGCTTAAAGATTCGTCAACATGGGGTGACGTAACAGTTTGACCTTTAATTCAATATCTGGACTGCCCACTTAGATTGAAAAGGGTTTGGACTCCAGCCAAATATGAATCAGAAACAAAGAATTGACAAAAATTTACCAACGATTTAAAGTGTTCCTTAGAATACTGGAGGTGATATAGACTATGGAAGTATTAGAAGGAATTGAGACAAGGAAAAGTTTTCGTGCCTTTAAATCCACCCCCATTGATCAAGAAACAATAAGAAGAATTCTAAAAGCAGCCAGTAAGAGTCCTTCTTATACAAACACACAACCCTGGGAAGTTGTAGTAGTAAGTGGCAAGAAGAAAGAGGAACTCAGTAGAATCCTTTATGAAGTGGAAAAATCAGGTGCTACTTCAAATCCTGACCTCCCCCTACCTACAACCTGGCCGCCGGAATTGGAGAGAAGAGCAAAAGAACATGGAACGAGAAGGTTTAAGGCCCTCGGGATAGAACGAGAAGATGAGCAGCAAAGAAAGGAGCTGAGGTTACGGAACTTTGAATTTTATGGAGCACCATGTGCTCTATTCCTCTTTATGGACAGTACGCTTACTTCGTGGTCGATATTCGATATGGGATTATTCGCCCAAAGTATCCTCCTGGCTGCCCATTCTTTCGGTATTGGTAGCTGTCTGCAGGCAGTACTGACTATTTATCCAGATGCTGTTCGTGAATTTTTGGGAATTCCAAAGACGAAGCAACTCGTAATTGTAATATCAATGGGTTATCCTGATTTTGAAGCCAGAATAAATACTTATCAAAGTACAAGGGCTGGGCTAGATGACTTTGTACAGTGGCATATCTAAATATTTAAGATCGTACCCAGTGCAGTTAGAATGCAAGTTGCCTTGTGAAGCGAGGCAACAGATGAAATGTCGGACGAGATGCTTGAGTTCGACTGGATAACTATAGTTCATCCTGGGGGTCTTCATCCCCTAAACAGTAGCCTAGTAGGTACGGCCGACTTAACAAAAGCTTGCTTTGTTGTAGAAGGAAATAAAAGAGGCGGCTAAGGATAATCTTAATCACTGATTTTTAAACAGCCTAAATAAGTAGCATGATTTAACAACGCGATGAATTGTTAAATGCTATGTCGAACGGATAGAATAATTCTCAGAAGGCGAGGTAGTAACTGTACGGTCAGAAACTCGTCATTATGTCATCGCATCAGTTCGATTAGCCAACCCATTTCTTAGCTAGATTACCTGCCCAAGGCAACTTGTACTCGGCACCTTGGTAAGCCTTAATCATTGAGACTATCCAAAGAATAAATGACAAGATTCCGATAATCCAAGCGAAGAAAGCGCCAATAAAAGGTATCCAGGTGAGAACAGCGCTTGCAACACTCAGAACACCGAATACGATAATTGACTGAATGGCATGGAAGCGAACAAACTTGTTTTCCTGCTCAATTAAGATGAACACAATCCCGCTTATCCAGCCCAGAACATAACATAGTAGCCCCGCAACATTTTCAGTTAGTCCGGTGGAAGTCTTTTCCATATCATTAAGCCTCCCAAATTACTTACTATTACCACAAGCATATACAGCACTCCGACAACTGTCAATAGCTCATTGTGCAAAATAGCCTTTGATAAGTATCAAAACTAAATATGAGGCTATTAAACGACATGGCTGACTGTTACATGTGTTTTTCGTGAGGAATAGTGAAAGGCATCACCACATAGGCTTTCCAAGCTTGACAAGAACAGCTCAGGTAGCCACCGCAGGCTAGGGAGCATGGGGCTTGACTTCAGCCTCAGTCAAGGAAGATAGGGCATCCCTCCACCAATGGTCTGGGTCACGGCGTATCTCGTAAACCACCTTTCCAAGGTCAGGACAGCGGTAGGTGATGACATTGGCCGAAGCCATACCATTTACTAGACCATAAAGACGGGCAACTTGCTGACTTAAAACAGGCAGGCAAATTTTCCCTTCTAGGCAGCCATTGTTAATGACTATCCTATCCCCAACTTTGTGAACGGGGCACATGGGTGGAAGTTCCTCACGGATTTCCATTACTTCCATGGTAACCGGGTAACGTGGCATAGGTAACCTCCTCGTAGAATCGACATAAGAGAATAATATTAGCTTTCTATGGGCCGAGTCAAGGTCCACTTTTACGGAAACCAAAGCTGAATCCACAGCCGTTCAATCCTGCCAACTGAGAAGGAGAATTATAGAGTGTGGCCTCCATATTTTTGGCAATTTAAGGTTAGAGTGATATGGTCACATTATGAAGAACCGTTGAATATCGAGCCACGGATGAGCCCTACATGTAATGTTTGCCTCTAGTCTTTTAACTACACATTCAGCTAGCTCGTGACTTATCACACATTTAACGACCTTAAAAATAGCTTCACTCTCGCCTTCTCCCCTTCTCGCTGAGATAGTATTGAAGAGGGATTACCCTGAACTTCAGTTTGGGTAATTTCTCAACGGTGATAAATCCTGGCTCGCTATTAATAACATCAGGAATACGATTGACAATTTGAGAAACCATTGATGACTTTGCTTCAATCTCGTTTACATAGATTTTCAGGTGAAGACAGGGAACCCCTTCCACGAAGTATTCATTTAAGTACCCCTCGGCTTTTTCTTCTTCGTTGAAAACTTTCGTGGTCTGCTCTCCATGGAATTTAATCCCTTGCCCGGTCTCAAAATCAATTATTTTAACTGCTCCAGCAACTAGTCCCTTCTTCACGATTCCACCAGCAACGCCCTTGGCTTCAACATCCACCTCAGTTATTATCGGCTCAATGCTCTGCTCCACCTTCTTAATAGTCAAGCCTAAATCTGCTATAACAGCTTCTAAACACATTCTTAAAGAGTTCAGTGGTACCCCTTCCTGTCTTGTTTTCTGATAGAACTCATCTTTGGTCTCTCCAAGGTGATAATTAATTGCAGACGCTGGACCCGACTGACTTAAATCGCTGGTTTGTTTAACAGTAATGGATTCAATAGCGTGGCTTGCTCCTGTCAGAAGAGTTACCATATTAACCCTAAAGATATCCTGGCCTCCACTCGCTGTAACGGTGACGCCATGCTCTTTCGCTAGCTTATCTAACTTCGCTGCTAATTCGGGAGTAATTTCCCAAGGATAAAGAGCTTCTTCTGAAGGTGTTATCACATTTAAGCCATTCTCAACACATTTCTTAAAGAAGGGATACATCCTATCCATCTGGCTAAAGATGGATACAACAGCGATATCAGCTTCTTGTTCGGAAAGAACTGCATTAGCATCGTCAGTAATTTTTATGTTCAAGGGATGACCTAATCCAGCTACCTCACCTAGGTCTTTACCTACTATATCCCGATTTTCATCGATAGCTCCGACAACATCTACACCTTTCTCGACCATGTACTTGGCCGCAAGCTTGCCCATAATTCCTACTCCATATACAATCGCTTTTATCCTTCTCATTTCTAAACCTCCCTATTGTCTCCGTTAGTTCAACTACATTGTGTTCGTTGACTTCTGTTAACACTCACAGTCAACTAGCACGAACGCTCGAGTTACATTCTTGCTTCATCCTCTCCGTTCTAAATTCTGCATTCTCTGAACCAGCACCACTATATGAAACCATCAAATGGTCGACGGACTACAGCATTATATGCCCAATTTATCAGGGTGGTAAAGTCAAACACCGGCAGCCTAACTGCTCTCTGGATAGCCCAGGCATAAGAAGGCAAGTTGGCGCATTCAAGGACGATTGCCCCAATGTCTGGATTTCTGCTGACCATCTGCTTGGCAATGTCAACGAGTTCCTTCTCAAACTTCCCAGGATTGAGATGCCCTGTGCATTGAAAAATGTTCTTCATCCCACACGTATCTTCAGTACCAGCAATAACAATGGTAGATAGGTCGTCAACACCGCAGTTCTTAAGAGCTGGCGCAGATGATAAAACACGACCATTTGCACAAATGATACCCACCTTCTGACTAGGCTTTAGCGCGCGCTTGATAATCGGTATCTGCATTAGGCTGGAAAGAAAAGCAGGGATATTCAGTGCTGTAGCAACCTGCGGCAAGTAGTTAGCGAAATAGCCACAGGTTGTTGAAATGGCGCGGCAACCCTGCTTTTCCAGTTCTTTTGCCGCCTCAATAAGCCGTTCTAAAATGAGGGGATCGGCTTCACTCGACACAAGTCGGTCTAGAGGGCACCCCTCTAGGACTTTGTAATGCACCGGGAAATTAAAGGTGGTTGCATTGCCTACATCACCCGAAAGCCGAGGTAACCAGGAGTCGCCAACCGCAATAATACCGATAGCAGCACCTCCTATCACTTGCCCCTTCGACATATAAACTTCTTCGTCACTATAACCATACGTATAAGCATACATGATATTCTTGCACCTCCTTTATTTACTTTTAGATTGAATAACGTGCTATTCTAGCCTTTAAGCAGTAGCTCACCTCCTTTCTTTTGAAAGCAGGTTAAATTTTGTTCCTACTCCCGCTTTCACCGCGCGATTATATACATACGTTGCTACAACTGCATAGTCTGCAGCCATGCCAAATTGGATAGATACAATTTTCTCAGAGTCGTTTTCCCTTCCCTTTTTCCTCCCCGCAGCAACTTCTGGTAGCTCAGCATAGATAAGCCTTTTTTCATCCAGGTCTCTCTCGCTTATCAGACGCTGCTTTAACAATAGGTCTATTTCGTCTGAACGAGTCCTTACGTAATCCCACCAATCTACAACTACCTTATCGGCTACCATTAGCACTTCTGGGTCCATTTCCTGATGAGTACCAATTTTCAAGAAAAGCATCCCTTCTTCAATCCAATCTTTTTTGATCAAAGGAGCATCTGCCGTCGTCAATGTCATCACAATGTCAGAACCTCTCATCGCTTCCCTTATGCTGTTCTTTGGTATGATTTTGATACCATACTTACCCATATTCTCTGCAAAACGGTTCTGTGCTTCTTTGGAAATGTCAAAGATTCGCACTTCCTCAATATTAAATACCTCCTTCATCGCCAGAAAGTGGCTTACTGCTTGGTAGCCAGTTCCAATTATGGCAACCTGTCTGGAATCTTTCTTTGCGAAGTATTTTGCTGTAACCGCGGTGGCACATCCAGTTTTAACTGCTCTAATGACATTATGTGCCGACATTATGGACACAGGTACCCCCGTTTCAGAGTCAAAGAGGGTAAAAAGGCCAGTTAAGGCAGGCAAACCATATTTTTGAGGATTGTCGAAGAATATAGGTACCAAACCCCCGATGACCTGGGCCCCTTCAGAATATCCTGCTATGCATGCTAGGAGCCCCTTTCCTACCTTCAGAAGTTTTGAACGAAATTGAAAGGCTTGCTTGTTAGCTAGCTTCTTCCATGTTTCCTCAACTAATGCTAACACTTCCTTATAACCTATGCATTGTTCCACATCCTCCTCACTGAGCAAAAGAATATCATAATTACCTCTTATCATTTTTTTCACCTCTAAACACTTTTATTTTCCGAACCTTTGCAATCCCAGAGCCTGCTACATGAGCCCGAAGACTTTATCGGGAAGCCATAGGACCAGCTGAGGGAAAAGCAAAACTAAGAGCAGACCAATCCACTGAAGTCCTATAAAGGGCATAATTGAACGGTAGATATCTGCCATAGTTTACTTCAGGAGGAGCTACCCCCTTCATATAAAATGTGCGTTGTCAGCATTTATGGCACAACCTAGTAATGGACACTTTAAGCAGCTAACCTGTCTTTGTCAAGCTCCCTCAATTTCTGGTGCTGTTCGGTGGTGGTGGACGGTAATGAGCGGAAGATTTATACTTATTCTAAAAAGGATTGGGCAAGCTATGCCAAAGTTCTATCACGGCAAAGGGCAATGCGGAATAGATTATAATGCACGAGCAATAGGCTGGCGGAGAATACCCCTGCTTTCATTCTTGCCCTACGTAACTAGTGAGAGTATTCTAATTCATCTCTCTATTAAAAGGTTATTTGAAGATACTCAATGGCAACAAGGCACTCTTCGGATAGAGCCAACAATACTGGATAAATGGGATGATGAATGGAAAGTTGCATTATCCGACACCTTTTTTGAGATTGAGCAACCAAAGGTAGGTAAGCGATGGTCAGGGACTATTCCTGTTAATCACGGTTATGGCTTCTTTGAACCTTACCATATGAAGTGCATAGCAAATCTCCAAAATGACAAGAATGCGCAATGTTCAATCCATATTGCTGATATTGATGTGGTTTCAAGAGGAACATTCATAACAGGTATCCTTATGTGGGTAGTAGGATTAGCTATTGCCTATTTACTAGGGAAATTTCTATGAGATATTACTGGTATCAACCACAATCGAACAGAACCCAATTTCCGGTTGTGCTCTTTTCTAGCTTGTAGTATTTCAAAAACGACTTTATCGCCTGTCGAAGTTCTGAGGGCATTTCGTATGGAACCAGATTTATTTCCCCTTTTAGCGCCTGCTGATATTTCTCCACTTTACCATTGGTCTGAGGGTGAAAGGGCGAGGCCAGGATGTGCTTTATACCCACCAGCCTCAGGTAGTCTTCAAAAGCTGGGGCACATAATCTGAGCCATTATCTGAAAGTAGTGAAGTGCGGTCCTTGACTGGCACTTTTATCTATACCCTGTGGACACCGGTCTAGTTAACAGTTAGACTGTTAGCATGGCCTATGCAGTCCGAGCACAGTTGGTAACTGTAACGGAAGGTAGCATAACACTCAATGGCAAAACCATTCCTTACATTGTAAAGCGCAGCACCAGGGCTAGGCATGTCCGGTTCGAGATTAGGTGTGGGACAGGCCTAACAGTGTTCATACCAAGGTTTTACAGCATCGGGCGGCTGCGTGACCTATTCAAGGAAAAACAAGCCTGGATCCTGCGCAATTTCACTACATATAGCAAGAGACAACGGCTCTCCGTTGAAAAGGAAATCAAGTCTGGTGATTTTATTCCATACCTCGGCCGAGAATTGAGGGTACTGACTACGGAAAACTGTGGAAAAACTGACCAGGTAACGCTGGAATGGGACAGGGTGATAGTAAGCACCTCTAGCAAAAAGAAACTGAACGTAGTATTAGAGCAGTGGTATCGGATTCAGGCTGCCAAACTGACAAAGGAAAGATTAGATAAGTGGAGTGCTAGGCTACATGTCAGCTACAACAGAGTTACTATACGCGGACAGAAGACTCGTTGGGGTAGTTGTTCTCGCAAGGGCAACCTTAGTTTCAACTGGAAACTGTTAATGGCTCCGGAGCCTGTGGTCGATTATGTCATTATCCACGAACTCACTCATCTAAAGGAGATGAATCACTCAAAGAGGTTCTGGCAGCTGGTTGCTGAACGTTGTCCCCGCTGGCGTGAGCACAAGAAATGGCTCAGGAAACATGAGGCTCAGCTTGCTGTCGGCCTGATTGCTTGCAGATCACCATCTTGCACCTAATGGCTTTTCGTTCGATAAGCGTGAGGCTCTAACGCGATACCCGGATTAAATTCTGCTTCTATTCTAATTCTCGCGTGTTTATTGCGGCTCCTTTTTCAGCTGGCTCGGCAAGCTTAGCGTAGATTTTTAAGATGCCACTCTTTACCTTTGGTTCTGGAGGTGTCCAGCTTCTACGTCGTTTTTCCATTTCTTCCACCGTTAAATTAACACCAAGTTTCCTTTGTGGTATATCTATATCTATCATATCTCCGTCCTTTAAAAGTGCAATTGGGCCACCTGCCATCGCTTCTGGAGATACATGTCCAATTATTGGACCACGATTGAATCCAGAAAACCTGCCGTCTGTTACCAAGGCTACTGATTTATCTAAGCCAAGTCCAACTAATGCATCGCAGGTTAACATGACTTCCATCATTCCAGGGGCTCCTTTTACTCCCTCATATCTAATAATAATCACATCCCCTTTATTAATCCTATTTTCCCTTATTGCCTCATATGCCTGTAGGTCTCCGTCAAAAACCCTTGCCGGGCCCCTAAATCTCAGCATGTCCTTTGGCACGGTTGTGGTTCTGGCAATCGATCCGTTTGGGGCTAGATTGCCTCTAAGAATAGCCAGACCTCCTTCTTTGTTTACTGGTTTATTAATAGGGTATATTACCCTTCTATCAACTTCTCCTTTAAAATTGGAAAGGTTCTCTCCCAAAGTTTTCCCGTCAACTGTTGCACAATCAGGATAAAGAAAGTCCTTCAGTTCTCTCATTATTGCCGGCACCCCACCGGCGAAGTGTAAGTCTACAACTGTATATTGTCCACTTGGCCTTACATCACAGATGCAGGGGATCTTCTTGCTATATTCATCAAATATTTCAAGACCAAAGTCGATTCCAAGCTCATTAGCAAAGGTAAGAATATGGAGAATAGCATTCGTAGAACCCACTATAGCTATATCCACTATGGTGGCATTTCTTAATGCATTTTCTGATACGATGTCCGAAGGTTTTACATTTTCTTTAACAAGGTCAACTATCCTTGCCCCACTCTTTTTTGCAATTCTAAATCTTTCTGAAGATTGGGCAGGAGCAGTAGAGCTTCCTGAAAGAGACAAACCCAAGACTTCAGATAAAATCTGCATAGTATTAGCTGTCCCAAGAAGTGGACAAGCCCCGGGACCGGGCAAAGCACAGTTTTCCATGGCCAGTACATCTTCCTCAGTTATCTTTCCGGTGCCTAAAGCAGCCACACCCTCCAACAGTTCTGCCATGGTAATGACCTTCCCTTTATAACTACCAGGGTACATCGGGCCACCAGTTACAACAATTGAAGGAATGTTGAGTCTTAAGGCAGCCATTATCATTCCAGGAATTATATTGTCACAAGAACAAAGTAACACAAGGCCGTCAAACATTTGTATCTTTGCCATGATTTCTATGGATGCTGCCAGGACATCTCTTATGACTAGTTCATATTTTATGTTCTCCGTACCAAGTGCAGGAGTCGCACAGGTAGCGATTGTGCCAAATTCAAAAGGAGTGCCACCATTTTGCCATATCCCTGCTTTAACCGCTTTGGCGACCTCCTTTAGGTGGGCATGACCTGGCGCTGCCTCGTTCCATGTATTTGCCACTCCAATCAAAGGCTTAGTTAAATCTTCGTCAGTATAGCCCATTACTTTGTAAGTAGCTCTTCGATGTGCAGCACCGGTTCCTCTGAAATATGGGTTGAAACACTGATTGCTATGCTCATTAAGTTTAGTGGCATTCTTTTTGTTTTCTTCCCAAGAGGCGGCTCCGCTGATTACTGGGCGTGTAATTCCGAGGGATTCTTCAACGTTCTCCACTTCTCACCTCCGATTGACTATTGTCATATTTCCCCAAAATAAGATCCTTAATTTGCTCCAAATAAGCTAAGAATCTACTTCTGTAAGAAAAACCAGATTTTCATAATGGGTCATTATCAGATAATGTTCCTATATTTCTAGTTATTGCCCTCGAGCCTACCACGAGACAAGTCAGTAGCCCCTTACTAGCCCAACCGCTTATATCCTTCCCAAAGAAAGTATAAGTAAGGAGGGGAATGAAGTCAATGTCCACCGTATTGCGCTACTGCGGAAATTAAGCCTAATTCAGCATAAGCGATACGAAGACGGAGTTATCCCTTATCCTCTATGCCTCAGTCATATTGAATTGAAGCAAGGCTTGACTCTCAATTGTGCGTGGGCTACTATTATCGTAATTATAAGGGAAAGGAGAAAATATGTCTGAGATGCACAAGTTATACAAGTTAGATGAGGGAAAGTGGCCCCTAGAGCGAGTGTGGAAGTCTACGGGGAAGGCGCGCAGCCGCTATCTAGGTGATGTATGCCTGGGCATGTATGAGAAATGGGGCGACGAGGCAATTGAGGTGATCGGTAAAGTTTATGCTAATGCTGCCGATAGAACATTCCTAAGAGGTCTCAAGAACTTTGGCATTGAGGGGCAAGGTGCCGATGCCTTGGCCATGTTCTTTGTGATCTCGCAGTCCGTTCTCGGCTATGATATGGAAATAGTAGAGCTCAGTGAAAAAAGGTCAGTTGTCAGGTATCATAGCTGTCATATGTTTCCTGAGCCTTCCCCAGCTGCTGAGCAGATATGCCGCCGCGCTAATTTCCACTTCGAACTGAGGGCCGCCGAGCTACTGAATCCCAAGTTGAAAGTGTATTTTACCAAGGTCCGAAGCAGGGGTGACCCATACTGTGAGTGGGTATGTGAATTAGAAGAATAATACCGAAAGAGGCCTACGCCTTCTTTAACCTTCCCCTTTACCCGTTCCATTGCAGTCGGCTAATAATTTGGATTCTGCCTGACTTAGCTGGTCATCACTGGATAAGTAAGGCGCTGATAACAATATTATATAAAACAGGCGAATGGGAGCATTACCACAACGTCATGGACCCAGTTTATCAAAGGGATGAAATCGAAGACAGGGAGGTTATCAGCTCTCTGGATGCTCCATGCGAAAGGCGGCATGTTAGCGCACTCGAGTAGGAGTGCTCCAATATCTGGATTATCATTGACAAATTGCCTGGCAAGGGTAACCATTTCCTGCTCAATCTTGAAAGCGTTATATTTGCCAGTGTAAAGTGGGATATTTTTAAACTCGGGCAAGTCCTCTGCATCAGCAATCACGATGGGGAACAGGTCATCAACCCCGCAAGCACTCAGGAGGCTGGCTGTCAAAGCCCTTAATAGGCCCAACACCAGTTCCTGCAGCTAGCCCTATAGACCCTGTGCTGTAGCATCTCGAAAACCTTTTGTCCAAGAGACCTAAGGTGCTCAGCAAGGATTGAACGAAAAGCCAAAATGTGTAATCTCCGCTACTTGCCAATGAATACCCAATTCAAGATTTCGTCCGCATTATGTTCTCAACAGGTGAGAACTTATTGTAATGATTTTTCAAGCCGCTAACCCCGCCTTTGATGTTACACCCACC